>Ga0123355_10000113_pt1 | contig 90973 bp, 78 predicted proteins | sample TergutEmb28metaG_3_FD_89872 | JGI IMG/M metagenome (GOLD analysis project Ga0123355, IMG submission 89872) | Embiratermes neotenicus P1 segment gut microbial communities from Petit-Saut dam, French Guiana - Emb289 P1 | ecosystem: Host-associated > Arthropoda: Insects > Digestive system > Gut ... | reverse complement strand
CTTTGCGCCACTTTGGCATGACCAACGAGGAAATTTCAAAAGAACACAAAGAAGCTGTTGATTGGTTCATTTCAAAATTTAGTAAACCAATTGAGGTTATCAACCTATCCACCTAAAGTTTAAAAGGGCGCACTTATGTACCACCACGATAGTGGTACGTGCGAGAATTTATAATAGGATGTGTTTTAGATGGGAAATTCAAAAATATTTTGGGTAAATGCTAGGGCAATAATCGAAAGAACTGTAAACGGAAAAAAGGAAATTATTGTGCAGCAAGGCACAAGATATGGTCAAAATATTCAAGAAATTTGGGAACTTCCCGGTGGGCGTATCGAACCATACGAATCCTTTTATGATGCACTTAAGCGTGAAGTAAAAGAAGAAACTGGTCTTGATGTTACGGCGATACAAGGAGAAGATGGCTATTTTATAGAAGGTGCTGTTGAATGTTTGAAACCGTATTGTGCATATCAATATTTGAAAGGTTTTGAAAATGCAATCGGCATTCCCATGGGATTTTATTTTATTTGCCATGCAGAGGGAGATATACTAGCTGAAGGCGATGATACTATAAACATAAAATGGATTACAATTGATGAACTGAAAATGATTCTTGATAACGATAAATTTTCGCCTTCGGGCAAAATAGCAGCAATGCAATATTTGAAGGATAATTGTGTCTGACATACTGCATAAACATTTGTAGCGTTATTTATACCCTTTACAGCTCACGTTCTAAATATCGCATGGTTTGCTTATGTTTTATACATAAGACAGTGCCATGCTTTTTTCACATTTTGTCTTTGAAGCTTAAACAAAAATTTGAAAAGGATGATAAAAATGCTGAAAAATATTACTCTGCACATAGTCGATGACTATAACGCATTAAGTAAAACTGCCGCACAGTTGTTTGCAGAGGCCGTAAATGCAAACCCATCTGGCACATATGGATTTGCTACAGGCGGCACACCGGAAGGCATGTATGAAGAGCTTTGTAGAATGTGTCAAGCCAAAACCGTTGACTTGACACAAATAACTGCATTTAACTTAGACGAATATGTACCATTAAGCCCGGACGACCCGCAAAGCTACTATTATTATATGGCAACAAAACTGTTTGACGTCACGGGAGTTAAAAACCGTAACATCCCCAATGGTGACGCACCTTGCCCACACCAAGAAAGTGCAGCATATGAAAAGAAAATTGCCGATAGCAACGGCATACTTCTTCAAATTTTAGGTATAGGTACGAATGGTCATATCGGGTTTAACGAGCCGGCAGATACTTTTGCAAGGCAGACAGCATATGTTGCACTGGCAGAAGAGACAATTAACGTAAATGCCAGATTTTTTGACGACATTAAAGACGTACCCAAATTTGCTATTAGCATGGGTATGCAAACCATAATGATGGCAGAGACGCTATTGCTTCTTGCAAGCGGTGCCTCTAAAGCAGAAATATTACGGGAGGCTTTATTGGGTCCCATTACGCCTAATGTGCCGGCATCTGTATTACAAATGCACCGCAATTTAATTGTAATTGCAGACAAAGCCGCAGCAAAGTTATTGGTGGAATAGAAGATGTTTTCCAAAAGCGGAAACTCATTTGTTAAACAAGCCGCGATTTTAGCCGCGGCTTCTCTTTTTGTACGCTTTATTGGGTTTTTGTATCGCATTCCCTTTACAAACTGGATTGGCGATACGGGTATTGACTACTATGTAACAGCATATCAAATTTATACATTTGCGATTGCTATATCTTCCGGTGCTTTGCCTGTTGCTGTATCCAGGCTAATTAGCGAACGTATTGCCCGCAGGCAATACTATAACGCACATGAGATGTTTAAAACCTCCATGATTTTTGCCATTATAACAGGCAGTATTACAGGTATTATAATGGGTTTTGGGGCAAATTTGTTTTCCGAGTTTTTTGGTGTGCCCGGAGCGGCTTTAGCCGTCCGCACTCTTGCCCCAACTGTACTTATTGTAGCCATGCTGGCTGTATTTAGGGGATATTTTCAAGGAATGAAAACCGCGATGCCCACAGCAATTTCCCAAGTGATTGAGCAAATATTTAAGGTAATAATCACTCTTTGGCTGGCTTATATGTTTCTTGATGCCGCCAACATTCAACTCTCTGTTGCCGGTGGCACAATAGGTACCGGGGTTGCTGCAGTTGCCGGCCTGGCGGTAGTGGTATTCCTATACATGCTAGTAGCCAAAGATTTACGTGACCGTGCCAGCAGAGATGTAAACTATGAAGTTGATGAAAACAAGTATACACAACTCCGTGCAATTGTTACCATTGCACTACCTATGATTTTGGCTATGGTAATATTTAGCATATCCGGCATATTGGACTTGCGTATGGCTGTAGGCAGGATGTTAGCTTCCGGGGCATTTACAATTGAAGAAGCCCGAGTACTACGTGGGCAATTTACAGGCAAGTTTATATTGTTAACTACTTTACCTGTTGCATTATCTGTTGCTTTGTCAGCAGCAGTTATACCCGAAATTACATCCTCTACTGTACAAATGGACACACCTGCCGTAAAGCATAAAACAAATATGGCATTGCGTCTTTCAATGATTTTATCTATACCCTCTGCAGTTGGACTTGCCGTACTTGCAGACCCGATTATCGCGTTACTGTTTCCCAGGTACCCGGATGGGGGTTGGCTTTTACGTTACGGTGCGGTTAGTATTGTGTTTATGGCATTAGTACATGTTTTAACGGGTACACTGCAGGGTTTGGGCCATGTAAAGCTACCGGTAATAGCAGCATCTATTGGAGTACTAACTAAAATACCTGTAAACCATATACTAATTGGCATACCGTCAATAAATATTTTTGGTGCGGTTATTAGCACAATCGTATGCTTTGCAGTGGCGTCTGCTATCAACATGTATTTTCTTTATAAGCATACCAGCATTTTACCAAGCTTATCAGGTGCATTTATTAAACCACTTGTAGCATCCGTCGGAATGGGGATGATCTGCTATATTACGTATCATATGATTAAATTATTTATGCCAACTCCTGTGGCAACGGTTACTGCCTTAGGTGCCGGTGCTGCGGCATACGTGATATTTATGTGCCTAATCAAAGGGTTTAGAAAAAGTGACTTGCAGGCCGCACCACTGCCTGGGAAAGTACGAAAATTGCTGCAACAACTGTAGTTACAACCTAACAATTACAAAAAATCCAGCGGATATTTTATTATCCTGTCGCTGGCCTTTTTTTACATATTCCAAGTTTTTATAGCCTCTTTCCAAACACCATTACTAACCGGTGCTTGGTATTCGCCAAATTTACGCCCTGTTTCCATCACATGGTCCACAAATTGGGCAAAGTAGTCTTTTGCTTCACACACTTCGATTTTCATAATTTTGCTCCATTCTGGCGCATATTCTGTATAGCCGGAAGAATCTAACTCATCAATAACCAGTTGCGTATCGTATTCTACTCGACGTTCGTCAACTTGCCAGCCCCCATCGGATATAGTCAAAATTGTATATGCTGCCCGTGTATCCCAATCCAGGGGCTCGCCGCAAGAACCGGGGTTTACGAACAGACGTCCCTCATATTCCATATGAAACTGCATATGGTTGTGCCCAAGCAAATACACACCCTTTGGAAGCTTGTGTATTTCCTCACGCACTCCGGGAGTAGATAATAAGGCATCACTTGCAATCTGCAGATATTCTTTATGTGTGAAAGGTTTATTCGTCATAAGAGTGCGGAAATGCAGAGACCAAAACAGTTCAATTCTTGGATCGCGGTAGAAAAATTCAATTACATGAGTAAGATTAATTGTAAAGCCACTGTCCGAGATTGTTACACTTTCGGGCAAGTTTAACAAATAATCGAGGTTTTCTTGCGAAAGAGTGTTATATGCCCATATGATAGGCTTAAACTGCTCGTGCGTTAATTCCTGCGGTTTTTTGCCTTTTAAGGCTAAAAAATAACCTTCACCATTCCCACGGACAACAACTGCAGGGTTCAGCCTACGTATTGCATTTACAACATCGTTACCCTGGGGAAAGCTGCTTGCATAATCCCCAAGAAGTAAGTACACATCAACCCCTTGTGCCTTGGCATCTGCCAAAACAGCCTTGAAAGCGTGATTGTTGCCATGTATATCGGAGATTACTGCGTATTTCATAAACTCTCTCCTTTATCAGTCCTTATTTTGTTAATCATACCACAGAGACAGCTTTGAAAAAAGCTTGTGAAATGTAGAAAAACCGTGTAATATGTCGAATGAATCATAAACATATTTATACGGGAGGAAGTAAAGCATGCACGTTACAAAAAAGTATTTTTCAGAGTTTCTTGGCACACTGGTACTGGTATTTATGGGTTGTGGAAGTGCGATTTTTTTAGGCCCAGACTCACCAGGTGGGCACCTTGCAGTGGCATTGGCCTTTGGCCTTTCCATCGTAGCTATGGCCTATGTAATAGGGGGCATTTCCGGCTGCCATATAAACCCGGCGGTTTCCCTTTCTATGCTTCTTAGCAAAAAACTAAGCTTTAGCCATTTTATCGGATACGTTATTGCACAAGTTCTTGGTGCAATAGCCGGGGCAGCACTGCTGCAACTTTTGTTATCTATGTCCGACATGCTGGACCGTACCGGCGGCCTTGGTACCAATGGGTTTAACGATGTTGGAATGGCTGGCTCGTTTATTGTTGAAGTAGTACTAACATTTATATTTGTATTTGTTATTTTAGGCGTTGTTTCCGACAGCTCAAAAAGCAATATTGCCGGAGTAGTAATTGGTCTTACACTAACATTTGTTCACATTGTAGGCATTCCTTTAACTGGAACATCTGTAAACCCTGCCCGCAGCATTGGACCTGCTATATTTGCAGGCAACAGTGCTTTAACCGAGTTATGGGTATTTATTGCAGCTCCTTTGGTTGGTGCTGCTTTAGCAGTAATTGTGTTTAAATGGTTGTATGCAAAAAAATCTAAGTAGTAATAATTGAAAATAAAACAGCCCATGGTATCCGGAGAATCCTGATATCATGGGCTGTTTTACGCTTTGCTTATTTATAGTGTTTATTTGTCCTTTGCGTGCTTGCGTAATAACTTTTCAATTGCAATAAATGCTTCATCGCTGCGGATAGGGTCGAATACGTTGTTCTCCAAACTTGCTATTAAATCGTAGGACTGATTACCGGTTTGGCTGTGGGCCACCTTGCCAAAGGAGTGCCCGCGAGAGACAATGCTGGTATGCTTTTTGTTGGAATCGTAATTTGTGTCGAAAGCAATGGCGTGTTGTGCTGCCAGTTGTAAATGTTTGAGTGCGGCAATTGTGTTTTGCGCTTCTGTCATACTAAGCAGCGCCATGTTTCTATAAATGCCTTTGATACGCACATGATAAAAACCATAATCACCGTCTTCAAAGAAGATATTCAAAACATCCAGCGTCTTTTGTTGCAGTGCGATACACTCGTTAATCGTATAAGGTACAGAGCAGTTATTAAGACGAATGTTTAGCGTGCTCAAATGGCGGCACACGATGTCAGTATAGTCAAACAATGCCTGTTGCTTTAGTTCATACAACTCCGTGCCTTTAAGGATATGCATAAACAATTCCTCGGAGGAAAGGTGGACGTTTGGCATTTTCTCCGCCAGTGTACGCACTTTGCTCGGCTCATTCATAGCCATATAGGCGAGACACAAAAACTGTATCATATTTGCACGTACTTCATCATCGGTGCATTCCGTAAGCACCGTTTCGCCTAACGTAATTACCTCGCCCATGGCAGCGTGATATGCCTCGGTATCGTGGAATAAACTGTCGGCAGCCTGCCAATGTTGCCCGCAAGGCTTTGCATCAATTTGTGGCTGTTGGGATATTGCTTCAATGCTGCACGAAGGATTACGTTGGCTTCTTCGGTAAACCCTTTAGCCGAATAATTACACCGAGCGTCATCAATTATCGCATTTATCCGCTCTTCCTTCGCTGCAATGTCTACGCCCAGCAGTTTGTCTGCCGACACATTAAAAATATTTGTCAGTGCCGGAACTTGTGTGATGTCCGGCAAGGCTATCCCTGTTTCCCAACGGGAAACGGCTTGGGCGGTCCCGGGTCTGGGTAACGCCACAGCGGGCAAGCATGGTGGAGTCCACCATGCACTGCTCGCGACATGAATGGGATGCTGAAAAATATGTGGATTTATTTCTTCTTTACAGGAATCCAAATCTCAAATGCATAATCGTTGCTCCCTGCATCTCCGGGTGGATAAATTTCAACGGTATACTGCATTGATTGCTCATACCCGCTTGACGGAAGCCATTCGGTATATATTTTTGTAAACATCGCGCTTACGCCTTCGATTACTTTACCCTTTCCTGGAAACAATGCCCATGTTGCCGCCGGAATTTCAAACATATCAAATCCTGGGTATTCGCCGTCCCCGACCTCTGCTCCAATGGACAAGACGGTGTTACCATCTTCCAGAACACGCGATACACCCACCTGCCACAGCGGGGCGCGGTCGAGGTTAAAATCATAAGCGATTACCTCGTTCGGAGTTCTGCCTGTCTTTTCGTCTTTGATGTCGAGGTATTGATTCCATGCATTGGCACAAACATCTTCACCTTTCATGATGTGATATGTTTTGCCTACACATTTAATGGTGCCTTTTTCTTCGATGCGATAATCCATTTCAACCGCTCCTTTAATATGAATTTGGAAGGTGATTCGTGGATACATTTTAAGTGTCGTTCCCTTTGCTTCTTTGGGTGACATGCCATGCATCTCGCGAAATGCACGAGCGAATGATTCTGGTGAGTTATAACCATACTTCAACGCCGTATCCAGCACTCTGGCATTGCCAGTTTGCAATTCCAGTGCGGCAAGCGACAACCGTCTGTTTCGTATATACTCAGCCAACGATACGCCGATGACATACGAAAATATCCTCCCAAATTGATACACCCCGCAACAAACAATCTTTGCCACATCGGTATAATCAATATCCTCAGTGATATGCGCTTCGATGTAGTCAATAACCTCCGTCATCCGCCTCAAAAAATCCATACGAATCATCCCTTCGCTTTCATTGTAAAACAGTCGGCAGATAAAGACCTTGCAATTTTATTACAACTTTGCAAGGTTCTTATTGTATAATTTTGTCATTCCTATTTACTCCACATGAAGAAAAACAGCTTGGTGGCTTAACCACCAAGCTGTTCTAACGGGAACTCTACCGCAAACGTCTCTCCAAAAAAACCATCTGGGTGAGTTCGTATTAGTTCCCTTTACCGGAGATGAGGAGATTTGAACTCCTGCGCCGCTATTAACGACCTACACACTTTCCAGGCGTGCCTCTTAAGCCACTTGAGTACATCTCCATATAGCAAGTAGAAAATATCTACCAGGTACGTAGTTTACCGCATTTTCTACCTTTGTGCAAGCTAAAAATTTTACTTTGCGCTTTTTAATTTTCCGTTTTTATTTTCAAATAAATAAGGACTACTGCTAATTGTCATTTGCAATTTTGCAGCAGTCCTTATTTATAAAAACAATGTTATATTAAATTATTACTCAGAAAACGGTACGCTTGAATGATGCAACTGAATTCTTACATCGCCATTACTGTCTCTGTACAAACCAAGTGATTTTTCTACACGAACTTCTTCTCCGTCGCCAGTTGTCAAAAATACAGAGCCCATCCATAAAGCGGTTTCCCCGTTTATGATATGTTGTCCGTCGTCGCCAAACCTAACTGCTGTCCATGGGCTTAAAGCAAACCCGCCGTCTTCTTCAATATCGCCTCCGATAAAATAAGATGCAGCCGCCGCCTCTGTAAACCTAAAGGGAACTTCTTGAGCAATTGTAGGCTTAAATAAAACAGGGCCATCAACATAGCCATATAACGTATCCAATACTGATTGCGCAATAGAAGCATAGTCTTCACCCTCGGCATAGGCAGTGCTTATAGCAACTAAGCCTTCTCCCCATGCAACTTGAAGTGCAACGATTTCTGCTAATGTAATTGGGTTTACTGTAGGTGTAACGATTGGAGGAGCTGGTGGGTCAACTTCTGGGACAGTAATAATAGCAGTACGTGTATCCCTGTCCCAATCTACTTCAAAATCAAATACTTCTGCCATTGCGCCCACGGGCAAGAAGGTTCTGTCTCCCATAATAAACGGCTGACTATCCTCTGCAAAATCCACATCTTCACCATTAACTGTTACAGAAACTCCAAAAAACAAATCTCTTGTCACAGGGTTTGCCATAACAATAGTGCTGGTAAGTAACACCGTTACCAATACACCTACAATAATGCCTTTAACCATTGATAATTTTTCTTTCATAATACATACACAACCTTTCAATTGTAAGTTTATTTAACCACATGCAATAAATCTCCCTAGGTACGATAGCTTCACACTGCCTTTTTAACGCAAACATGTAGGGGTAAAACTGCAATACAATAGACTTCCAGCCTCCTTTCAAAAACAAACTACCTGCTTGTCCAATATAAATTAAGGCAATATTTACTTGTTTGTATTATATCATAAGCAAAATAGCCAGTTCAATTAAAATCATTGAAGCACTTCAAAAGATCAAAAAAGGAGATGCATGACACATCTCCTTTACAAGAATTAATCTTTGTCTTTCATTTCCTCTAGGATTTTCTTGCGTGCAGCAATTACTTTTTGTTGCACATCGTTTGGTGCTTCATCGTAACGTTCGAACTCCATAGTAAAACTGCCGCGTCCTTGTGTCATAGAGCGTAAGTCTGTTGCATATTTTAACATTTCGGAATGTGGGGCTTCTGCCTGAATGGCTTGTTTTTTACCTATCTTATCCATACCTAAAATGCGACCCCGGCGTTTGTTCATGTCGCCCATGATATCACCGGTGTAATCATCTGGCACGGTGACAACAACTTTCATTATTGGCTCTAGCAAAGTTGGTTTTGCTTTCATGAATCCGTCGCGGAAAGCAAGTATTGCCGCCATTTTAAATGCAAGCTCGGAAGAGTCTACCGCATGGTAGCTTCCGTCTGTTAACCTGGCTTTTAACCCAACAACAGGATAGGCCGCAATGGGGCCGGCTTTTACGCATTCTTGTATTCCCTTTTCAACTGCAGGGAAGTATTGCTTTGGCACAGAACCGCCTACTACCGTTTCTTCAAATATATACGGTGCGGTTAAATCTCCGCTTGGTTCAAAGTCCATGCGAACGTCGCCGTACTGACCGCTTCCGCCAGATTGCTTCTTAAACTTACCTTGCACACTTACCTTTGATTTAATCATTTCACGATACGGTACAAGTGGTTCGGTAAGTTCCACATCCAGTTTATAACGTGCCTTTAAGCGGTTCACAACTACATCAAGCTGTGCCTCGCCTATACCTGACAAAATAGTTTGCTTCGTTTCTTTGTTGATATGAAGCGTTACAGTTCTGTCTTCTGCAAGTAATTTTGAAAGGGAAGTAGACACTTTATCCTCGTCGCCTTTGCCCTTAGAGACAATTGCTTTAGAAAGTAGTGACTCCGGTAGTTTTACCGGCGGAATTTTTATAGGGTCTGCTTTTGTAGCAAGGGTATCTTGCGTATTAGTGGTATCCAGTTTAAGTATAGCACCTATGTCCCCCGCCCTAAGCTCTTGTACTTCTGTTCTGTCTTTTCCGCGAAGGACAAATATTTGGCTGAATTTTTCTGCAACTTCATGATTGCTATTATAAAGAGGCGTATCTTTTTTTACTACCCCCGAGAATACTCTAAATACACTAAAACGTCCGACAACGGGGTCTGAAATTGTTTTAAATACGAAAGCACACACAGGCCCGGCTTCGGAACATGGCAGCGGAACCGTTTCGCCATCTTTTATAACAGATATTTTTCTTGTAAGCTCTGATGCAGGCGGAACAAGAGTGGTTAGCATATCAAGCATAGCAGCTACGCCAATCATATCTTTGCCTGTTGCGGTGCCGCAAAGTACGGGACACAGGCTGCCGTTTGCAATACTTGTCCTAAGCCCTTTTGTTTTTTCTTCTTGGGTCAATTCTTCGTCGCCAAAGTATTTTTCCATAAGTGTTTCATCTGTTTCAGCAATTGCTTCAAGCAAGAATGCGTGATGCTCTTCATATACATCAACCATATCAGCAGGTGTATCACACGGAATTGTTTTTTCCTTATCCCATTTATATGCTTGGCCTGTAAAGGCATCTATATAACCCACTACTTTGCCACCTTCTTTAAACGGAATTTGCAAAGGGGCAACAGTGGAGCCAAATTTCTCACGCATGTCTTCAACTACTTTTGCAAAGTCTGCATGCTCGTCGTCCATGCCATTTACAAAAAAGATACGAGACAATTCTTGAGCATTTTCCCAAGCAAGCTCTGTACCAACTTCAACGCCGGACTTTGCAGAAACTAATATAAGTGCTGCGTCGGAAACACTAAGGGTTTCTTTTACCGCACCAATAAAGTCGAAAAACCCAGGGGTATCCATGAAATTGATTTTGGTATTATTCCATTCAATTGGAATAATAGATGCACTAACAGATGCTTTACGTCTTACTTCTTCTGAATCATAGTCTGATATTGTGTTGCCGTCTTCTACGCGTCCCATTCGGCTTGTAACTTTGGTTAGGTGCAGCATGGCTTCCATTAAAGAAGTCTTGCCACAGCCACTGTGTCCCATAACTGCCACATTCCGAATTTCGTCTGCAGAATAAACTCTCATAAAATACCTCCTGTTTGTGAATATTATACCAGTTATTATACTGTTAGACAGACTGAATTACAACCATTCTGCAAAAGGAATTTACAAATACACAAAAATAATTGTACAACTTGCCCTGGAATTGTAAAAGTAAACATTACAAATGTAAGTTTATTTTTTACTTCAAGTATGGTATACTTGTGAAAATATGTAAGAGGTGCATTCCATGGAAAGCAATAATAACAACCACAGTGAAGTACCAAATGTAAAAAAAGAGCTACTGACCGAAGCCTTTAGCTGGGGTAAGACAATTTTATTTGCTGTTGTTTTCGCCCTTTTATTTAACCGTCTTATTATTGTTAACGCAACGGTTCCATCAGCTTCTATGGAAAGTACAATACGCACAAACGACCGCATTATAGCCTTTAGGCTATCATATCTTTTTTCAGAACCCAGTCGTTTTGACATTATTGTATTCCCAAGCCCGGACAGGCCATATCAATTAAATGTGAAACGGGTAATTGGTTTGCCTGGTGAAACTGTTAATATTATTGACGGTCAGGTGTTTATAAACGATAATGAAGAACCCCTGCGGGACGATTTTGTTTACGGCGAAATACGCGGTAACTTTGGTCCCTTTCAAGTACCGGAAGATCACTTTTTCGTATTAGGAGACTTCCGTACAAATTCTGTAGACTCCAGAACCTGGGCAACCAACTCTTATATATACCAAGGAGATGTTTTAGGGCGGGTAGTTTTCCGTTACTTTCCCGGTTTCAGAAATTTAAGAAGTACGTAAATAACACATTATTATAAAGGAGACTTTTTTATGGCTCAAGTAACAAAGGACATGCTTATCAAAGACGTTTTACAAGTAGACAGGGAACTTGCTGCAATATTGTTAAACCACGGCATGCGCTGTGTAGGCTGCCCATCTGCCGCCAGCGAAACATTGGAAGAAGCGGCAATTACTCATGGATTTAACCCGGACGAACTTATGGAAGAAATGAATGCATATTTGCAATCAAAGGCCGAGTAGAACATGAATGTAAAAAAATGCGCTTATTTAGTTAATTGTTGATCATTAACTAAATAAGCGCATTTTCTATGCTTCAAAAAAGTAATCTGGTACGAAACTCACGGCGATATGCTTTATTTTCATTCTACTCTTTCCCAACCATCTGACTTACTTTGTCCCTTAAATAAGCGGGAAAACACACCGGGTTTTGAACCATCTGCCATAACAAATAACTGGGCTTGATTAGCAGCGTGTTGTGCTGCTGTTAGCATTTTTGACAGGTCCTCAATTTGCTTGTTCTTAATTTCAAGCTCTGTCTGCAACATGCCTACAAGTGCATCACATGAAGTGCATTGGTGTGATGCGGTTGACGTATTGCGATGTGTTTCCTTTGCGACTTGCTGATGTGCTTCATTTGGTGCGATGTGTCTCACTTCATCTTGTGTCGATTGCACCGCTTCGCCTGGTGCGCTTGGCGTACCCGGTGCGCTTCGCAGCACTTCATTCAACAGCATCCTGTTTGAGAAGTGGGCCTTTATTTGCTCCTCAACATCGCCATCATAGTACGATGTGACGCTGTCACGATGCGCTTCAACAATGTTGTTCGCCTTTATGTAGCGATACACCTTTTGTTTAGGTAAACCCATCTCGTCTGCAATTTGTTTAATTGTCTTCATGTATATCCTCCCTTTCAAACGCATGTAACGTCCGAAATTTTATTCCCTGTATATATTTGATGCCGACATTATACAGCATTTTGCAATTATCGACAATGGAATTTACTAAAAATAAAACAAAATAAAAAACAGGATACAATTCATAAAATCTCATCCTGTTTTTTAATATTAAAATGACGACTCAATCACATCTATAGTGTATACATAAATCAGAATAAAATGCACTTCGCTTACTGCCTAATAAACACTGCGTCTCCAATAACCACACTATATAGCCTGTCAAAGTTATTTTCAAGTCGTAGCCATTTACTTAAACCATCTGCTCTCCAACATATATTCCAGTAACAAAATTTTCTTATTTGTTTGCCGACACAAATGAGAGCGACCCAGGATTGTATTATTCAACTTCCGGCTCAACTGTATCATGAATCACATCACATAAATCATCTGTGTCATCTTCGTGGTTATCATCATCTGTAATTTTTGCAATGCTTACCACAGTTGTACTCGCATCCATGTTAATCAGTTTCACACCTGATGCATATGGCCCTTGTACAGATATATCTGCCACACGAATGCGTATTATTATACCCTCGGAATTGATAATGATTAGCCCATCGTTTTCTGCCACGGCTTCTATCCCAACCACTACTCCCGTTTTATCCGATGGTTTATAAACCGTAACTCCGCTGCCACCGCGGGTTTTACCTCTGAAGCTGTCAAGTGGAGTGCATTTGCCATATCCTTTTTCTGATACCACCAGCACATGACCATCTGCTACGGTTGCGCCAATTACTTGGTCGTTTGGTTTAAGGCGTATGCCACGGGAGCCCATAGAAGTGCGTCCGCTTTGACGCACTTGCTTTTCGCTATAACGGATACCGCGTCCATTCCTGGTGGCAATGAATAGTTCACGTTCGCCATCAGAGCGCAGAACAGCCATAAGAGTATCTTCTTCTTTAAACGTGATAGCAATAAGTCCATTTTTGTTAATTTTTTGGAATTGAGACAGAGCAGTACGCTTCACCAAACCCTTTTGTGTAACCATTATTAAATATCCGTCCCAGCTCTCTTTTGTTACGGGAATCATACCAACAACTGTTTCTCCGCCGGGTAGGTTAAGCAGGTTTACCAGTGGCATTCCTTTGGCTGTTCGACCCGCTTCAGGGATTTCGAACGCACGCAAACTATGAGTACGTCCGCTACTAGTAAAGAACAGGATATGGTCATGCGTGTTTGCTACAAATAAATCTTTTACCCAGTCCTCTTCACGGGTTTGCATACCTATAACGCCTTTGCCGCCACGGCCTTGACTGCGATATGCATCAAGAGGAATACGCTTGATGTACCCCATATTGGAAATAGTAATAACACTTTGAGCGTCATCTATAAGGTCTTCCATGTTTATTTCGCCCGGGTCATGAAGAATGGCTGTGCGGCGTGCGTCGCCAAACTTGTCTTTTACTTTAGAAAGTTCGTCATGTAAGACAGATAATAAATAAGACTCGTCAGACAAAATACGGCGCAACTCTGCAATTAATATTTGCAGTTCGTCATACTCACTTTGTAAACGGTTTCTTTCAAGCCCTGTTAAAGCACGTAGACGCATGTCCACAATTGCCTGTGCCTGAATATCTGTAAAGTTAAAACGCTCAATTAATTTTTGACGTGCTTCAGCTGCATCAGAACTACTTCGGATTAATGCAATTATTTCGTCGATATGATCCAAAGCTTTTAGTAAACCCTCTAATATATGGGCGCGGCGTTCTGCCTTTGCAAGATCAAACTGGGTACGGCGTGTAATAACTTCTTTTTGATGATGGATGTAATGCTCTATCATTTCTGCAAGTGTCAAAATTCTTGGCTCTTTGTCAACCAAAGCAAGCATAATTATGCCGTGGCTCTCTTGCAATGGCGACATTTTATACAACTGATTAAGCACAACATTAGCGTTTACATCCCTGCGCAATTCGATAATTATGCGCACACCATTACGGTTAGACTCGTCACGGATATCTGTAATGCCGTCAATTTTTTTGTCTTTAACCAAATCTGCCATTTTTTTGACCAAGTTAGCTTTATTAACTTGGTATGGGATAGCGGTAACACGTATTTGTTCACGGCCCGATGCACCTGTCATAGGCTCTATGGTAGCATCTGCACGCAGTACTACACGCCCACGGCCTGTGCGATACGCTTCACGCACACCCATTGTACCCAATATTGCACCGCCTGTTGGGTAATCCGGAGCTTTTACTATATCAATCAAGTCTTCTATATCTGTTTCAATTCCTTCGCGCATATGTGTCACACGATGCAGTACAGCAGATATAACATCTGTTAAATTATGAGGTGGAATGTTTGTACTCATGCCTACGGCAATACCCATAGAACCATTTACTAACAAGTTAGGAAAACGCGCCGGAAGAACCGAAGGCTCGGTAAATTCTTCATCATAGTTTGGAACAAAGTCTACTGTTTCTTTTTCTATATCAGCAAGCATTTCCATGGATAAACGTGAAAGGCGTGCCTCTGTATAACGGGGTGCCGCTGCACCGTCACCGTCCATACTGCCAAAGTTACCATGCCCGTCTACCAGCATATAACGCATGGAAAAATCTTGCGCCATACGTACCATTGCATCGTAAATAGACGAATCCCCATGAGGATGGTACTTACCCATGGTATCGCCTGTAATACGTGCGGATTTTTTATATCCTTTTGTTGGATCAAGGTTTAGTTCGCTCATGGAATACAATATGCGCCTGTGAACAGGCTTTAACCCGTCACGTACATCCGGCAGGGCACGGGCTACAATAACGCTCATTGCGTAGTCCAGAAATGAACCTCTAACTTCGTCGGCTATGTCAATGCCTTTTATTCTTGGGTTGTTTAGCTCGAAATCGTCCATGTATACAAAATCTCCTGTCCAAAATTTCGTGTATCTTTTCCTCATGTAATTATACCAGAAAATTGATTAGTTGGCGAATAAAAAAAGAGACTTTTCAGTCTCTTTTGTGCAGTTACACCTATCAATTATACATCCAAATTCTTAACTTGAGTAGCAAACTCCTGAATAAACTCACGCCTTGGCTCAACTTTATCCCCCATTAGCTGAGAAAAAATCAAATCCGCCGCAATAGCGTCATCTAATGATACACGCAAAAGTATACGCCTTTCCGGGTCCATTGTGGTATCCCATAGCTGGTCTGCATCCATTTCGCCCAAGCCCTTGTAACGCTGGATTGGTTTAATACCTTCCCGGCCTATTTCAGACAAAATATTTTGCAATTCTGCATCGCTGTAAGCATAGTATTCGTTTTTGCCTTTTTCCACTTTGTAGAGTGGAGGTTGGGCAATATATACATACCCTCCGCTTATAATTTCAGGCATAAATCGATACATAAACGTAAGCATAAGTGTACGAATATGAGAGCCGTCAACATCGGCATCAGTCATTATAACTATTTTATGATAACGTAATTTTGCAATATCAAAATCGTCATGGATACCTGTTCCAAAAGCAGTTATCATTGCCTTAATTTCTTCGTTTCCAAGAATTTTATCAAGGCGTGCTTTTTCAACATTCATTATTTTACCGCGTAGTGGCAAAATTGCTTGATTCTGCGGCGAACGTGCATTTTTTGCACTACCTCCAGCAGAGTCACCCTCTACAATAAATACTTCGCAAAGTTCAGGGTTTTTTTCGGAACAGTCTGCAAGCTTACCCGGTAAACGGCCACCTTCAAGCACAGACTTACGTTTTACCAACTCACGAGCTTTTTTTGCCGCTTCACGGGCACGGGCCGCCATAAGACTGTTTTCTATTATAATTCTGCCAATGGAAGGGTTTTCTTCTAAGAAGTATGCGAGTTGCTCGTTTATAACATGTTCAACTGCGGTACGTGCTTCGTCATTGTTAAGTTTTACTTTGGTCTGACTTTCGAATTGAGGGTCTTCTACTTTTATGGATATTACTGCAGTTAAGCCTTCTCTAACGTCCTCACCTGAAAGATTTTTTTCATTTTCTTTTAGCAATTTAAACTTGCGTCCATAATCGTTTATGGTTTTGGTTATACCGGATCTAAACCCCGTTACGTGAGTTCCACCATCTGTTGTGTTTATATTGTTTACAAATGCATATGTGTTTTCCTGAAAACTGTCTGTGTATTGTAGCGAAATTTCTACCAATACATTTTCGTACATAACTTCGCAATAAAAAACTTCATCTGTCAAAACTGTTTTGTTTTTGTTTATATGAGTAACAAACTCCTTAATTCCGCCATCATATTTATATGAACGAATACGGAAAGGGTCCCGGCGTTCGTCAATAATATCTATTTTAAGCCCCTTAGTTAAAAAAGCTGTTTCCTGTAAACGTTGTTTTAAAGTGTCAAAATTATACTCAAGCTCTTCAAACATTTCCGGGTCCGGCTTAAAATGAACTAAAGTTCCCTTTTCGTTTGTACTGCCAATTATTTCAACGTCACTGGTTTTTTCTCCACGAGAAAATTTAATTTCATGAATGTTTTCCCCATCATGAACTTGTACATGCAACCACTCGGAAAGGGCATTTACAGCTGCCGCACCAACCCCATGCAAACCACCGCTTGTTTTATAGCCGCCGGAACCAAACTTACCCCCTGCATGCAGTGTAGTAAAAATAACTTCTACAGCTGGCAATCCCGTTTGTGCTTGTATACCAACTGGAATGCCACGCCCGTTATCACGCACAGAAACACTGTTATCTGGGTGTATACGCACAGTTATTGTATCACAAGCATCCATAAGTGCTTCGTCAACAGAGTTATCTACTATTTCATAAACAAGATGATGTAGTCCTTTGGCACATGTGGAACCAACATACATTCCAGGGCGTAAGCGAACCGCCTCAAGCCCTTCTAATACTTGGATATTTTCTGCTGAATATTCAGGATGTGACATTGTTAACTCCTTTATTATAACGAGGAATTTTTTATTCTCCCGTCTTCCATTTTCATAATTTTGTGGTTTTTCATAGCTAAGAGTATATCTTCAAGTCCTGCGCAAGTTATCAGAGTTTGCAGGTCTTTTATTTGTTCTAGTAAAAATTGCTGGCGGCTTCCGTCCAATTCCGAAAGTACATCATCAAGTAGTAAAACAGGGGTTTCCTTTGTGCTTTGTTTTATTATTTCAATTTCTGCAAGTTTTGCAGATAATGCTGCTGTACGCTGCTGCCCTTGTGAACCAAAAAATCTTGCAGAAATATTATTAATTGTAAAAATAATGTCATCTTTATGAATTCCTGTAGTAGTGGTACCCTGTGCCACATCTCTTACACAAGATTTATTTAAATTTTCAAGATAATTTTCTATATTTACCACACTTGGTTCATAGGTCAAAGCTAAATGTTCTGTACCTTGTGTAATATTAAGGTGAATTTCCCGGGCAATATCGTTTATTTTTTTTACAAAGGACATACGTAGTTTCATAATACGCTGCCCATAGTTTGCTAATTGCTCATCCCAAATACATAAACTATCTTGTTGTGTTTTGTCTTTTTGTAAAATTTTTAAAAGAGCATTCCTCTGTTTTAGGGCACGGTAATATTCTTTTAAATCGCTGTAATAAACAGGGGATAACTGACATATTTCCATATCCATAAAGCGGCGGCGTTCGTATGGGCCTGCTTTAATAAGCCTTAAATCTTCCGGAGAGAACATTACAACTAATAACCTGCCAAACAAATCTTTCATATGCTTTATAGGGACATTGTTTACCGCCAAGCCTTTTTTAGATTTTGAACCAATACGTTCGATGTGTGCATCTAGTAAAGATGTGTAGCCGTCACGGTTAATATTAACACGTACATGTGCTGCATTTTGATCGAACTGTACTAGGTCTTTATCTGACCCGGCACGTAAGGAACGCCCAAAGGCACAAAAATACACAGCCTCTAAAAAGCTAGTTTTGCCCTGTGCATTCATGCCATACAAAATGTTTACATTTTGAGACAGTTCCTGGCTGGTTATATCTAAGTTTCTAAAACCATTAGCGGAAAGATTACTAATCCACATACAATATAATTAAGCTTCTGGTCTAAGAGGTACTATTAAATATTTATAGTCTGCCCCTTCATCTGTACCGCGGATGGTGCATGGGCTTAACTGAGTATTAAATTTTAATACTATTTTTTCATCTTCTACTGCCCTAAGAGCTTCAATAAAGTAGCGAGGGTTGAAAGATATTGTTAAAGTCTTGCCATCTGTTTTACAAGGTATGCCGTCTTCTGTTTCGCCACGTTCGCTGATAGAGCTAATAATTAAATCGTCATTATTAATCTCCAATTTTATAGGAAGTAGTTTATTTTCTGTTGCTACAAGCACAGCACGTTCAAAGGCATTTAGTAAATCTGTACGATTAACTTCTACTATGGTAATAAAATCTTCATTAAATATTTGGTCGTATCTAATGAATTCGCCATCCAAAAGGTTGGAAGTTAAAGTAAAAGTACCGGCTTTAAAAATTATACGTTTATCTGTAAGCTGTATACTTACTTCTTCATTTTCGTCAGATGGCAGCATACGGCTTAACTCGCTAAGAGCTTTTGCCGGGACTACAGCTTTAGAATTTACACTGCCCTCTGGCAAAGGTGTACATTTGTAAGATATACGATACATGTCTACCGCAACCATACGCATGGTATCGTCTTTTACCTCTATAAGCTCTCCTGTTAACACCATTTTACTCTGGTCTGTAGAAACAGAAAAAATTGTTTGTCTAATCATGTCTTTTAGTGTTGTGGCTTTAAGGTTATATCCTTGGTCTATTGGCACTAATTCTGCTTCTGACATTACCGGAAATTCATCACCATGCTGCCCAAGTATCATAAGACGAGAACGCCCGCTTTTTACCTGTACACTGTTTTTTTCGTCTACTGATAAAGAAACAAATTCTCCTGGCATTTTTCTTACTATTTCTGAAAAAAGTTTAGCATCCAGTGCTATTGAGCCGGGCACATTTATATCTGCTGCAATAGGTGCTGTGTCTATGTTTATTTCTAAATTACTTGCGCTAAGTGTAAGACCTGTACCTTCTTGTGCATTAAGTAATACACATTCTAAAATGGGCATAGTTGTACGAGGAGATACTGCACGGATAGCCAGACTAAGTGCGTCCTGTAATTGTTGTTTATCACATGTGAGCGTCATAGCCAATGAAAACACTCCTAATATATTAATTATATTTTATTGTAGTAGCGGTAGTAGTAGGGGCTGTGGATTGGTGGAAAAGCAGGTGAAGCCCTGTAAAGTCAATGTTTTTGCTGTGGGAAACAGTGTAGAATTGTTGTGGGAATAATATAGAGTTATCCATATTATCCACATTGGTTTAAAAATATATGTTTATCCACAAATTATACACATGAATATCCACAGGTTATTCACCACGGATACGTATTTCTAAATCTTCTACTAAAATGCGTAATTTTTCGTCCATCTCTATTTCGTTTGCAATTTTTTCGCAAGAATGAATAACTGTTGAATGATCCCTTCCACCGAAAAAGTTGCCTACATCGGGCAGAGACTTGTCCATTATTTTACGGCAAAGATACATTGCTATTTGCCTTGGAAAAACTATTGACTGGGTACGTTTCCTGCTGTTTAAGTCTTCTGTGGTAAGTTTGAAGTGGGATGCTACAACTTGCTGGATGTAGTCCATTGTAACATCTGGTTTAGAAGCGTTAACAAGCTGGTCTTTTAGTGCTTGCTGTGCCAATTCTAATGTAAGGGGTGTATTGTTTAAGTTAGCATATGCCATTATTTTATTAAGTGCGCCCTCTAAATCCCGTATGTTTGATACGATGTTGCGCACAATAAATTCCTTTACAGTCTGTGGAATTTCTAGCTGTTCGTGTTGCAGTTTCTTTTCTAATATTGCGGCCCGTGTTTCGTAGTCCGGTATGTTAATGTCTGCTATAACGCCGCCCGCAAACCTGGATGTAAGGCGTACTTCAAGGCCTGTGAGCTCTTTAGGAGGAAGGTCACTTGTTAAAACTATTTGCTTATTTGCACTGTATAAATCGTTAAATGTGTGGAACATTTCTTCTTGTGTTTCAACTTTTCCTTCAAGAAACTGGATATCATCTATAAGTAAAACGTCTACATTGCGGTATTTAGCTTTAAACTGAGGGCCGGTATTATCTCGTATAGCGGTAATAAACTCGTTAGTAAATGTTTCTGAAGATACATACATAACGTTAAGTTCTGGGGATGTATCAAGTATACTGTTGCCTATGGAGTGGACAAGATGTGTTTTACCAAGGCCTACCCCCCCATATAAAAACAGTGGATTATATCTGTTAGAACCGGGTGTTTCCGCAACTGCTTTTGCGGCATTGTAGGCAAGTGCATTACATTTGCCTGATACAAATGTTTCAAACACATATTTTTGTCTTAGGTTGGTTTTTTCATAGTTGTACTTGGAAAGCTTAGTTTGGGAATTTTCTATTTTATTAAAATCTTCAGGTGAAACAATTTGTACTTCTAAGTCGTTGTCCCCTGAAACAGACCTGATACATCGGGTTATTTCATGAATATATCTAATTTTTAAAGAATGCTTGTTAAAATCTTTTTGAGTCATTAGTGTGTAAATACCATTTTCGTAAGAAATAGGAGCAGTGTTCATTATTACAGAGTCGAAGATAACTTGAGACATTAGGTTTTCTAGCAAAGGTAATGTTTTTTCCCAAATAATTTGCATATCCATTATAATTCCTCCTTTGCCAGCTCAAAAATGATGAAAGTTATCCACATAGTTTTCAACATGGTGTGTATAACTATTAAAAGACACTTACCTAATATATCAAATTAGCTGTGGATAAGCAATATAATATCAACAGTTTTTAAACACAAATTAAACAAATGAATAAAATCGCGCAAAGTGCGATTTTGAGTATGATATATAATAGCAGTTTCCTAGAGGAATATTTACATAAGTGAAAATTATTGATAAAAGTATGGATAAAAGACAGGAAAGGATTGACGTATATAGAAGGAATGCATATAATGCTTAAACGAATGTCAATATGACAAAGGCATATAATTTTGTCAAAAACGGATTACATTGGGACAAACCCCATTATTTTTTGAAGGATGGTGACATTATGAAAAGGACGTATCAGCCGAAGAAAAGGCAGCGCAGTAGAGAACATGGCTTCCGTAAGCGCATGAGTACATCTAACGGGCGCAAAGTTTTGCAAAGAAGACGTAAAAGAGGTAGACATGTTCTGTCTGCATAAGACAACGAAACTAATCTCTGTAAAAAAAAAGCAAGACTTTAAAAAAGTTTATAGCCAGGGTGTGTACGCTGCCGATAGTTTGTTTGTAGCCTACGCCCTGGCAAATGATTTTAACCAAAACAGATTAGGTATAACAGTAAGTAAAAAAGTTGGTTGTGCTGTTGTGCGCAACCGTATTAAACGGTGGGTTAAGGAAAGTTATCGTTTCATGTTGCAGCAAAGAAAAAAGTCGGAATTTGATTTATCTAAAAACACAAATGTTAAACCCAAAACGGATGGACAGGCTATTGGATACGATTTTGTTATTGTTGCTCGTGTTTCCTCGGCCCAATTGATAGGTAAAGGTGCCTTTTGGCAAGTTGATAAGTCTATTAGAGGCTTGTTTGAAAGATTAAGGAAAAAAGTTGAGTTTATCTTATGATTAAAGCTGTTATTATAGCGGTAATCAGGTTTTACAGACGGTATATTTCCCCGTTTTTAGGCCCCAGGTGTAGGTTTTACCCTACTTGTTCGGCGTATACATTGGAAGCTGTAAATCGTTACGGAGCGGTGAAAGGTGTTTGGATGGGTACTAAAAGACTAGTACGTTGCAACCCTTTTTCACGGGGCGGATATGACCCTGTCCCCTAAAGTTGTAGGAGGTTAAATTTTGAATGTATTAACCAATTTGGTTTTTTTAGCAAGGCAAGTTGAATCTGAGCCGGGGTTTATTGTTGGGCCTATTGCGGCTTTATTTGGGCATGTTGTAAACTTTTTATTTAACATTGTTTTTGCTGTTGGCCCGGCTCATTCCCTGGGTTTTACAATTATCCTTATGACAATTATCTTCCGTGCTTGTATGATGCCATTAAGCATTAAAGCACAGAAGTCTATGATGAGAATGCGGGAACTAAAACCCGAACTCGACAAAATTGAAGCAAAATACGGTAACTCAAAAGACCCGGAAATTATAAAGAAAAAGAATGCGGAAAAACAAGTGCTTATGCAAAAGCACGATGCCAACCCTTTAAAAGGTTGTTTTCCAATGTTGTTGCAAATGCCGCTGTTTATTGGGTTAAATTTTATTATGCGGCAGGCGTTTTTGTATATTGTATATTTAAGGGAATTGTATCACGACCTTGCTGCCGCTATTCAGCAAGTACCCGGATATATTGAAATGATTTGGCCTACAGCATACGAGCTTCTTCCACGTTCAATTTTGCAAAATAACGATGAAGTATATCATTTAATGGTAAATCGAGGCCTTTCATTTGAAGCTGCAAGAGAGCAAGTTGGCGATGTTATAAGTTTGTCGGTGCCGGCAGATTTAGCCCGCGTTATAAGCCGTTTTACATCTGAAAACTGGCTTGAACTTCAAGAGAAAATACTTTCCGACTTGCCCGCCCATTATTGGACAGCTATTGCCCAATTAAACGACTACCGCCAATCTATAGAAACTTTCTTTGGCCTTAGTATGGTAGAGCAAAGCGGCTGGACATGGCCTCATATTTTATTGCCACTTTTAACGATAATCACAATGTTGTGTTCCCAATGGGTAATGCAGCTAAGAACGGCAGACCCAAATGCAGACGAAAAAGTAAAAATGCAGCAAAAAATAATGCTTGTTGCAATGCCATTATTCTTAGGTTTCATCACCGTTGGTTTGCCGGGTGGTGTAGCATTGTTCTGGGTAACATCTCAGGTATACCAATTTGTACAAGACCTGATTTTAAATAAAAAAGATGGTATACCACTAAAATTACCATTCTCGAAAAAAGACGCATCATAGAGGAGGGCTATTATGGATACAGTTGAGAGAAGTGCAAAAACAGTAGAGTTAGCAATTGCAGAAGCTCTTAATGCTCTTAATGCTACCGAAGAAGAAGTAGACATTTCGATAATTGACGAAGGTACAAAAGGCGGTATTTTTGGTATAGGGTCAAAACCGGCTGTAGTAAAAGTTTCCCGTAAGGAAGCCCCGGAAGTTGCAGTTAAAAACTTCCTTCGTGAGGTTACTCTTTCTATGGGATTAGGCATGGAAATAGAAGTAACCAAAAAGGATAAGCGTCTATACGTAAACTTTATTGGCGAAGGCATGGGTATTCTTATTGGCAAGCGGGGCCAAACAATTGATTCCTTGCAGTATCTTACCAACCTTATGGTTAATGGGCGCGGCATTAAAGATTTAAATGTAATTTTGGATACCGGCAATTATCGTAAACGTCGCAGAGATACTCTTGAAGCCCTTGCCCGTAATATTGCCCGTAAAGTAAGAGAAAAACGCCATAGTGTAAAGCTGGAACCTATGAGCCGTTTCGAACGCCACATAATACACACAACTCTGCAAAATAACAGGGATGTACGTACCTATAGCGAAGGAAATGAACCACATCGCTATGTAGTTATTGCTGCAAAACGTAATGAAGGATAGTTTACATGTTATAAAGCCTAACTCGGATGACTGCACTGATATAATTGCCGCAATTGCCACGGCCTATGGACATGGGGCGATTGGTATCATACGCCTTTCCGGTAAAGGTGTAATAGAATTATTAATGCGCATGTTTTCTCCAATTCAAAAATTAGAGAGCCATCGCATGTACTACGGGAACATTTGTGCAAATGGGGAAGTTATTGACGAAGTAATGGTTTGCCCTATGCTTGCGCCCCGTTCCTACACCAAGGAAGACACTATAGAAATTTATGCCCATGGGGGCATGGTTGTATTGCGCAGCGTTTTGGATGCTGTGCTTCGTGAAGGTGCGCGACTTGCCGAACCGGGTGAGTTTACAAAGCGCGCCTTTTTGAATGGACGTATAAACCTTACCCAGGCCGAAGCGGTAATGGATATAATAAGTGCGGGAAGTGATGCGGCGCGGCGGGCAGGACTAAAACAACTTGGCGGCGGTTTGTCAAAGCGTATCGAAGCCTTGCGGGATAAGATTTTGAACTGGCTGGCCCATATTGAACTTAGCATAGATTACCCAGAGCATGAAGAAGAAGCTAAAAATATGGCGCAAATATTGGGCGAATGCCACGATGTTATTGCGGGCCTGGAAGCCTTATATAAAACGGCAACAGTGGGCCGGATGCTGCGTGACGGCATAAAAACAGCAATAATAGGCCGCCCCAATGCAGGTAAGTCTACTTTGCTTAATGCAATTTTAAGTGAAGACCGAGCCATAGTGCATGAGCAGGCGGGTACTACCCGGGATATATTGACGGAACGTGTTGTAGTCGGCGATGTTCCGCTGCTCCTTATGGACACAGCAGGAATACGTGAAACATCCGATCCTGTAGAAAAAATTGGCGTCGAGAAAACCCTTGAAGCTGCAGAAGATGCGGAACTGGTGCTATATGTAGTGGACCGTTCCCAAGGGCTTACCTTCGAAGATAAAGAAATGTTTAAGCGTTTAGAAGGGAAGCCTTTGATAATACTAATGAATAAATGTGATTTGCCTGTAGCGGATAATTTTCAAGAATTAGTTGATGCAGTATCTGTTTTAGAAATCTCTTGTCATACAGGGGATGGACTGGATAAGTTATATGCACAAATTCATAAAATGTTTTTATCTGGCATAGGTGATGTGAACAAAGATGCAGATATAATTACACGGGAACGCCATCGTGTTTTAATAGAGCAAGCCATATCTCATGTACGTACTGCCACCAGCGAAATTGAGCAAGGTGTGCCGGAGGATTTAGTTTCTGTAGGGTTGCGGGCTGCGTACATGGCACTTGGGGAAATTTTGGGTATGGAAATTGCTGATGATATTTTGGATAGAATTTTTGCAGAGTTTTGTTTAGGGAAGTAGAGAAAAGCGGTGCTTTAAATGTTGATTGATAAAGACAACCCAAGTTATAATAGCGAGGTACAGGAAGCAGTTTGGAATACTGCCGCAAACCTAGTGCCCCTGGAAATTACCCTGCCATTAATCCCTGAAAAGTTGCATAAGCCATGTATCGATTTATATAATTTTACTAAGGACATATTAAACGACTTATATGAAAATGCAGATGAATACGGAATTACTTCAACAGAAAACAATGCGGTTATTTTCTACTTCTGGCATTTGGTTTTTATGTTTAAAAAGTTTCAATTTGTTGAAAATAGCCATTTCGCCGGTTTTTTTATAAGTTCACATGAATATAAAAAATCAAGAAAAAATGATGTCTGTGTAGCTACAGAGCTTATGTATACCCGCTATGGCTTTAAGGTTACATTTGAGGATACTGTAAAAATAACAAATACACATTATCCCGGAATGATGAAAGCGGTTTTTGAGTTGCTTACTTCTGCTTATATGAATTACAATGTCAATTGCACTCAATACCTTTTGACATGCGATTTTAGAGCGTTGGTTAATTATAGGCGCACATATGTTGATACACTAGCAAAGCTTAACAGCAAGTCACGGAAAATTGCGGAACAAATAGTTGACTTTGGAGCCGGAATAGGCGTGAAACCGACTAAAAATACTTATTATAACCGGGTTGAGTTTAAAACAAAAAGTAAAATTGTGTTTATAATTGATGTCTATGGAAAAAAGGAACTGAAAATTAATATAGGTTTTGCAGAATTAGACGGAGAAGCCTTTAAAATGATTGAACAGGTTATAGACACATATAATGATGCAGGTGAGTTTACCGAGTATTTACGAAAAAACCTTAAAAAGTGTACTAATTGTATTCAGGATTGCATAAAAAAAGACAACCTGGCAGAATTGTTTGGGAAAAAGACGCTTGTATGCCAAGCATATATAAGGATATTCAGTCCCAATGAACAGGAGCTAAATAATATTTACAGATTGATTGAGTTACGAGCAATGGTGGTTAAAGCAGGTGTATCTGAAGTGTTTTATCCCGGTAACGGTTGATGTGGTAGTTTATTTTTTACAAAGCGGGATATGATACACAAATCGAATTGAAGCGCATTGTAATTGCGGAAAAGATATGGAGTTATCCGATTTAACTTTTGGAGGATACATGAAGCACATAATAGTAATCGGCGGTGGTCATGCAGGTTGCGAGGCGGCCTTTGCCGCAGCACAACTGGGCCAAAGTGTAACCCTTTTTGCCCTTAGCTTAGACAGTATAGCCCTTATGCCCTGCAACCCATGTATAGGCGGCAGTGCCAAGGGTCATTTGGTGCGTGAGATTGATGCACTTGGGGGTCGTATGGGTAAAACCATAGACGCCACATTTATACAAAGCCGTATGTTAAACGCAAGTAAGGGGCCTGCAGTGTATTCTTTGCGTGCCCAAGCAGATAAGAAGCAGTACATGATGCATATGAAGCAGGCTTTGGAAGCGGAGCCGCTGATATCTTTGCGCGAAGGTGAAATTGTTGACATTATAACTGATAACGGCAAAGTTACGGGGGCTAAAACAGAATCCGGTATGGTCGTACCTTGTGATGCAATTATCGTTTGCACAGGCACATACCTGAATGCAAGATGTTTATATGGCGAAACCATAACAAATACAGGGCCAAACGGCCTTCGTGCATCTATAAACCTTAGCGATAGCCTAAAACGATTGGGCTTTAACTTGTTTCGCTTTAAAACAGGCACACCGGCTCGTGTTCACAAGCGCAGTATTGACTTCTCTAAAATGGCTATTCAGCCCGGGGATGATAAAATTGTGCCCTTCTCTTTTGAAACAGACCCTGCAAATATTGCGCGTGACCAAGTACCCTGTTATTTGACATATACTAATCACATCACACATGACATGATACGGGAATCCATCCATCGTTCTGCCATGTACAGCGGGCTTATTCAGGCCACAGGGACACGTTATTGCCCTTCTATAGAAGATAAAATTGTACGCTTCGCAGATAAGGACAGACATCCGGTGTTTATAGAGCCGGAGGGCCTTGGCACAGAGGAGATGTATGTACAGGGCATGAGCAGTGCCCTTCCGGAAGATGTGCAAATTGCAATGTATCGCACTATCCCCGGGCTGGAAAATTGCGAAATAATGCGCCCGGCCTATGCCATCGAGTATGACTGTATCGATGCGACTCAGTTATCTCTTGGCCTTGAAGCGAAGCACATCAAAGGGCTATATTTTGCTGGGCAAATAAACGGCAGCAGTGGCTACGAAGAAGCCGCCGCCCAAGGCTTAATGGCAGGCCTAAATGCCGCCGGGGCAGACATTGTGCTGGATCGTTCCCAAGGGTATATTGGCGTTTTAATAGACGACCTTGTGACAAAGGGGACGAAAGAACCTTACCGTATGATGACATCTCGTTCGGAATACAGGCTGCTTTTGCGACAGGACAATGCGGATTTGCGCCTTACTCCAAAGGCATATGAAGCAGGTAATATTAGTGAGCCAAGATATCAAGTGTTCTTACAAAAGGCTCAGGCTATAGATGCGGAAATTGAAAGGTTGTCCGGCATTACATTAAGCCCAAATACGATAAATGACTTGCTTGCAGAAAAAGAAAGTTCATTGATTACCTCTGGCGCAAAAGTAACAGACCTGATAAAACGCCCGGAAATAAATTATCATGATATTTTGCCATTTATAGAGACAGCCTACAAAACCGATGCCTTGCCGGATTATATTTGGGATGCAGTTTACGAGCAAGTAAATATTCAAATAAAATACGAAGGGTATATTTCCATACAAATGGCTCAAGCAGGGGCTTTTCAAAAAATGGAAAACCGCCCTCTTCCGGCGGATTTAGACTATAACAGTATCAGTGGTTTGCGTCTTGAAGCACGTCAAAAACTTAATGCCTTGCGTCCTGTTAATTTTGGACAAGCCTCTCGTGTTACAGGAGTTTCCCCGGCGGATTTGAGTATTCTTATGGTATATTTGAAAGGCCGATAATTTTCAATTTAAAACGGCATGTCAAAAGGCCGGTAGTTTTCAACTTAATTAATATAAAGCATATAATGCAAGGAAGGGATTTTCCTAATCTTGTGTACATATGCCCTACTGTAAAAAGTAAAAGGCATAGGCAAGAACCGAGTTCTTGTTCCCGCTATAAAGCGGTTTGAGGCAAGTTTCGGGGCATAGCCCCGTAAAGGCCCAATTAATAGGAGGAATCCCTTTGAAAGTTCCATTTATGAAAATAACAAGGCATAGACCTTCGGCGTATATTCACATGGAGTATGATGCAAGTCAACAGGTAGTTTCCCGTTTTTTGGAGGCTGTACGCGCCAACCCGGATGAGGCATGGGCATTTGTAAGCAAAATTTATTCCGCAGGGCTTGACTTGAACGAGCTTCGGGAACTGCTTGATGCAGGAGTGCAGCATGTGAAAATAGCCACATATGTAAACTCCTCAAAAAATTGTTTAACTCGCAGCGTTTATGTAAATGACCAACGGCGAAAAGTCCGTAAATTGCTGCATCTTCATATGGTTAAAGAGCCTGACCAGAACGGCAAATGGAAAATATTTGGAGTGGAGCAGGAAGAATGCAGTCGGCTATAGTAAAAAAATGGGCAAGTGAAAATGAAACCCCAATAACAGATACGCAACTTGCCTTGTTAGAGCAGCATCAAAACATGGTGCTTGAAACTAATAAGCACATGAATTTGACGGCTATAACCGACCCCGAAGAGTTTGCGGTTAAGCATATAATAGACAGCCTCACTCTATTGCCATACATCCCCTGTCAGGCAGGTGCAAGACTTGCAGATGTCGGCACGGGTGCAGGGTTCCCCGGGCTTGTACTTGCCATAATGCGCACAGACTTGCATGTGACCCTTGTGGATTCCTTACGTAAGCGGATATTTTTTTTGCAGGATGTTGTTAACAAGCTGGGGTTGTCAAATGTAGATTGTGTACACATTAGGGCAGAAGATTTGGCACGGGAAAGAAAAGCATTTGACATATGTACAGCCCGTGCCGTGGCAAAAATGGACAAGCTTGCTAAATGGATTTTGCCTATTACAAAACCCGGCGGCATGTTTATTGCCATGAAAGGTCCGGACATAACTCAAGAACTCGAAAATGCAAAACCCGCCCTGAACAAGTTGGGTGGGCAAATTATAGCTGTGGATACTGCAAACATTTCGGCAGAGATTAGCCATAGCATAGTTGTGATTGAAAAAAGATAAAACTGCCCTATCGACACTTTGTAACGCAAACCCCATCTATCTTGTAAACCTATCGTGTTTTGTGTAGAATATGTTGGTTATTAGTAATAGTGCATGACCCATGTAGAGCCAATTTTTTAGAGTGTAATTTTGCGAAGCAAAAATTGTGCGGAACAGGTATGCGCCATTGCCTAAGAAGAAAGCCCTACGGGGCAAAAAAAGGAGTATACACAAATGCAAAGATCTAAAATCGGTAAAATGGTTGCTTTGTTTATGGTATTGACAATGGCAATGTCCGCCGTCGTTCTTGCGGTAGGCCCGCTGGACAGCGTGGAGCGCAGGTATGAAGACGGAGTTGTTTATGTACCATTGCGTGCCGTAGCCTATGCACACGGCGCAACCGTTGAATGGAACAGCTCTACACGGACAGTCATTGTTACAGACACCAATGGCAACGCCCAAGTTGTGGCTTTAGAGGCAGCCGGAGGCTTTATAGATGGCGGAGTCGCCTTTATAACACTGGAACACGCCGCCGCATTATTTTACACACAGACTAATGAGGCTGAAGTAAGTATTCACGGTGCTATTCATCGCGTCCAATATGGTGACAATGTTGTGTACCTGTTTGGCACATTACACGGATGGAGAGATTCATGGTCCCCTTTGGCTTATGAAGCCGCAAGTGCTTTGGCACGGGCAGATGTTTTGGCACTAGAAGTTTACGCCGTAGATGCAGAAGCAATGGCGGCAGCAGCATTAGAGTATGCCATGTATTTGCCCGATGGTCAAAGCTGGGCAGAGTTTTTGCCGCAGGAAGCCTACGAGCATTTAATAGAAGTCTTGGCGGAGTGGGGAATTGAATACGACGAAGAGATCCGCTATATGAATCCACAACTTCTGCTGCACTCGTTGGCTATGCAGGCCACCATTTCATTAATGGAAGGTGACTTAGAACTAGGCGGGAGGTCTGTAGATAGCTATATCATGGACATTGCCTTAGAACGCGGAATACCTATTATTGGGCTGGAAAGTATCAGACAGCAAACAGACATACTTTTCAACCCTCCTATTGAAGTTATTGTAGATGGTATAATGGCTTTCTTGCCCCCCGCAGAATTAATAGAAGCACTTAAGGCAAGTGACGAATTAAGCCTTGACGAATTAGCATATTACTACGAAACTAACAATTTAACCGCTTTATATCTTGCTCTTGCCATGCCCTTTGACTTGGAAAACGAAAGCGTATCCGAAAAACATATGAGAGAAATGCTGCTTAACTGGCGTTCTACCTATTATGCAAACAGGATTGCCGAGTTGCTGCAAGAAACAGAAGAACCAACAACGTTTTTTGTGGCAGTAGGACTGTCCCATATTATAAGATCCGGGGCAGGATATGGCTTTACGGACATTATAGAGCAATTGCGTCTATTAGGTTTCGAGGTTGTTCCTTTGTTTTAATTTTTACAACTCTATAACAACTCCATGGTATACTTCTTATCAAGGAAATTTAAGGAGTATGTCATGGCTTACATACTTATTTAGGATGCCTCGTGAACTTGCAAAACATCACTTATTTTACATTTCGACAAAAAAGCTCCGACCAATTGGCAAGTCTATCTGCCTGCCAATTGGTTAACATATCCTGGGTATAGCGGAAGCTCCACCAGCCATGAGGGTCGCCGGGTTTGTTCATGCGGTCTTCCTGGGGCAAGCTCATGATATCCTGAATTGGCACAACGGCAAAGTTTGCGCTGGATGCAATAGCCATGCGTATTAAATCCCAGGCAATGTCATCGCCGGATACATTAAGATAGCGGCGCAAGTAGTCCTTTTCTTTTTCCGTTGCATGGTTATACCAGCCGACGGTAGTGTTATTATCATGTGTGCCAGAATACACAACGGTCAAATTTGTTTCGTAGTTATGGGGCAAATATACGCTTTCGCCCCCGGGGTTAAAGGCAAATTGCAAAACACGCATACCTGGCAGTTTCGTATCATTCCGTAGCTTGTGTACGCTGTCTGTAAGGTCGCCTAAATCTTCGGCAATAATGGGTAGCGTGCCAAGGTCTTGTTTTATTGCGTTAAAAAAATCTTTACCCGGGCCTTTAATCCACTTGCCGTTTATTGCAGTGCTTTCGCCATAAGGAATGGACCAATAGGTATCAAAACCACGAAAGTGGTCTATCCGTACGATATCAACCATGGACAATACGGCTTTTATGCGCTTGCACCACCAACTATAGTCTGTTTTTTTGTGTACTTTCCAGTTGTAAAGTGGGTTGCCCCAAAGTTGCCCTGTTTCACTAAAATAATCCGGCGGAACTCCTGCCACACATGCAGGCATGCCACTAGCGCCTAGTTGATAAAGTTCCGGGTTTGCCCACACATCGGCAGAATCTTGGGCTACAAAAATAGGGATATCGCCAATTATTTGCACACCTGTATTGTTTGCGTATTCTTTTAATCGGCCCCACTGACGAAAAAATTCGTATTGCAAAAACATATAAAAATCAATTTCATCTGCAAGTTTTGCCGCCATGTCTTTAATTGCATCGGGGTCACGTTGTGCAAAAGGTTGGGGCCAACTATTCCACACGGCACCATAGTAATAATCCTTAACTTGATTTACGGTCAGGTGTTTTTCGTTTATTTTGCCATAAGCCAAAAGCCCGGGGGAATCAATTTCATTCTTCCGCTGCTTAATAAAATAATCTTTTGCGGCTACAAAAAGGGCGTAATCATCTAACCATTCTTTATTTGCAGCGCAAAATTTCTTAAAACTGTTTTTCTGTACAGTAGTTGCATTGGCCTTAAAATTTGCAAAGGCTTTTGTCAGCATTTTCATTTTGTAAGTTATAACGGGGCCATAGTCAATTTTCCGTGGGTTAAATTGCGGAGTATTTGCAAGGTCTGCAACTGTAAGAAGGCCTTGTTTTTCAAGCTCATCAAAGCTAATCAGATAATGGTTGCCTGCAAAAGATGAAAAACTTTGGTAGGGCGAATCCCTATAACCTGTAGGCCCAAGCGGCAAAACTTGCCACAATGTTTGCTTTGCAGCTTTTAAAAAATCTATAAAGGCGTATGCTCCCGCACCTAAATCCCCCATTCCATAAGGCCCCGGGAAAGATATTGGGTGTACTAATACACCGCTCGCACGTTTGTCAAACATAAATCTTTAGCTCCTTATGAATATCTATTTGATGAGCTTTGTACATACAGCAATGCACAAATCAAGGCCGTTAATGGCATGGTTAAGAAAATTCCAATGCCGCCGATAATTGCTTGCAGTAATTCTACCAGTACTAGCTCCCTGTTTAAAATCCGTAAAACAGAGTTAAAATGCGATATCAGGAATAAAACAACTGTAAGGGAGCTGCCAATATAAGCAAGTACTAGAGTGTTAATACTTGACCCTAAAATATCTTTGCCAATAGTTATACCCGATGTAAAAATATCCTTAAATGATGCATCGGGCATTTGAATTTTTAGCTCCCATAGTGCCGACGAAATAGATACTGCCATATCAATTATTGCACCAACTGCGCCTATTATAATACCGGCAAAAATTATAGCATTTAGGTCGATTGGGTATTCAAGGGGAAGGTTTAACAAAACTCTAGATTCGCTTTGTATTATCCCTGTTAGTTGCATGGTCCGGCTCATAAAAAATGTTAAGAGTCCCGCTGCTAATACGCCTCCTAAACAACCGGCTACTGCAGCGGAAGATTTTTTGTTTACGCCATTTATGATAAAAATAGTAGTGATAATAGCATAAATGCAAATAAGTATAGACGAAACATAAATATTTCTACCGGAAAGCACCGACGGCAAAAATACCGAAAAAATACCTAAGCAAGTAAGCCCCAAAGAGAGTACAGAATTAAAGCCCTTAAATTTGCCAAATATCACAAGCATGACAATAAATACAGCCCCTAAAATTGCCACATTGTAGATACGTACATAGTCTATAAAGTTCCAGGTTCCAACTGCAGATAAAACTATCATTATACGGTCGCCCTCATGGGCAACCCTATTAAACCGCTCGAAAAGGAAACGCGTGCTTTGGGTGAAAGTAATAACCTCACCTCTGCGTTCCCCGCGGCTTATAATTTCTGCCTCGAATAAAAACACTTGCCACTCGTCAAAATCTGTATAGTGGTCTGTGATACTAACAATCCTTAATATTCTTGCTTCGTAGGCGTTTGCTGCATCTTCCGATTCATAAACAACCATACCTGTTGTTGCTATGCGGTTGCCAAAGAAAAGAAATGCAACAGCAAATATAATAACAAGTACGTAGGGTATACCCTTAACAACCCAATCGTCGTAACTTACCATGCGGTCCATCCTTTAAATAGTATGTATTTAATATATCATAAATTTAACATTAAATGAAACATTTATAGGCGGCCAGCTGAACTTGACCGTGCCATGACAAATTTCGCTTCTATCGTTTACTATTGTTTACTATTTCCTCCCCTTGGGGTAGAATATAATCTCAGGTAGATAACAAATAATCAAATTTTAGATAAGGTCAAGGTGATGATTATGAAAACATGTACACCCGCCTGGGACGGATTTTGTAAAGGCATTTGGACAGACGAAATAAACGTGCGAGACTTTATCCAAAAAAACTTAACCCCGTATCACGGTGATGATTCCTTCCTTGCAGATGCAACAGATCGTACAAAAAAACTTTGGGAAGAAGTATGCAAGCTAACAAAATTAGAGTCTGAAAAGGGTATTTTAGATGTGGAAACAAAAATCCCTACTACAATTACATCCCACCCGCCGGGGTATATTAACAAAGACCTTGAAACAATTGTAGGTTTGCAAACGGACAAGCCCTTAAAACGTGGAATTATGCCCAAAGGCGGCATCAGGGTTATACAAAATGCCATGAAAGCCTATGGATATACACTTGACCCACAAGTTGAAAATATTTATACAAACCACCGCAAGGCTCACAACGACGGCGTTTTTGACGCATATACAGACGATATGCGCGCCGCACGCAGGACAGGCATAATTACCGGCTTACCGGACGCTTACGGGCGCGGGCGAATAATAGGCGACTATCGTCGTGTAGCACTATACGGCACAAATTTTCTAATCCGTGATAAAAATGCTCAGCTAAAACTAGAGGACTTCCCTGTGCTGAAGGAAAGCAATATCCGCCTGCGGGAGGAAGTTAGCGAACAAATTCGCGCACTGCAGCAATTAGAGCAAATGGCGAAATCTTATGGTTTTGATATTTCACAACCGGCAACAAACGCCAAGGAAGCAATTCAGTGGACATATTTTGCATATCTTGCATCTACAAAACAACAGGACGGAGCGGCTACATCTCTGGGGCGTGTGGCGACATTCCTGGATATATACATCGAGCGTGACCTTAAAAAGGGCACTATAACAGAAGTAGAAGTTCAAGAATTGATAGACCATTTTGCTATGAAGTTGCGCATGGTTCGCTTTTTGCGCACCCCAGAGTATAATGCCCTGTTTAGCGGCGACCCAACATGGGTAACTGAAGCCATTGGTGGCATGGGCGAGGATGGGCGCACTTTAGTAACAAAAAATTGCTTCCGCATAATTCATACCCTTAAAACTTTAGGGCCTGCCCCTGAACCAAATCTTACTGTTTTGTGGAGCCAAAAGCTGCCACAGGGCTTTAAGGATTATTGCGCCAAAATGTCTATAGAGACAAGCTCTATCCAATATGAAAACGATGACCTTATGCGGGGCTATTGGGGCGATGACTATGGTATTGCCTGTTGTGTATCCGCAATGCGGCTTGGCAAGCAGATGCAATTTTTTGGTGCCCGAGCCAACTTAGCAAAAGCTTTGACATATGCGATAAATGGCGGCAAAGATGAAAAAAGCGGCGACCAAGTAGCCGCAGAGTTTGCCCCAATAACAACAGAGTATTTAGATTATGACGAAGTGCACCGCCGCTTCGACCAAATGATGGACTGGCTTGCGTCTTTATATATTAGCACGCTGAATGTTATCCACTATATGCACGATAAATATAACTATGAAAGTTTGCAGCTTGCCCTTCATGATAAGGATATTTTGCGCACTCAGGCCTGCGGCATTGCAGGGTTATCTGTAGTGGCAGATTCCCTTTCTGCAATAAAATACGCAAAAGTAAAAACCATCCGTAACGAAAATGGCCTGGTAACAGATTACGAAATAGAAGGGGACTTCCCGGCCTATGGCAACAACGACGAGCGCGTAGATAAAATCGCATACGACGTAGTTAAAAACTTTATGGCAAAATTGGATAAGCAAAAATATTATAGAGATGCTGTGCCCACCTTGTCTGTGCTAACCATTACATCCAATGTGGTATATGGCAAAGCAACCGGGGCTACCCCAGACGGTCGCAAAGCCGGCGAACCATTTGCACCGGGGGCAAACCCCATGCACGGGCGTGATAAAAAAGGTGCTCTGGCATCCATGTCATCTGTAGCTAAACTGCCCTATGCCTATTCTCAGGATGGCATTTCCTATACATTTTCAATGGTACCCAAAGCCCTTGGGGGCGATGAAGCTACACGCATTGCAAACCTTGTCGGCCTTTTAGATGGCTATTTCGCCGAGGACGGGCATCACATTAATATTAATGTATTCGATAAAGAAACTCTGCTAGATGCAATGAAACACCCGGAAAAATACCCGCAGCTTACCATACGTGTATCAGGTTATGCTGTTAATTTCATAAAGCTAACCGAAGAACAACAATTAGAGGTTATACACCGCACTTTCCATGAAAGGATTTAGCATGATAGATATGACGGGCTACGTACATTCTATATACAATGGAGGCATGGTAGACGGCCCGGGAATACGCTGCGTTGTATTTCTTTCGGGCTGTCCTTTGCGTTGCAAATACTGCCATAACCCCGACAGTTGGGAGAAAACAAACGGCAATCTTATGTCCGTGAATGATGTTTTGGAAGAAGTGCTAAAGTACAGAAACTATTACAAAACCTCCGGTGGAGGGGTAACCATTTCCGGCGGTGAGCCGTTTATGCAAGTAGGCTTTTTAAAGGAAATATTAAAGGCTTGCAAGGCTCATGGCATACACACCGCTATAGATACATCCGGCTATGCCAACATAGAAACTGCAACAGATGTTTTGCAATATACAGATTTACTTTTGTTGGATATAAAAGCCGGTAACCCGGAAACGTACAAACACGTAACAGGTGTTGCAATTGACAAAACCCTTGCAGTATTGGCCCTTAGCCACAAGCTTAATGTTCCAACATGGATACGCTACGTACTAGTGCCGGGCCTTACGGACGATATGAATGACATGAAAAATTTAGTCGAATTTTTGCATACTTTCTCTAATATCCAAAAAATTGACGTACTCCCATTCCATAAAGAAGGGGAATACAAATGGATGAATCGCGGCATTCCCTATGAATTAACGGATACACTACCCCCCTCACCTGAACAAATTTTAGAAGCAAAGAAAATCCTAACAATATAGTCGAATAAGCCAAAAACCGTGATGTAGAGTGCTTGAAAAAGTTGAATCCACATTAAAGTCAAGACTAAAAGAGCAAGAAGAACGTTAGCTGTCTATATGAAAAAAGACACTCAAAAGAGTGTCCACTTCGTTAAGCTTTACGTTTGAAGGTTATTGTGACAATTTCATAAATAACAGACTAAGCAACCTCTAAAGTGCAGAAATAATTTTTTCAACTTCCTTTAGCTTTTCGGCCACCTTAATTTGTTGAGGGCATTTGTCATTACATACTCCGCAATCTATACATTCAGTGATTGGTGCTCCGCGGTTTGCGTTCCACATGTTTTTCGCTTGTTCTGACAAACCATATACATTGTGGTAAGTATAAGCGTTAAATAAATGTGGTATGTTAATTTCTTTGGGACAAGGCAAGCAATAATTGCAACCCGTGCAGTATAAATCAGAGAACTTCTTTAATTCTTCCATCATTAATGCAGCTTTGCGGAAGTCCTCTTCTGTCATGGGTACTTCCATATTAGCTACTTTCAAGTTGCCCTCTAGCATTTCCATACTGCCCATGCCGGAAAGAGCGCAGGAAACATTTTTGTTACCCAGTACAAAACGCAGAGCAAGCTCCGGTGTAGAATAGTTATCCCCCAGTAATTTTTCAGATAATTCTGATGGTGCGGAAAGCCGCCCGCCGGCAACAGGTCCCATTACTACTATGCCCAGCCCTTTATCGGCAAGATAATCTATATTTTCTTCATTTGTGCGGTCAAGCAAGTTGTACTGCAATAATACAGACGAAAACATCTCAAATGTTTCAACAATGTAAGGGATATCCTTAACGTCGCCATGAAAAGAGAAGGATATATGCTTAATCAGCCCTTCGTCTATGGCTTTTAATACTTCATTTTTCAAGCCGAATCCCATGATTTTCTCGTCAAACGCTTGTCTGTTGATGCCGTGGAAATGATAAAAATCTAAATAATTCATATCCATCAACTTTAACTGGTGGTCAAGCACTTGTCTGAAATCGGAAGTTCCGTTTATTTCGGCCATTGGTATCTTGGTGGCTACCATTACTTTTTCTCTCTCCATAAGCTTTACCGCCTTGCCAACAGTTGCCTGACTCTTGAAATGACAATAAAACATGGCAGTATCAAAGTAATTAACACCTGCGTCATATGCAGCTTTTAGCAAAGGGATAGCTTTATCTTCATCAACCTGCCAAGTATCATCCCTTTGAGACTCATACCAGGAAAGACCTTCTCTGGCACGCTTTTCTTCTTCGCTCATTTCAGCTATTTTTATTTCGGGCAGCCTCATGCAACCGAAACCCAATGCAGATATTTTCTTGCCGGTTTTGTCAAATTCACGATACATCATACAAGATTCTCTCCTTCACAACACTTCGGATAGTGTATTTATTCTTGTTTCTGACAATGACTATAAGTATACTACAATGAAATTGGTGATTATACAACACTCATAAATGCAATCAATAAAAAAAGGCACTCTTTCGAGTGTCTAAGTCATAAACATAGCGGAGGTAAGTATGAGTTTAGATGATGTGAAAAGAGGCTTTACCCCAATCGGGATAAGAAAAGATGTAAAAGAAACAGACCCGCTTTATCATGGAACAAAAGCAAATCTTAATGTTGGTGATTTACTTGTTGCAGGGTACAAATCCAATTATGGCAGTCGGGAAAAGGCAAATTTTATTTATTTGACCGCAACAATGGATGCCGCTATATGGGGCGCAGAATTAGCTGTCGGAGAAAGTAGAGGGCGAATATATATCGTAGAGCCAACAGGTACTATTGATGATGACCCAAACTTGACTGACATGAGATTTCCCGGCAACCCAACAAGGTCTTATCGCACACAAGAACCTTTGCGAGTTGTTGGAGAGGTAACGGAGTGGCAAGGACATTCGCCCGAAGAAATACAAAAAATGCGTGATGGGATTGAAAATCTTCATCGTCAAGGTCTTGGGGTAATCAACTAGTTGGCAGCTATTTTCTTTTTAGATACCGTACTAAGGTCTGAAAAGATTGAAAACCAAATAAAAAAGAGCTGCTACCGGGAATCGAACCCGGGAGCCTCTTCCTTACCAAGGAAGCGCTCTACCTACTGAGCTATAGCAGCGAAGATACAGTATACTACAACAGGGCGTAGATTAGCATATTCTCGATGGTTCTGTCAAGAGCTTTTTGCAACATTTTGCCGCTATATTGAACTCTTATATCAAATAGGCTATAGTATTAAGGAACTCTAAAGTAAATATGCCACATGATATGGGGGGTAAAATGGGCTATAAAGCATTTTTGCTGCAGTATATATTTAAACCCAGGACTGTTGGTGCCATTCTTCCCAGTTCAAAGTACCTTGCAGAAAAAATGGTGGCGGGCATTAATTTTGATAATGCGGAGTGTATTGTGGAGTATGGCCCCGGCACAGGTGCATTTACAGAAAAAATTTTACAAAACAGAAAGTCTGATACAGTAGTTATACTTTTTGAAATGAACAACGCCTTTTGCAAAGCCTTGGAAAAAAAATATGGCGGTGAGCCTAATTTGTATATTATAAATGACTCTGCACAGAATATTGGGCAGCAATTGGAGTCTCGCAGCATAATGTATGCAGATTATATTGTATCGGGGCTACCCTTTGCCAGCCTCCCACAAGATGTTTCTTTAAATATATTAACGGAAACAAAGAAACACTTGAATCCCATAGGGATGTTTATTACATTTCAGTACACTTTGCTAAAAAAGGATTTAATTACACGGTTTTTTGACAAAATTGAAATTGAGAGAGAATTAAGAAATGTTCCTCCTGCATATGTACTGCGCTGCCGATAGGTAGCGCATTCTTATATTTAAGGCCGGGTATAAATGGCAAATATAAGCTTACGTTCATCTTCCAAAGCTTGAACCAGGCGTACGGTTATGAGTTCTCCATGGCGCAGGATTACGCCGACTTTGCTCTTGGATTTTGTTCGCGGCTTGCGAACATATACTGCTTTTTCTTTATCAAATGAGAAATGATTGCGGCGTAAATTTTCAAAGGGAATCAAGCCTTCCACTGTATTGGGGAGCATTACATATACGCCCCACTGAGTTATGCCGCTTACTGTGGCTTCAAAGGTTTGACCTTCTTGGGGGGACATAAATTGCACCTTTTTTAGTTGGTCTACTTCTCGCTCCAGGGCTTCGGCGGTACGTTCTGTAAATGAGCATTGGGCACATACTGTTGGAAGAATTTCATCAAACCGGTCTAAAGGTGCACGCAAAAGCCACTCTTTAATTATCCTATGGGCTTGCAGATCTGCATAGCGGCGGATGGGGGACGTAAAATGGCAATATGCTTCCGAGGCAAGCCCGTAATGAGTCGGATTATCTGGAGTATAGCGGGCTTGAGGTAAACTGTGCAAAACTGCAGTGGCAATTGCCTGTGCCGCAGAGGTATTTTCGGTTTTTGCAAGTAAACGCTGCAAAGCTATGGGACTGTCTGCGTTTCTGGGCACGGTAAAACCAAGATGCCGAGTGATACTGCTTAATTTGGCAAGCTTGTCTATGCTGGGGGCCTCGTGTGTGCGGTATACAAAAGGGGCTTCAAGAGCCAGGAAGTGTGCGGCTATTGTCTCGTTACACAAAATCATAAATTCTTCTATTATACCTGTTGCCCGGGATCTTGGATAAGGTTCAATTGATATGGGCTTACCCGTTTCGTCTACACGAATCTTAGCTTCCGGTAGGTTAAAATCCAAGGCACCTTTTACTTCACGCTTTTTACGTAATATAGCGCGAAGCTTGTCTGTCTCCCCGAAAATTTGCCGCCAATCGTCAGTTGTATCCTCGCCGTCCAAAATGCTTTGCACCTGGTTGTACGTCCATCGTTTTTTGCTGTTTATTACAGATTTGGCAATTTCGTAGTCTGTAACATACCCTTGTGGGCTAATAGTCATGATACAGCTTATGGTAAGCCTGTCTACATCCGGGAAAAGGGAGCAGATTCCGCTGGATAACTTATGAGGAAGCATGGGAATAACGCGATCTGCAAGGTAGATACTTGTGCCGCGATCCAGGGCAGAATCGTCTAGAGCAGAATATTCTTTTACATAGTGGGATACATCGGCAATGTGTACGCCAAGCTTAATACTACCGTCGTCGTTTACAGTAAAGGATATTGCATCGTCGATATCCTTTGTATCGTCTCCATCTATGGTAAAGATAAGTTCTTTTCGCAAATTCAAGCGGCCTTTGCACTGTTCCTCGGTTACTGTATCCGGTAGAGCGGCAGCATCTGCCATAACAGCTTTAGAAAACTCGTAAGGGATATCCGCCTGGCGCACAAGGGTTAGCACGTCTATGCCTGGGTCGTGAATGTGTCCCATTACCTCTGTAACAAAACACGAATCTATTCCACGACTAGGGTCCACCCGCTTATCTACAGAAAAAATTACCCTGTGCCCGTCTGCCAAGCCAAAGCGTGAAATTGTTTTAGGAGGGACAGAAAAAATATAGGGGATTTTTGTTTCCACAGGGCGAACAAAGCCTTGCGACCCCTTTGTAAAGAATGCACCAACCATTGGGCGACGGTTTATGATTTCTGATATTTTGCCTGTCCTACTTGGTTTTTCAAGGTTAGGGGGGGTATCCGGCGGGTCTTCATGGGTAATTTTACATACTACCATGTCCCCATCAAGTGCTCCGGATATCAAATGCGGGGGAATGAAAATGTCTGTGCCGCTTGATGGTACAACAAAACCAAAGCCCCTAGAGTTGCCTATAAATTTACCTTCAATGGATTTAGTTTGTGTTTTGCTATTAGAAAAACGGCGGGAGCCAGCCCCCGCCTTTGTTTTCGTTTTTTTCAGTTTTTTTGCCAACTAATTCAGTCCTAACTGTGCTTTTAATGCCGCTAATTCATCGTCTACAGAAGAGTCAACATCTACGCCGCGGTATTTTTCCTCCAGGGCAAGAGCCGCATCAATTGGTGCAGCATCAAGCTCTGCGCGGGCGTTGGCTTCGTCCAGTTTGCGGTTGATTTTGTCTTCCATACGGTCGAAGGCACCCATTGCACCTTCTGCCGCCGCCCCTGCAGCACCAATTTTGTTTATTCTGTCTTGGGTTTTTGCTACGGCTGCTTTGGCTTTTAAGGTATTTCTGCGGGCATTTAGCGAGTTTATGTCTTTAACTAACTTGTCATGCATCTGGCGCATTCTTACTGCGTTTTCATGAGCGGCGGCGGCGGCTGTTTGCAGTCCTGCACCTACATCTTCAAGCTCATGCTTTTTGCTAAGGAAAACACGGGCATCATCATCGTTGCCGGATACCAATGCGCGCTTCGCAAGCTCTGTAAATTTTGCCACCTCTTTTTCGTTTTCTTGAACAAGGCGGCGTGTGCGACTTTCCTCCGCCATAACACCTGCGGTTTCTTTTTTTACGGCTGCCAAGTCGTTTGATAAATTACGAAGATACTGATCAATCATTTTGGACGGATCTTCTGCCTTGTCTAAAAGTGCGTTAATGTTTGAAGATACGATGTCCTTAAAGCGTGTTAAAATTTGCATGTTTTGTCCTCCTATTTCTACGCCTCACGGTCGGGCAAAGCCCGACCTGCGGCAACATGTTAATTCGGTTGGAAAAAGAAGTTCACTTTTCCCACTTTAGTTTTCGTCGTCATATTCCTGGGCACGACGGGAAGCCTCGTCATCTGTGCCAAAGGTATCCAGGGATTGACCAAGAATACGCTCGGTTTGTTCGGCCTCAAGATTTTGCTGTTCTTTTTTGTGCTTCCACCAGCTAAATAGCAGATATACTAGCAGAAGTACACCAATTACTATAATAATTGTTATCCAAACAGGGCGGTTATCCGTAGGCCCGTCCGGACGGTGCATAATACGGGATGCGGCACGGTCAAATGCCCCACTGAACAGAAGCTCTGCACTAAGGCCGTCTCTATAATAATAAAGGGAGATAAAGTCATATAGAATGTCTAGGGCTTCTCTGTCTATTACAGCCTGGGCTTGTCTGCCCACTGCGGCATAATTGCCCCATTGATAATCTAAGTCATCGTAGTGGTTAAAGAATACCAACAGCAAATGAGCTTCGTCATTGAAAAGTTCATCATACATTTCATGGGCAAAGGTTTCCAAGTCTGCCATTGTCAGGTCTGTACGCCCATCAATTTCACCAATGAGGAATACATGAGGACGCACACCTGTAGCGTTATGGAAATTTCTTAATCCGGTAGTCATTGCTGTTGAATTTTGTATCCAGCCCAACTGATCTGTGTACCATGGCCCTGCCGTTGATGCAGAACCAGCCGGTAACGGGTCACGAACTCTGCTGGATGGTATAACATATCCAGCGAATTCGTCGTGGGGCTGTAATCCACGGTTGCCCGCTCTGTTGGAATGTTCTACTGCAACCATAATGAAAATTGCGACAACAAGCATTAGCACAAAAAGGGTTATACATCCTGCGCCGCCACCTCTGTTATGCATTCCGCCATGTCCGCCGCCATTGTTCATAATAACTGTGGTGTGTCTTCTGCCACCCCAGCCCCAGCCCCAGCGTGGGCCCCAGCGCGGGCCCCAACCCCAGCCGCGACGGCGGCCCATTCCCATACCTACACCAACGCCGGCTGCAAAACCCGGGTTCCGCCTTGGTGCCGGGCGCGACATAGGACGTGGTGCCGGGCGGCCCCCAAGACTTCCGCCGCTAAGGCCTCCGCCACTGCCGCCTATTCTTCCTCCCGGGCCACGGCCTAAGCTGCCGCCACCAAAACTACCACCGCTTCTACCGCCGCCCAAGCTCCCCCGGCCTCCGCCAAGTCCACCTCTACCGCCGCCAAGGCTTCCTCTGCCTCCGCCAAAACTGCCGCCACCTCTTCTACCCATAGGTGTCAAAACCTCCTAATATTCACGCCCCATAACCGGACAAAGCCCGGCCCGTGGCATCTCTTTTAGTATCCTAATGATTTTAAAAACTCTAAGCTTTGTTTTGCCGCTTCCAAAGAAGTCATCCCTACTGCATCGTCAAGCTCTGCCACAAAAACTACAGTGCCGGATTCTTCCGCAGCTTTTGTAATAGCTCGCATATCTTGCGTGCCTTTGCCAACAGGCCGGTCTTCTTTGGCTGTTCTATCTGTGTCTTTTAAATGAACAACAGGACAGCGTCCTGCATATTGCTTGATATATGCTGCCGGACACAAACCTGCCGCATCTACCCAGCCGGAGTCAATTTCTGTCTCCAGTTCCGGTAATTCGCAAAACAAGGCATCTAAAATATATTCGCCGGATGGCAGCTTTTCAAACTCAAAAGCATGATTATGATACATAAGTTTTATGCCGGCATCTTTGCATAGTACTACTAATTTTGCTAAGGTTTTCTTTGAATTCTGCCAATTTTCGCCACCAGGAAGATCATTAAGACCAAGAACCGGTATACCTACAAATTTGCAACCTAGAGTTTTGTATGCTTTTACCGTACCTTCCATATCTGCGTCAAATGCCTGGATTGGCACATGTGCACTAATGGCATTAAGCCCCATTTCGTCCAAAAGCTCTTTTAATTCCAGTGGCTGTTTGCCATACAGGCCAGCCAATTCCACTGCTCGGTAACCCATTTCCTTTATTTTAAGCAATGTACTGCGCAAATCTTTTTCTGTAAAATCTCTTACTGTATACAGTTGTAGTGCAATTATCGGTTTACTCATTGCCATGCCTCCTATATATGTTTTATGCCGATGGGTAAAGTTTATGCGTTATAGTGGTAGATTGTCAAGAAATGATGAAGTAGTATTGATAGTTTATCACAGTTATAGGTACGATTATAAGCCCCTAAAGTTTGATATTACCGCTTGGGCATTGCGGCGTAATATCTCTGGCCCTTGCCACAACATAGCGGTATTTTCGTATTTTTCTGCAAATGCGGTATCGTCCATAGCAAGCCATTCATGAGGGTTTATATAAATTTTCTCCCGCGGTGTATTAAAAGGACAAACATCCTGGCAAATATTACAGCCGTAAAGCTGGTTAGATAGCATTGCCTTTTCTTCCTCTGTCAGGTCACGCTTTTGGGTAAGATAGGAGATACACTTTACAGTATCAAGGGGGGAATCAAATCGAAAGGCACCATTTGGACAGGCATCTATACATAAGCGACAATTAGGTGGGCATTTACTTTCGGATGGAAAAGTTGGTTTGCTTAAAGGGATATCCGTTAAAAGTAAGCCAATATTAAACCTTGTACCAAATTGGGGGCAGATTATCAACCCGTTGCGTCCGAAAAAGCCAATGCCGGCTCGTCGGGCAAATGCCCGTTCATCCAGAGTGGGACTGTCTACCAGTATTTTGTATTTGAAAGTAATGTGGCGGGAAAGTTCATTCACTAATTCCCTTAGCAAAGCTTTTACCCTAATATGGTAATCCTTATCTGTGCCAAGCGATGATAACTCCGCAAACTTTTCTTCTGACTGAGCTTGATATGGCACGTTACAGCTTGTCCCAACACCAATCACGATGATGCTTTGCACACCGGGTAAAATAGCGGATGGGTCTGTTCGTTTTTGTATATCGCTGCTTACAAATGGCACGAACGTACTTTTCTGTAAGTAAACAGCGTCCAGTGGGGAAGCATCGCATATGCCGAATACACTACTGTGAGCTATTGAGAACGTTTGGATTATATCAAAGATATTCATAGTTCCATCAGCTTCTCCTTCTTAAACCCTACCACCAAAGCCATAACAATCCCAGGAAATTTGGATATATAATCGTTATAGGCATTTACTGCATTGTTATAAGCCCCGGTTGCATCCTCTAACGATCTTGCCTCCAGGGTTTCTTCATTTTCTTCATCCTGCAAATACATCAGTTCGTCCATTTTTATAAGCGCATCGTCTACGGCACTGCGCTTTTGCATCAGCTTAAAATGCAGCACAAGGGCAACTATAGACACCACTGCCGCAACAGCAGACAATATTCCAAAAATTGATATCATAACATTTTACACTGTGCAACCATAGCAGCAATATGGGCAGGCTCTGTCCCGCAGCAACCGCCAAGTATAGCCACACCTTTGTTTGCCATATCTGCCATAAAATTTGCGTATTCTGCCGAGGAAATATTGTACTTTGGCAAACCGTCTACCATTTCCGGCAAACCAGCATTGGGCTGAAATATTACGGGCAGCTTAGTTGTTTTTACAAGTTCTTCTACTAATGCTGCATATGCATCTAAACCTTGACCGCAGTTCATGCCAAGGGCGTCTGCTTCTAACCGTTCTAAAAGTTCTGCCATGTCTTTTATGCTTGCACCGTACATTGTACGCCCGTTTGCGTTAAAACTCATGGTTGCAAAAACAGGCAAGCCGGTTTTTTTCGCTTCTGTTACTGCTATTTCAAGTTCGTTTAAGTCCATCATTGTCTCTATTAATATTAGGTCTGCGCCATTTTCTACACCGTGTTTTATGGTTTGTGCAAAAATGGAAGCGGCTTCTTCCTCGGAAACATCTCCGTAAGGTTCCAGCATTAATCCTGTTGGGCCCATGTCCAGTGCTATCCATTTTTTTTCTGTGTGGGAACCTGTATTTAATTCCGCCGCAACAGCGGTTTTTGCATTGTCCGTTGCAGTGGCAATAATTGTCGCAAAATTGGCGTGTTTATGACTGTAGGCCCCGAAGGTGTTGGTAGTAATTATATCTGCGCCAGCTTTCAAATATTCCCCATGTAGGGCTTCTACCAGTTGCGGATGGGATAAGTTAACCTCAACAGGGTCGCCAATTAGCCCAAGCTTATGAAATTGTGTACCAGTACCGCCGTCAAGAAATAACTTTTTATTTTTTAATGCGTTGCGAATGTCTATGTCAAAATGGTTTGATTCTTGCAAAATAACCATGTCAAAACTCCTTTTATACAACATTATTACGAATAGTATACTCCAATTTCACAAATACTACAAAAGGTATCTTGAATAAAACCGCATGACCAGAGTTGTTAATTTTGAGAATACCACCAACTGAAAACATGATATGTAACAAATAAGAGGGGAGCAAGCAATCATGGGAATAACATCAAAAAAGCAAAGAGATATTCCAGAGGAATTACAGCCATACAAAATAAAGGAATTTGAAACCATACCGGCCTTTGACAATTCTGTACGGGAACCAAAAACCGGAATAGGAATTCCAACGGAAGAAGCAGTCAAACAGCTAAAAACTTTTGCAAATATTAATAAGCAATGAACAAAATCGCGCGAAGTGCGACTTTTTCGCATGGTATAATATAGCAATTTCTTTATAGTATGATAAAAAGCTGCCGATTCCACTATGGAAAAGGCAGCTTGGTATTACTTAAGATTTTTTATCTCCTTAGCCGTCAAATGCCGCCACTTTCCCTTTGCAATATTCCCAAGCTCCAGGCCGCCAACAGCTACACGCTTCAAACTTATAACCTTATGACTAACGGCTTCGCACATATTACGCACTTGTCGGTTACGGCCTTCGTGTATGGTTATCAGCAATTTGGCATTTTGTGCCTTGTCCCCTTTAATGGGGACTTTTTCTATTAGTTTAACCTGGGCAGGGGCAGTTTTTTTGCCTTCCAACATTATGCCACGGCGTAATTCGCACAAACGTTCCGCTGATGGAATACCCTTGACCAGGGCAACATAGGTCTTTTTAGTCTCATGTTTTGGGTGCGTTAATTTTTGTGCCCATTCCCCGTCATTTGTCATTAGCAAAAGGCCGCTTGTGTCCTGGTCCAGTCTGCCTACCGGGAATAACCGTATATCGTCGGGCACAAAATCCATCACCGTAGGGCGACCGAAGGGGTCCGTTACAGTTGTAACGACCCCTTCCGGTTTATAAAGCATGATATATACTTTTTGCTGCATAATTTCAACTATATTGCCATCCACTTCTAAAACGTCTGTTGACGGGTTGGCTTTTGCGCCAAGCTCTGTAACGACCATGCCGTTAACGCTAACTCGCCCGGCGGAAATCATTTCTTCCGCTTTACGGCGGGAAGCAACCCCCGCCATAGACAGCCACTTTTGTAAACGAATTTCCATTATTCTGTGGTTTCGTCTGCAGTTTCATTTGCTACAGCTTCGTTCGGTTTTTTATCGTCGGGGAGCAAGAAGTTGAGTAAAACGCCCACTACCACAGCTATGGCAACGCCTGTCCGGCCTATATCCACGTTGGCATCCCCCATTGAGATAATGATGGGGTTCGCAAAGCGCATTCCCAGGCCGATAACCAGCATAATGGAAACGATTATCAAGTTTTTTCTGATATCAAGGTCAACTTGCTTTATTATTTTCATACCAACTGCCGCAATCATACCGTAAAGCATGAAAGACGCACCGCCGATAATTGCATCCGGCACGGTTTGTACAATTACACCCGCTACCGGGATAAACGCCAGGATAATCGCATACAAAGCACCCACACGCAAGGGGCGAGGGTCGGGTTCGTCGGTCATGGCAACCAGGCCGACGTTTTCGCTATAAGTTGTGCTGGACGGGCCACCAATGAAACCAGCGAAAATCGACGCAAGGCCGTCACCAACTAAGGTCTTGGTTAAACCGGGGTCTTTGGTAAAGTCTGTTTTGGCTACGCCGCTAAGAATTACCATGTCTGCAACATGTTCCGCAATAGTAGCAAAAGAGAACGGTATCATTACCAGGATGGGTATCAAACCAAACCTTGGCATCATAAAATCAGGAAGACTAACAATGCCTGCACCGCTTAATCCCTCGAAATTTAGAATAGCAGAGCCATCGGGGTTGGTACCGCCAAAACGGTGTACTGCTAAAGCTATAACGTAAGCACCTACAAGGCCAATTAGAATAGGGACAACTTTGGCAAAGCCCTTGCCCCAAATCGAGGCGGTTACAACCAGCAGCAATGTAATACCAGCTAGCCAGAAGTTACTGCGAGATTGGTTGATTGCAAACGGAGCAAGAATCAACCCAATTAGTACTACGGTAGGCCCTGTAACGACTGCGGGCAAAAATTTCATAAATTTTTCCGGCCCGGCTAGTTTTGCGATAAGAGCAAAAACCAGATACATGCAGCCTGCAACCATAATTGCGCCGGTTGCGTAAGAAAGTCTTTCGGCCTGTGTCATATTTGCTTCGGCAAATAGTCCGGTGGTTGGATGCGCAATGGCTTGAATACCTACCATAAAAGCAAACGACGAGCCCAGCATAACAGGCACTTTGCCTTTAGCTAATAGGTGAAAAATTAATGTTCCCACACCCATGGCTAAAAGAGTGATACGGACATCAAGTCCTGTTATTAGGGGTACTAGGATTGTAGCCCCAAACATTGCGAACATGTGCTGCAGTCCCAATACGCTAATCTTGGGGTAACTGAGTCTTTCTTTTTTTGACATTTTCTGCTCCTCCGTGTTTGTATTTTTGAATAGCATTAGACTATGCTTGACTCATTGCTATCACAAAAAAATAGGGTAGATGCTATTTTCAAAAACAAAAATATCATCTACCCATATTTTACTTTACGTGATTCTATCCGTCGCATCAAGGCTATGCGTGTGTTTTTAATATACAACATTGCAAAGCCTCCTCCGTTTATGCTAATCACATGACGCTTCCACGTCAAACAATTTGGAACTATAACACAACATGCGTCTAAGTGCAAGAGGTTAATGTTGACAAAATATAGCAAATTATTAAAACGTCAATGATGGGTGACTTTAATTAACTCAACCACAAAATCGATATCCTCTTTGGTTATATCATTATGGGTTACAAAGCGGTAGATATTGTTATCTGCACCGTTTATTTTTATGCCATTGTCTAATAAGTAGCTTGCAAATGCTTGATGGTTAAATTCTGGACATGTTACCTTAAAGAAAATAATATTTATATGAACAGCATCAATATTAAGCTCTATAAATGGGATTTCCGCAAGGGCTTTTGCCATGTACTTCGCGTTGCCATGGTCTATGTTAAGTCGCTTGGTCATTTTTACAAGGCTTATAAGGCCGCATGCCGCCAAAATTCCTACCTGGCGCATCCCGCCCCCAAGCAATTTTCTGTACTTGCGTGCTTTGCTTATAAATGCATTGCTCCCGCATAACATCGAGCCTATTGGCGAGCAAAGCCCTTTGGACAGGCAGAACATTACAGAATCGCAGTACATAGTAATTTCCTTGGGGTCAACATTTAGGTGTACAGCAGCATTAAAAAGCCTTGCTCCGTCTAAATGAACAGGCAATTTGTACTCCTTTGCGGCATAATATGCATCCTTCATTGTGTTAAGGGAAACAACTGTGCCGTTTGACAATGCGTTTTCTACGCAAACCAGCCCTGTATCGGGATAATGGATATCGGAAGCACGAACCAGTCGGCGTATATCATCTCCGCTTATAGTATCCTCAGGGTTGTCTACAATACGATAGCTTACATTTGACAAAATTGCTGCACCGCCAACCTCATGGGCAACAATATGGGAATTGTGCCCGAGTATAATCTCGTCGCCCCGTTTTGTATGAGCCATAATTGCAAGCTGGTTTGCCATTGTGCCGGAAGGGACAAAAAGTGCGGCTTCAAAGCCTGTTATTTCTGCTGATAGTTTTTCAAGCTCAATAACGGTTGGGTCGTCTTCGTATACGTCGTCGCCAACTGTGGCAGATGCCATGGCATTACGCATTTCCTCCGTAGGCTGTGTTACCGTATCCGACCGTAAGTCGATAAATTTCATGGTAGGGTTCCTCCTTACAGGAATTTAATACTACAATAGCACTATCCAAATGCATAAACAAGCCTAAAGCTTTGCCCATTCGTTGTAGAAATGACAAAAGTGCGATAAGATATTTGCAAGAATTACGTTGGAGGTGCGGAAAATGGAACAGGAAAAAGTTTTTAAACGAATTAGAGAATGGATTGATATCCCAGGAAATTACCACCCGGGGGAGCGTAATTCCATTACAGATGTAAAGGGCGTTACGGTAGGGCAGGTTACTGTTAAGGCCCCGGGCGTTTGCACTGGCGTAACCATAATTTCCCCGGCATCTGGGGATGTGTTTGCGCAGCCAATACCAGGGGCCGTAGCTGTGGGAAACGGTTTTGGCAAACTTACAGGTGCCCTGCAAGTGGAAGAACTGGGTGAGATTGAATCCTTGATTGGTCTTACAAATACTCTATCTGTGGCGGCGGTATTACAGGGCCTTGTAAACTATCACGCACCCAAAATGCCAAAGGGGCGGGAATCTATAAATATCCTGGTTGGCGAAACAAATGACTCCAGGCTTAATGATATCCGGGGCTGTCACATTACCTCTAGCCATGCAGCAGAGGCTATTGCCAAACTGTCTAAAGAAGTGGAAGAAGGCAGTGTGGGTGCTGGGGCGGGGACTACATGCTTTGGCTTTAAAGGCGGTATAGGAACATCCTCCCGCATTATAACTGGTGAAACTACCGGCGAAGGGCATGACTATGCCGTTGGTGCCTTGGTACAAAGCAATTATGGCGGGACTTTAACTGTTTACGGTAAAGAAATTCCAAAGCCCGAGCCTGGGTGCCAAGACGGTTCCTGCATGATTGTAATAATAACAGATGCGCCCCTTTCCGCCTTGCAGCTTAAACGTATGGCAAAGCGTGGGCTTATTGGCATGACTAATACAGGCAGCTTTATGAGCCACGGCAGCGGAGATTTTGTTATTGCCGCAAGTAATTATGAAAATAACCGGGACTGCAGCGACAAAAGCATGAAACAAGGCCGCAATTATTATTTTTTAAGCGATTCCCAGCTTAACCCGTTTTTCGAGGCGGCAGTTGAGGCAGTGCAAGAGGCATTATACAATTCCCTTACCATGGCTGCCGGAGCCGGGCGAGGCGACGCATTCTACCCGGGGTTTAATTTTGCGGATTATATAAAATAGGAGGCCGTAGGCATGGATAAAATGGAGCAAAAAAAGCAAATTTGCGCCGCCATAGACGCAAATCGCCAGGTTATTATAGAGTTTGGTAAGTTGTGTAAGGCCAACCCGGAACTTGGATACGCCGAGCATAAAACTTCTGCGGCAGTAAAAGCCCAATTAGAATCCATTGGCGTAAAGGATATTAAACCCGTGGCACTTACGGGGCTAAAAGGCTGGATATACGGCAAAAATAGCACTGCTTCGGTAATGGTATTGGGGGAGTTGGATGCAGTTATCAGCCCGCAATACCCATATGCAGACCCTATAACCGGAGCGGCCCATGTTTGCGGGCATGCGGCTCAACTTGCTGTGCTGGCAGGATGTGCAATGGGCATTTCTGCTGTGGCGGCCCATTTGGACGGCAATGTTTGTTTTGCCGCCGCTCCTGCGGAGGAATATGTACAAATTGAAGAGAGACAAGCCTTACGCCGGGCGGGTAAAATCGCTTGGCTTGGTGGCAAGCAGCAGATGATTGCCGAAGGTGCTTTTGATGATGTAGACATTGCAATGATGGTACATGCAGAAACAGACTATCCGGGGACACATATTGTTACGGGCGGTTCTTCCCTTGGGTTTATAGGCAAGGAAATACGCTTTACCGGGCGTGAGGCCCATGCCGCTGTTGCCCCTTGGCTTGGGGTTAATGCATTAAATGCCGCAACACTTTCTATTCAAGCAATTAACGCATTGCGGGAAACCTTTTGTGAAAGAGACAGCGTCCGGGTTCACCCTATAATCACAAAAGGCGGAGATATTGTAAACACAGTGCCTGCGGATGTACGCATGGAATGCTTTGTGCGCGCCGCCACACCAGAGGCCATGAAAAGGGTTAACAGTCAGGTGAACCGAGCTATCCGGGGCTGCGCCCATGCCCTTGAGGCAGAAGTTGAAATAACAGACTTACCGGGATACTACCCACTTATGCAAAACCCGACTGTAGGTAGCCTTTTTGCCCAAAATGCCGCCCAACTAGCCCCTGATGCCTTGATAGAGGATGGTATCCCCTTTGGCGGCAGTACCGATATGGGGGATGTCACATGGTTGCTCCCTGCTATACAGCCCAGCATAAACGGGTTTACCGGCCCATTGCACAGCTCAAAATTTGATGTTTCGGATGAATATTTGGCTTATGTACTGCCCGCCAAAATACTGGCAATGACTGTTGTAGACCTTTTGGCAGACGGAGCCGCCTGTGCGGTTGACATTAAGGAGAGTTGCCCACGTAAGACGAAAGAAGAATTTGCTGATTTTTGGGCGGGTATATTAAGGGGTTAAGTTTGATAAAAAGGCACTTGTCTCTTGTGAAAGTTAAGAGAGCCAAGTGCCTTTATTTGTTTGGAACATTTAGCAAAAATTTACATTTATTTTTAAAAACCTATTGACTCGAACACCGTGTAACGGTTTATACTTAATACCAAGAAAAACAAAAGGAGAAAAACAATGGCATTACAAACCATAAGGCAAGTTTCGTTAGACTACGGCATTTCGAGAAGAATGTTATGTTATTATGAAGAAATCGGGTTAATAGAAAGCAGTCGTAAAGATGATTACGCATACAGGGTTTATAATGATGAAGCATTAAAGCGGATTCAACTAATCATCATTTTACGCAAAATGCAAATCCCTATGAAACAAGTGAAAGACATACTTAACAACCAAAACGCTGTGGCGGTAATAGAAATTTTTAAGCAAAACATAGACGAACTTGACGAACAAATCACAGCATTATCAACCATCAAGTCGTTGTTATCCCGTTTTGTCGAAGAATTGCAAGAAAAAGCGGACATACATCTGAAACTTGATTTGTTAAATGACAAAACCATGCTTGCCGTTGTAAACGCCCTTCCGTTTTCAGAAAATAAAATTAAGGAAAAGGTATCAATGGATGAATTAAATAAAGCAAGTGAAATACTCGGCAAACTCGAATCGGATAAGTTCCGTGTCATGCTCATGCCACCGACAACCCTTGCGACCGTGGAGTACAATTGGCTTGAATTGGTCGATGATTTAACTTACCCCGAACGTTCAAAAGCGGTTATAAATACAATGAAGAAGTTCGTTGATGATGTCGAATTATTTAATATAAAACCCGATGCACGTTTTTTTGGTGAACTTTGGCACGAGGGGCATATAGAAGGTCATTACGTTTTATCAGTAACGATTCCCGGCGAAATGGACGTTCCCGCGCCGTTGAAGAAAGAAAAATGGAACGGCGGTCTTTACGTTGCCGGTAAAGGTGAAGAAACTTGGAGTTTTCTTGAAAATAATCCCAATTATGAATGGGCACCCACCGTCGGGCCGATAACACACGAATACTATAACTTATGGAATCGCCTTGGATTGAAGCATGGTTATTATGATGACCTCGGTTTTTCGTACCTTGAGCTTATCATTCACATCAAAGAAATAACAACGCTAACGGATGCTGAGAAAGAAAAAATCGAAAAATCAATTGAGAAGTCGATTTTAAGCGGCACTACTGAAAACATAGACCTAACGACGCTGATTAACAAAAACGTAGAAGCGAATTATGCAAACGGATTATTGTCCATAAAATCGAATAATGACCCCGAAAGCGGAATGATTACGCCTATGAAATACAAATTGCCTGTTAAAATCGACCTTCTCGCAAAAACCGATGAAACCGACATAGCAATTCATTTCGGCAAAGGTCGCATTTTACTCAACCATAAATATATGCGCGGAATGGTTGCGGTCATCGACCCAACCGATGGCAGTGTTGGATTTTATAATTGCACGGAAGTTCCGCCGGATGAATTTGCTGATGTTGAATGGATTCTCGCAAAGGAAGCGATGATTATTAAAGTCAACGGTGAAATTCGTTATTTTACTCCCAACTACCGTTATCTCGAAGCGTTTAAAGCCGCCCCCAATTATGAAATGTTTTCCGAAATTACAATATCATCTTTTGGCGGCTCGACGTTAACGGTTGAATCATTGCGAATAACAGAATTATAAACGCACTCAATTAAATATTTTGGAGGTGTACAAATGATATTTGACCCCAATCAAAAAGAATTTAACAATGATTATCAACAAACTGTTTGGCAATATGGCATACAAATCGTACCGTTGGAGGTTTCTCTTACTGGTGTAGAAGATGAGGAAACCCGCAAAGGCTGTACACAAATATACAACTGTGTTATGGAAATCTTAACGGATATGTATAACAATTCGGGAGAACACACAGAACATCCTACGTATTATTTCGGACATAACGCTTTTATGAAGTTGTCTTTATTCGGCGGCGATATGTATATAAAGTGGAACGACAAATCATCAGGGGTTTTACAAAAACTCTCGAAATATGGTTTTGTCTATGATGATGCAACGAAAACATTGTCGAATACAATTTATCCGCTGTTTTGCAAATACTACACCCAATTTATCGAATTATATAAAAAACGCAAACAGAACATGGGCGATTGGGTGAAACGCCTTGATTTCAGATTGTTTGCAAAACGCATTATCCTGACATTCGATGACTTACTCCGTCCGCTGGCAGATAAAGAACGGGCTTATTTTTTGGAACTGCGTGAATACGCCATATCAAAAGGAATGAAGGAAGAAAAAGCAGAAACAAACTTTTTTCGTTATACTTATAATAAAAACCGCTCCCTTGTACTTCAAACGACTCCAATCAATGTAACAATCCCATATGGACTTTCCCACGGTAAAGAAAGTTCATTTGAACGATTTTTAGATATAGCGGAAAAGCAACCTGATGCCGACGTGCTTGTAAAATATATTTTAGGTAATCTCAAGTTTTGCGACGGTTGCGCCGCCAACGTCGCAAGCAGGGCAAAGGAAAAAGAGAAAAAGAAATGCGGCTATTATTCGGTAAACATCCGCGATAAAAAAAGGCTCTCCTGTTCAGCCAGCAGTATTACAACACACCAATACAGCAAACCCCGTTCGATAAACGATGATGATATATCGTTGTTAAAACGTATGGTTGATATTCGTATTACACAAATAGATAATTCATAACTTTCTAAATTTGTCCCGGTTATGCAAGGGTATAACGGCTTGCATAATTTTGTTTCCAGTTGTGTTCCAGTTCGCTGCGCCACAGGTTGGCGGCTTGGGTAAGTTCTTGTGTTAACTCCGGCATGGCATCTGCTAAATTTTCACTTTCCGAAGGGTCTTGTGATAAATTACTTAAAAATACTAGAGCCTGAGGTGGCTCATCTTCCACTAATTGCCCGTTTAACACCAGTTTGTAGTCGCCTTTACGCACTGCAGTTTGCCCGCCCATTTCCCAAAAGAGCATATCATGAGGAGAAGAGGCCTTTTGTGTAAGCACGGGCATAATATCCAAGCCGTCCAAGGTATATTGCCCGGCGTCGCCCCCTGTAGCTTGCAATATTGTTGGGAATATATCCATAGCATGAACCGGCTCGTCTATAACTTGACCACCGGGGATTCCTCCCGGCCAGCTAATAATCCCCGGTACCCGTATGCCACCTTCAAAGAGGCTGAACTTGTGTCCTTTAAACCCTCCGGATGAACCACCGTAGTACAAATCGTCCCGTCCGTCCATAAAGTTGCGGCTCTCCCTTGAAGGGCCATTATCGCTTTGATAGTAAATGATTGTGTTTTCTAAAACTTTTTGGCGTTTTAACTCCGCCACAATATCCCCTACTCCATCATCTACAGCACTAATCATGGCATACATTACCCGTTGCTCCCAAGGCAAATGCATGAAACGATCCATATATTTTGGCGGGGCATGCATAGGATAATGTGGGGCGTTGTATCCAAGATATAGCATAAATGGCCCTTGACTGGCATTGTCTCGGATGTAGTTAACGGCTTTTTCTGTAATTAAATCTGTAAAATAGTGGCCGTCGGCGTAAACTTCCTTTTCATTTTCCCACAGGTCATGAGTAGGATTGGTTTTTCCGTCTGCCATACCCCAGTAAAATATATGAGAATAATAGTCTATGCATCCTGCCAAAAAGCCATAGAAGTAGTCAAAGCCGTTTTGGTTTGGGCGGCTTTCTTCTTTTAAGCCCAGGTGCCATTTGCCAATATGCCCTGTTTGATACCCAAGTGGTTTTAGGGCACTTGCAATGGTTGGGACGCTTGCAGTCAGGCCCGATGCCCGGCGGTGCCCCGCTAAAATAGAGCGCACTCCGGCGTTCCCTGGGTACCGCCCCGTTAGTAAAGATGCCCGTGACGGGGAGCAAACCGGGCTGCTGGAGTACATGCAGGAGAACCTTGCCCCTCTGGCGGCTAAATCGTCTATATGAGGTGTGACGAAATTGGTATTCCCCATGCAGGATAAATCCCCATAGCCTTGGTCGTCTGTCATTATGACAATTACATTGGGCTTGTTATTTTGCATGTTAATTCACTCTTTCTTTTCATAATAAAAACCGCTCATGAAAATGAACGGTTAGAGTTTATCAAATTTTATACAAACTTAACGGCAGTACTATAGGCATAACAATGTCCTCCTATTTTCTGCGTTTGTTGCGCCTGTTTATGCCGGCTATACGGTCGCTAGAGAGTTTTTGCCAGGATTTAAGCTTTTCCTCAAAAGAGGCCGCTTGTGCTGGTGATATTACCACTGGTGTGTCGCTAATATAGCTGTAGTTATCATCGTCGTTATCATAACTGTTAACCTGGGGGACATCTTTCATAGAAAGGGATATTTTGCCTGATGCATCGTCTATGGTAAGGACGCGCACCAAAACTTCATCGTCAATGGAAAGAACATCTTCCACACTTTGTATGAAGCCATTGGCTATTTGGGAAATGTGTACTAACCCAAGCACACCGCCGGGCAAAGATACTATCGCACCAAAAGGTTTAATTTTTAGCACCTTGCCATCGTATATTTCGCCAACTACTATGGACTTTGTTGTTGGCTGTTCGCCTGTATGATCGGACATGTATAGGCCACCTTTCCTTAATTTGCAAGAAGACTGCAACTTGTTGAATACAAATTATAACACACTTACCCCGCAACTGTCCATAATAAGGCTCCATAATAGGTCGCGCCCGTCTTTGGTTTCGCTGGAGAATGGTATGGGATGTTCCGGCAAACCAAGAGCGCGGCGTATGGTTGCCTGGTGCTTTTGTATTTGGCTGCGCTTTAACTTGTCGCTTTTAGTGGCAACTACTGTAAATGGCAAACCGTAATGCAGGAACCATTCGTACAGCATCTTGTCGTTTGCACTTGGTTCGTGACGGATGTCTACCAACAAGAAAATACGCTTTAGCGGTGGGCGGTATTTAAGATACCCCTCTACCATTTCCCCCCACTTTTCAGATTCGGACTTGCTAACACGGGCGTATCCATAACCAGGGAGGTCTACAAAATAAAGTTTGCTTTCTATGTGAAAGAAGTTTATTGTGCGGGTTTTCCCAGGGTTTTGGCTGGTGCGAGCCAAGCGTTTGCGCCCAAGCATTGCATTGATAAGGGAGGACTTGCCCACGTTAGACTTGCCAACAAAGGCAACTTCGGGCCAGCCTGTTTCGGGAAAATGCTCTGGGCGAACCGCCGTAGTAGCTATATCGGTGTTGTTTATAATAACACTCATACAAGGCGGCCCCTATGGTAGATTTTTTTGTCTTTTTGCACAAGGATATATCCGTCTTTAAAGTCTGCTTCGCCAATAACCTGGTCGTGAGAGGCTATTTTTTCGCCATTAAGTGATACACCGCCCTGTGCAATTAACCGGCGTCCTTCGCCCCGGGATGGGATTAGCTTCATAGCTTCCAAAACTTCGATGGCAGTTAGCCCGGCAGGGATGTCTGCGCAAGGGACAGAATCCAGGTCCAGTTCTGCACCTTTTGTAAATAACGCCCGTGCCGCAGCTTGGGCTTTGTCCGCTTCTTCTTGCCCGTGGACAGTTTTTGTTATTTCGTATGCCAAAATTTCTTTTGCCTTATTTAACTCTGAACCTTGCCATTTTGCCATTTCGTTAATTTCGTCCATGGAAAGGAATGTGAGTAGCTTCAAATTACGGATTACACTTGCATCGTCTGTATTGCGCCAGTATTGGTAGAAGTCGTATGGCGGGGTTTTGGCGGCGTCAAGCCATACGGCATTGCCTGCGGATTTACCCATTTTTGCGCCGTCGCCGGTGGTTAGCAATGTAAAGGTTGCGCCGTAGGCCTGTTTGCCTTCTACTTTGCGAATTAGCTCTACCCCGGCAATGATATTTGACCATTGGTCATTGCCTCCAAATTGTACGGTGCAGCCATAACGGCGGTATAATTCTAAAAAGTCGTATGCCTGTAGCAGCATATATGTGAACTCGAAAGCCGTAAGGCCGTCTGCCAAGCGAGATTTGTAGCATTCTGCTGCAAGCATTCTGTTAACAGAAAAGTGTACGCCGTAATCCCGCATAAAATCTACAAGTTTAAGGTCAAGCAGCCAGTCGTTTTCTTCCATTACTGTTTTGTCGCCCTCGTAGTCTACAAAGCGGGCAAATTGTTTTTTAAAGCAGCTTATATAGTGGTCAACTGTTTCTCTGGAATTAACGCCGCGCATATCTGTGCGGTCGGAAGGGTCGCCAATCATGCCGGTGCCTGTTCCCATAAGAGTTATTGGCCTATGTCCGGACCTGTACAAATGAGCAAGTGCCATTAGAGTTAGAAAATGCCCTGCGGTTAAGCTGTCTGCGGTAGGGTCGTAGCCAATATAAAATGTTAGTTTTTCCTTGCCCATCAACTCGCGAAGTTCTTCTTCGTGGGTGCATTGGGCTATAAAGCCACGCTCCATTAAAATATCAAAAGCGTTAGTTTTCACGCTTACCCAACCTCCTTCTCGTTGGCTTTCATAGCCTGCAATGTCTCGTTCAGCAGTTCGTCCAGTGTCCAGCCTAGCATTTCTGCCCCTTTGCTTATTACATCCCGTGAGCAGCCTGCGGCAAATTTTTTGTCCTTAAATTTCTTTTTTAAACTTGAAAGTTCCATATCCAAGGTGCTTTTACTTGGGCGCATTAAGGCCGCCGCACCTATAAGTCCTGTCAGTTCGTCTATGGCAAACAGGATTTTTTCCATAATATGCGTAGGCTCGAATCGTGAGCCTGTCATTCCCCAGCCGTGGCTTAGGGCAGATTGGATAATATCAGCAGAGACACCTTCCGCCGCCAAAATTTCTTCCCCTTTAACGCAGTGCTGGTCCGGGTATTGTTCAAAGTCTGTATCGTGTAGCATGCCAACTACACGCCAGTATTCTTCACGTTCCGGGTCATGCTTTTTAGCATAATAGCCCATTGTGCCGGACACCGCAAAAGCGTGTTGGATGTGAAAAGGCTCTTTGTTATACTTCTTCATTATTGTTTCTGCTGTGGATAGATTCATGTATAGCATCTCCTTTGTGGATACTTGGGCGTGCAGTGCCCCATTTATATGAAACAAGCCCCCATCGCATGCGAGCGACGAAGGCTTAAATGGGGGGATGGGAGGAGAAGGATTTGAACCTTCGAAAGCTGAGCTAACGGAGTTACAGTCCGTCCCCTTTGGCCACTCGGGAACCCTCCCAACGCTCTTGATAATATCACAGGACAATATCAAATGCAAGGGGTTGTTTCAAAATTTTTGATGTGATATAATGCTAGTAAGCGGAATAGGGTGAGAATCCCTGCGAGCGGGTCACTGTGATGCGGCGATACCAACTTTTTTGGTATCCTACCGATAAGTCAGATACGCTAAAGTGTTAACTATTCACAGCTTCCCCGAACGAGGCAATGTGTATAAATTGTGTTTTTACATACTTTTTGTACACGCCAACGGGCGTGCTTTATTTTAATGGGGCTCTGCCCCAAGCCCCGCCGTTACAGCGGGAATAAATCCCGCTTCCACTTCCTCGGCTTCGCCTACGGGAAGCGGCGAAGCCGCTTTATTTAATGGGGCTCTGCCACAAACCCTCTTGCAAGCGGCGAAGCCGCTTTGTTTGTAATACATATCAGTTAGCCAGAAATCCCTATCAATTCAAATACTAATAATTAATACTGTCAGATGACGTATAAGAAAGAGGTTCTTAATAATGAAGAAATTATTTTACCTATGTGTACTGATGCTTTTCATAGGAGTTTTGTCCGCTTGTACCACACAAAATGCTCCGGCTGCCCTTGAAGATGCAGATGAAACATTAACTATCGTATCCATTGGCCCAGCTATTACAGAGGTATTAGTTGCTATTGGGGTTGGTGACAAGATAATTGCCACGGACGATTTTTCTGCAATAGTTCCCGGTGTGCCGGCAAATGTGCCCACAATAAACATGATGGCTATTGATGTCGAGACAATTATTATGCTTTCGCCGGACATTGTTATTGCTACAGAAATGATAACTTTTGCCGGGGATCCTCTTGCACTGGTTGCTGAAATGGGTGCGCGGGTAGTGTATGTGCCCCAGCACAACAGTATATCCGGGATAATTGACAATATCCATTTTATTGCAGAAGAAATGAGTGCCATTGAAGCCGGACAAACTCTAACGCAAAATATGCAAGCGGAAATTAACAAGGTACGGGCTATTGCAGAAACAATTCCTGAAAGTCGCACTGTTTATTTTGAAATTGATCCGTCACCATTTACATTTGGGGAGGGCTCTTTCCTGCACGAAATCCTTGAGCTTATTGGGGCAGTTAATATATTTGCCGACATCCCCCCCTGGACTCTTATAGCAGATGAGCAGATTCTTACCCGCAATCCGGAAGTTATTCTTACAAATGTGTCTTGGCTGGATGACCCTATAAATGAAATAAAATCCCGCCCGGGGTGGGACAGCTTGAATGCGGTAATAAATAGTCGTGTATATCTTATAGACACAGATTCATCCAGCCGGGACAACCACAACATAGTAAAGGCAATGTGGGAAATAGCCCGTGCCGTGTATCCTGATTATTTTAATTAGGCCTGCTGATGAAAACCACAAGAATATTTCTTTTGCTTGCTGTTGTAGCCGGGGTGTTTATCATCGCAATTGGAATTGGCAGCGTATATGTACCGCCGGGGGATATATTAAGCGTTATTGCGTATCGTATTTTTGGAGCTGGAGATACACCGGACAGGAACACAATGGCAATTGTTTGGAGCCTGCGCCTTCCCCGTGCGCTTTTGGCATTTATTGTTGGGGCAGCACTTGCTGTAAGCGGGGCAATTATGCAGTCTGTTTTGCGTAACCCCCTTGCGTCATCCTATACTCTTGGGGTTTCCAGCGGGGCATCTCTTGGGGCGGCCTTTGTGCTTTTTGCCGGCATTCCTTTTTTTGCCAATGTTGCCCTGCCCTTTTCCGGGTTTATTTTTGGAATGCTTACAATTGTGCTGGTTATTTTAATGGCGGCAAAAATGGATGGCAGAATGGACAACAATACCATCATTTTGGTGGGAATGGTGTTATCACTGTTTGTTAACTCTATTACAACTTTATTAATGGCCTTGCACCGCGAAAGTGCACAGCAGCTCATATTTTGGCAAATGGGCAGTTTTTCTATGCATTCTAGGCGGGACTGGTCTACAGTTGCACTGCTTGCCGTTGTCGCATTTATAGGGGTAATGCTTGCCTTGCGGTATCACAGGGAAATGGACATTATGACTTTTGGCGAAGAGCAGGCACAGCTTATGGGTATTAATTTGCGGCAAGTAAAGTGGATACTGTTGATAATTGCTGCCGCAATTACAGGCAGTGCCATTGCCTTTGTAGGAATTATTGGCTTTGTAGATTTGGTTGCACCCCATGTAGTGCGCCGTATATTTGGCTCGCGTCACAGATTAATTATCCCCCTATCTGCAATTTTTGGCGGTGCGTTTATGATGCTTTGCGACCTGGTTGCCCGTACTATAATAAGCCCCAACGAATTACCAGTTGGGGTAGTTAGTGCATTGGTTGGCGCACCATTTTTTGGGTATGTGTATTTTTCCAAAGGTAGGGGGACTAAAAGTGCTAAAGCTTGACAACGTTAGCGCAGGCTATGGGGGCGCAGATGTAATTAAAGATATCTCTTTAGAAGTTATCCCGGGGCAAAACTTGTCAATTATTGGGGCAAATGGCTGCGGCAAGTCGACCTTGTTAAAAGTGATGGCAGCACTACTGCCTTACAAAGGCGAAATTACCCTTGGCGGCAAACCCCTAAACCGCATGAAACGCAAAGAAGTTTCTTCTAAAATAGCCATGCTGGGTCAGATGTCAAGCCTGTATTTCTCTTATTCTGTATATGATACGGTTATGATGGGGCGTTATGTACATGAAAAAGGCGGGCTTTTAGGTGCGGCATCAAAAAAAGATAAGGAAATGGTAATAAGCTGCCTAAAATCTGTAAACATGCTGGAGGAAAAAGACCGGGACATAACTAAACTATCTGGCGGACAGTTGCAGCGGGTTTTTTTAGCCCGCACACTTGCCCAAGACCCCCAAATTATTTTGCTGGACGAACCTACAAACCACCTTGACCTAAAATATCAAGTAGAGTTACTGGATTACTTAAATACCTGGGCAAAAGAAAATGAGCGTTCCATTGTAGGTGTTCTGCATGACATAAACCATGCTATGCGGTTAAGCGATTATGTGCTTGCAATGCATAATGGCAAAATTGCCGGGTATGGTAAAAATGTAATTACCGGTGAGTTGCTAAAAAATATATATGATGTAGATGTTGTGGGTTATATGCGGAAGACATTAGCAAGTTGGAATAATGTAGAATGATGCGTCGGTTTTCGCTGAAATGGACTATTGCCTTATCCGATGTACATATATAACATGATTCCTACATATCCGTTCTATACTGCTCTTTGAAACTTGTTAATATTCTTGTTAGCTCCCCTTGATAATCCCGCATGCGTCCCAGGCCCTTTTTTATGCGTGCGCTTTCCAGGCGGATTTTTTCGTTATCCGGGGCTAGCACCAGAGCATGGGATATTGCATCTTCTGCTCTGCGCCAGTCGTAGTCGTGCCGGTAATACTCCGCAAGCTTTGCCCACATGTTGGCGTTGTTTGCTCCGTCAACTTCGGTTGCATTTCGCATAGATTTTAAAGAAGCGGGGATATCCCCTGCAATGGCGTGTATTTCGGCCTCTTTTACATAAAAGTTTGCATCCTTGTTTTGTACTTGTGTCAATGCATCAAGTGCCTTGCTGTACATGCGCATTGTTTTGTATACATCTGCAATTTTGTATACATAATGGGATGTCGCAGGGGCAAGGTTCACAGCTTCTTCGTAATATTCAAGTGCTTGCGTATATCTTTTTTGTTTGTATGACATTAATCCATGTAGAAATTGAATGTCTGCACTGCCCGGGGCAAGGAATTTTGCTTTTTCTAATCCTTGAGCGGCACTTTCGTATTCTCCGCTTAAAATTGCCGCTTCAATATAGTGAAGTGTTATGCTGACATTATCCGGGTCTAGTGCATGGGCATGGGATAAATAAATAAATGCCTCTTCAGGTGCGGATAACTGCATGTAAGCCACGGCAATATTATTGAGCAATGGAATATTTTCTTCAAGCTGAACGGCACGCTTGTAAATGGGCAGGGCTTTATGCGGGTCCCCACGTCTTGTAAGATAGTCTGCTCGTTCTTTTAGTTTTTCCCATTCCAGGCGGCGCTCCCAGGCTTCAAGGTCATGCTTTAATACGTTTAGTTCGCCGGGGGCGAAATAATCTGTCAACTGTAAAAAATCCAGTATGCGTGTAGTAAAATGTTCATTATCGGCAATTTTGCTCATTTTAGATGCAACAAAAGGAAGCCCAAGCTCCGACACCCATGTAATCATTTCCTGGGAAAGAAAATCCTCTGAAGATTCACGCCAGTGGTGGAATATATGGTACAATGCTTCCTCCAGAGAATATACCCGCGTGCCTGTTGAGCGAAATATAAAAGGGTTTTCGTTAAGTTGTTGTGATACGCAGAATTGGATCATTTTGGCCTCCAGCTTATATTAGTTGCTGCGCAGCTTTTAATTGCCTATAAAATTTTGCCCCATTAGTACTGCCTATTTTGACTTTAACCCCCAGCCCCTGCTCTAGTTCCCTCCATGTGGTGCCATCCAGCATCACTTTTTCTTTTATGCCGGAACGGAAAACATTGTCCGGTAAAAATATCACATGGGTTTTATCCAGTTTGTCCCTTAGCTGTTTTAGTATATCCTGCCCCGTTAAAAGCCCGCTAACGGTAACGGTAGAACCAAAAAATTCGTTTTCTATTTCATAAACAGTAATATTGACATTGGGGTATTTATTCATGAATCTTACTGCAATGCTTTTCATAAAATTGCACGCAGCTTTGCCCGTTACAATACCAATGTTCGCTTGAGGGCGGCATTTTTTTTTGAGGCAAAATATACTTGCAAGTTTGAAACGGCACGGGGTATTCATTGCTAACCTTTTTACAAACCTATACTCAAATAGCCTCATCACTCCCACCCCATTGTCCAGTTGATGGAAGTTCCTGTAGTGCTTATAGCTTGGCAAATTCATTCCTGCCATAATGTACCATTCGTCAGATAGGAATACAAAAGAAGAACCCTTTTGCCATTTTTGCACTTGTGTAATAACCGCCCGGGCATCTTCTTTTGTAAAAGGCTCCAGCGGAAACAAACCTTCCCTATGTCGTGTCAGTCCTGCCGGCACGACTGCCAGACTTTTTGCGCCGGGTTTTAACTCCATTAATTTTTCGATGGTATAGTCCAGTTGTGTTCCATCGTTTAACCCTTTGCACAATACTATTTGAAAATGCATCTCTATTCCGGATTGATTAAAGATATTTAAGGCATCAAACAAATTTCTGGCGGCACTTGTGCCCATCATTTTCTCGCGCAGGTCTAAATCTGCCGTATGAACAGATATCCGTAACGGCGAAAGGTGAAACCCTGCTAGCCGTTTAACTTCCTCTTCGCTTAAATTAGTAAGGGTCACATAGCTCCCTAATAAAAAAGAAAGCCTTGGATCGTCGTCTTTTATATACAGCGATTGACGCAGCCCTTTCGGCTGTTGGTCTACAAAACAAAATACGCATTTATTGCCGCATCGCTTCGCCGGCGACATTAACGATTGTTTAAACTCTATTCCCATGTCTTCGTCAGGGTCTTTTTCTATATCCAGTTCCCAGATTTCACCACTGTTTTGTTTCTCAATTTCTACAAGTAAGCACTCTTCTTGGATGCGAAAGCGGTAATCTAATATGTCCTTAACTTCTTCCCCGTTAATTGAAAGCAAAAAATCGCCGCAGGCAATTCCCATTTCAGCGGCGATCGAGTCTTTTATTATGTTTGATATTTCATGTTTAATCACAAGCAGCCTCCAAAAAAGCACCAATATGGGTTATGTTTTCAAGTTTTTGGGGAAAATGCAAAAAAAATAAAATCCTTATGTACAAGGGGTTGACATAAAAACCTCGGTATGTTAGGCTGTGTAACTGAATCGCTATTTGACGATGGGAAAGTGTCTAGGATACTGTCAGATTATCACATGACGACATAAATATCAACAAGATTTTTCCCATAGCTTTGAAAAGTTAGACAGCAACATGATTTCCGCATTATTACAAAGGGGTTGTTACGGTGGAAAAAAACAGGGTGCGTCCCACGCAAGGCCCGGGTCCAACAAGGGCCACGTATTCACGCATTGCCGAAGTTTTAGATATTCCAAACCTAATTGAAGTGCAGAAGGAAAGCTACAAGTGGTTTACAACGGAAGGACTTCGAGAGGTTTTTCGAGACATATCCCCCATCACAGACTTTAGTGGAAATTTAGTTTTAGACCTTATAGATTTATCCTTGGACAACAAGCCCAAGTATACAATAGAAGAATGTAAAGAGCGGGATGCTACGTATGCCTCTAGTTTGCGTGTAAAATGTAGGCTTCATAATAAAGAAGTAGACGAAATTAAAGAGCAGGATATTTTCATGGGCGATTTCCCGCTTATGACAGAAAACGGCACATTTATTATAAACGGCGCAGAGCGTGTTATAGTTAGCCAGCTTATGCGCTCCCCGGGCATTTATTACAATATAGACCATGACAAAGTTGGTAAAGTGCTAGTTTCCGCAAATATAATTCCCAACCGCGGCGCATGGCTAGAGTTTGATTCCGACTCTAACGATGTGCTTTATGTGCGTATAGACCGTACTCGTAAAGTTCCTGTTACGGTTTTAATGCGCTCTTTTGGTGTTGGTACTGACGAAGAAATTATAGCTAAATTTGGGGAAGACCCTAAAATTTTAGCAACAATAGAAAAAGATATATCCAAGTCTTACGAAGAGGGCTTGGTAGAGGCATATAAACGCCTAAGACCCGGCGAACCCCCAACAGTTGAAGGGGCAGATCAACTTCTAAAAAATATGTTTTACGACCCTAAGCGTTACGACTTGGCAAAAGTAGGCCGCTATAAGTTTAACAAAAAGTTAGCCCTGCGCGCTCGTATAAGAGGCTTTGTTTTAGCGTCCAACGTTATCGATCCAAACACAGGCGAAATTTTATATGAAGCAGGCATGGAAATTACAGGGGAAATGGCAGATCGCATCCAAGATTCTGCATGCCCTCATGTAGACGTTATTTTCGAAGACCGTACAGTTCGTGCCTTAAGCAATATGGCAGTAAATATCGACCCGTACCTGGAACCCTACGGCTTATCTGCAAAAGATTTTGGTATTAACGAGCGGGTTTATTATCCTGCCCTTGAAGCATTGCTTAAAGCTGCCGATAAAGAAGAACTTACAAGCAAAATTAAACAACACATGAATAAGCTTTTGCCAAAAACCGTTACTTTCTGTGACATTATGGCAACGATAAGTTATGCCATTGGTCTTGACGCTGGCGTTGGTCATACAGACGATATCGATCACTTGGGTAATCGCCGTATTCGTGCAGTTGGAGAACTTTTGCAAAACCAATTCCGCATTGGGCTTACCCGTATGGAGCGCGTTGTTAAAGAGCGTATGAATGTACAGGACATGGATATAGTTACCCCACAAGCCCTAATAAATATTCGCCCTGTAACCGCAGCAATTAAGGAATTTTTTGGTTCGTCCCAGCTATCCCAGTTTATGGGACAGGTAAACCCGTTGGATGAGCTTTCTCACAAACGTCGTTTGTCCGCACTTGGGCCGGGAGGCCTAAGCCGTGACCGTGCAGGTTTTGAAGTGCGCGACGTTCACAGTTCCCACTACGGACGGATGTGCCCTATAGAAACGCCGGAAGGCCCGAACATTGGACTTATCAACTCCTTGGCAACTTACGCCCGTATCAATGAATATGGGTTTATAGAGGCTCCGTATCGTTATGTAATACATGAAAAAGGCAAAGACCCTATTGTTTCAAGTGAATTTATATATGTAACTGCCGACGAAGAAGAGAACTACATTATAGCCCAGGCTAACGAGCCTTTAACGGAAGATGGTCATTTTGTAAACCGCCGTGTTCAAGGCCGTTTCCGGGAAGAAATTGCAGAATTTGACCGGGAACGTATTGACCTAATGGACGTTTCGCCAAAGCAAATAGTTTCTGTTGCAACGGCACTTATTCCCTTCTTAGAAAATGACGACGTATCCCGTGCGTTAATGGGTTCTAACATGCAGCGGCAAGCCGTTCCGCTTATGACTGCCGAGGCCCCGACCGTTGGTACCGGCATGGAGTATAAGGCGGCACTTGACTCTGGTGTAGTTGTGGTCGCCCACACTCCCGGCGAAGTTATAGAAGTGACATCCAACCATATTACTATTCGCAATTTAGATGGCGGCAAAGATGTATATAAGCTTACAAAGTTTACCCGCTCTAACCAGGGCACATGTGTAAACCAACGCCCCATAGTTGTAAAAGGGCAGCAAGTGCAGACAGGAGAAGTTATTGCCGATGGCCCCTCTACAGATATGGGTGAACTTGCCCTTGGCAAAAACCCTTTAATTGGTTTTATGGCTTGGGAAGGTTATAACTATGAAGATGCCATTCTTTTAAGCGAAACATTGGTACGTGACGATATTTACACATCTATTCATATAGAAGAGTACGAAGCCGAAGCTCGTGACACCAAACTTGGGCCGGAAGAAATTACCCGGGATATCCCAAATGTGGGCGAAGATGCCATGAACGACCTAGATGAGGACGGTGTTATCCGCATTGGTGCGGAAGTTGGCCCCGGCGATATCCTGGTTGGCAAGGTTACACCAAAGGGTGAAACGGAACTTACCGCAGAAGAACGGTTATTACGTGCGATCTTTGGCGAAAAAGCCCGGGAAGTACGTGACACAAGTTTACGTGTTCCTCATGGTGAAAGCGGTATAGTAGTTGATGTAAAAGTGTTTACTCGTGATAACCGGGCAGACCTTGCACCGGGTACCAAAAAAGATGAATTATCGCCGGGCGTAAACCAGCTTGTGCGTGTATATATTGCTCAAAAACGTAAAATTTCTGTTGGTGACAAAATGGCAGGCCGCCATGGCAACAAAGGTGTTATCGCCAAGGTGCTGCCTGTAGAGGATATGCCCTTCTTGCCAAACGGACGCCCGCTAGATATTGTACTAAGCCCCCTTGGCGTACCGGGTCGTATGAACATTGGTCAAATATTGGAAGTTCACTTGGGACTGGCGGCAAAATGCTTAGGCTGGAAGGCCGCTACTCCTGTTTTCGACGGTGCCAACGAAATAGACATTATGGACACCTTAGACTTAGCAAACGATTATGTAAACCTTGAATGGGAAGAATTCTCTGCAAAGTGGAAAGAGATTATCTCTCCGGAAATATTTGTAGATTTGGAAAGCAACTATGAGACAAGACGTGACGAATGGAATGGTGTACCAATAAACCGCAGTGGTAAAATAAAAGTACGTGATGGTCGTACAGGGGAAGAATTCGACAACCCAATTACTGTGGGCATTATGCACTATTTAAAACTTCACCACTTGGTAGATGATAAAATTCATGCCCGTTCTACAGGGCCATATTCCCTTGTTACCCAGCAACCATTGGGCGGTAAAGCCCAGTTTGGCGGGCAGCGTTTTGGGGAAATGGAAGTATGGGCTTTGGAGGCTTATGGCGCAAGCTATACCCTGCAAGAAATTTTAACAGTAAAGTCCGACGATATTGTAGGCCGTGTAAAAACTTACGAGGCAATTGTAAAAGGCGAGAATATCCCGGAACCGGGCGTGCCGGAATCTTTTAAAGTTTTATTGAAAGAACTGCAAGCCCTGTGCCTTGATGTTAAAGTTTTGGGCAAAGACGACTCGGAGCTTGAAATTAAAGAATCTGTTGAAGAAGGTGACGTGCCGCCCATTGACTTAAATATCGAAGGGCTGGAAGCCGACACAGATCACGGTTTTATACGCCGCTTATCCAACCAAGACGATGAGCCAAGTGCCGGTTTAGAATTGGAAGTAGATTTGGCAGATTTTGGGGAATCTATAGACGACGATGCCGTAGAGATTGTACCAGTAGATGATTTTGATTTAGATATAGATGATTTGCTTCTACCCGAAGCAAATCCGGACGATTTAGGTCTATTTAGCGACGAGGAGTGAGGTAAATGCAAGAACTGCATGAAATGCAAGACACGCAAGATATGCAAAAAGCCGACAAGTCTGAACAGCCAATGACATTCTCCTCGATAAAAATTGGTTTGTCATCGCCGGAAAAAATCCGTGAGTGGTCACGGGGCGAAATTAAAAAGCCCGAAACAATCAACTACAGAACCCTTAAGCCCGAAAGGGATGGGCTTTTCTGCGAGCGCATTTTTGGCCCAAGCAAGGACTGGGAATGCCACTGCGGAAAATACAAAAGAATTCGCTACAGGGGCGTAGTTTGCGACCGCTGTGGTGTAGAAGTTACTAAAAGCAAAGTAAGGCGTGAGCGCATGGGGCATATAGAGCTTGCCGCCCCTGTGTCGCATATTTGGTATTTCCGCGGTATACCCAGCCGCATGGGGATTATTTTAGGTATGTCTCCTCGTGCGTTGGAGAAAGTTCTGTACTTTGCCTCTTACATTGTGCTTGACGGTACAGACACAGGTATCCAGTCAAAAACAATTTTAACAGATAAAGAATACCGTGATGCTCTGGAGGAACACGGCACACATCGTATTATCAATGGTATAAAAGTACCGTCTTTACGCGTTGGTATGGGTGCGGAAGCTATTAAGGAACTTCTCCTTTCTATTGATTTAGATAAGGAATCTGAAGAGCTTAAAAGTTTGCTTATAGACGCAACAGGCCAAAAACGTGTCCGCTATATCAAAAAGCTTGAAGTTATCGAATCCTTCCGTTTGTCCGGCAACAGACCGGAATGGATGATTCTTGATACTATTCCTGTAATCCCGCCGGATTTACGCCCAATGGTGCAGTTAGACGGCGGACGTTTTGCTACATCTGATCTTAACGACTTATACCGCCGTGTTATTAACCGTAACAACCGCCTAAAAAGATTGCTTGACCTTTCTGCGCCAAACATTATTGTCCGCAACGAAAAGCGCATGCTTCAAGAAGCTGTTGACGCACTAATAAACAATGGACGTCGTGGCAGACCCGTTACAGGCCCGGGCAACCGTCCGCTAAAATCCCTTTCCGATTTGCTTACGGGTAAACAAGGACGCTTCCGTCAAAATTTGCTGGGCAAACGTGTAGACTATTCCGGGCGTTCTGTAATTGTAGTAGGCCCCAAACTCAAAATATATCAGTGCGGTTTGCCTCGTGAAATGGCTATCGAACTGTTTAAGCCATTTGTAATGAAGAAGCTTGTGCAATCTGGCGATGCTCATAACATTAAATCTGCAAAGCGTATGGTAGAAAAACTTGAACCAAGAGTTTGGGACGCTTTAGAAGATATTATTAAAGAACATCCGATAATGTTAAACCGCGCACCCACACTTCACAGGCTGGGTATCCAAGCCTTTGAGCCGGTACTGGTAGAAGGGCGTGCCCTAATGCTTCACCCCTTGGTGTGTGCCGCATACAATGCCGACTTTGACGGCGACCAAATGGCTGTTCATGTACCACTATCTGTAGAAGCTCAGGCAGAATGTCGTTTTCTGTTACTTGCGCCAAACAACTTGCTAAAACCTTCCGACGGTATGCCTATTACCGTGCCTTCAAAGGACATGGTTTTGGGAATCTATTACCTGACCCTGGAGCGGGATAACCTTCGTGGTCATGGTAAGGTATTTATCAGCGACGACGAAGCCCTTCTTGCCTACGACAACAAAGAGGTGGAACTGCATACAAAAATAAAAGTACGCCGTACAGATGAATTAACAGGCGAAACCAAACTGGTGGAAATAACACCGGGACGTATTATATTTAACCATGCAATTCCGCAGGATTTGGGTTTTGTAGACCGTTCCGTAGACAGGTTTTCTTACGAGATTAACACTCTTGTAAAAGGCAAAATGATAGTTCAGATAATAAACCGCTGTATAAATAGATATGGCAGTGTAGATACCTCTGTTACCTTGGATAACGTGAAAGACTTAGGCTTCCGGTATGCTACACAAAGCGCACTTTCCATATCTGTTTCCGACATGGAAGTACCCGATTCTAAACCTATTGCCCTTAAAGAAGCCGACGACGCTGTAGAAGGTGTGCACAAATTATTCCGCCGCGGCCTTATGACAGATGACGAACGCCGCGACCGTGTACTAAAAATTTGGACAGATACCGCCGATAGGGTAACCGAAGACTTAATGGATAACCTAAGCGAAGATAACAGCGTATTTATGATGCTTGACTCCGGTGCCCGTGGTTCCAAAATACAAATGAAGCAAATTGCCGGTATGCGCGGGCTTCTAACAAGCCCTACCGGTAAGACATTGGAAATGCCTGTGCGTTCTAACTATCGTGAAGGTTTGTCTGTATTGGAATATTTCATTTCCGGACACAGTGCCAGAAAAGGGCTTTCTGACACAGCACTTCGTACAGCGGACTCCGGGTATCTTACACGCCGCATGGTTGACGTTAGCCAGGATATTATTATCCGTGAAGAAGACTGCATAAAAGAGAATGAAAAAGTAGCAGGCATGTGGATAAAAGCTTTTGTAGACGGCGAAGAGATTATCGAGCCATTAGTAGACCGCATACGCGGACGCTGGGCTGTTGAAGACATACTTCACCCGGAAACGAAAGAAGTTTTAGCACATGCGGATACTATAATAACACCGGACCAAGCCGAAGCTATAGAAAATGCCGGTGTTGAAGAAGTTTTAATTCGCACTGTTCTTACCTGCCGCAGCCGCATTGGGCTGTGCTCCAAATGCTATGGCGCAAACATGGCAAGCGGGCGAGTGGTTCGTATTGGTGAATCTGTTGGTATTATTGCGGCCCAATCCATTGGTGAGCCGGGCACGCAGCTTACAATGCGCACCTTCCAGGTGGGCGGTGTTGCAACCAACGACGATATAACAAAAGGTCTGCCCCGTGTACAAGAAATTTTTGAAGCACGTAAGCCAAAAGGCCTTGCAATTATTGCAGAGTTTGGGGGCACAGTAGTAATTAATGATATCAAGAAAAAGCGTGAAGTTGTTATTACCAATGCGGAAACCGGCGAAGCCAAAGCTTATTTGATACCATACGGTTCGCGCATTAAAGTTCACCAAGGCGATATTGTAGAGCCGGGTAGCGAACTTACAGAAGGTAGTGTATATCCTCACGACATCCTAAAAATTAAAGGGCTAAGAGGCGTACAAGACTATTTGATTCAGGAAGTACAGCGTGTTTACGACCTTCATGGTGTAGATATTAACGATAAACACATCGAAGTTATTGTCCGCCAAATGTTAAAGCGTGTAAAAATAGAAGAAAGCGGCGATACAGAACTTTTGCCGGGATCTTTAATAGATTGGTTAGAGCTTGAAGAGATTAACAAAGACATGGAAGAGCAGGGCTTGCGCCCTGCGGAAGGCACACGGGTTTTACTTGGTATAACCAAAGCCTCCCTTGCAACAGATTCCTTTCTGTCTGCTGCATCCTTCCAGGAAACTACACGAGTATTAACAGAGGCTGCCATACGTGGTAAAGAAGACCGCCTTATTGGCCTGAAAGAAAACGTAATTATTGGTCAGCTTATCCCTGCCGGTACTGGTATGCCTGTTTACCGCAGTGTGGAAGTTGATAGTGCCCCGGAGCATACTTCAGATGACGATTTGTATTACCCTACGGTGGCAAGGGCAGAAGTAAATAGTTAAGTAATAAACAGCGGACGGCTTAAAGCTACTCGAAAGGGTTGCCTTTGACCATCCGCTTTATTATCTGCTAAGAAATTGCTATATAGGAAGGTATTTATATGATTGAACTCCCGGAAGTCTATGTTATTACAGAACAAATTAACGAAACTCTTTCCAGTAAAATAATACGTTCCGCAAAGGCAAATGCCCATCCTCACAGTTTTGCCTGGTACTCTGGCGACCCTGCCGCATATAACGCAATGCTGTCGGGCCAAAAAATAACAAAAGCAGCTACAGACATTGGCAATGGGGACCTTATAGAAATAATATGCCAGGACATGTTGCTATCAATTAGCACGCCAATAAAGTATCATGCTCCTGGCGCAAAATTGCCCAAGTCCCATCAATTGCTACTTGAATTTGAGGATAATTCCCACATGAGCTGTACCGTGCAAATGTGGGGTAGTATGCTTTGTATTCCTTTTACTCAAAGATCGATGAACGAACAGTTACCAAACCCTCTTACAGATGCCTTTGATGAAACCTACTTTGATATGTTGATGAGCAATGTAAAACCCTCCATAAGTGCAAAAGCATTCCTTGCTACAGAGCAGCGGATACCGGGGCTTGGCAATGGCGTTTTGCAGGATATTTTGTTTAACGCCCGTATCCACCCAAAAACAAAGCTGGAGACGTTAAAGGAGAAAGACATATCTCGACTGTTCCAAAGTATTAAATCCACATTAAAACAAATGAAGGAGTGCGGCGGGCGTGATACGGAAAAAGATTTGTATAATATGAATGGTGGCTATCATACAATATTATCCAAAAACACATTGGCCTACCCATGCCGTGAGTGCGGCAATAGAATAATCCGGCAGGCATTCCTTGGCGGGAATATTTATTTCTGCCCTACTTGCCAGCCGATATAATCCCACAATTATCCCGTGGCAAAACAAACAACCCTGCATAAGATATAGGACAAATATCAGCCGGGGGATAGTATGGATTTATCAAATGCTTTATTAGCATTCCAATTTGGTACATGGATACCTTCTTTACAAATTGGGAACGGAATTATACAAGGGCAATATTTAGAGCGTGTAGGGCACTGGTCAAGAACCGAGCATCAAATTTTTGTCAATGGCTTTTTCAGGCTTAATTACAACGAAGCACAAGTGGAAGATGCCCGGCGAAGAAACACCACGGTTGAAGAAATACGCATTGGCACATTGCCATTTGAATCCAATAGTAGCTCTTCTGTTTTTAATCTAATGGTGTCCAACAACCATTTTGTACAAAATAATAGGTTGCGCTTTTCTAATGCCTGGGGTTCCTATGTAGAAACAGAAGTTTTATCTGTAGGAGCAAGGAGTATATGGGGCAGCCCGCGCCTGCGTGTTTTTGCCAACGAACGTGCCGTTACTGGAAGTTTAAGCAATATTAACCGTATGCCAATTGCCACAGATTTATCTGTTCAGGATTTAAGACCTTCTACTTTAGGGGCGTTTACGGAAGTCAGAGTTTCCGGAGTTTATACGGCATTTCCCGATTTATCTATTACGGACCCGGTAAACACACCGCCTCCAACCATTACACCGCCCCCATTGCCACCCACCCAGCCTGCTGTAATTACAGTAGGTTCGCAAGTACGGGTTAACCAAACGGCGCAAACATGGGCTACAGGCCAAAGCATCCCCTCTTGGGTAAGGGGCCAAGTTTACACCGTTAGCCGCTTAAGAGATTCCGACCGGGAGCTTCTTTTGGAAGGAATTAATTCCTGGATTCGGGTAGAGGATGTTACCCTGGTATAGTTTGCATTAGAGGAATCTGCATAGATTTTCTGTCATATAATTGCCTTAACAGTATCTGTTAAGGTGGTACATAATGCGTGAGTTTATGATTTTAATTGCCGAATTGTTATTTATAGTAATATTGCAAACAATAGTGGAGTCTGTACTGGACGCAGAGGAACGGAAAAAACAGCTTAAGGTAGTAAATATCGCATGTATTGCAGTTAGCTATGTGTTGCTGATTAGATATGTTTATAACCATTTATGGGGCGAACTGTCGGCTTTTGTAAGTTTTACCTTTTAGTAATGTAAGAAGCTCTGCCTTTCTTATTGTTGCGAAAATGCCAAAAATCGTTGTATAATAGCCTAACACATAGCGTATACGGAGGTAACCAAATGAACTACAGACAAGCCCTATCGGAAATACTTGAAAAACACACAAACCTACCCCAGAAAGAATTGCTGTCTGCAATAGAAACCCCTACGGATCCAAAGCTTGGGCATATGGCCTTTCCGTGCTTTAGACTGGCAAAGGAACTGAAAAAAGCCCCTCCTGCCATTGCTGCGGATATTGCCATGCAAATTACAGAAGACCGCCCACCGTGGCTTGGGGAAGCAAAAGCCACAGGCCCCTATGTAAATTTCTTTTTTAACCGTGCAGCCTTTGCGGGGGATGTTTTGGCAGAAATTTTTGATAAAGGCGAGAAATACGGTGCAAGTGGGGCTGGTACGGGCAAAAATGTGGTAATGGATTATTCTTCCCCCAATATTGCCAGGCCATTGCAGGTTGGGCATTTAGGCTCGACTATAATTGGGCTTTCTCTGGACAGAATTCATCGTTTCCTGGGTTACAGCGTTACGGCAATTAACCACCTTGGCGACTTTGGGACACAGTTTGGCAAACTTATTACTGCATACTTAAAATGGGGTAATAAGCAGGAAGTGGAGCGGACAGGAGTAGAGGAGCTTGTATCTTTATATGTGCGCTTTCATGAAGAGGCGGATAAAGAGCCGGCACTTAACGACGAAGCTCGTGCTTGGGTAGTAAAGCTGCAAGATGGAGATGAAGAAGGTATTGCGCTATGGCAATGGTTTATAGATATTAGTTTAAAGGAATACGAACGCATGTATAAGCTCATGGGCGTTTCCTTCGATTTGTACCGGGGTGAGAGTTATTACAGCGGTAAGCTGGACTCGGCCGTGGTAGAGCTGATAAGAGAAAAAGGGCTTTTGAAGGAAAGTGACGGTGCGCAAATTGTAGACTTAGAAGAATACAATATGTCCCCATGCTTAATTTTGCGGGGTGATGGCGGTACCCTTTACGCAACCCGTGATATTGCCGCCGCCATACACCGTCAGGAAGAGTTTAAATTTGATAAATGCTTATATGTAACCGGTCTGGAGCAAATTTTACATTTTTCCCAATTTTTTAAAGTTTTGGAGCTTATGGAATACCCTTGGGCAAAAGGGCTTGTGCACATTCCCTATGGCATGTTCCGTTTCGAGCAGGGAAAAATGTCTACCCGCCGCGGGCATGTTATAAAAATGGAAGACTTAATTAACGAAGCCGTTGCCAAAACAAGGGCAATTATAGAAGAAAAAAACCCCAACCTGTCGGATAAAGACACTGTTGCGGAACAAGTTGGCGTTGGTGCGCTGATTTTTAATAAGCTGTATACCAATCGTATAAAAGACACAGTTTTTAACTGGGATTTGATGCTTAACTTCGACGGCGAAACAGGGCCATATGTACAGTATGCCCATGCCCGTGCCTGCAGCGTGCTTAAAAAGGGCGATTATTCCCCAAATTTCAAATTTGACTCTGCATTGCTTACAGAGGACGAAGCTTTTGATATTTTGCGTATTATCTACGACTTCCCAGCAAAAATAGAAGAAGCTGCAGAAAAATACGAACCTTATATGATAGCGCGGCAATTGGTGGCTTTAGCTCAAGCCTTTAATGCATATTATCACCATCATGTTATTATTGTAGACGATGAAAAGCTGCGCCAATCCCGCCTGTCTCTTGTTGCGGCGGTGCAATTGCAGCTTAAAATAGGGCTCCAGCTTTTGGGTATGTCTGCGCCCAGTGCAATGTAGATTAAAATTCCAGTAAACTTTTTTGAAAACACGGCGTATATCGTTTCAAATGAACAAAACAAATAGGAGATGATATTATGCAGTGCAGATCACATCCAGAAAGAAACGCTGCCAACACATGCAACCAATGTGGAAGTTGGCTATGCAACGATTGTACAGTTGAAACCCAGGGTAGGCTGTTTTGCCGTCCGTGTCTTGCAGTATTAGCCCAAGCCCCGACAGACCATACCCCGCCGCCAAGCTACCATGCAGCATATCCGCGCCGTAAAATACTTTGGGGGCTACTATTCATATTTTCCTTCTTACCGGGGGCAAACTATATGTACATGGGCCTTATGAAGCGTGGCCTGGCAACAATGAGCGGTTTCTTCCTTATAATTTTTATACTGTCAAATACCAGCGGGGCATTGCTTAACACGATGTTTGGGCTTGCCATTCCGGTGTATGTAATTACAAGCTTCTTTGACGGCTTTAATGTTCGCCGCCGTATAAATGCAGGCGAAGCAGTACGTGACGATATCGGCGACGCTTTAAGCGGCATACTTGGCAACAAATATTTGCGCACTATTATTTTAGTAACGTTGGCTGTAATTCTTGTGGTAAGCGTTTTAGGCTTTGCAATTAGCGTAATTACCCGCTTGCTCCCATTGGTGGTTATCGGCCTTGGAGTTTATATAATAATGAAGCGCAAACCTCCTTCAAAGTAATATTTCTAAAAAATAGCCCCATCAATGGCAGGTTGATGGGGTTTTTATTATACTGCCGAGGTTATTTTTTCTTCTTTTTTACTGTTTTTACGGTCTTTACTTTCATGGGCACGTTTTTGCCATTTATTACATAGTTCTTAATTTGCTTTAGTACTTCATTTGATTTTTTGTTGGCGGGCTTTTTCTTTGGATTTTTTGCCTTTTCGGCCTTTTGTTTTTTAATTAAATCATCCAGTTGTGTATCGTCCTTGGTGGTTTCGCATAAAAGGCTAATGGCGGCACAAGCTATTTGTACAGATGTAAAATCCATCTCCATTAGTTTGTCAATTACATATTCGTGTTTGCGCAAATTATTATCTTCAAGTGCATCTATAAGGTTTTTAATTAGCTTGTCATTGCACTTCGTTAACCTCGGTGCTTGATGGTATTGATTTTAGATCAATTTTTGTTTTAATATGCTTTTCGATATCCTTTAGGGCGTATATTTGCCGCCTGCCGCTTACAAAAGTATAGGAAGTCCCTGCTTTCCCGGCGCGCCCGGTTCTGCCAATGCGATGGATGTAATATTCTACATCTTGGGGCAGGTCGAAGTTAAATACCGCATCAATATCGTCAACATCTATGCCCCGGGCGGCTACGTCCGTTGCTATCAGGATGTCCACTTTGCCGTTTTTAAATGAGCTCATAACTAAATCCCGGGATTGCTGTTTCATATCCCCATGCAGCCCGTCTGGAGCATACCCGCGGAATTGCAATTCATCCACAAGCTCGTCCACCATGCGTTTTGTATTGCAAAATACAAGGGAACGTTTTGGATTAAAGTAGTCCAACAATCGTGCCAGTGCTTCTATTTTTTTATCGCCAGGCACTTCGTAATAATACTGCCGGATACTTGGTACGGTTAGTTCATTATTAATGATTTTAACTATTTTGGGGTCTTTCTGATACTTATGGGTTATTTGCATTATTTCCGGGGGCATGGTTGCGGAAAACAAAATTGTTTGGCGCACTTCCGGTACATCTTGCAAAATTGTTTCAATATCTTCCCTAAAGCCCATGTTTAGCATTTCATCGGCTTCGTCCAAAACTATCATAGACAAGTTTTCCAGTTTTAATGTGCGGCGGCGCAAGTGGTCCATTATGCGCCCGGGTGTGCCTATTACTATGGTTGCACCTTTTTTTAAGGAATTTATTTGCCGGTCTATATGCTGCCCGCCGTAAATTGGCACTACACTTATACCGTGCTTGTATTTTGCAAATTTTCGTAGCTCTTCGCAGCCTTGAATAGCTAGCTCACGGGTAGGGCATAGAATTAAGGCCTGTGTAGATGATGTGTTGTTGCTCATGGAAATTTTTTCGATAATAGGTATGCCAAATGCGGCGGTTTTACCTGTTCCTGTTTGGGAATGGCCTATTACATCGTGGCCTTGCATTATCAGCGGGATGCTTTTGGATTGAATGTAAGTGGCTTCTTCAAACCCCATTTCTGCTACGGCTCGTTTTACTTCGTTGGAAATTTCAAGGTTTGCAAATTTGGTTCGATCTGTCATTTAGTTTTCTCATTTCGTATTTTTGTTATCATTATACCACGAATTCATTTGTTTTTCTTGTTATTAAGCTTGATAAAGTCTCTTAAAAAACCAAGGATGAAATCCTTATCTATGTCCGATAGGTTAGACATTAAATTACATGCAGTATGCACTTTAATATCTGTGATAGTATTAACAGGTCTTTTGCTCAAATCCCCGTAAAGATAAGCAATATCCGTTTGCAATAGTTTTGCAATTTCGCATAAGCGTGTGCCCCTTACACCTTTGTCGCCTCGTTCAAATTCATTTACTGCCGTTGGGCTAGAGCCAATTGCATCGGCGAAGTCTATGGTGCTTACTCCAAGCTCTTTGCGTCGCCGCTTTATTTGATAACCTACCATGAAATTAAACAAAGGAGTGGTTAGCCTGTCTCCCATACGATAAAGGAATTCCACCATCTCGTCCTGGGTGGCTTTTATCCATTTCTTGTCGCCCAAAGTTTCCAGGGCATCTAGCCCCTCCGTAATTTTTTTGCAGTTCCCATAAAACAGAGCTTTCCTGACAAGAAGAATTGTCCTGTAGGTAATAAAGTTCATTGTCTCACATATGGAAAGAGCAGATTCGACACAGTCGTCAAATGTATTGTTTACATCTTGCAAATCTATATTCTCGTAATATTTTGCACGCAAGAGCCTAAGGGAAAGGTTAAAATAAAAAATTAGTTTAGTTGCTTCGTAATACTCACTATCATAAAATTCGTCGTCAAGTACGTCAAAAGCTTCTTGCATTAAATCTTTGCTAATTTTATGGTGAGGAGTATGCCCGATAACAGAAGCCAGTATTTGAATCTCGTGTAGGCCCCAGTTTGCGGCGGATAGCATTTCAAGTATTGGAGCGGTGGCCTCGCAGCGTTTACCAAAACTGTTTGAAATATTCTCTTCTCTGTAAGTGCGCACTACTTGAAGTATGCGCTCCAAATCCAAAGGGGTTTCAAACCATGATTCGGTAATGTATGAAGATAGTATATTAATTAATTTATCTGCTTGTTCCACATCATCGCTTCTATACTCCAGGTATTGACTTATAAATTGTTCTTTTGTTTTCATTTTCAACACCACCCTTAGGAAAAATTTGGCTTATTGAGGAAATTATAGCAGGTTTATGGCTCATATGTAAATATTTTCATACAAAATGCAAATTGGTATCTTGTGGAAAATAACGCTTAAAGCATACATGCCGTCGAAAAGCGCAAAGCGTTCGATTTTTATGGAAATAATTGTTATGATAGGGGCCTAAAGGAACAATTTCCAGCAAAAACTACAGGCAAGGAGGTTAACAAAGTGGGAAATATAAATTTGCAAACTGTGCAAGTGATTGATGATTTAGGCAGAGTACTATTGCCTAACAAGCTAAGAAAACAGTTGGAGTGGTGTATTGGAGATGAATTTTCTGGCGTGCTTACAAACAAAAAGCTAATATTGTCTAAAAATAATGACGGGGGTTTTAAAATAGATGAGTTAGGTTGCATAGCAGTTAGCAAGCCCTTACGTGAGCAGTTGGACTTTGAAGAAGGGGATAAAATTACTGTATCTTTAAATTTGGAAAGTAAGCAAATGGAACTGTCACTTATGGAGAAGTATATAGCAGAGTGTAAACTATGTGACTGCACGGAAGAAACAGTAATAATAAATAGGCATGAAGTGTGCAAGTGCTGTATAGAAAGCATTGCAAATTCTAGGTTATAGTTACTTAAATTTAAGTTGATGATGTCGAGGTTTTGAAGTTACGCAAGAAGTCTATTATAAACTAGCAAAGCCCATAAGCAAAGGCTGTGAATTACCATTGCTTATGGGTTTTGCTGTGCATATGGGCCCCGCCGATTTATACAAGAAACATGGTTTTACAGTGTATGAAGAAGCAGGAGACAAACTTGTGATGCGAAAATTTTTTTAGTTGCTTATACTACAAGAAGCTATTCGGTCATATTTTGCCAAGAGATGCCAAAACGCCCAATGCATTGCGACAATCGTTTTTACTTGACGTATAAGCTAAGCCTGTTTATATTTAAATATAATATCAAAATGTCTGCAAATTTTTAAATGCCGGAGGAAGTTTTTATGATTTTGTCGGGTAAGGCAATCCGAGAAAGGCTTGGTAAGGAAATTATCATCGAACCATTTAATGAAAAGGCACTTAACCCCAATAGTTACAATTTGACTTTGCACAACGAGCTAATGGTCTATGAAAATGACATTTTAGACATGCGTGTAGAGAACAAGGCAAAAACGATACTTATTCCGGAAGATGGCATACTGCTTGAACCGGGCACATTATACCTTGGCAGAACCGCCGAATATACAGAAACAGAAAAGTTTGTACCAATGCTTGAAGGCCGCAGCAGTGTTGGGCGGCTTGGGCTTAGTGTGCATGTATGCGCCGGCTTTGGCGATGTTGGCTTTAAAGGCTTTTGGACGCTGGAAATACATTGCGTACAGCCTATTCGTATATATGCCGGTGTGGGTATTTGCCAAATTTATTATCACGCCATAGAAGGCGACTACGACCCGTATATTTCCGGCAAGTATCAGAACAATAAAGGAACACAGCCAAGTTTGATGTTCCGGGATTTTGACCCTATGGGTAACTAAGAAAAAGGTAGTGAATAAAATGATAAACCTCCCTAAAACCTACGATAAAGCCCGCGAAAAAGAAATTTATACACGCTGGCTGGAAAATGGCTATTTTAAAGCTAGTCCAAACCCAAATAAAAAGCCCTATACAATAATGATGCCGCCGCCCAATATTACGTCGCAGCTTCATATGGGTCATGCGTTAAATAATGGTATCCAGGATATGCTAATCCGCTTTAAGCGGATGCAGGGGTACGAGGCCCTTTGGTTGCCCGGTACAGACCACGCCGCCATTGCAACCGAAGTTGTTGTAGTTAATGCCCTTGCAAAAGAGGGGATTACTAAAGAGTCTCTTGGTCGTGAAGCGTTTTTGGAAAAAATGTGGGAATGGTACGAGCAATACGGTGGTACAATTGTACGCCAGCTAAAAACGTTAGGATGCTCTGCAGACTGGGACAAGTTAGCCTTTACAATGGACGAAAACCTCTCTGCCGCAGTGCTGGAAGTGTTTGTACGGTTGTATAATAGCGGTAAAATTTATAAAGGCGAACGCCTTATAAACTGGTGTGTAAAATGTGAGACAACTATTTCTGATGCGGAAGTAGAGCATCAAGACAAAGAGGCCTTTCTTTATTATTTTAGTTATCCCATAGAGGGCACAGGTCAACTTATCACTTTTGCCACTTCCCGGCCCGAAACTATGCTTGGGGATACTGCAATAGCTGTAAACCCAGAGGATGAACGCTATGCCGCCTATGTAGGCAAGTTCGCCATAGTCCCATTTGTTAACCGCAGAATTCCTATTATTGCCGACAACTACGTAGACCCGGAATATGGTACCGGCGTAGTAAAAATTACACCGGCTCACGACCCTAACGATTTTGAAGTTGGCGAACGCCACAATTTACCCCGGATAAATGTAATGAACGACGACGGCACAATAAACGAAAACGGAGCCCATTACAAAGGCCTGACTCGTGAAGCTGCACGCAAAAAAATAACCGAGGAAATGACAGAGAATGGGCTGTTTGTAAAAACGGAAGCATTGCAGCATTCTGTTGGCGAACACGACCGCTGCCATACCGTTGTAGAGCCATTATTGAAACTCCAATGGTTTGTAAAAATGGAGGAACTTGCAAAACCCGCCTTGGAAGCGTTTACTTCCGGCAAACTACGTTTTAATCGTGACCGTTTTGGCAAAATATATAAACATTGGCTTGATAACATCCGTGATTGGTGTATTTCCCGTCAATTGTGGTGGGGGCATCGTGTCCCGGCCTATTATTGCCCTCAGGGGCACACCACTGTAAGTGCAAAAGCACCTGTGTCCTGTTCTGTATGCGGCGATATTAATCTAAAGCAGGACGAGGATGTTTTGGACACATGGTTTTCTTCCGCACTGTGGCCCTTTTCCACCCTTGGCTGGCCGGAAGAAACACCGGAGCTCAAATACTTTTATCCGGGCAATGTATTGGTGACGGCACGGGAAATCATATTCTTTTGGGTTGTCCGAATGGTATTTATGGGTATTGAATTTATGGGCGAACTGCCATTCACAGATGTTTTTATCAACGGCATAATGCTGGATGACCAAGGACGAAAAATGTCCAAATCTTTGGGCAATGGCATAGACCCGCTGGAAGTAATAAATGAATACGGCGCAGATGCCCTTCGTCTTATGATGGTAAGCGGCAATGCCGTGGACAGTGACACCCGCTTTTTCCACGAAAGACTTGACCCAGCGCGTAATTTCTTAAATAAATTATGGAATGCCACCCGTTTTGTATTAATGAACCTGGATGATGGCGATAATACTCCCCCTTGCGGCGGCAATGTGCCCTGCGAATTTGGGGTTGCCTGGAAGCAGTCCGGTTCCCCAAAAACCGGGTTAGCTTGTGGTTGCGCCCTTCAAACCGAAGACAAGTGGATTTTATCCCGTATGAACCAACTTGTAAAAGAAGTAACAGAAAAAATGGATGAACATGAAATAGGATTATCTACACAAAAAATAGTAGACTTTGCATGGGACGAGTTCTGCGACTGGTATGTAGAAATTGTTAAGCCTCGCTTGTATGGTGGTAAAGATGGCGATATGACAGCTATGGCAAGCCGTACGGCAGCCCAATCCACATTGCGCCATGTGCTAATTACCGTTGTTAAGCTATTGCACCCCGTCACTCCGTTTATTACAGAGGATTTGTTCCTTGCATTGCAAAGCGACGAAGGAACGGTAATGCTTTCTAACTGGCCTGTTTATGATGCGGCTTTTGATAACTCTGCCGCAGAAAAAGATATCGAACGTATAAAAGAAACGGTGCGCGGCATTCGTGCCATTCGTACAGAAAAACAAGTGCCGCCTTCCCAAAAAATTGCTGTTATTGTACAGCCCGCCGACGAAAGTGCGAAGGTATTATTCGAAAATAGTACAGCATTCCTTGGGGCATTGTCCGGTGCGGCAACAGTAAATGTTACTGATGTAGATGCACTGGCTATGGCAGGTGCTGTGTCTGTTGTTGTATCTGGCGCAACAGTTTACCTACCAATGGATTCCCTTATAGATTCCGAAAAGGAAAAAGCCCGCCTAACCAAAGAAAAAAAGAGGCTTGAACAGGAAATTGCCCGTATAGACGGCAAATTGTCCAATGAAGGATTTATGTCAAAAGCCCCGGAAAACCTTATTGCTACAGAACGGGAAAAACGTGAAAACTTTACGATTATGCTTGCAAAAGTTGAAGCAGAGCTTGCGGGGATGTAAAGTAATAATAGCCCTCATAAATCTTATATTTGTGAGGGCTTTCTTTATATGTTATAATCTGTGAAATGTTTAATCCGAAAGGAAGCTGCAGATATGCTGGAAAAATTAAACGAACTTCAAACCCAAACGCAAGCTGACATAGAGCTTGCTAAAGACCCTTCAGACATTGAAGCCTTGCGTATTAAAACCTTGGGAAAAAAGGGCGAATTAACCCTTTTGCTAAAAAATTTGGGTGCGTTGCAGCCGGAAGAACGTAAGGAGATGGGTAAAAAGGCCAACGAAGTGCGGGACTGGATACAAGCCAACCTTGAAGAAGCCCGTACTCGCTTGGAAGGTGCCGCACAGGCTCAGGCTATCATGGCCGAAACCATGGATATAACCCTACCCGGTCGTCGTAAGCTATTGGGGCGGCTGCATCCTGTTACAACATTTATGGACAAGCTGGAAGATTTGTTTATCAGCTTGGGTTTTGACATAGTAGAGGGAAATTTTATCGAGACCGTGTATCACAATTTTGATGCATTAAATACGCCGCATAACCATACGTCCAGGGACGAAGGGGATACCTTTTATATAGATGGCAACCATGTGCTGCGTACTCACACATCCCCAATGCAGGTGCGCGTTATGGAAACACAAAAGCCCCCAATACGTGTAGTTGTTCCGGGCATGGTATCCCGCAGGGACGAAATTGATGCAACCCATACCCCTGTGTTCCATCAAATGGAGGGGCTTGTAATAGACAAGGGCATAACCTTTGGGGACTTAAAAGGCATGCTGGATATCATTGTGCGCTATGTGTTTGGCCCAGAGGCAAGAATTCGTTTGCGCCCAAGCCATTTCCCCTTTACAGAGCCAAGTGCGGAAGTGGATATTTCCTGTTATTCTTGCTCTGTGGACAAGCCCCGTGCAGATTGCAGCGTATGCAAGGGTAGCGGCTGGGTGGAGCTTTGGGGATGCGGTATGGTTCATCCAAGAGTGCTGGAAATGTCGGGCATAGATCCAACTGTGTACAGTGGTTATGCTTTTGGGCTGGGTATCACCCGCATGACATCTGCCTTATATGGCATTCCTGTTCTTAAGCCGTATTTTGAAAACGATGTGCAGTTTTTGAATCAGTTCTAGATTAGGAGACGTTTATGAATATACCTCTGTCCTGGCTGAAAGAAGCCACTCAAATAGATGATGCTACCCCCAGCTTGCTTGCAAAAATGACAGACGCAGGCAATGCGGTAGAGAGCCTGACAAAATTAGGCGAAGATATAACCAACGTAGTTGTTGGCAAAGTAATATCTTTGGAAAAACACCCGGATGCAGACAAGCTTTGGGTAACGCAAACGGACGTTGGCACAGAAGTTTTGCAAATAATTACAGGTGCGGATAACCTTAAAGCGGGAGATATTGTGCCTGTAGCTGTACATGGTTCTACTCTTGCCAATGGATTAAAAATTAAAAAAGGAAAAATGCGTGGGCTGGATTCCAACGGAATGCTATGCTCTATAGACGAGCTTGGCTATACCCGTGCGGATTACCCAGAGGCCGTGGAAGATGGCATTTACGTATTCCCGGATGAACACCCTTTAGGCGCAGATATTCGCCCAATTATGCAGCTTTGCGAAGATGTTGTGGAATTTGATATCTTGTCTAACCGCCCGGATACAAACGCTGTTATGGGAATGGCACGGGAAGCCGCTGCCGTATATGGCAAGACTTTTTCATTGCCGGAAATCACGTTAAAAGAACAAGGGGATGGCAATGTTTGCGACCTTGTAACCGTAGAAATACAAGACCCCGTCCGTTGCCCCAGGTATATTGCCCGTGTAGTAAAAAATGTAAAAATTGGCCCGTCGCCCCAATGGCTGCGCCGCCGCCTTTCTACTGCAGGAATCCGCCCCATTAACAATATCGTAGACATTACAAATTATGTAATGCTGGAATATGGTCAGCCCTTGCATGCTTTTGATATTTCTGCCGTTGCCGTAAAAGACGGCAAACATGGCATTGTAGTTCGTACAGCTTTAAATGGCGAAAAGTTTACAACACTTGATGGCGAAGAGCGCACCCTAACGGAAACTACACTTTTGATTGCTGACCACCAAAAGCCAATTGGCATTGCAGGGGTTATGGGCGGCGAAAATTCAAAAATACAAGATGATACCGCCACAATATTGTTTGAGTCTGCCAATTTCGATTCCGCTAACATTCGCCAGACATCCCGGGCTCTGGGCATGCGTACAGATGCTTCTGCCCGTTATGAAAAAGGCCAAGACCCAAATCAGGCACTTATTAGTGTAAACCGGGCAATGGAACTGGTGGAACTACTGGCATGTGGCGATGTTGTGCCCGGCATGGTGGATGCCTACCCAACCATGCGGCAGGAGCGCACAATTTCTTTCAAACCATGCGGAGTCGATGCCTTGCTTGGTATATCCACAGATGTTTTAAGCCCCGCCCAAATGTGCGAATATCTTTCCCGCCTGGGCATAAAAACAAATGTAGCCCCTTGCGGAACAAAAATGGAGGCTGTAATCCCTACCTTCCGGGCAGATATTTCCGGTGAAGCAGACATTGCAGAGGAAGTGGCGCGTTTCTATGGGTTAAATAATATCCCGTCCCGTTACGAGCAAACATTAAGCGGGAAGTCTTTGGCAGAAAACATTGCGGGTAAAAAACCACGCCGCCGTCGTCAGGATAACATTAAGCGCACCATGACAGCCCTTGGCTATAGCGAGGCGTTAACCTATCCATTCGAAAGCCCGAAAGTATTCGATAAATTAAACATTCCCCAAGGGCATTTTACACGAAACGCCGTTACCTTAAAAAATCCACTAGGTGAAGATTTTAGTATAATGCGAACCGTCCCTGTCGGTGGTTTGCTCGAGAGCCTTTCGAGAAACTATAACAAAGGCAACGAAAAAGTTGCCCTGTTTGAAATTGCCCACACCTATAGGGCGGTACAGGAAGGAAGTCCGGACCCGGGCGAACAGCCCGCAGTAGGTGATACCAAGCCTGCGTTCCGTGAATTTCAGTGGCTGACTATGTTTTCTTATGGAGATGATTTAGATTAACTGTCTATAAAGGGCGATGTGGAATCCCTTGTTTCCACAATTACTAACCGTCCAATGATTTTTGAACCATTTGCAGACATGCCTTGTGTACACCCGGGGCGCACTGCAACAATATCCGTTAAAACAAGCCCTAACCCAAGAGATGAAGCAACACTGATAGGCACAGTTGGCGAGCTTCATCCTGCAGTAGCAAAAAATTATGAAATAGGTAAGCGTGTATATTTTGCAATGTTGGATATGGACTCCCTACACAAAGTTGCCGAAGCCTACAAATTCAAATTTACCAACCCCACTGTGTATCCGCCACTTTCTCGCGACCTTGCTTTTAAAGTGAAGGAAACCGTAACCGCCGCAGACTTGGAAGCCGCAATAAAAGAAAAGGGCGGTCAGCTGCTTGACCATGTTGCTTTGTTTGACGTATACCAAGGTGATCAAGTTGGCGAAGGGTATAAATCTATGGCGTATGCGCTAAAATTTCGGGCAAATGACAGGACATTAACCGTGCCGGAGGTTCAGGTAAGCTTAGACGCTATATTGGACAATTTACAGAAGAAATTTGAAGCAGAAGTACGGAGATAAATTACGGGCAGACGAATGGCAACAGTGCGAAACAGGTTAGCACTATTTCCTAATGCTCTGCCTTTACATAATCTGAGGTGAACATGGAAGTGAAACTAGACGCATACGAGGGCCCACTGGATTTACTTCTAAAGCTAATCCAGCGGCACGAGATAGACATATACGATATCCCCATATCATCTTTAACCAACCAGTATCTTGATGAAATTGCAAATTTGCCCCAAGATATGGAGCGGCTTAGTGAATTTTTGGTAATGGCGGCTACCTTGCTGGAAATCAAGTCGCGGATGTTGCTGCCCCGCCCAAAAGTTGAAGCGGATGGCGAACCGGAAGACCCACGGGAAGCCCTTGTACAAAAATTGATTGCCTATAAGCAAGCCCAAGCCCTTGTTCAGGAATTTCAAAAGCTTACCCCAATTGGCGAACGCATAACCAACTTTGGAGATATTCCACTTCTTAGGCAGTTAAATAAAGATGCTAAATCTCAACTGCCGGCAGATATGCCCCCTTATACACAGCTTACGGATTTATTTGTAGAAGTAATGTCCCGCAAAGAATATCGCAGGGATACTGTACGGGCAGGCTATGGCAAAATGCCCAGGGATCGTTTTACTGTAACAGAAAAAGTCACCCATATACGCCACATACTAACTGCTCATGGGCGGGCAAGTTTACGGGCTTTATTTTCGGACTGCCGGAGTAAAAACGAAATGGTGGTGACATTTTTGGCCCTGTTGGAAATGATACGCCAAGGGGAAATACACGCCAATCAACCAGCTGCTTTTGCAGATGTTGAAGTGTTGACATGCTAGATTAATAGTCAACTTTAAGGAGAGTTACCATGCCTGGTCTAATAACCGAACGTGAAAGAATGCTTGAAGCAATGCTGTTTGCCAGCCCGGAAAGTGTGCCCTTAGAAAGATTAGCGGAAGCCCTGGACTGCGATATTCCCTTAACCAGAAACCTGCTTAACCGCATGTCGGAAACTTATGCAAAAGACAAATCTGGCATACAGTTGTCGGAAGTTAACGGTGCTTATCGCTTATGTACAAACCCTGCATATTACCCTGCTGTCCAACGACTTTTACAAAGAAAAGCCCGCAACGAATTTTCTCAATCCGTACTTGAAACTTTAGCGATTATTGCTTTCAAGCAGCCGGTAACAAAAGGAGTAATAGAAGGGATACGTGGTGTAAATTCCGATTATTCTGTAAACAAGCTGGTGGAATGCGGCTTGGTAACGGAAATGGGCAGACTGGATGCCCCCGGGCGACCGATACTATTTGGTACATCCGAGGAATTTCTACTGTACTATGGGCTTAAAAATGTACAAGAGTTATTGGAAAGTATGAGCCACTTAAACATAGATGATATTAATGTTGATATAATAAAAGCTGAGGACTAATCCTCAGCTCAGACTGTCAAAAAAGCCCTCGGTGTTTCCGGGGGGCTTTTCTGTTATACTACCGTTGGTGATGCAAATGCGAACGCGACAAGCAGACAAACGAGGCGAACTAAAAATCTTGGACATAGAGG
>Ga0123355_10000112_pt1 | contig 91039 bp, 100 predicted proteins | sample TergutEmb28metaG_3_FD_89872 | JGI IMG/M metagenome (GOLD analysis project Ga0123355, IMG submission 89872) | Embiratermes neotenicus P1 segment gut microbial communities from Petit-Saut dam, French Guiana - Emb289 P1 | ecosystem: Host-associated > Arthropoda: Insects > Digestive system > Gut ... | reverse complement strand
GGTGCAGACGGAGCATAGCGACGGCTTTTAGGTGCAAAACCCATAAGGTTTTGCACCAAGGGGTTTGGGGATTTCTCCCCAACAAGCTGCGAGAAGGATGCCCATTTTGGGCACTTCTTGCCTTGCTTGCAAGATTAGTGAAACAGCCGAAAAGCCCCATTTTTGGCAAAGGCGTAGCCGCTGTATTTTTAGCGTGTACATAACAGGAATGGTCTGTTTTTTTGCACATGATGTTAAAAAACCAAATAGGGAAAGAGTGATATCTTTACCCATAAAATAATTCAAGTAAGGAACGTAAAAAGCGGCTAACCCTAAAAAAGATTAGCCGCTTTTGATATGCTCATCTAAAATTATTCTTCCGCTATTTTTGTTTCATGTATGGCTTTTGCCGTTCCAGTCATAATGATTAAATCTTTTTCGTCCATGCTATCTAACATTGTTTCAAGTTGGCGGCGGCTTGTTGTTTTGCTTGTTGATGTGTTAGGAAAAAAGAACTGGTCTACTGATATATCCAAAAGTTTTACAAGTTCAAACAACACTTGTAAGCTGGGGTGTTGCCCTTCGTTTTCAATATCTACAAGGTATCGTGGCGAAATGCCTAGCGTATTGCCTACTTGTTCCCTTGTTAATTTTCTATCATTCCTTGCTCTTTTTATTGCTTGCCCGAAGGCTCTAAAGTCCAAATATTTTTTATTTTCTTCCATACACATATCACCCTAATTTAGTTTACAGTTCAATTTCAAAGGGATAAATGAGTACATATATCAATGCAATTCCGTAAATACAACAATATTAGCTTGATATTGGTTGACCGACCGACGATAATAGATATGTGTTGTCCATGCTTTAGCGGTTTGCATGGATTGAGATTGGTGATGTACGAATGACATTGCAGGAAAAAAATTCAGTGAATAAATCGATGTCCTCATTTCCTTGTAATAGACTTATGCTATGTAAGAAAAATAATTTTCTTTATTTGTTAATGAAATCTCATCTGATACGTATTCCATATTGTAAGGCTTACACACACATCAAAGAAAGGGAGCGTTATGGTAGAAGTGCTGAGAAGAAAAAAGCAAGCTGTCGTGGCCACTACAACTTGCTCGCTGGCATCAATGTATGACCAATACCACAAAAATGTGTACAACTATATTGCCTTTCGCATTAACAACCATCACGATGCAGAAGAACTTGCCAGCGATGTATTTGTCAAGGCAATTCAAGGGTGGAAAAGTTATGACAATACATTTCCACTGGAGGGTTGGCTGATTGGCATAGCTAAAAATGTAGTCACGGATTATCTTCGTAAAACAACGCACAAAAAATTTCTTCCGTTTGACAGCATATTAGAATTAGTTTCTTTTGATAGGCAACCAGAGGAAGTAGTGGTTATAAACGAAGAAAGTAAAAAGCTGATGTCGGCCATGGTAAGACTCCGAGATAAGGAGCGACAAATTTTATCTATGAAATTTGCCACCGAATTAAAACACAGTGAAATCGCCGTGATACTAAAAATCAGCGAATCTCATGTGGGCGTAACTGCTCACAGGGCAATGAACAAACTTAAAAAGTTTATGGAGGAGGATGCCATATGAGTAATGATGTTTTTTTGGCTAAATGCAAAAGCATTAACCCCTCGGTAGAGGTTGACCGTAAAAAAAACCTCGAAGCAATACAAAATCGAATATTAAGAGAAGAGGAGCAATCTGCTATGTTAAGGAATAAAAAAATAAGAAGACCCGCTGTTGCCGCTGCATTGCTTGCAGGTATACTATCACTTTCCGTTGTCGCTTATGCCGCAGCACCCATGATTTGGCGGCATTTTGATACTGGTGTCGTTCAGGGCGAAGAATTTGTAAATGAGTTTGTTGTAGCCGAAATCGACCTTCCAGATGGTACAACATCTGATGTAATTGACATAAACATCGACCATGATGCATTGGGAGCCGCTGATGGCGAAGTTATTATTTTGGAAGTTGACGGCGAGGAATGGGTATATCTTGACGAACTCAATTTTGACAATATCGAAGATGGTTTAGCGTTGTTGCAATTAGAAAATGTAGCACTGCCTAGTTATCTTCCGGAAGGTTTTAGTTTTAGCAGGTTTACATTCCCCGTAAATCCAAATAATCACCAATACAGATTAGGGACTATACCTTCCGCCGAAATTGCCTATGTTTTTTACTCAAATGGAAGTGACACTATTCTTTTACAACTCAGCAATCTTGGCAACTCAACAATTGCCCCAAGCATTGAGCGAGGGCAACAAGGCGTTAGAATAAACGGGAATGAAACAAGACTGTCAGGCAGCCTTAGTGCCGATGAGTATTCAAGGCTGGAAAGAACGGTTTTAACACATGGCATTAATGACGGCATCAGCGGCGATAGAGATTTTCCATTTCTTACAATGGTGATTGGGGATACAGCACATTCTTTGCAAGCTATGAGTCCAAACACCGTAACACTGTATGATTTGGTTAGAATGGCTGAATCTATGAACTAACAACACAATTGCAGTATAAGGGAAACATTCAATCACCTGCCATTACAACGGTAATAAAAAAAAACCGTTGTTGCGGTAGCGAAATTTTTGCGCCTATCAACAACAATACCAAAGCGGCGGTTTTGAAATCAAATCAAAACCGCCGTTTTCTTTTGAAAAAATGAGGTTCGGGGGGTGTATTTCGTGCGCCTTTTTTTCAGAGCATGGCGGTATTAAGGGGTTGCCGTTATGCTCTGTATTTTTTTATACAATAGGCCGATTGCACATTCATTAAAAAAAGTTCGTTTTGCAAATCGCATAGCTATGCCATTGCATTTACGTACACATGCCATTTAACAGGAAGTAACTACTCCTACGCCTTGCTGAGATTTTCTCAGCAAGGCGTTTTTGTATTGGTTGAAAAAAATATTTTTCTAAATTGCCCTCGAAAGTTTGGCAGTTTAGCAATTCTCACCGTAATAGTGGCGAAAGGGGAAAACACCACCTGCCTTTGCAGATGCGAAAGGGGGTGAAGATGTGAATCCCACGAGCCATGAGCAGAATATGCGTCATGCCTTTGATAGCTTCTGCAAAAGGGTATTGAAAAACGAAGTCCGTGATTATTATGACGAAATGAAACGACTTCGTGAAAAGGAAGTATCTTTTTCGGAACTGTCGGCACAGGAACTTGAACGGCTTGCGACAACGGACAAGTATTTTTCTACGGAACAAATTTTTAACGTACTTGGCTTGGATGTAATCGTAAACAGCGAAAGTATAGCCGCAGCGTTAAAAAATCTGCCAGAGCGCAAGCGTGACATTATCCTACTTTCTTATTTTCTTGAACTTTCGGACACGGAAATAGGAAAAAGCTAAACCTTATACGTTCTACCGTGCAATATCAACGGACAAGCACGTTAAAGGCACTTAAAAAAGTAATGGAGGAGGAATCGGCTGATGAATAAGCAGACCACAGCAAAACGCAACACTAACAACCGCTTACTTCCGTACCCAACTATTGTAATGGCGGCCGGTGGTGATGTTGACGCTATCAACGCCGTGCTAAAGCACTATGAGGGTTATATAGCGGTGCTGTCCACTGTGCGGCTATATGATGAACGTGGCAATCCTCGTCTATGCGTTGACGATGGAGTAAAGCGCAGATTGGAAACAAAGCTAATAACCGCTCTTTTGAATTTCGATGTAGCGGCATAACGGACAAGCCCATGCAGGGAGCGTGTACCCCTTTCCGCGCCCCTGCTATTGGGCTTTTTGTCGTTTTGCCAATGCATTTTAATTGTTTGGCTTTTTGCACTTTGACAAAGAAAGCCCGCAAGACAACGGCGGTACAGTATAAAGCAAAACGGATACTTTCGGTTTATGCCGAGCCGGGCGGCTTGTGCGCCATGACTTCCCCACCGTGGAACGAGCGACCAACACAACGCCGTAATGGAGATGTGGCTATCTTCGGGCAAGGACGTATAAGCCGTGATAATGATACTCCCGTCAAGTCACAGTCAGAGCGTTAAAAGCGTCGTAGGCAATGATGGCGGCGGCATGAGAACCATGCCGGGGTGAAACTCCCGTGAGGCTGTGCCAACAACCGTCCGTGTTTGTGTGATGTAGTATGTAATTTGCTTTTAATCGAATAATCCTACCGTGCCTTTTGCTTGGACAGGATTCTGTATAAATCTATGAAGGGGAGATTATCTATGACAACCGAAACAAAAAAACCTCGCTTATTAACCCTAAAGCAAGCCGCAGAACTAATTGACGGCTTGACGGAATATCGTGTGCGACAGTTATGCACAGAAAATATAATCAAATACCACAAGTTTGGTAACAAGTATATGATACCCGAACATGAACTGCTAAAGTATTTTGGTGCAACCGCTTAACATCAAATTCTCTTATCATTAAGGCTAACTAAAGCCTACCAAATGGCACGTTTTTATTGTAATTACGCCTATCTTGTGGCATAATTAAGTCAATAGAAATGCGCCATTTTCTTAATTAGGAGGATTTGAAAATGGCAACTATAACAAAACGTGGTGACACTTATCGTATAAGGACTTCATGCGGCTATGACGTAAATGGAAAGCAAGTAATAAAATCCATGACATACAAACCACAGCTGGGGATGAGCGACCGTGCCATTGAAAAAGAAGTCAATCGGCAAGCGGTACTGTTTGAGGAACAATGCAAACAGGGGCAGAGCGTGACGGCGGCGAAGTTTGAAACTTTTGCTCGTGAATGGTTTAAGGATTACGCTGAATTGAAACTAAAGCGTAATACCGTTATCAGTTATCACAACAGGGAAAAACGTCTTTATGCCGCATTAGGGCATATCCGTGTAGATAAGATAACACCTCTCGACATTCAACGCTTTGTACGTTCCCTCGTTGCAGAAGGACTTTGCACTGATAATGTAAAAAGTCATGTGCGGCTTGTGTCGGTTATTCTCAACTACGCAGTAAAGAAACGTGTTCTGACATACAATCCCTGTACCGCTGTAGATTATCCAGTAGCGCAGGAGAAAAAGCGTGATTTTTACACGGTAGAGGAAGTCAAGGAACTGTTAGCGTTTTTACGGAATGAGGGCGAAGAAAGCAAGCCTTTTGCGGTATTTTTCATGCTTGCGGCATACACTGGTTGTAGAAAAGGCGAACTTATGGGGCTTGAGTGGAAGGACATTGACTTTACAAACGACACAATAACCATAGCCCGAGCCTATTATTATGACGCATATAAGCGTGAACATTTTACCGATACGCCAAAAACTAAACGTAGCCACCGAAGTCTAAAACTCCCCGCTCACGTAATGGAAACACTCCAAGAATTTAGGGAGTGGCAGGACAGGCAAAGAGAAATATGCGGCGGCTCATGGGTAGATACTGACAGATTATTTACACAGTGGAACGGTGAACCCATGCGTACAAGCAAACCCAACGAATATCTGACAAAGTTGTCAAAGCGTACCGAGATGCGGAAGGTAACGATACATTCCTTCCGACACTTTAACGCCAGCGCACTAATCAACAGCGGTGTCGATGTGGTAACGGTACAAACGGCTTTGGGGCATAGTACGGCTACAACTACCCTTTCTATCTACTCCCACGCTTTCGAGAGCGCACAGACCCGAGCAATGGAGGCAATAGCAAGTGTGATTGACTTGTAATAATGTGCAGTGACTTATGATATATGTAATTAGCCCCAACCACAAAATCTTGACCAAATAAAGACCAACGCAAACGGCATGGACAAGATTTACAAGCAACAAACCCTGTATTCATAGGCTTTTGCGGTGGTTGGGGTTAAAATGCAAATTGATTTATGAAAAGGAAAATAAATGCGAAATCGGCAAAAAAAGAGGCCAACAAAACACCGAAACTACCGAGGACAAAACTAACCACACAACAAAAGGATAAGAACACGCCTGTCGAAGCCCTTATTCCTGTATTCATTAACGACTACGATGTGCAAACTGCTGTGATGGATTTTGTCACCTATTTACGGGAGAACAAGTTCGAGCTGAAACGTGGTGGTATTAGCAGATGGGTCGTTATGCACAATAAGCATCAAATCCTCAGCTTTTGTTTGGGAAGAAATGCAGATTGGTGGTGCAAAAACGACTATTGGTACGTTGACCTTACCCCTACTTACTTGCATGTATATGAAGACTCAATTATTGCCGCAAGCCTTCAAGATTTTGTTTTGAGCAATATAAAATTTTGTGTAAATTGCTCATTGGGTTGCTTTCCAGGAAAAAACGCAGTAATTCTAAACAAAGAAATAATTGGCATTTGCATAACCAAGCAATTTTTATATTTTTGCGACCCCGGTGCAAAGGTTATTAGCAGTATAAAGAGACTGGCTGAGTTAGAGAAAAAAGCCAGAACTAACGCAACCCGGGAAGAATTGTATAGTTAAGATTTACACATAAAGGCAATTGCTCTTTTGTAGCTTTTATGATAATATAAAGCCAACATACGACTGAAAGGTGGTGATAGGTATGAAACAATTTATATTAAATTTGCGCAAAGAAATATTTTATGGATGCGATGTTGTGCGCAGCTTTTCGTTTAAAGCAATTAAACTACGGGATAAGTGCGCCCATTTCATAAGTACAATTGTTTTGAATGCCTGTCGCCCCATAAAGATATTTCCGGCAATGTAACCCGGTAATTTTGCAGAATATTTCTGCTCCTTTATGTTTCCCTGTGCATACAAAACAATTTGCACGGGATTTTTTATTTATACCATAAAGGAGTTTATTATTATGATTGATATATCTGTACACGAATTAAATAAGTTTTATGGCTCTAATCATGTGATTAAGGGCGTTTCATTTGAAATTTACAGCGGCGAGAGGGTTGGCCTGTTAGGCAAAAACGGCTCTGGCAAAACAACGCTGTTTAAAATAATTTCCGAAGATGAACCATTTGACAGCGGCAGCGTAACAAAGGCCACAGGCAAAAAAGTAGAGATTCTTGCACAAATCCCTGCCTTTGACGAGAATGATACTGTTGAGGATATTCTGCGCTCGTCTTTTAAGGAAGTTACGGAAGTTTACGATGCTATGAAAGCAATTGAAGGGGATGGCGACCCGGCAGTTTTGCAGCGGTATGGTAAACTAATGGACGAATACGAAAGGCTTGGCGGCTACGAGGTAGAGTTTAAGTTAGAGAAAATTTGCAACGGCATGAAAATTGGCGAGGAAATGCGAAAAAGTCTGTTCGGTTTACTAAGCGGTGGTGAAAAAACCCGGGTAAACCTGGCACGTATTCTTTTGCGGGACTGCGATATTTTGTTGCTGGACGAGCCTACAAACCATTTGGATTTAACTTCTTTAGAATGGCTGGAAAAGTTTTTGCGTGAGTACCCAGGTACAGTTGTGGTAATATCCCATGACAGGGTATTTCTAGACAATGTAGTTACACGCATTATAGAAATTAGCGAAGGCAAAGCGGATTTTTATACAGGCAATTATTCCTACTATGCAGCTGAGCGCAAACGGCGTTATCTTGACCATATTGTACAGTACGATAGACAGCAAAAAGAAATTAAACGGATTGAGGACAGGGCAAAATGGTTTGTTGATAATAACCGCTTTACTACAAAACATCATGCTATATTATCGCGGATAGACCACATGGTTAAGGTGGAAAAGCCCACTATTTTTAGTAAGTTGACAGATGATTTCAAATACGAAAACCATGACCATGTTGCAAAAGAGTTTGTGACATTGGACTGCGTATGTAAAAAATACGGGGATAAAGTACTGTTAAACAATGTTGACCTACGTATGGTACGTGGGAATGTGAACCGTATTGCCTTAATTGGGGAAAATGGGTGCGGAAAAACTACGCTTATTAAACTGTTGACCGGGGAAGAAACTTGCGACAGTGGCATTGTAAAAATTGCGGAAAATGTAAAAGTTGCATACATGCCGCAAATTATCCGCTTTGATGACGAAAATGCCACAGTGCTTGAAACTTTGCGTAATGCAACCGGCATGCCAGAAAAAGATGCCCGGAGTATTTTAGCAGGGTTCCGTTTTAAGGCAACGGATGTAACCAAAAAAGTGAGAAGCTTGTCCGGCGGCGAAAGAAGCCGATTGAAGTTGTGCCTGCTTATGCAAAACAAGACATTTTTATTAATACTTGACGAGCCTACGAACCATTTAGATATTGAGTCAAGAGAGTGGATGGAGGAAGCTTTGTCAAACTTCCCCTATGCAATACTGTTTGTATCCCACGACAGATATTTTATTAACCAATTTGCTACAAGGATATGGAGCATGAAGGATGGCAGCGTAACAGATTTTTACGGCAGTTACGACGATTATCTAAATGCAACCACCACCACTGTAAACCGGGAGAGTATACCCCCGGCAAACAATAAAAAGAAAAAGCCCCCTGCCAAGGCAAAGGAGCCGACACGAATTCCCTTGGAAACATTAATTTCTGAAGCAGAAGAGGAGCTGAAAAAAAATGAGGTGCTGTTAGAGGCGGCCTCCAAGGATGAGCCTGATTATCAGGAACTTGACAGACTGTATCAAGAAAAACTTCGCCTTGAAGAGCGTATGGAAGTTTTGTATGAGGAATGGCTTGCCGAAAGTGAGAACAGATAAACTCGGCAGGGTTTAGTTATTCCTTATACCGCACTTGGGCGTATTCTTCTACCAGGTTGCTAATATCTTCCGACTGTATACGCTTTGATATATCTGTGGGAGTATCCGATTTTTTTATGGGTATTCCCATTTTTATGTGCTTTTTTGCCGTGTCTCTAAACATACGGCGTGTTGGGTGAAGTTCTGCCAAGGCAGAGCGAATACGTTGGAACCGTCTGCTTGATATTGGGCGGATAAACTCTCGGTGGTCTTCTATATCAGATGAGTTTGCGGCATAGTTACCTTTATACAGCCTTGTACTTAGCAAAAACATAAGAAAACGATATGTTCCGTATATCACTAAGGCCAACAATCCTATAATAACTACACCAAATAATATATGGGTTAACAAATCCCAAAAGAGAGAGGGGGGTCGCTCCGGCAAGTCTTCTGAATCTTGAAAAGGGGATATTGGCGGACGTGCCGCACTTTCGGGGATACTGCCGACATTACTTTCAATTTCGATTTCAGGTAAATTAATATTAGCGTTGCCAATGGCGTTTGTAAGGGGTGCGATAAGTAAAAAATAAAGTACTAATGCCATGCCTGTAATAACAATAATAAGCCCTGCAGTCAGTTTATAGTCAAATGCAATCATCTTATCGATAGGCTGTTTATAAGAGGATTGTATGACTTCAAGGGACCTATCCATTTTTATCATACGCACCTGCAGTATGCGCCCGGTAACGGCAATAATTAATAGAGTGGGATAGATTATTGTAAAATATCCATGTCCTGCCCTTGTCGCCCAAATGGAAAGGAATAAAAAAATCATGGAGCAGGGGATAATAAAACTTATGGCATCTGTAGGAGGTTTGCTAAAGGCAAATATCACGGAGTGCAGTGCCAGTACCCCGCAAATGGTAACCCATACGATTGTCATCATACTGCTTGGCAAAATAACCCCAAGAGCAATGGGCAAAATGGAATGCAATAATAGCAATATACTCAGGTTTGTTGCTATGCGCCGCAATAAAAAATAAACTATTCCGGGTACAATCATAAGGCCTGCACGCAGTAAATCGGCAGGGTCACCTGTAATCAGCAAAACAATTGAAGCAAAAATGCTGTAAAAAAGTGCGAAGTACGTAAAGTATCCAATAGCTTCAATTACCAGTTTGCGGGTGGTTGGCATGATTGTCACCTCTGGCTATACAAAAATAATATCTTTGTAAACGTCTGTTTCCCTTGGTTTTGGGGCGGGCATTATCCATACGACTCTTGCACCGGTTTTTTTTATTTTAAGGAATGACTCTTCCACTTCTTTAGAATAATAGGGGGTTATCAGCCAATACTCTGGGTCGTGATGGCCTGCAGTTGCCAGGTTGTCAAGGGTATGAGTAATAGGTGTAATGTCTTGGTTAGATGTATCTACATACGACAAAGATTCTAATATAGAACGTAAATGCTGGGGGCCAAGCCCTTCGGGAATGTTTGTATCATTCCCAGAAATGGAACTTTTTCCATTGGTAACAAAGCGTGTGGGTGTGTCAATGTCCGCCATTTTTTTAGCAGCAGATGCGGCAATTTTTATAGCCCGTTCTTCTAAAGATTCGTTATGCCATAGTACATGACGCCCTACGTCCAATAAAATTGCAACTTGTCGGGCGTTGCAAAAATCCCAGACATTTATCATTAGCCCCATTCCCCGTGCAGACGCTTTGAAATTTATTGCTTTCATGGGGTCGTTGGGTGAGTATTCCCGTATACCCCGGAAGGAAAATGGGTCGGGATTAATAGGGTGGCGTGTGCGTAACTGCCCGTATACACGGGTGCAAAGATATTCCATATCCGGCAGGGGAATTGTACTTGGGTAAACCGTAAGGCACACGTTGCAAGGTAAGCGGCGTATGTATTTTTGCTCCATTAAAATATCCCAGGCTGTAAGCTCTAGCCCGTCGATGGAATAAAAGCCCCGCTTGCTGCAATCGAATGATATGCGCCGTGTGATTTTTTGGTGCATTAATATATGAAATAAATCGTTGCGGTAATGGGCATCTGAAGCAAGAGTACCGGAGGAAAAAACTAATTCCTTACCTGTGCGGAATTTTAGCGATACCCAGGGTAGGGGAAGCCACTTATTGTTAGTTAAAACCTCTGTAAGGGTCAAGGTGTCCCCTTCCGTTGCAGAAGCGGCAGATATAGAAACTTGGGCATCCAAGTTATTTAAGCATCCTTTGGAGTAAGCTAGGCGTAAAATATATGCAACAAGTAGAATAGCAAAAAGAATTCCGATGGTGGCCATAACCGTTTCACCTCGCCCTGTGTGTGTCTTACAAAATATCTTCTGTTGGAACAGGTACACTAGCCAGTGCCGCAGCTATAACCTGCACTTTCATTTCCGAACGGATTGTACTGCGCATGGTAAGCCTGTGTGCCCATACATATGGCGCAAGATATTTGATATCTTCGGGCTTTACAAAATCACGCCCATTAACTACTGCATAGGCCTGGGCGGCCTTTGCCAGAGCAAGCGAGGCACGGGGGCTAACACCAAGGGCTACGTTTTCGTGGCTACGGGTATAGGCGGCAAGGGTTGCAATGTATTCGCACAAGTCCCGGTGTACCACAATTGTGCTTACAGCTTTTTGTATTTGAACCCAATCTTCAACGGAAATTACGGCTCCCAAAGTTTGCAGAGGGCTGTTAGCCAGAAAACGCTGGATAACGTCTGCTTCGCCACTTTTACCCGGATACCCAATTGCAATTTGCATAAGGAAACGGTCTAACTGGGCTTCGGGCAGTGGAAATGTACCTTGGGTTTCTACAGGGTTTTGCGTAGCCAGCACAAAGTATGGTGGTGGCAAAACGTGCGTTTCGCCGTCTATGGAAATTTGATACTCTTCCATACATTCAAGCAACCCTGATTGAGTACGGGGTGTGGCCCGGTTTATTTCATCTGCCAAAAGAATATTGGTGAAAAGCCCCCCTTTACGGAATGTAAAGTCTCCGGTTTTGGGGTTGTACACGTTTATGCCCGTAAGGTCCGAGGGCAGCAAGTCGGGTGTAAATTGTATGCGCTTAAACGTGCCGGAAATAGACGCTGCAAGAGATTTCGCAAGTGTGGTTTTACCTGTGCCGGGTACGTCTTCTATAAGCACATGACCCCCTGCGGCTAAGGCTACAAGGGTAAGTTCTATTTCCTTGCCTTTGCCAACCATTACTTTTTCTATGTTGGTGTGGATGGCGTTTATTTTGCTTTGTGCTGTATTAATATTCATGTTTGTAATGCTCCATTCTCATGATAGGAGGCAATATTAACCCTCTAATTTCTCTATTAGTGCCTTTAGTGTGGCATAGGAATTAAAATTTTCCGGGATTATTTCTTCCGGCGGGATGCTTACGTCCATGCGGTCGTTAATTTCCGCAACTAATGTAATTACATCGAAAGAGTCGATTATTTTGTCGTCGATTAGGGCCGTATGGGTGAGATAGTCTACCTCGGGATGCATTTCCTGTAAAATTTCTAGCAATGTGTCCATTTTATTGTTCCTTTCTAAATTTTAGTATTCTCCTTATACATTGCCATAAGCCCCGTGCGGTCTATCTTGCCGCCGGGTGTAAGAGGCAAGCTGTCCAATTTATACATTTGCTGAGGTACCATGTAACGGGGTAAATTAGATTTCAAATATGCCAGTACATGGTTTTTTTCTATACCTTCTTTTGCGGTAAAATATAAAATAATTTTGCTTTTATCATTATCGAAAATGGTGCATACCATTTCTACGCCGTTCATTTCACGGGCCGCAATTTCAATTTCTGCAAGCTCGATCCGGTGGCCCATGTGTTTAATCTGGTGATCTTTTCTTGATAGAAAAACTAAATCCCCATTTACATTCATATACCCTAAATCCCCGGTTTTGTACATAGTATCTGGGAAGGGCGATAATGGATTCTGCACAAATGCCTTGCGGGTAAGTTCATCATCCCCATAGTATCCTAAGCTTAATTGGGAGCCGCGGATATGAATTTCCCCCGGTTCGCCGGCTGGGGGAATTTTTCCGGCATCGTCTAGCAAAACAATCTGCCGGTTGGGGAAGGGCTTCCCGATAGGGATAGGTTCATTTGTATCATAATCCCGGTCTACAATATGAAAGGCAGACATCCCTGTGGCTTCCGTTGGGCCGTACAAATGCACGATCTTGGCATTGGGCAATGCCTTACGCCAGGCCGTCAAGTGCTTTTGCGGGAAAACTTCGCTACCGAAGGCAATTGTTTTAAGGGTAGCCGGTGTTGCCTTGTCTAATGTGCCAAGGCCCGCCACCAGGGAAAATGCCGAGGCAACCCAACAAACAGTGTTTATTCCGTTTTGGTTTATATACTCCACCAGTTTGATAGGGAACATAAACAGAGATTTGGGTACAAGAAATGTGCTTGCACCATACTTAAGGGTGGGGAACAATTCCTTAAGGCATGCATCTAAGTATAGTGGGGATTGGTTGCCAAACACAGTGTTTTCATTAACATCCAACACATTGCAAAGGGCATCTACATAGTCAATTACCGCCCTGTGGTTTGTCACTACTCCCTTTGGCACGCCTGTAGAGCCGGATGTAAATACCACATATACAGGGTCCATATCTACAGCTTTGCGGCGCACTTTTGTCAGTGCCGCATTATTAATATCCTGGCAGCTTATATCGGAGAAGTTGCAGGTTGTATAGCCCCATTCCTTAAGCACACCCTCTGTTGTATTGTCGCAAATAACGGGAGTTAATTCAGTCTTACCACCCGAAATAGCTTTGGGCATTACTTTTTCCAGTATCATGCGGATGCGCACTTCTGGCATTTCTGTATCTAGGGGCACATAATAATTGCCGCTGTATACAACGCCGAAAAAAGCCGCAATCATTTCCGGGGACTTACTCATAAGTACGGGAATGGGCTGTTTGTATATGTTATGTGTGCAAAAGTAGCTTCCTATGCTTTGGGAAAGTTCTGTCAACTGCCTGAAGGTTAGTTCGGAATTTTCCCCTATAAACGCAGTCTTGTCCAGGTTTGGTGTGTTTTCCAAGTATTCTAATATGTTAATCATAATACCTCTCCTAACTTTAGTATTGCGGACGATATCGCACAATTTCCGGGTAAAGTTCGGGGTCAAATGTGAAATAATCCCGGCCTTGCCCGGCCCTGTGTATAATTTCTGTAAATTCTTCTGCCTGAGTTTGGGTAAACATAAAGCGGTCTATTTGGCGTACAACTAAGGGAGTGGTGTCAAAGTGATGCCAGCCCAAACCGTCCGGGTTTATAAGATTCCATACATGTCTGCTGTTGCCGCCAACGCGGTCTATACGCATGTTTGGTATGCCCGCCATTGTAAGCAGCAATTCCGAAATCGAATAAAATACAAAGCAGTCTCCGCGCCTGTGAACCAAAGCCTCGTTGGCACTTTCATACACCGTGCGATGCTCGAAGCCCGCCGCATATCCTACATTTACTGTTATCCAATCGAAGATGGCCCTTGTTTGCTCCACTTGGGTCATGCCATCATATAAAATTCTTTCCAGTATGGTGTTTGCACGTTCCCGCACTTGTTCCGGGTCAACATCTACAATGTATACCCGTGCCGTTACTTCGGTATAATTGCCGCAGCTATCCTCTGCCCTGTATGTGATGTAATACACGCCCAGGGTGTCTATATCTACCATGCCGGAATCTACAGTAAAGTCAATTTCCCTGCCAAAAGCATCTGTAGCACTTACCCCCTGCCTAAACATGGCGGCGCTGCCAAGTTCAAATTGAAGGTCTCTGACCCCAATAAATTGCGGGGGTGCGTAATTTGGCAATACTGTTAAAGTGGCTGTGTAAATGGCAGTGTTGCCATAGTAATCTGCTACTAATATTTCCACAGTTTGTTGGCCTGCCCGGAAAATGTCTGGGCCGTTTTGATCTTTAAACTGTACTGTTACGGGAGGTGAATGGTCAAAAAGATATGTTATAAAACGGCTGGCAAACACCGGCACTCCCATTAGAGTTGATATGTCTGTTGTAATAGCTTCGGGGGGCGTTGTGTCTATAACCCGTAATATAGATGAAAAATGTGCGTCGTTAAGGGACAGTTCTATGTGATGCTGTCCGGTAGAGTTGGTCATGCCCTCTAGGTTAGTGAGAATTTGCGTCTCGAAAAGCGTACGTGCAGCAATCGTATGTATGTAACTCAAAAAAGCCTGTGGACGAATGGAGTCAACAGGCGTATCAACTTCTACTTCCACGTATAAGACAGGTTCTAATATGTGTACATATGCGTTTTTGCGGATGGTACGAAAACTGCGCCGAGCGTTGGTTAAGCCAAGTGTAACCTCAATCCTGCCGGGAGAAGTCCAATCTGGAATGGGGCTTAGTATTGAAATGTCTATATCGTCGCGGTTTGTGTGAGAAGCCAAAAAACTGCATAGGGTAGGCTCATTTCCGGTAATAACAACTATGTTATTTACGGGCACGTCAAATGACGCAAAGCTGCTAATACCAATTGCCGCAACCGAAACAATTAATATGCAAAATAGAATTATTATTAATTTTTTACGCAATATATAAACCGCCTCATGGTGTTATTCACAACTTGCAATTCACTTTTATAGTAGACTACGGGGGATTTTATGTCAAGAAATTACCTAACGCTGTTTGCTGTGCTAAATGTTCTTGTTGTAGTAATCTCTTGCCAAAACTCATGTACGCATTTTGCGTTTTCGTATCCGTGGCGAAAGATTAAATCGAAGTTTTTTGGAGTAGGGGAGTTAAGGGTTGTAGGATAGTCCCGCACTTTTGCGGCATCCTCTTTGGAAAGGGATTTGCCGAGATCTCTTTGCGTAATGCCTAAAATATCTGCGATATGTGATTCTGTAAGGCCAATTTTTAAGTACATGCCCATGCCTTTGCGTATTATAGTAGAAAGTATTTGCCTGCTGCGCAGTACATCTACCTGGTTCATGGATATATCTAAGAGACGGCGCAAATTTGCCAAAGAAATATGTCCTTGCCGTACTTGGTACCCTGTAAAAGCAGAAGCGTTGGATACCACCAAAAAATCAATTTCATCATCCAGCCCTCGCTCTGTTGTATAAAGAGGGTCGATGCCAAGGTTATCGTAAACTCCGCCGTCCCATAAGGTGTAGTGGTCATTTACGGGCACCTCTGGCAGTTTGCCATGTTTGTCTTTTGTCCAGCGGAAGTCCCGCGCTTTTAGTATGTACGGGCCTATAAGTACAGGAAACGCCGCAGATGCTGCAATCATATGTGAGATTGGCAGCTTTGGGTTTTGTACATACCCGATGGTATTATCGCCCATGTAATCCCGCCGGATACGAAAGTTATTGCCTGTTTCAAATGTTGTACAGTTAATTTCCCAATAGGGATACTGGGGCAGGTCTTGCAAATCTCCCCGTATGTACCATTTTTCTTCCAAAATTTTTGCTATCAACTCTACCCTGTGCCGCCAAAATCTTGGAGAGAAGGGAAGCCGGCGTAAGGCAGTGGCCTGTATATTGTGTTCTGTTATAAGTGTGCGTACAGTGGGTTGTATCGTACGAAGGAACTCATCTTCCTTGGGCCACTTATTGCCGTTTGCCGCAAGAATAACGCCTATTGCTAAGCTTGCCCCCGAAACCGACGAGATATTAGCAATTTGCCTGAATAGCTTTGCTTCCGCAAAATACTGTAATGCCCCTAAATGAAATATTGCCGCCCTAATACCCCCGCCGGAAAGGGCAAGGCCTATTCGTGATTTACGTAGATTCATGTTTGCTCCCATAAACATTATTTTGTCGTTATTTTTATATTGTATGTTTATAACGGGGATTTGGTGGCAAAAATGTACTTAAATAAATCTCGCAGGAAGCGGAATGAAGGGTGATATCATGTTAGAAAAATTACGTAAAATTATTATTCGGGAAGGGAAAATAGTTGCAGTATCCCTGATTATAGGGCTATTATTTGCCATTGGCGTGGCGGCATATACCTATGTATATTCCCATGCGGCCCAGCGCAGTATTGCCGACAATGTTATTCGTTTTCATGTTCAGGCAAACAGTAATAGTGCCGCAGACCAAGAGTTGAAAAACAAGGTTACAGTTCAAGTTTTGGCAGAATTTGAAGAGTTTCTTGCAACCAGCACAGACATAGAAGAAACTCACACAGTGTTAAACAAAAAGCTGAACGACATTGCGTCCTATGCGGAACACATTGTGCATTCAGCCGGTTTTGACTATACGGTTACTGCCAGTATATCCAGAGTATTTTTTCCTACCCGGTTTTATGGTAACATGGCATTTCCCCCGGGTAAATATGAAGCTGTGCAAATAATTATAGGAGAAGGTGCAGGCAATAACTGGTGGTGCCTGATGTTTCCTCCCCTGTGCTATGTAGATATGACGTCCACGGAAAGCGGACGTCAACAATTGGCGGATACCGTTACAGAAGAGGGCTTTCGTCTGTTAATGCACCAAGAAGAATCTAGTCGTAGTCTGCGAGTACGTTTTAGGATAGTTGAATGGTGGCAAAACCGTGGCCAGCCCCCAGAGCAGCCACCGGCGCAAAATATAGCAACAGCTTATTAGGTTCTTAATTATTTCCCTTTTAACACAACCACGCCCAAGGGCGGCAATTTAATAGGTACACTATATTGTCTGCCATCGCACAAATGCTCTTCTGTTGCAAGTGTGCCTGGGTTGACAATTCCACCGCCGCCGTAAATGGCGGCGTCGCTGTTTAAAACTTCTTTATATTTGCCCCCAGACGGCAGCCCCACACGGTAATCCAAATGTGGTACGGGGGTGAAATTACATACAAAAACCAAATATGATTTACTAGAGGGTAATTTCGCCATTCTATAAAAAGATACAATACTGCGTTGATAATCGTGGCAGCTAATCCACTCAAAACCATCTTGGACAAAATCATTTTGCCAAAAAGCCTTTTCTTTCAAGTATAACTTATTAATATCACGCACAAAAATTTGCATTTGACGGTGGTGTTCATATTCGTCCAATAGGAACCAGTCCAAGGGCCGCATTTCGCTCCATTCGCTGAACTGGGCAAACTCGCCGCCCATAAACAATAGCTTTTTGCCAGGGTGCCCCATCATAAATGCATATGCGGCACGTAAGTTAGCAAATTTTTGCCAAATGTCACCGGGCATTTTATTTACCAACGAACCTTTGCCGTGTACAACTTCGTCATGGGAAAGCACAAGCATGTATTTTTCCGAATAGGCATACACCATACTAAATGTAAGAAGATGATGATGGTGTTTGCGGTATACACTGTCCATACTCATATAAGACAGGAAATCGTTCATCCAGCCCATATTCCATTTCAAACCAAAACCAAGGCCGTCTTCTTCCACAGGGCGGGTGACACCGGGCCATGCGGTAGATTCTTCTGCGATTATTAATGTGTTGGGGTGCCTTTGAGTAATAACAGAGTTCATATGCTTTATAAATTCTACGGCTTCGTCATTTTCGCGTCCGCCATACTGATTGGGAACCCACTGACCGCTGTCTTTGCCGTAATCCAAATAAAGCATGGAGGCTACAGCATCTACGCGCAGCCCGTCTATATGATATTTCTCCAGCCAGAACAATGCACTTGCAATTAAAAAATTCTTTACCTCGTTGCGCCCATAATTAAATATTAACGTTCCCCAATCTACATGTTCTCCTTTCCGCGGGTCGGCATGTTCGTAAAGGCATGTGCCGTCAAAACAGGCAAGGCCATGGGCATCTTTAGGGAAGTGGGCGGGGACCCAGTCTAATATTACGCCAATATTATTTTGGTGGCATGCATCCACAAAAGCCATAAACTCTTTTGGGCTGCCATATCGGCTAGTGGGTGCGTAAAACCCCGTTACCTGATATCCCCAGGAGCCATCGAAGGGGTATTCTGTTATTGGCATAAGTTCGATATGGGTGTAGCCCATGTCCTTTACATATGGAATTAACTGTTTGGCAAGCTCGTCCCAGTTAAGCAAATTTTCGTTATCAGAGCGTTTCCAGCTCCCGGGGTGAAGTTCATACACATTCATAGGCCCGTCCATAGGGTTTTTTCTTTTGCGTTTTGTAACCCACTTTGTATCTCCCCATTTGTAATCGTCGATATTGTAAACTACAGATGCCGTGTTTGGGCGTACTTCCGCATAAAAAGCATAAGGGTCGGCTTTTTTCAAAAGTGCCCCGGTATGCGATTTAATTTCAAACTTGTATTTGTCATAATCCACTACGCCTGGAATAAATAATTCCCACACACCGGAACTTCCCAGGCTGCGCATTGGGTTACGCAAACCATTCCACGCATTAAAATCCCCAGTCACGCTTACACGTTTGGCATTGGGTGCCCATATAGCAAAAAGTGCGCCGTCTATGCCGTCTATAGTCATTGGGGTTGCACCAAACTTGTTGTAAATTTCGTAATGGGTGCTTTGCCCAAAAAGGTGCAAGTCTATATCTGAAATAACCGGGGCAAAAGTGTAAGGGTCGAAAGCCTCCCATGTTTGTCCGTTGTGTCCGGTAAAGGCCAGCTTGTAGTGAAAATGTTCCCTTTTTGGCAAAGCCGAGGCAAAAAAACCGGACTGATGTTCCTGTTCCAGTTCGTGACGTACTTCTGGCTGTGCTGGGTCAAATACCTCTACCTTGCAGGCATCTGGGTTAAATACACGTACAGTGGAGTGTTCTTTGCCATTTACTTCAATGCTATGCATCCCCAGTACATGATGAGGGTCTGCATGGTCGCCATTGATAATTTGAATAAGTTCGCTAATGTTTGTAGTAATCACAAGAATCATCTCCCATCTTAATGGGGCTCTGCCCCATACCCCGCCGTTCCGTCAGGCAAAGCCCGACTACACGTCCTTGCGGGGAACGCGCTTTTGCGCATTCATACATTTCAGGAATGCTTAGAAAAGCGATTTTACAAATCCACAAAACATGGGATATCATTAACAAACTCAGCTGGCAGCCCAAGTTTATTAAAATATTTGCATATTTCTATACATGCAAACTTTTCCGATGAATAATGGGTTCCGCCCAAAAGGTTTATATTATGCTCTTTTTCTAATCTATGAGCTTCAGCTGAATGGCTGTTATTTACAGATAGCCCCGATACAAGCACATTTATTCCCATTTCGATTAATTCGCTTATAACTGTCGGGTCATTGCCGCCCCCGGCACAAACGCCTACCTTGTTAATTGTATCGCTGCCGTATTTATACAGTTTTGTTTCATGGCCTACTGCTTGCGTGTATTTGGACTGTAGCTCATATATGTCTTTGCAATTGGTGGTGCCTATTACGCCGCACATTGCCCCGTCAATCATAGCAAAGGGTTTTTCTATAGATATGCCAAGTGCATCTGCCAAAGTTTTGCTTGTGGAGTATGGGCCATAATTATCAAGTGGATAGTGAAAGTTGAATAAGGCGATATTTTTTTCTTTTAATTTTATTAATAGATCTGTATTAATTTGATAAAATGCTACGTTAGGGTCTTTGCTTAAATCCCATGATAGCGGGTGATGCAAAAAGAGCATGGCATTGGTAACATTGTCGGATAAAATTTTTGTTAAAACCATGTCTGATGGAAATACTGCGGTATATACTTTTTGTATTTCACTTGTAAAATCACACAGTAAGCCCATACTGCGTTGTTTAAAATTGTCGCAGATAAGTTTGTCGTTTTCAGGCATCCCATATTCGTACCAGTTTTCTATAATCCCCGGAACAACAAAATCTTTTTCTAATTGAGCATATAAGTCCGTGGCTTTTATCATAGTCGTTTCCCTTCCTTACATACAATCACAAAGTCTTTTATCCGCATTTGGACAGAAACATTTCCGTTATACACATTTGTTTCAATACCATACACAATATCCATATGAAAACCACCGTTTTTGTCTGCACCGGTTTCGGTTACGGCCTGTGCGTAAGCATTATTAAGCCCAAAAGCAACACCCTTTGCACGAAATCCTGTATCGGTTTTTAATGCGAATATCATAGTGTTTTTGTCCTCTATATTGCGTACATTTTCTACAAAAATGCCCCGGCTTACAAATACCGGCTCGTAATTACCACTGCCGAAGGGTGCAAGGCGCGAAAGTTCATCTGCCAGTTGAATTGTTACGTCTTTAAGGTCAAGTTCGCAGTCTATGTTTATTATTGGGAGGAAGTCCTCTTTTGTAAGGGTACAATCCCGGTTAAGGGCTTCACGTAAAATAGGAATGTTTTCCTCTGCTATAGTTAGCCCCGCTGCCATTGCATGGCCCCCAAAGCGCGTAAGCAAATGGCGATGGGCGTGCAGCCCTTCAAACATATTATAACAACTGGAAGAACGCCCGGAACCTTTCATAGCATCGTCACCACGGGTAAGCACAATTGTAGGATGCCCCGTGGCCTCCCGTATGCGCCCGGCTACTATCCCTGCTATACTTTCGTGAGTTTCTGTATCGGATATCACAAGGATTTTGTCCGGTTTCGTCGGAAGCCCGGCAAGTAAGCGTTTAACGCAGTCGGCAGTAAGCTGCTTTCGCTGGTCGTTTAACTCTATAAGTGCCTGTGTCAGGTGCATACGCTCGATAACATTTTCTGCCCCCGTAAGCATTAACTCTACGGCCTTATCTGCAGAGTCCAATCTGCCTGCCGCATTAATGCAGGGGCCTAGCACAAAGCCTAAGGCAAATGCGTCAATAGGCTTATCCAAATACCCCCGAAGGGTTATCAAGCTCCCCAACCCGGGGTTTACCAATTTGTTTTCGTTTAAGATTAGCATGCCGCAGTTTGCAATAATCCGATTTTCGTCTTTTAGGGGTACAATATCGCAAATGGTGGCAATTGCCGCCAACACCAAAGATTCTTCCTGTTCTAAAAACGGCACCTTCATGTATTCGCAAAGGGCCGCCGCCAATTTATAGGTAAGCCCCCCTGCGCACATTTCTTTAAAAAGGGAAGGGCAGTCATGTTGTTTAGGGTCTACAATTGCCACGGCCTGGGGCAAGCTTTCCCCCTGCTCGTGATGGTCTATTATTACAGTGTCAATTCTAAGGGATTTGGCAAGGGCTACTTCTTCTACAGCGGAAATGCCACTGTCTACTGCAATAATAAGCCTGGTGCCAGAGTAGGCAAGGCTTGTTATGGTGTTTTTGTTTAGCCCGTAACCCTCCTTAATTCTGTGAGGTATGTAATAGGAAACAACAGCCCCTAAACGCTTTAGTACTTTGTATAAAATAACGGTACTGGTTATGCCATCGGCGTCGTAGTCCCCATAAACTGTAATTTTCTCGCGGGTGTTTATAGCCTTGGCAATGCGAACCAATGCCTTTTGGGCATCTTTCATGTCTAAAAAAGGGCGCAAGTTGTCTATGGATGGTTGAAGAAATGACAGGGCCATATTTTTACTACGAATATTACGATTTGCCATAACCCGTGCAATCATTGGGCTGATATTAAGCACTTGGGACATGAGTGGCAGGTTTGCATCTGTTTCACACATTACCCAGCGGGACCTTGAAGAGCCTGAAATCATAAATATATCACATCCCCATCAATTTCCCCATCTTCAAATATTGTTACCAGCCCAAAGCTGCCCGGCCCTTTGACCCTCGGCATGGTTAGGCTGCCTGGGTTCATAAAAAATACGCCGTTTTTAGTAAATACCACGGGCTCGTGTGTATGCCCAAAAAAACAAGCGTCTGCGCCTTTTTGTTGGGCATAGTAGGTAATGCGGTCTAGGTTGGTTTTTACATCAACTGTATGACCATGCATTATTAAAATGCGGCGTTTTACATCTCCGCCTACTTCAAGAATGCGTTCTTTTTCTTCGCCGGATTCAAAAGAACCGCCTACCACAGCCATTTCTAAATTCGGATACTTTGGCTTAAACTTTGTTAAGTCTCGGGCATAATCCCCAAGGTGTACAACAATCTGTACATCGTTTGCGTATTTTGCCAGCACTTCATTTTTTAATGTGGATGTTAATTTATGGGTGTCGCTAATAAGCAGTATTTTCATAAAGTCAACTTCCTAATCATAAGTTCTAATGCCTTGCCCCTGTGGCTTACTTTGTTTTTTACTTCCATAGTCAGCTCTGCTGTGGTTTTGCTGTATTCGGGTACGTAAAATATAGGATCGTACCCAAAGCCGCTATCGCCACAGGGGGCAAGGGCGATTTCCCCATGTATTGCCCCTTCCGTAGTAATTATTTTACCACAGGGGTATGCACATGCAATTACGCACAAAAATTTTGCCATCCGGTTTTGCGAATTTGACAACATTTGCAATATGTGGGCATTGCGTACCTCGTAAGGTGTTTCCCGCCCCATATAGTTGGCAGAGTCTACTCCGGGCAAGCCGTCAAGGGCATCTATACAAAGGCCGGAATCGTCCGCCAAAACAGCTATGCCCCCCCAATCGGAGCCATAAGTGTTTTGGGTTTGCGGATTACAACTGTTCCGGCGTAAAAATTCCAATGTTTTAACGGCTTTTTGAATGGCGTTTTCTTCAAATGTTGTGCCTGTTTCCGTAGGTTCGAAAAAAAGACCTAAATCTGAAAGGGATATAAGTTTAAGGCCATGCCTTTCAAAAATAGCTTGCACTTCTTTAACTTTTCCCGGGTTATTGGTAGCTAAAAGATATGTCATTGTGGTTCGATAAGGCCGTATTCACCATCGTTGCGCTTGTAAATTACGTTAATTTCGTCTGTCCAACTATTGCGGAACACATAAAAGTTATGGTTTAAAAGTTCCATTTCCATAACAGCTTCCTGGGCGTCCATTGGTTTAATTGCAAAACGCTTAGTACGGGTTATGACAATTTCCGGCGAAACGGTGTCGTTAGTTTCTGGTCCTAAATCTAAAAAGCTTAATTCGTCGTTGGTTGCAACGCTGCGGCGGCGGCGGTCACGCAAACGGGATTTGTATTTTACAACTTGACGCTCTAAAACATCTACAGCTTGGTCTAAGCAGTTAGCAACATCTTCGTCCACAATTTCTGCCCGTAGCACACGCTTATGCATAGGTATGGATACCTCTACTGTAGTTAGGTGCCTATTTTCGCTAAAAGTTACATAGGCATCGACGTTGTCCGGTAATAATTTTTCTAGGCGTCCAAGTTTTTTAATTGCGCGCTCTTTAATGCCTTCGGTTACAGTCATATTTTTTCCGGTAAATACGAAACGCATAATATTACCTCCCGTAATGTGGGCATCTTTTCGCCCACTTGTATGATGACATTATTATAACAGGCCAGTTTGTCAGTGTCACTAGATTTTGTCTATGAAATTACATTGCGCATTTGTACAAATAAAAGTATAATTTTTGCAGTTATGCCTAGGAAATTATATTCGACCCATTAAAACACTGCCTTGGCGATATCTTTTCTAGAGTTAAACACAGCTTCTATCCCTGTAAAGGAGCGGAAAATATGAAAATAGCAATCATTGGCGGAGGTAGCACATATACGCCAGAATTAATTGAAGGAATTATCCAGCGCAAAGAAATATTGCCTATTAAAGAAATAGCAATGATGGATATTGACAGAAAAAAGCTTGATATAGTTGGCAGTCTTGCCCGCCGCATGATGGCAGCGGGGAAAATAGATGCCTCTGTAACCTTGACAGAAAATCTTGGCGAAGCCCTGGAAGGTGCATCGTTCGTATTTGCGCAAATTCGCGTAGGGATGTTAGCTGCCAGGGTTTTAGACGAAAAAATTCCCATGAAGCACAAACTATTGGGCCAGGAAACTACAGGTATTGGGGGATTTTTTAAAGCACTGCGTACCATTCCTGTAATGATGGACATTTCTGCCGCAATGGAAAAACGCTGCCCGGACGCATTTTTGATAAATTTCACAAACCCATCGGGCATCAATGCCCAGGCACTTTTAACCCACACAAAAACAAAAGTCATTGGCTTGTGCAACGGTCCAATTGGTATGTTGTCGGGTTCCCAAAAGGCTTTTGGCATAGAGGGCGCAGAATTTGACTATGTAGGTTTAAACCACATGAGCTTTATTACCAGCATACGCCATGGTGGGCGCGATTACTTGCGGGAAGCCCTAACAGGCAATGAGGAATTGTTAGCAAAATTAAGCGAACATATTGGCTTTGATAAAGAGATAATCCGCTTATTGGAAAGTGTCCCCAGCGAATACTTAAACCATTTTGTGTATCCTAAAAAAGCTTGGGATGCCGGGGTAACCGACACGCCCGCTCGCGGAGAAGAATGTATGAAAATAGAAGAGGAACTTTTGGCAATGTTCTCCGACGATAATTTGTGTCATAAGCCCGAAGAAATCTCCAAACGCGGGGGAGCTATGTATTCGGAAGCAGCAGTTTCTTTGGCGGAGTCTATATATTTAGACGATGGCAAAACCCATGTAGTAAATACACTTAACAATGGAACGATTCCTTTCCTGGCAGATAATGACGCAATAGAAACACGTACGATAGTTGGCAAAAACGGTGCCAAAACTATACCCGTAAAAATGCCTGGCAACCCACTGGTGCAAAGCCTTATTTGCAGAGTTAAAACTTACGAACGTTATACTGTAAATGCGGCTCTTACTGGTTGCAGAACAGATGCTATCCGTGCCCTTATGGCTAACCCATTGATACAGGATGTTAATGCCGCAAAGGCCGCTTTTGATGAGCTGCTTATGGCTCATAAGGAATATTTACCGGTGTTTTTTAAGTAGAAGGGATATACAAATGCAAACTCTATACTTTTTTAGCGGCTTCGACCCGGAAAAAGGCTTTCCTGCGGATATTGCCCAAAGCCTGCGGGAGCATATAACGGTAAGAGAATCTATAGTACTAATATGCACGCGCCCGGATACCCACGAAAAAACAGATATGTATGCAAATGGAACTGTTGCATGGTTTAGGAATATTGGAATTGAGTTTCAAGCCTATCATGTGCTAGACGATAGAAAAACCCAAGCAGAATGCATGGAGCTAACAAGAAATGCATCTGTAATTTACCTGATGGGCGGTTCGCCTCATTCCCAGCTTGAATTCTTACAGAAAAATAATATTGCTTCCCTATTGCTGCAATTTAACGGCGTGATAATGGGTATAAGTGCAGGGGCAATGACTATGGCAACAAATCCGTTTTACTGTGCAGATAAAAATTTTGGCTTAAGCCATATTTATAAAAGCATTGGTTTAGCGGATATTTCTGTCACACCGCATTTTTCCATTAGCGACAAAGATTTGCTTAACAATGAAATTCTACCTTTTTCAGACATAATCGACATTTACGCAATGTGCGATGATAGTGCTATTATGGTTTGCGGCAACAAAAAGCAATATTTTGGCGATATTTATTTTGTATCAAAAGGACAAGTTGAAAAATGCAAACAAGCAGACTGTTCGAAATAATTTATGTCTTACTGGATAAAAAAAGTGTGCCGGCCCGTGAGCTTGCGGTACGCTTTGGTGTTTCTACCCGGACAATTTACCGTGACATTGACATTTTAAGCGTAGCGGGGATTCCCGTATACGCAGAAAAGGGCAGAGGCGGGGGAATAAGCCTACTGTCCGATTTCGTGCTTAATAAGTCTATTCTAAGTGAGCAGGAACAAAACGAAATATTGTCTGCCCTACAGGGCATGCAAGCTGTAAAAGCCGCCGAAACGGATAAGTTTTTGCAAAAGCTATCTACTATTTTTAATAAAAATATAACCCCGTGGCTGGATGTGGACTTTACAGACTGGAGCTCTTATGGGGAAAATACCTTTAAAAATTTCAAACGTGGAATTTTAGAAAGCAATGTAATTGAGTTTGACTACTACAGCACATATGGCGACAAAACCAGCCGCCGTATCGAGCCTGTTCAGCTATGGTTTAAATCAAGGGCTTGGTATGTAAAAGGATACTGCCTTACAAAAGAAAGTATGCGCACATTTAAACTGACCCGTGTGCGCAACCCCGTTGTAACAAGCGAGCATTTTAATAAACGGAACTTGCTTGCATTACCCACAGAAGAAAGCAAGCCCAACCCTTACAGGCCGGATGTAACAGTAAAGCTAAGAATCGCACCGGAAATGACATACCGACTATACGATGACTTCGAGCCCGGCGAACCGCAGCCTGACGGCAGCCACATTGTAACTGTTAACTGGCCAGAGGATAACTGGCTGTACGGTTTTATACTTTCCTACGGAGAATATGCAGAAGTATTGGAGCCGGAACATTTGCGCAAGATTTTAAAAGATAAAGCGAAAAAAATTTTTGACGGATATTCGTAAAATTGACATACTGCTGTCTAATTGCCGTGCTATGATTTGGCAAATAAATCGTATGATTTAGCCTGGTAAAGAGGTAAATATGATATAATGGTTCTAACAAACAAATGTTAAATAGGAGGAAAAACAACATGTCAAATATGCAAGTTGTGGCCGTTCGTTACATTCAACAACTCTCTGAAAGCAAATTAAACAGTGCAGTGGATTACCTTCGCTACCTATGCGAACAGGATTACCCTTTAGACGATTTTGATTATGTCTTGGCTCAAAATGCAGACAACGACAAAAGTACAGAAACGATAACACTTGATGCGCTTTTGCAAGATATGGGGATAAGTTATGAAGAGTTGCAAGCGAATTGAATTTACGAAACTCGCTGAAAATTTCTCAAAAGCCGCCCCGAAAAGAGCAAATACGGATTCTTTCAAGAATATATCAATTACCCTCCGGAAATCACATTAAAAAAATGGAAAGGTATGATAATCGTTATCGTCTTAGGATCGGAGATATTCGTGTGATTTATGAACTCGACGCAGATGGAGCAACGCTTGTTGTACTTGTTGTGGAAATCGGAAACAGGGCAGATGTGTATAAGTGATCTTGCAGTAACATATGCAATATAAATGGTTGGATGTTCAATAAGGGGCTTGAGAAAACGAATGTGTTATGACTGTCGTCATGCGCATGATATAATCATGATGACAACAAACAATCTCACAAACACGGTTTATAAATGGAGGTAATGGTTATGTCAGAGAATAGAACGCTAACACTCGTATCCTATCAAACACACCAAAATGAGTTTGAATTTCTTGGTGTCCAGAATAAGTTAAGCCCAACAGGAAAATCGGATTTTGGCTACTTTTGGGATAATTTCTTCAAGCTGGGCGGTTATGACAACATCGAACCCTACGCAGTTGACCCAAAGGATACCAATATATGGTATGTGAACAAGGTCGGTGAAAAAGTTTACTTTCAGGGCAAGATGGTTAAAAATGTGGACAAGGTGGCTGAAGGCTATTCGTTGGTAAGATTTCCCGCAAGCGATTATCTTGTTCTCACCCACGAATGGCTTCCAACATTCGAGAAAGCTCAAAAATACGGGATAGGATTTGGTCGGAAACATATAGAAACAGTAAAAATACCGCACGGGTATGCCAGATATAGCGACTCTGAATTTCCGATAATTGAAATCGAAAGAGATAATACGGATACACCGGAGGGTAGTAGAATTGAGCATTGGTTGCCAATAAAAAAGTTGGAAAATAGACAAAGGAGTTTATTGTGAACACCAAAATATCAACAGCCCATGAATTGGCAGAGAATATAGGGTGTGATGGAATTAAGCGTAATTTTCTTAACTTTATTGATTTTTGTACCGATTTGAAATTAAAACCCCGTCTATACGCATCAGAAAAAATGAATATTAAGTATAAGGGCAAAATGATATTACGGTTTGACCCAAGTTGTCTTGATGGTAGCTTATCCATCTTTTTTACTGTTGGGTACTTTCATGAGTTAAGCGATATATTGTCAAGTTTATCTGAAGATATTCAACAATTTTTCATTGAAAACAACAGGCGTTGCAACAAAGAGCTATGTATTGGATGCAAGCCTATTCCAAAAAGAGTTTTGAATATTTTAGGAGCAGACCACGAGTTGTGTTGGACTGAAATGGTATTTAGAAATCCAACCAAAGAGCAATTTGAGTATATCAAGAAGTTTGTTGCAATTAGGCGTGAGCATATCAAAAACGTTACGATATAGCAGCACCGAATAAGATTTTCTTCAACAATTATAGTAAGTACAGCGTATCTTGATTTTCGTGCCGATAGGCGCGAAAGCCCCCGGCAGGTGTGCACCGCACCAGCCCTTCCGGTGTATAAGTGCGCACCTTCGGGTAAAATGGCATTATTGATAGAGGAGGTATGGTAAATGCACACGGAAGCAGATAGAGCAGTATGGTTGGTGCATGTAATACAGTACACAGCTGACGAATTGCAAAAAACCGTGACAGAAACCGCACGGCTTTTGGATCAATATGGCTTTGTGGAAAAGGTACTGGTTGGATATGACTCATTCCATACACAAGGTTTTGAGTATATGGCAGAATTGCTAACCGCCGAATTAGCAAATGCACAAGTGGCATAGCATGGAACTTTATCATGGTACAACACAAATCATATACAAAATTGACTTAACCAAAGGCCGTCACCGCACGGACTTTGGGCAAGGGTTTTATTTGGGCAGCAATCTTGATGTGGCACAGCGTTGGGCAAAAAGCCGTGCAGCATTTTCGGGCAAGCCCGTTGTGATGAAATACACACTGGACAGTAGAATATTCTCTGATGAGAAAGTTAATCCGCTTATCTTCGACGAACCAACATTGGAATGGTTAAACTTTGTGCGGGATAATAGGCGAAAAGGTAAGCCTGACGACCGTTTGCGTCATACACATGGTATCGTCCGAGGTTCTATTGCAAACGACAAGGTTAATTTTGTTGTAGAGGATTACATCAAAGGAAAATTTACTGCGGAAGAAGCTATCTCACGGGTAAAAGCCCTGCCCAACGTACAGCAAGTAAGCCTGCACACTTTACACGGACTAACATATCTGGATACTGCCGCTGTTTGGTATCAAGAACAACTTTCGAGTGATGAGTGGTCGGAATGGGTCTGTTTATCTGAATAAGTTAAAAGGATGCCTTGCCAAGCATCCCCTGTTCGCCTATGAAATTCTCCTTCCCACATGAATAAACGCCTTATTCATGCCGTAAATGAGCCGACAGTCATGTGTTTTAGTAGGCTTGTTCCCCAAACTCCTTAATAGCATAACAAATGGAGGTAATGCACTATGTCAAATGCAGTTTTTATTAATTCTTACAAGCTTAAAAAGGGGACATCCGTGCCGGACTTTTTGCTTGCAGTTGACAATTTAGTTAACGAATATATGTCTAAGCAAAAAGGTTTTATTTCTTTTAAGCTGCTTGTTGATGGCGACACATGGACAGACATTGGGGTGTTCGAAACAATGGAAGATGCCAAAAATTTTGAAAACCCTGGTAGCGTTAATGAGTTTGCAGAAAAATTTTATTCGTTTTTAAATTTCAACACTTGCAAAAGTAATACTTATTCCGTTGAACGAAGTTATTGATACAAGCAGGCTATATGATTAACGCCTATATTATCAATTGTTTAAGATGTCAAAATATTGTAAGTAATCCGTAATTGTATGTTTCGCCTCACTTCTATATACTACTTGTGTAATTTTGTAGAATATGAGGCGAATCATGCAAAAAAGGCAGACAAAACTTTTTAAAACAATTATTTCAACCATTATAATGACCCTTGGCATTTTGATATTCATGGGGAGCGTTGTGGTTGCCCTACATATGACAGAAAATACGGATGTTTTATATGTAATTGCAGCTTGGAATGGCAGAGACTCCGTTTTGCCCGAGGAAATAACGGATGACCATTATAATTATGTCCAAAAACACTATATTGCCTGGCCTTTTTCAACTTATACAGAGCCGGACTTTATGGCTCAAAGGTTGGGCAGTTTTGCCCCACAAGAGGTTATCATCCGCTACGAGCAGGATGGCTGGGCACTGCTTAATACCATGTATGGCGAAAGCTGGGTATATATCAACGGGGATATGTTGTATATAGACCGTATCCTTGGGGTGTTTTACGAAATAGATGGTCATATTATTGGCCCAATGAACCCGCAAGTTGTGTCTGTTGTCGAAAGGCAGGGCAATTGGCTAAGGATAGACAAGTGCTGCAGTAACATGTGGATTAATTTAGATTTTGAACCCCCTGTTCATGTTTTGGAGGAGTTTGTAGCGCGGTTTGGCAATACAGTGTCTGTATATTACGAAAATTTGGCTACAGGTTTCACTTTCCGCCACAATGCCGACCATATATACTTTGGGGCAAGTGCTACAAAAGCCCCATTCGCATTGTATATTTACTTAAAGATAGAGCACGGCGAAGCAAACATGACAGACGTTCACACTTTTACCGCCAATGATAACTGGGGTGGCAGCGGTGTTATTCGTCACAGATATAACATTGGTGCTAATTTTACCCAAAGGCAGCTATTGTATTTAATGTTAAGCCCAAGCGACAATATAGCAACCCGTATATTGCGAAGGGTACATGGTCTGGATGGATATATCCGTTTTGTAGAAAGTATTGGAGCTAACCCGGGTTTTGTACAAAATCTCACATATTCGTATTTATCTGCCAACGATGCCGGCATATTCATGAGGGAAATGTACCGCTATATAATATCTGATGGCAGATACAGCCAAGAGCTTAAAAGTAACTTACTTGCAAACCGCTATCCTTTTATTATCTCCGATTACCCGGTGGCAAGTAAGAGTGGTTGGTCTGCAAGCTTTGGACAGGCCTGGCATGACATGGCTATTGTTTTTGCTCCTTCGCCTTATGTATTGGCTCTATTGTCTAGCAGAGTTGGTGGAGCAGGGGATAGAATGGTTTACGACTCTATATCCATGTTTATTCAAGAGTTTAACAGTAAATGGTTTTGCCCCGAGGCATAAACGGCTATTGCATAAAAGATAAAATGGCATTTATAATTAAACGCCATTTTATCCTTGTTATAACATCCTGTTTCTTATTTTATTCCCGTATTTTAACCGAAGCATTTGTAGTAGAAAACTGGGCATTCAATTTTTTACTGCTAAATGCATAATTGTCGCTTGTGCCCTGTGCATAATTTTTACTTGACTCTGTAAAGTACATACCGTGTTTTTTACATATTATTTTGCCTCCGGGGGCATTGGCTTGTATTTTCACCCCTATATCTGGCGGGGCATTAAATGAAATGCTGCTATTTGTTGTATGGGCTTCAAGTGTGCGCTCACCGCTCCAATCGTCAATGCCATGCAATAAGTTGTCCAGCTTTAATGAGGCATTGGTTGTGTGTAATTGTAGGTTTTGCACATCCATAAATGCCATTTTTATACGATCGTTGGTTGTCTTTAAGCTCATATTATTGGCCCGTACATCCTCTGTGTGGATTTTTGCATTAGTAGTTTCTATATGGACATTTTGTGCCGATAAGGCTTGCACTTTTATTGCATCGTTGCGGTTTTGGGCTACAAACTCTGCACAATTTATATTGTTTGCCAAAATTTTATCATTCTTTGTATACAGTACAATTGCACCGGCTTGTATATCTTCCAGCAATACAGCACCATTTTTACTGGCGACATGTGCATTCTTAATCATGACATATGGGACTTCGCAAGTTATTTCCATAGATCGCATTACGCTTTCGTCATACATAACTTGATATATGCTGTTTTCTTCTTGGAAGAGAACTTCCGCATCGGCATGGCGGGCATCATATACACACTTTACACGAATAACATTACCGCCATAACCGGTTACAGAAACCCTGGCATTTTTACCAATTATCGCAAGCTTGGTTATGCCTTGTGAAATAGGGTTTGAAGTAAACAATAGCGTATTCTGAAAATGACCATAGGTTCCGCTTATAAGCTCGGATATAGACGTGCCTATATTAAGGTCTTTAATGCTTTCCATAACGTCTTGCACAGCACCGGCAACGTTGCCTACTAAATCTTCTACCCAGTCCGGTGCCGGCGGCGGTGTTGGGGGAGGGGGAATTTTAAAGTCACGGTTCCTTGGCCCGTTACTGTGGGGCCTGTCCGCCTCTGGGTGTTCTACCTCACTGGTAGCAGATGTGGACGATTCGTTCAGTTGGTTAAGCATAGAAAATGCTTCTGTAGCTGTTATTTTTCCTTGTTCCAATTGGGACAATATTTCCACTTTTTTATCAGACATAATCATACCTCCTTACACAGCTATACGTACCCGGCAAAAAAAAGTTTGACAAAAACGCTAGGATGTTATTTTTATTCCAATCTCATAATCGATATGTATTAATTTATGTATTTTTGAACATTTTGAATGGTCGCAACATGCTTATTGTTACAATCTCATGTCAATTTGTCGAAATTGTACAATGCAATGCAGTTAGTTTCAGTCGAATTTGGCTAAGATTTGTAGAATAAAATAACCGTTTAGGTATAGACAAATGCACAATCTTGTGGTATTGTCTGCGGAATAAAACATAAATTACGATAAATTGTTTCGCAGCTTAGTAAATTCTTGGTAGTAATTAAAAAGCACTGCTTGTTAAATTGCATTGTTAAATTGCATTGCTAAAATAATAGAATCAGGAGGAGTACTCCATGGCGGAAACAGTTCTTAAAATAAGAAATTTACAAACGTCATTTAGGATAGAAGGCGAGTACCATGCCGCTGTAGATGGTATCGACCTAGACGTTAATAAAAATGAAGTGCTTGCCATAGTTGGTGAATCAGGCTCTGGAAAGAGTGCGTTAGCTCTTTCTATCACAAAATTACACAATATGAATTACACACGTATTAATGGCGAAGTATTTTACGAAGATAAAGATTTAATGGCAATGAACGAAGCCGAACTTAACACAATACGCGGCGGTCATATAAGCATGATATTTCAGGATTCTATCTCTGCGCTAAACCCGTTGCTTCGTATTGGTGCGCAACTTGAAGAAGTCCTTTTTTATCATACAAAGCAAGATGCTGCCAAACGGAAAGAGCGCGTTTTGGAGCTATTAGATGCAGTTGGCATTCTTAATCCCGAGCTTGCGTATACACAATACCCATACCAACTTTCCGGCGGTATGCGCCAAAGGGTAATGATAGCAATGGCAATTTCCTGTAACCCAGAGCTTGTTATAGCAGACGAACCAACAACCGCCCTGGACGTTACCATACAGGCACAAATATTAGACTTGCTGCGTAAACTGCAGAAAGAAATTAAATCTTCTATTATATTAATTACCCATGACTTGGGTGTAGTTGCCGAAATGGCAGACAGGGTTGCCGTAATGTACGCGGGGCAAATTGTAGAAGTTGCAAGCGTTTGGGATTTGTTCGAAAACCCACAGCACCCGTATACGCGCTCCCTTATAGAATCTATACCTAATATGAACGAGCAAGTAGACAGGCTTCATGTAATACAGGGCATGGTACCACCCCTGCACCTTATGCCAAGGGAGGGTTGCCGTTTTCGCCACCGTACCCCATGGGTTCCGGAGCGCATACACGAAGAAACTCCTACCTATCACGAAGTTGGCCCGGGGCATAAAGTACTTTGTTCCTGCCATAAATATTTTACATTTACAGGCAGAGACAAACAACCTGACGAAGCGAAAAGTGAGGTGAACTAAAAATGGCACTTTTAGAGGTGAAGAATTTAAAGGTTCACTACCCTATAAGAAAGGGCATTCTTTCCCGCATTAAAGGGTATGTAAAAGCAGTAGACGATGTATCTTTTACTGTTGACCCAGGGGAAACAGTTGGCCTTATAGGGGAGTCCGGTTCCGGAAAAACTACAACAGGTAAAGCTATACTTGGCCTTGCACCTATCACAAGCGGCAAAATAATTTTTAATGGTGAAGATATTACAAAATATGTAGGTAAGAATCGTTCCGCCTACCGTAAAGATGTACAAATGATTTTTCAGGACGTATCTTCTGCACTTAACCCCCGCAAGCGTGTAAAGGACATCTTGCTGGAACCTATTAAGAACTACGAAAAACTAACAAATCTCGAACAGCAAAAACGTGTGGACGAACTACTTGCCATTGTGGGTATGCCTTCCCAGGCGGCTATGAAATACCCGTTTGAGTTTTCCGGCGGGCAAAGGCAAAGGTTAGGCGTTGCACGGGCCATAGCCCTAAAGCCAAAACTAATTGTAGCGGACGAGCCGGTTTCTGCCTTGGATTTATCTGTTCAGGCGCAAGTACTTAACTATTTAAAGGACGTACAGGAACAGTTAGGACTGGCATATGTATTTATAAGCCACGACCTGGGCGTTGTTAAACACATGTGCGAAACATTGGCAATAATGCACAATGCCCGCTTTGTAGAATACGGAAGCCGGGAAGACATATATGCAGACCCAAAGCACATTTACACAAGACGACTGGTTACTGCCATACCCGATTCAAACCCAAGAATGCGGGAACTAAACGCCCAAAAACGTGCGGAACTTACAGCCGAGTACGAAAGCCAGCATGATAGGTACTACGGCGAGGGCGGCAGTGTGTACGATTTAAAGAAAGTAACCAACACCCATTTTGTGGCAATGGAATAGGAGGCGGATCTTATGGTTGCAACCGTAATACGAAGGCTAATTATAATGATTCCCCAGTTGATATTAATATCTTTAGTAACATTTTGGCTGTCTTGGTTAATGCCCGGGGACTTTGTTACACAGAGCAGGATGGCGGAGGAGCACATTTCCTTTCACGAAATTCAGAACATGCGTGATGTACTTGGCTTAGACGACCCGTGGTATCAGCAGTATATGCGTTGGATGGGCAATATACTTAGGGGCGATTTTGGCATGTCGTTCCAGCACCAACGCCCTGTAGTGGACTTAATTAGGGACTTCATTGGCAATACATTTCGCTTGTCATTGTTATCTATGGTTGTGGCTTTTGCCATAGCCATACCCCTTGGCATTGTGTCCGGTCGTTTTTACAGAAAACTTGCAGATAAAGCAGTTATATTATACGGTTTTATTGGGGCAGCTTTGCCAAATGTAGTTTTTGCTATATTGCTTGTATGGATGTTTTCTTTTCAGTTTACCTGGTTCCCATTCAGGGGCTCTATAGACCCATTGGTTGCGGGCACAGGCTTTTTGCCAGAGCTTATGTCTAGGCTCCATCACCTGGTGCTTCCAACCCTTGCTATTGCAATAGGTGGCGGTATAGGTACTATCTATTATTTACGGGCTCAGATAGTTGAGGGCAGAAGTTCCGATTATGCTATGACAGCCAAAGCATATGGAGTACCGGAAAAAAGAATATTTAACAAACATATTCTTAGGAACTCTTTGGTACCTTTTGCACCAACAGTTGGCGCTGTTTTTGTCGGCTTGTTTGGGGGCTCCATACTTATAGAGAGCATTTTTGCCTACCCGGGAATGGGTCAGCTTTTCTTCATGGCTATTCGACAGCAGGACTCTAATATTGTAAGTGCCCTTGTTCTGCTTTATTCTACGTTAGCAGTGTTTGCAGTGCTTATAGGGGATATTACCTTAACCCTTATAGACCCAAGAATACGGATGAAATAGGAGGCATACCATGAAAAAAGACCAATTGGAAGTTTATGAAATAGTAAAGGTGCCCTCTATGTTTCGCTTGGCACTGCGGGAAATTAGAGCAGATAAGTTTGCATTAATTTCGGCTATTTTAATCGTCAGTCTGTTAATTGCTCTTATTATAGCAGCCCCAATTGTAACCACCGAGTCTGCAACTAGAATTAACATGCAAAATGTTAACAGGCCCCCATCTTGGCAGGGGGGGCCGGAAGGATATTTTCTGGGTACAGACCAAGGCGGCAGAAATATATTTCATCTTCTTATAGTAGGTGCCCGCAATTCTATTATTATTGGCTTTGGTGTTGCCATATTGTCTTTGGTTATCGGTTTTGTTATCGGCATATTTGCAGGTTACTTTGGCGGTCATTTTGATAATGTAGTTATGCGCTTGGTAGATACATGGGCGATGGTACCGAGTATGATGTTTATGATTGCCATGATTACTACCCTTGAAAGAACACTTTTAAACATGTTACTTCTGCTAGTGGCCTTTAGCTGGATGGGGCGCACTAGGATGATACGGAATATGACATTGCAGCAGCAGAATATGGATTATGTCGCTGCTTCAAAAACAATGGGGACGCGAAACATAGTAATAATGTTTAGAGAAATTGTACCAAACTTGTTCCCGGTTATAGCCCCGGATATTGTATTAACAATGGCATTGACGGTAGGCGTTGAAACGACTATGTCTATGTTGGGGTTTGGCCTTCCAATGGGTACCCCAAGTATAGGTACCATTATAAGCAACTCTATGGTACTTATTAACTTACAGCATCGCTGGTGGAACTGGTTCCCGGCGATACTACTACTTTTTATCCTATCATTGTGTATCAACTTTGTGGGGCAGGCTATCCAAAGGGTTGCCGACCCAAGACAGAGAATGGTATAGATTATGCAAATTAAAGTAATGAAAAGAAAAGGAGGCTGCAAAATGAATGCAGTAGTAAAAAGAAAGTTATCTTTGGCCTTGGCCCTGATACTAATGTTGGGCTTACTGGCCTTTGCCACAGCCTGTAACAACGACAATGGCGGCACAGATGCACCGCCCCCCGCCGTAGACCCGGGCAACGACACAACCGGTGATGTGGTTGTAACACCGCCAGCTGCGGCTGACGTTGAAATGGTAGAGCTTGAAGAAGTTTTGGGCGCAGTTGACGCTTTAGCAGAGCTTCGCGAACTGGAAGCTCAATTCCCAAGGGTATTTAACAACCCAAGGACAATTATACCCGGCGGGGACTTCCTTAGAGCATGGGGCAACGCCACGCCTATGGTTGGTCTGTTTAACCCTGTGTTGGCTTCAGACACTTTAAGTTCGGAAATTGGCGAACTAGTTATCCCAGTCCTTTTTGCCCGCGACGATGCTATGATGATAATACAGGGGCCACATGGCCACAGCGCTCCGACAATAATTGAAATGGACCTGGACAATTTGACCGCTACCATTACAATGCGTGATGGCGTGTATATCTACTGGCACGATGGCGTACCTTTTACACTTGATGCACTAGTATTTGCTTACGAAGTAATTTCTCACCCGGACTATACAGGCACACGTTTTACACAATCTGCAACCGGTGTACAATTTGTTATAGGTGCACAAGAATTTAAAGCAGGTGAAGTAGATTATCTTGAAGGCATGGTGCTAAGCGAAGATGGTCGCCAGCTTGTTATCCATTTTACAGAAATGCCTCCTAACATGGCTTTTTCCATGTGGAGCTCCCCACTGCCACGGCATCATTTTGAAGGCATTGCAGTTTCCGACATGGAAGCACACGTAAACTCTAGAGAAAACCTACTTGGTTTTGGTCCTTTCTATATTGCAAGCAAAGTAGTTGGCGAATCTCTTGTTATGCATGCTAACGAAAATTACTGGCGTGGTCGCCCGAACATTGACAGAATGGTTTGGGTAGGTACTAATGCAGAATTCATATCTGAAGGTATGAGATCTGGTGATTTTGACCTTGCTGGGTTTAGACTTACAGACTGGCCATACTTTAGGGATATGAACAATGCACAATTTCTAGGCCGTATCGGCAATTCACAAGGTCCGCTTCTTCACTTTGCGCTAGGCGAATTGCGCGCCAACCCTGATACAGGCGAGCTATATATGCTTCCTCGTGATGACGGGCACCCGATAACCGACCCTGTTGTACGCCGTGCAATTGGTTATGCTGTAGACCGCTTGGCTATAGACGTTAACTGGAACCAAGGCTTTGGTCGCCCCGCAACATCTGTACTAAGCCCGTTTAATGCAGAACAGTGGATTTGCCCATATTCACCGGGGATGTCACTTTTCGATATAGACCGTGCTAACCAAATGCTTGATGAAGCAGGATATGTAATGGGCCCCGACGGCTTCCGTTTAGACCTAAACGGTAACCCATTCCATGTAAACTTTGCTATATGGCATACAGCAACCAACGAAATTATTTTTGAAATGCACAGACAAAACATGGCTTCTATCGGTATTGACTTTAGACTGTACGGCGATGCATGGACAGATTGGAATAATCTTATTGATTACTGGAGTTCTATCCATGGTATTCATGCAGATGCACAAAGCAAAAACACCGATATGCATATGCACCAAATGAGCTGGAGCCACGGCGGTAGCCCAAGCCAAAGCTGGCTATGGGGTAACAATGCTGTATTTAACCACAGCCGCTTCACCACCCCAGGCTTGCAAGCTGCACTTGACCGCGTAGACTCTATGGCTGCATGGTGTCCAGAGTATCTTGGCGATGCCGTTATGGAATTTGCTGCCTACTGGGATAGCGTGACACCTGCAGTTACAGCTTCTTGGTCTGTTGGTCTTACAAATGTAAACAACCGCGTAGTTGGCTGGACACTAGACCGCTCACGCTACACAGAAGATTCGCTTAGCTGGGTAGATGTTGGCCTATCTGCACCACAACCTTACCCACACAGATAGTAATATTAAGCTAATAAAAAAGAAGGTTTCTGAATTTCAGAAGCCTTCTTTTTTTATCCGCTTATTCTACTCTATCCATTCAATAGAGTTTGACAGTACCGTTACAACATCGTTACTTACGCTTGCAATGCCTCCATTTATTTTCATACGCAATTCTGTCTCGTTTTCGTGAATACGCAAGGCACCCTTCCCAAGTACCATAGAGCAGGGCATTCTGCCCGGTAGTATCCCAAGTTCCCCGGTCTTGCAGTGGACAATAACCATGTCTGCAAACTTTGGGGGCTTTTTCTCCAGGCTCATGCCCGGGGCAATAATGCGCAACTCAAGTTTTTTATCTGTCATAATGAAGCCTCATATTCAGCTCTTACTTCTTCAATCGTGCCTTTATTAAGGAACATTGCTTCGGGGATATCGTCGTGCTTGCCTTCAATAATTTGCCTAAACCCTTCGATTGTATCTGTAAGTTTTACATATTTGCCCGGTATAGATGTAAATTTTTCTGCAACGGTAAAGGGCTGTGAAAGGAAACGCTGTATGCGTCGGGCTCGCTCTACGGTAAGGCGGTCCTCGTCGGAAAGTTCGTCCATACCAAGTATAGCAATAATATCTTGCAAATCTTTATAACGTTGCAAGATTCGCTGAACTTCCCGGGCTACATTGTAATGGTCTTCACCAACAATACTTTTTTCAAGCATACGCGATGTGGATTCTAACGGGTTTACAGCGGGGTAAATACCCATTTCTACAAGTGCGCGGTCTAGGTATGTTGTTGCATCTAAGTGGGCAAAAAGGGTTGCAACGGAAGGGTCTGTATAGTCATCTGCAGGTACATAAATGGCCTGAATAGATGTTATCGAGCCGGATTTTGTTGAAGTAATACGTTCTTGCAACGCACCAACCTCGGTAGCCAATGTGGGCTGATAACCTACAGCAGAAGGTACACGACCCAGTAATGCAGATACTTCGGAACCACCTTGCACAAAACGGAAAATATTATCAATAAATAGAAGCACGTCTTGGTTAGAAACATCACGGAAATATTCTGCTATTGTCAGCCCTGTAAAACCAACACGCATTCTTGCGCCGGGTGGTTCGTTCATTTGCCCAAATACCAACGCTGCCTTGCTTAAAACTGGCGAGCCATCTTTAAGGGTAGAGTTTCTCATATCGTTGTAAAGGTCGATACCTTCACGGGTGCGTTCGCCTACACCTGTAAAAACAGATAGCCCATCGTGAACAGTTGCGACGTTGTTAATAAGCTCCATTGTAATAACTGTTTTGCCTACGCCGGCACCGCCAAACAAGCCTATTTTACCGCCTTTTGCGTATGGGCAAAGTAGATCTATTACTTTAATTCCTGTCTCCAATATTTCTGCGGTAGAAACTTGATCGGCAAAGCTGGGGGCTTGACGATGAATAGACCATTTTTCATGGGAGAGAACTTCTCCGGCATTATCAATGGGGCGGCCCAATACGTTAATCATACGTCCGAGTGTAGCCGTTCCCACAGGCACAGAAATGGGCGCACCGGTATCTATAGCAGTCATACCGCGTACAAGCCCGTCTGTAGAACCCATGGAAATACAACGCACAACATTATCGCCAAGATGCTGGGCTACCTCCAGTACAACAGAATCCTGCCCGTCTGCACGATGGATTTCTACTGCGTTGTATAAGGCGGGCAGTCCGCTGTCGAAGCGAACGTCCAATACTGCCCCTGTAATTTGAATGACTTTGCCTGTGTTCATAGAAAATTCTCCCGCCTATCTAAGGATTTATTAGCATGAAATGTGGAAACTGTAAATTTTATATTATGCCGTAAATTTCATTTGTTATTGTAGCGCATTTGCACCGCTAACAATTTCTGTAATCTCTTGCGTGATAATGCTTTGTCGCTGCCTATTAAACTGCAGCGTTAATTTATCGATAATTTCTGCTGCATTTTTTGTAGAGGAATCCATGCTGGTCATACGTGCCGCATGTTCGCATAGTATGGCAGATGTCATTGCCGCATACATAAACATGCTTAAATACCAGGGTACAACGTTTGCCAAAACTTCTTTCAGGTTTGGCTCAAACTCAATTTCACTGTTTACAGAGGGTTTTGACTCCGGGCGGGGGAAGAAACCTAAATCCTCCCAGGCTTCGTCGTTGTTTAAATTATCTGCTACAACCCTGCGCAAATATGCCGGGTCTATTGGTAAAACCTTTCGCACAATTGGCATAAGGTTAAGCACTGTTGCAAACTTTGTGTACACAACATACACCTCGTCAACTTCGCCTTTCGTATACATGGACACCAGTAAGTCGGAAATAGTATTTGCATCATCATAGGAAACTGTATCTGATATACGCATAAAATCCATAACATTATAACTACGGCGGCGCAAATAATCCCGCCCTTTTGTGCCTAAGGGAATAATTATAGGATTTTTGCCATGCTCCTTGGCATGTTTAATTAGCTCTTTGCACACATTGGAATTATAACCGCCACATAATCCCCGGTTTGCAGAAATTATTACATATGCGGTATTTCTAATCTGTGTACGGGGCTGCATAAGGGGGTGTTCCAAAGCATCCGGGTGGCTAACGGTGTTATACACAATATCAAAAGTGGCGCACACTGGTTCAGATACGGCAGCAAGGGCATTGCGAGCCCTTTGTAGTTTAGAAGTTGCAACCAAGTTCATAGCCTTGGTTATTTGCGATATATTTTTTACGGTTAAGCGTCTGCGCTTTATTGCTTTCATGGATGGCATGATATTAGCCCTCCAATGTGGCTTTAAAAGCGTTTATGCCATCTTCAATTGCAGATTCAAGTCCATCAATTTTTTTCTCGGTTCGTATTTTATCTAAAATGTCTCTGTGGTTTTCATTAAAATATTCTATAAAGGCCTGTTCGGTTTTTTGAATGTTCTCTACGTTAATATCAGAAAAATGCTTCCTGGTTATCGCAAAGAAAAGTAGCACCTGTTGCTCTACAGGAAGTGGTGCATTTTGGGGTTGCTTTAAAATTTCTACAATGCGGCGGCCTTGATTAAGGCGTTCCAATGTGTCCTTAGTAAGGTCTGAACCAAACTGGGCAAAGGCTTCTAACTCGCGGAATTGGGCAAGCTCCAAACGCAATGGCCCTGCCAATTTTTTTATAGCGGTAATTTGCGCCGCACCACCAACACGGGATACAGATAGCCCAGGGTTAATCGCCGGGCGGATACCTTTGTTAAAGGCTTCCGATTCAAGGAATATTTGACCGTCTGTAATAGAAATTACATTGGTTGGAATATATGCGGAAATGTCCCCCGCTTGGGTTTCGATAATTGGCAGTGCTGTAAGAGTGCCGCCGCCACGTTCTTTTGTAAGGCATGCGGCCCTTTCCAATAGGCGGGAATGCAAATAAAAAACGTCGCCAGGATAAGCTTCACGGCCCGGCGGGCGGCGAAGTAATAAGCTTAGGGCCCGGTAAGCAACAGCATGTTTTGAAAGATCGTCGTAAACAACAAGTACGTCACGGCCCTCTTCCATCCATTCTTCGCCAATGGCACAGCCCGCATATGGCGCAATGTACTGCATGGGTGCAGTATCACTTGCAGAAGCGGAAACGATACATGTGTATTCTAGGGCACCGTTTTCTTCCAGGGTGCGTGACACACGGGCAACTGTCGAAGCTTTTTGCCCAATAGCCACATAAACGCAATACACACGAGTGTCTTTTTCTCCGGGTTTTGGCGGGCCTAGTCTATTATTTATTAGTGCCTGATTAATAATTGTGTCAAGGGCAATTGCAGTTTTTCCTGTTTGGCGGTCGCCAATTATAAGCTCACGCTGTCCACGCCCTATGGGAATCATAGAGTCGATAGCCTTTATGCCCGTTTGTAGCGGTACGTTTACCTCGTAACGCTCTATAACCCCGGGGGCAATACGTTCTACTATCCGGGTTTTATGGGTTAGTATTGGGCCTTTATTGTCTATTGGCTTACCTGTTGGGTCCACAACCCTGCCAAGTAAAGCATCCCCTACAGGTACTTCTGCAATGCGCCCAGTACGCTTAACAGGGTCGCCTTCGCTAATGTGGCTGTCTGCACCAAGAAGTACCGCACCAATGCTGTCCTCGTCCAAGTTAAGGGCGATGCCAAATACCTCCCCCGGGAATTCTAATAGCTCCCCGCTCATGGCGTTGTTCAAGCCGTAAACACGGGCGATACCATCACCAACATGGATAACACTTCCGGCTTCTGCCACATCCATTTTTGTCGAATAAGATTTTATTTGCTGTTTGATTATGGAGCTTACTTCATCTGGCCTTAAGATCATTAGTCAGTGCCCCTTTGCTATATTTCAAAAGATTCTTTCATGTTTTTTAATAAGGTCTTAACAGTGCGGTCAAGAAAATGCCCGTCTACATGAATGCTAATCCCTGCTATTTGCTCGGGATCAACTACTACAGTTATATCAACATTTTTACCTAATTTTGCAGATAACGTACTTGACAACTTGGCTTTTTGCTCGTTACTTAAAGGCATGGCAGAAACTACTCTTGCCGTAGTGTAATTTTGGTGGCGTTTAATCATTTCCACTAAGTTTGTAAGGGCAGACAAAATAAAGGCTTCACGATTTTTGGCAATTGCCAGCTTCATAAATCCTAATAAATTTTGATGTATTGCAACCCCATACACCTTATCTACAAATGCGTTTTTTTCTTCTGCAGTAATTAAAGGGTGGGTTAGAATGCGCAGTGCGCCATCTTCCCCTTCAAATGTACCACACATAAATTGTGCCTGTTGCATTATAACGTCAAGCATACCGCTTTCTTCCGACAATTGAAATAAAGCAGTTGCATAGCGTACGCCAAGGTCAGCCATCTAGAGCCCCCTTAATAGGACCTGAAAGCCGTAGCTTCAAGCTCGTCCATTGCTTCTGCAAATAATTGGTCTTGCGTTCTTTGGTCGATTGCGGCAGAAACTAACTTTGCCGCCATATTTGTAGAAATATCAATAATGGCTTGATGAATTTCTGCTTTAACACGTTCCTGCTCGGCGGAAATATCCCTTTTTGCACGGTCTCTTGTAATTTGGGCTTCTGTTTTTGCTTCCCCCAAAATTTGATTTAGACGTGCAGTGGCTTCTTTGCGTGCTTCGTCCAGGATAGTGTTCCGTTCGACTTCAATATTTCTAAGTTTTTGCTCATACATAACTTGAAGTTCTGCTGCAGATGCCTTGCTTTCTGCGGCATCTCTAATGTCAGCGGCTATGCTGTCTGCACGTTTTTGCAAAATATTTTTTACCGGTTTGTATAAAAATTTTGCAAAAATAAAAGCAAGAAGACCAAAGCTAACAAGGTTTGGTATCATTTGAATAAATGTTTGCAAAGCCAAGTCGAACATTGGGAGCGATTCTGTTGGTTCTGCGGCGTTTAATAAAATTAACCATTGAGGACTGAGCAAAGCGGTTTCGCCGCTGTGCAATGCTGTAAAAATTGGTACTATGTCAGAGAGCAAGGGTATCATCCTCTCGTATTATCAGCCGCCAAAAATGCTGATTGCTTGGTTTACAATAGGGTTAACATAAAGCAATAGGAAGCCAAATAGTACACCATATACGCCCCCTGTTTCGGCAAAGCCGCAACCAATTATCATGTTACTGGTAATTGCGCCTTTTGCTTCAGGTTGGCGGGCAATACTTTCTACTGCGGCGGCGGCTACTTTTGCCTGCCCAAGTGTGGTCATGATACCGGTCCAAAGGGATAGTGCAATTGCAATTTGCGTGGTAGCCATTACGAATGCTAAAGGATCTTGCATAGTGATTCCTCCTAGTATTTATTTTATCAACTAAACACGATTGTGTTTGTTTTTTGGTTTAATCTTCCGCAGCCATACCTACGAAAGTAATACTTATTACCGTAAAAATAAATGCTTGCAAAATGCCAACAGCTATATCGAAGTATGCATGTAAAAATGCCGGAAAACCTAAACGAAATACAAATGGCGGCAATGCATACAAAAGAGACATTAGTATCATCCCGCCAATAATATTGCCAAAAAGGCGGAAGCTTAATGCGATAGGTTTTGCTATTTCGCCCATTAGGTTTATAGGTAAAAATATAAATGCAACAGCCCAATGGGGCTGCAAAAAGCCTTTTAGATAATTTAACGGACGGTGCCTAAGCCCTGCAAATTGGATAAGCACTAAAGATGCCATTGCAAGAGGGAAAGTCATAGACCAGTCTGCGGTAGGGGGCCTAAGGCCTGTAACGCCTATTGTGTTGGCGGCAACCAAAAATAAAAACAATGTAAAAAACCAAGGTGCTAAATAGACTACTTTATCCCCGGCACTGTTTCTAAATAGGCCATCAAAATTAGATACGAGTACTTCTATTAAATTTTGCAGGCCTTTGGGTTTTGCCATTGCATCCCATTTTTTTGATTTTATGCGTACCACTATGGCAAGTGCTATGAACAAAGCCATGATTATCCACGTTACAACTAAAGTTTCTGTAATATAAAAAGTGATATTATCGGTAATTTCTATAGCACCGCGTACCCGTATCGAAAAGTCCATATACTACTCGTCATCCTTTCCAGTGGCATTTATTTCGTCAGTGGAATCTTGCACAATGTCAGCATCAGGTAGTGTTTTGTAAGATGTTGCTGTATCTGCAGGGATGAAAAATTGCATGAAGCGCATAGCTATAGGAAATGTTAGTATTCCAATAATAACACCTAAAAGATTAACAATATTGTCCGGGGCCAAAGCGGCTATTAAAAGAACCGCACCTGTAAATACTATCCGCAAAAAATATTGTAGCGAGAAAAAAACCTTTGCATATTGCGGGGCATCCATATCCACAGTTTTATTAATTGTTTTTTTTAGCCAAATAACTTTTATAACATTAACTGCCATTGCCATAAAAACGCCAACAGCAAAAGGCACTGCATCTGATAAATAAAATGATGTATTTAACTGAAAAAAAATTGCACCGGCTGCCACAACAAATACAGAAAGGCATACAATTACCAAAATCATTTTATTTGCTACTGCATCAATAGAAAATTCCATGCAACCGCTCCTTAAATCTTTTTGGCAATATCAATCATTACTTTAATTGCCGAAGCAACCCCAAGTAACGAAAAAACAATTAGAAACAGTGGAGAAAGCCCTAGCCACCTGTCGAGCCAGTACCCAATTAATACTCCGAGTACTACACAAATTAACGCCGAAATTGCCAATTGCTTGATAATTGACATACCACGGGCAAAATTTTGGCGGTCTTCTTTATCCATTTAAATATCCATAAAAAATATCCATAAAAAAATATCTCCTATCTTTGGACATATTCCTTATAAAAACACAGTATTATGATAATACAATGGGAACGCAAACTTTGTCAATTGCTTATGGCAAAGTTGTGACAAATTCGTTTAAATAATAGTAGACTTCTTCTGAAATTGTAATGTAAAAAAAAGGGGTGGTATCGTAAAGCCCCGAAAAAGGCATTTACCCTTACGCTCCGAAATCAATTAATAATTGCCGCAAAAAACCGCAGCACTAATCAATAGTCGCTAAGTGGTAAATGCCTTTTTCTTACTTCACAAGACAAACCCTTTTAAATACTGGTATTAACAGCACTCATTTGTTTCGTAACAGTCACAATCCATTGGTTCGCAGTAAACAATTGCCATGCGTGGGCGTATTGGCCCGCCCGGACCCGGAGGAGGAGGTATAACTCCGCCGCCGCCATCGTTTGCATGTAACGCTACACCGGGTGTAAGCAGTAACACTAATGCCAGCACCAGCCCGATTATTCGTTTGGTCATACAACACCACCTTTTTGCATTTTTTCAAGCAGTTCGCTATATATCTTTTCAACTTTTAAGGCCCGAGAAACTGTTCCAATTCCTTTTTTCTCGTATTGTGTTTTTAGTGCGCAGCAATAATCCAGCGCAGGAATTATTTCGTGCTTTTTAAGCAGATGCGGAATTGTAATTTCTACGATGTATTGCCTCGATTCATGCTTACTAATTGTTGCCAAGTGATTTAGCGATTTAAATAGTATTGTATAGTTTTCGTTGTCCCTTGACAAGTCATATCCTTTATTTAACAAATCGCTATACTTTGTATTACTCTCCATGCCTATATAACATCTAGCCATTAGGTATAGGTTCTCTAGGTAAAGAGTAGAGTTTTCATCTATATAGGGAAAAGCTTCGTTTAAGTACTTAATTGCAGTGCCCCAATCCCCGGTTTGGCGGTATAAAAAACCATGGTTGTGCAATGCAATGCCGGTGTACAGCTTATTATCTGTAGTTTTAATATATTTTAGAGCTTTACCTAGATACAGTTTAGCTTCGTCAAAATATCTTAATCTTGCGTATTGAGTTCCTAACATGTTGTTCGCTTGAAATTGAGAAACGATGCCTTGGTTTTCGCTGTATAATTCGTAATCTTTTTCCAAAAACAGAATAGCAGACATACTGTGCCCCAGCGCAGTTAAGCAGTACGCTATTGAATAGTGAAGCGAAGGGTTTTCTTTAAAAGACCCCTGCATTACACTTTTTGCTTTCTTGTAACTTTCAAAAGCGTTTTCGTATTCACCTGTGCGGACAAAATATGCACCCTTGCTATAATAATATTGATATAAAATATCATTATCTAAGGCATTTTCATGTATATCGTATGTTGATAAAATTGTTTTTACAGACTCCAAATCCCCTTCAGCTAACAAAAGGCGGCATTTTACAATGTCGAAATAAGCGTTTAATTCTTGGTCGAATGGAAGATACGTAATAACACTAAGTTCAGAAATTAGTTTGTTTGCCTCACTAAGATTTCGCTCTTCAATTAGTGACTTACATAAAGAAAGATTATCTTTAAAACTTTCCCTTTCAATAGCATTAAAAGGTGCGTTTTCTATTTTTAATGCTGCTTTTACAGCAAATATAAAATCTGGGGGAACACCGGAATCGTCGCCGTTTTCAATTTGCGACAAACGTCCGTTAGTATATGCAATTTCATCTGCAAGGTAGTTTTGTTTCACACCCATGGATTCACGCACTTGCTTTATTTTTTCACCAATGGAAAGTTCTGCTCCAGTTTTCACTAAAATCACCCCAAATGTCAGATATATAGGCATAAAAACAAATAAATATACGCAAATGTATCAGTAATTGTGTTAAATAATAACATTAGCAATAACATTTGTCTATATAGTTTCATAAAGTTTTTGTGGAAATATGTGGTATTTTGATGGTTCGATAAAATAAAAAAAGCAAACCTGCATAACATGCAGGCCTGTCTTATAAACGATTCTTAGGAATTTATGAGGTTTTTTAAAAGAAAAACATAAAGGTCTGTTTGTCCAGCAATAACTTTGCTAACGGGTTTTCCTGCACCATGGCCTGCAGATGAAAGCACTATGCTTATAGTGCGCAAGCGTGGTATAATGCCGTAGTACAGTAATTTTATCCGCCGTGTTGCACAGTATTTTAGCTGTTATTATTCAAAAGAGATAATAGACTTATACATTACGAATTGAGGCATATAATGGCAAAAGAAAATATCTTGCTTATTTTTAACCCGGTATCCGGTAGACAAAAAGCTAGAACAATGATATATAGAATTGTAAACTTTTTAAGTGAAAACAATTGTAAAACCACAATTTTTGCAACAACAAAGCAAGGTGATGCAACAAAGCTTGTGAAAGAACATGGCCTGGAGTGTGACAGAATTATTTGTTGCGGCGGCGACGGCACCCTTAACGAAGTGTTTTCCGGCCTTGCTGCAATGGATATAAAAATTCCGGTAGGGTATATTCCTACCGGAACTACAAATGACCTTGCTAATGCCTTGGGTTTAGCAAGCAATGAAAAAAGAGCAATGCACTTGGCACTGAATGGATACCCCAGAGAATTAGATTTGGGTACATTTAACGACGATAAATATTTTTCATATGTGGCGTCTTTTGGCGCATTTTCTAATGTAGCATACGAGACTCCTCAATGGTTGAAAAACCATTTGGGGCGAGCCTCGTACTTTTTTTATGGCATTTCAGAAATTGGGGAAATACGTTCCCATCGGGTACGCATTATTGCCGATGATACAGAAATTGACGGGGATTTTGTGTATGGAAGCGTATCAAATTCTACAATAATAGGCGGGCTTGTTAAACTGCCGGAAGAAAGCATACGCCTTGACGATGGCAAGTTTGAGGTAATGCTTATAAGAACCCCAAAAGACCCCTTTGACTTGCACCACATAGTACAAGGGCTTGCCAACCAGGATTATAGAGACGATGCAGTATTATTTTTTACTGCAAGCCAAGTTTCCTTTACTTTTGAAGGAGATGTCCCCTGGACGGTAGATGGCGAATACGCAGGAGAAAGCCGTAAAGTGAATATAACAAATATGCAGCAGAGGGTAAATATAATGGTGGAGTAAATAGGGGGCGTAGTCTTGGCTAATAAATATGAAGCCGGAATGCAAGGCCAACAGGATGCGGAAAATTTTTTACTAAAAAAGGGCTATCAAACTTTAGAGCGAAACTACCGCACCAGAACCGGCGAAATAGATTTAATTGCACGCCATGGCGATTATATAGTGTTTATAGAAGTGAAATGCCGCAGCGGGGTAGGATATGGCTACCCCAGGGAGTCTGTTGGTGTGGCAAAACAGCGGCGAATAATTAAAACAGCCATGCATTACATAGCTGCCCGCGGGCTGGATAACCAGGATTTTAGGTTTGATGTAATGGAGGTTTTTGCTTATAGCGAACAAGTACAAATTAACCATATAGAAAATGCATTTGATGCTTGGTGAATTGATTTGCGTCAAATTCTATTACTATGGTATAGTTGTTACAGTATAATTTGAATGAATTTTAGGCCGGTTGCAAAATCTGTTTTGCTGCTTGCCTATGCAACCGGGAGGCAAGTAATGAAACAACGAAGGCTACGTGTAGGCATATTAACAAGCGGTGGTGACGCACCGGGTATGAATGCGGTTATACGTGCGGTGGTAAGGTCTGCGCTGCATTTTAATATGCGGGTATATGGTATCCGGGCAGGGTATCAAGGTTTGTTTCGTGCAGATGTAAACGAAATGGATACAGACGATGTATCTGACATTATCCACCGGGGTGGCACAATTTTGCGTACTGCCCGCTGTATAGAAATGATATCTGACGAAGGGCAGCGCCGGGCGTCGGAAGTAATTAAGGCAATGCAGCTTGATGCAATAATTGTTATTGGGGGCGATGGTTCTTTTAAAGGGGCACTTGCATTGTCCAAGCTTGGTATTAAAGTAATTTGCATACCGGCTACTATAGATTTAGATATGGATTGTACAGATTATACAATAGGTTTTGATACTGCGGTAAACACAGCCGCCGCCGCAATTATTTGTATCCGCGATACATCCAGCAGTCATGATCGTTGCAGTATTGTTGAAGTAATGGGGCGCAATGCGGGGTATTTGTCACTTTGGTGCGGAATGGTAGGCGGCGCAGAGGAAGTTATTTTTTTGGAAAACCGCGTTGATACAAAATCTGTAATGGAGCAGATAATGAAAAACCGCTCTAAAGGCAAGCGGCATCACCTGATTGTTGTTGCCGAAGGCGTTGGTGGAGGCGATGAATTAGCCAAGGAAATTGAAAGAGTACTGGATATAGAAACCCGCGCAACGGTACTTGGGCATATGCAGCGGGGCGGTACTCCTTCTGCACTGGACAGGATGCATGGTTCTGTTATGGGCTATATGGCGGTTAAGGCTATTAAAGAAGATAATGTAAATAAAGTGGTAGTTTATCGTGACGGCAAACACGATTTACTGGACTTGGAAGAAGCCCTGACAATAAGAAAAAAATATAACCCGGAAATGTATGATATTACGAAGATATTGGCTATATAGGAGGCATTTATGCGAAAAACTAAAATTTTAGCAACACTTGGCCCGGCCTGTAACGATGTTGAAACAATGAAGCAAATGATTGAAAACGGATTGGATGCCGCAAGAATCAACTGCTCTCATAGCATTGGAGAAGCACGACTAAATACAGTCAATATGTTAAAAGAAGCCCGCAAAGCTATTGGCAAGCCGGTGGCATTGCTTTTAGATACAAAAGGGCCGGAAATTCGTACAAAAACATTTGAAAGCGGCAAAGTATATTTGGAGCAGGGCCAGGATTTTACCCTTACAACCAAAGATATTATAGGTGACGAAACCCGAGTTGCCGTCACATATGAAGACTTGCCAAAAGACCTGCGAGTAGGCAGCCGCGTACTTTTTGACGATGGCTTGATAGAAATGAAAGTGACGGCAATCGATGGCACAGAAGTAAAATGTATATTAATAAACTCGGGTTTTTTGGGCAGTCGTAAAGGAATTAATATTCCAGATGTGGTAGTTAATTTGCCATCCCTTACCGAACAAGACGTAGAGGATATCAAATTTGGTATAAAAGAGGAATTTGACTTTATTGCCGCATCATTTGTGCGCACCGCTAACGATATTATTAATATCCGCAAAGTGCTGGAAGACAACGGAGGCGAACATATCCGCATTATTGCGAAGATAGAATCGCGTGACGGTGTGGACAATTTGGACAGCATACTGGAAGTTGCCGACGGCGTAATGGTTGCCAGGGGCGACTTGGGCGTAGAAATTCCGCCGGAAGAAGTGCCAATTGTACAAAAAAGTATGATTCGCAGTTGTAATTTAATGGGTAAGCCCGTTATCACCGCTACCCACATGTTGGAATCTATGGTAAGTAACCCCCGTCCAACCCGGGCAGAAGCCAACGACGTGGCCAACGCTATTTTCGATGGCACAGACGTGGTTATGCTTTCCGGCGAAACAGCCAACGGAAAATATCCCATAGAGGCCATTTCTATGATGGACCGTATTGCTGTGAAGGTAGAAAGTACAATTGATTACTCTCAAAATTCTTTGTACCGCAATATAAACAAAAATATCACTAATACTATGAGTTTTGCCGGTGTTGCCACTGCTGCAGACCTTGGTGCCACCTGTATCGTGCCAATTACCGATTCCGGCTTTGCGGCACGTATGGTATCACGTTCGCGCCCAAGCTGCCCTATCCTTGCTGTTACCAACGACCCAGTTGTTTGCCGTCAACTAAATCTTTCCTGGGGCTGTATACCTGTCCTTTCGGAAAAAACATTCGAAGGCGATAGTGAAGTGTTCGAAATTGCAGAAGAAATGGCAATTAAATCCGGCCTTGCTAAAAACGGGGACATTATTGTTGCTATGGCAGGGGTGCCCGTTGGCTTGGCAGGTACAACCAACACCATTAGAGTACGTACTGTGGGGAATGTTCTTGCAAAAGGCAAAGGGAATAAACTTGGCGTAATACGTGGAGTTACGCGTTTGTTTACCCAGTCATCTGACGATGACCGGGCATTTTTCGAGCAGGGTGACATTGTAATTTGCACCCAAACAGACGATACCATGTTAGAGCATCTAAAAAAAGCGGGTGCGCTTGTTGTAGGCTCTTGGGAAAATGTTGACCTAAGCCATGCAGAAACTGTTTCCAAAGCATTTGATCTTCCCATGCTGCGTGTAAAGGTACGCCCGGTAGACTTTATAAAAACAGGTACTCCTGTTACGGTAGATACAGACAAAGGCTTGCTGATCAACGGCTATACCCTTCTTGAGGACCGGAAGTGGTAATTAAGTTGGAAATACAAAAGCCCTTAAAACATGCAGGGGTTATGCCCAACTACGAATGCACGGCGGCCTGCAGGCATTGCTTATATGCCTGTTCGCCAAGTTTTGGTGGGGGGTACATGACAGAGCCTATCATGGACGAGACATTCGGGCTTTTACGTGAAGGGGGCTGCCGCAGTGTTCATATTGGCGGCGGCGAACCCTTTATAGAATTTGACGGCCTTTTGACCCTGCTTGCTAAGGCCAAGAAATTTGACGTTTTTGTAGACTATATCGAGACTAATGGTTGCTGGGCCACAGATGAAGATACAATAGCAAAACATTTATCTGCCATTAATAAAGCGGGGGCGGATACATTGTGCATTTCTGTAGACCCATTTCATGCAGAATATGTACCATATGCATATCCTTTACGGCTTGCAGAAGTTTGTAGAGAAAAAGGCTTCGGTTACTTTTTGTGGCAGGAGCGTTTTTTGAATATGATGAGGGATGTGGATGCCGACATTGCCCACGACAGAGTAGCATTGGAGAAGTCTGTAGGGCGGGAATATATCCTTGACACTGCAAATGCATACGGCATAAGAATGAGCGGGCGGGCCATTAATATTGAAATGGAATACACAGCCCGTAAACCCATAGAAAAAGTACTTAATTCTAAACCCTGCACGGGGCTTATTTCTACATGGCATTTTCATGTGGACATGTACAACAGGTTTATTCCCCCCGGTTGTACGGGGTTTGTACTTCCTATGGAAGATGTTGTACGGGGAATAGAACCGGGGAAATACCCTGCTTATGAGGCTCTGCACAGTGGGGGCGTATCCGCACTGTACGAACTGGCGAAGGGACACGGCTTTGAACCCAACCCGGAAGGTTACACATCAGGCTGTACGCTATGCTTTTTCATTCGCAAATTTTTATGTGAAAATCGCAACTTTGCAGAACTGTGTCCCCAACATTATACACAAGCACTAAGGTACTATGCATGATAGACAACAGGCACTAGGTTTTACTATCCACCATATATCTTAATAGAACTCGGCAAATATATGCTGGGCCAAATAACGAAGGAGATGGAGAGAGTATGAAAATCTATGACATTACCGCAGAAATTTCTGACAATTTGCCCGTATACGGCAACGAAAGGCCAACGGTTGACAGGGTGTTTCGCCTAGAAAACGGAGACAAGTTCAATTTTACTAAGCTTGGGTTATCTACTCATACAGGCACTCATGCAGATATGCCTTCCCATTTTATTATGAACGGGGCAACCTGTGACACCATTCCCCTGGATTATTTTTACGGCCCTGCCACGCTTATTCGCATGGCTAATGTTGCCAATAATATTACAAAAGCCGATTTGCTGCATTTTGATATAAAAGAGGGATGCATACTTCTTATTGACACAGGTCAATCCAAGTATATGCGCCAGGGCACTTTTAAAGAGGATTTTTTCGCTTTAACACCTGATGCCGCACAATATCTAGTTGAACGAAAAATAAAAACTATCGGTATCGATTATTTATCAATAGACCCCTATGGCACAGCAGATTTTCCTGCCCATATGGAGCTGCTTGGTAATGGCATTGCCGTGCTAGAAGGCCTTGTACTGGAAGGCGTACCTGAAGGGGAATACACATTGTCGGCCCTTCCTCTTAAAGTTGCCGGTGGTGATGGTAGTCCTGTACGGGCTATTTTGGTAAAGCCATAGCATGGAGCGGATTAAATGAATAAGGCAACGAAAAACAAAACACTTCTTGGTGCATACTATAAAGCTGCCAGGCCTGCATTAAAATATAAATGGTGTTATGCCGTTCTTACATTAATCGGGTTAGTTTTGGTCGTTGCCGATTTGGCGTTTGCAGAAACCAGCCGTTTATTATTTGATTTGGCCCCAGATATTCCGCAGAATATGGCTGTAAGAATAATAATATCATTCGTTATTGTTATTGCGGTACAATTTATTTTTAGTTTTGCCGAAACTTATGTCTTTAGTTATTTTAACGAATCTGTTATATACGCCATGCGGCGGGAAACCCTTGGAAAAATCCAACGGCTGAAAATGGAGTTTTACGATAATAACCATACATCTAAAATCACGAACACATTTTTTAATCAAATGGAAATTGTTAAAGATTTTGTTGTAGATGATGTTCACAATATGATAAAGCTGCCATTATCGTTTGTGATAATTGGGATATATCTTTTTACAGTCCATCCTTATCTTGGAATAACCGCAATAGCAGCAAGTGTTTTACAACCTCTTAGCAATCTTGCATTTAAAAAACCGTTTTTTAAAGCATTGGATGATATACGCAAAACCGACCACATGGTTTTTACCACAATGGGCGAAGCAACGCAGGGCATACGTGAAGTCAAAATTAATCAGATAGAAGATTTTTTTGATGCACGAATGAAGCAAGGACAAGTAGATGGCGTTAGGCATGAGCTTAGAAAAGTAAAATTCGATACCTTGCGTGATCTATTAAAAAGGCTGCCTACAAGGGTCGGATATGTTATAGGCATAGCCATTGGTATATTTTTAATGATTGCGGGCCAGATAAATCCTGGTGATTTGGTAGCATTTATTACGCTCTTGCATAAAGTTTCCGAGCCGTTTAATGGAATTACTCAAACCTACTCAAATTTTCAACGCTCTTTACGAAGCGCAAATGATTTACTTAAATTGGTTGATGAGCCGGAAGAGAATTATATTGTTGGTGATAATTTGATTTTGCCAATCGAAAGCATAAAATTTGAAAATGTAAGTTTTGGATATAATGTAATCGAAAACAATACAAAAATAAATGTATTAGATAACGTAACCTTTGAAATCAAAGGTGGTTCTACAGTCGCACTTGTTGGCCCCAGCGGCGGCGGTAAAAGCACTTTAATAAAACTGTTATACAAATTTTACGAACCAATAAACGGCGAAATTTCAATAAATAACGCACCGATAAGCAGTTATAATATCACATCAATAAGAAACGCAATGTCAATCGTTTCACAAGATATTTTCATTTTTGATGGAACTGTACGAGAAAATTTGTTACTCGGGCGTATGGGCGTAACAGATGATGATATTAAAAACGCGCTTAAATATTCTGAAAGCTATGATTTTGTGATGAAGCTGCCGGAAGGTTTGGATTCATACTTAGGCGAACGTGGCGTTAAATTATCACAGGGGCAAAAACAAAGGCTATCAATAGCACGTTCGATAATCAAAAAAGCTAATATAATTATTCTTGACGAGCCCACATCCGCACTTGATGTTGAAACGGAGTATTTATTTCAACAAAATATTGCGGAATGGGCTAAAGGCTGTACAAAGCTGATAATCGCACACAGGCTCACTACTATTCGCGATGCAGATTATATTCTATTCTTACATGAAGGTAAAATTGTCGAGCAAGGTTCACCATATGACTTAATCAAGCAGGATAACGGAAAATTTAAAGAATATTGGGAAAAGCAGTTTTTATTTCAAGAAGAAAACCTATAAAAGCAACTAACCTTTGCTTGAAGTTTTTGCAGTATGTACGATAATATTCGCATGGGTACTTGTTTACCCTACATCCGAGGTGGCGACATGTTTGATACCAGAGTATTTGGCGCGCATATGCAATGCAAGCGAAAAAATGCCAATATGACTCAATTGGAATTGGCAGAAAAGTTAGGGCTTACGAGGCAAGCCATTTCTAAGTACGAAACAGGGGAAAGTTTCCCGGATATCTCTATTGTAATAAAAATTGCAGAGATTTTTGCCACTTCTATTGACGAGCTGGTACACCCAAGCGGTGTGACCGCATTGTTGCATACGGAATCGAAAGAAAAGTTTCTTGAAAGGCTGCTTGCCGGCGAAATTGATTTGCAGTTGCTGGAAGCTGCACTGCCTTATATTCAGGATATATACCAACAATTGGAGGCCGCTGTTTTTGAAGGGGCACTGCCGGAAAATGTTTTGGAAATGATAAACAAAACCAACAGGAGGTGAAAAGTATGACTATCTTAAAATGCCCAAAATGCGAATGCAACTTTGAAGGATTTGTTCCGGAAAGATGCAATTGCGGGTTCCAGATGCTTGTGATAAATGGGGTATATCAGTTTACAGATGATGCCCCAATATCTACCGAAAGTGACGGCTTACAGTGGCTTGGCTACGAATGTGTAGGCGAAAATTACGAACCGGCCTATTTTCATGACAAAGCCAGCGATACAATTGGCGATTCCGATAACCTTGCAAACTTCTTAGGTGAAGGTAAAGTAGTTTTGGATATTGGCGCAGGCCTTGGGGGGCATTCAATTTCATTTGCACTGTCGGGGCTAAAGGTTATTGCGGCAGATATTTCGCAAACTATGTTAGAATCTGCTGTGGAAAGAGCCAAGCGTCACAATGCAGATGGCATAATTTTTGCCCGTATGAATGGCTATAAGCTGGCCTTAGCGGACAATAGCATTGACGCAGTACTTGAATTGGACATGCTTCAGCAGGTAGACCGTCCGGACTTGGTGATAAACGAAATAAAGCGTGTGCTAAAACCCGATGGGTTTTTATTGCAATATTACGGTGCAATTCGTGAACTTAGTTATACAAAAGCCCAAGAAGCGGATAACACCAAATACAACGCCGCATTAAAAGATATACAGACCTATTACGATACTCAAATACAGGAATCCGGCTATAAAAGCAACCTCTTTTCCAGCTGGGAACAAGCGGGAAACAGTATTAAGGAAAACTTTGTGCCTGTTAAGACAATTGCGAATACCGGTATGTACAAGGCCGACAACCGCAAGTGGCCTTTAAAGTGGGGGCTGCATAAATTAAAAACAAGAGCAAGCGGCGCAAAGTCGCTAATGTCTAAGGAAATACACGATACCGCCTGGGCAAAAACACATGCTTATGCAATTGATACGTATGGTGAGGGTTACGAGGAGATTTACAGATGGTTTAACCAGGAAAGTGGTATTGTGGTTATGACCATGCAAAAATAAACCTTTACTTTTTATTAGCATATTGCGCAGACCTTTTTTCTGCGCAAAATACATAATATTCATCAACTTCATAAACCCGCACGCCACCGAATATGGCGGTAAGCTTATTTTTGTACCAATCCTTCCGTTTTGTGACCATGTACATTTTGCCGCCTATTTTAAGCCTGTTAAAACCCTTTTCTATAAAATGCTTTGGCACAGAAAAATCTGCATGGTAAGGAGGGTTTGAAAGGATAAACGAAAAGTCTGTGTCTGTGATATTGTTAAAGCCGTCACTTAAGACTATTTTTACGCCGCCAACTCCATTTAACTGGGCATTTGTTTTAGAGAGCTCTATACAGGATTTGTTGTTATCACTCAATACAATATATGGCGAGTTTTTTAGTTTTGCAGCATAAATACCCACAACACCGTATCCACAGCCCAGGTCAAGCAGCTTATCTTCATTTGTCAAATTCTGCGCCAAGTTTGCTACAGAAAGCATTGCCAATGTGCCTTTATCAATCCCCAAAGGGGAAAAGGAAGTCTTACGGGTTTCAAAAGTTAGCTCAATTTCATTTATACATTCTGAAAACATAATTTTCTCCCTTATTTATAATGCTGATGACCCTGCTTCACGGGTTATGTTCTTCTACTGTCATAAGTCCTGCGTTGTTTTGTTGTTTAAGAGTATATCACACTTCTTTATCTGGCGATAATATGTAATATCCAGAAAAAGGGGTGTTTTTTTTGTTTATCCAATACATGAAAAATTTTAAGCGGGTGATAATAGTTAGCATAATCATGTTGCTTATGGCTGTGGCTCTTATTGCGCTTATTGCGCACCGCAATTCACAGCCGGAAGAACGCGAATTCAGTGGCGTGTTTGTAAGGAGCGTTTACAACTGCAATGGACATTTATATCAAGCCCAAGAAAAAAGTAACGTTATCTAATAGGACAGAAGTTTTGATTAAGGACGTTGCCGATGTTGTGGCAACTAAAGAAGTTGCAGGGAAAATAAAAAATATGCAGCTAATCACAATTGACAACAATGCAGGAAAGAAGCAAAACCACTTGATTAGTATTACGGATATAATTGCCGTAATACAAAAAACTTATCCAAACTTTACGGTAAACAATGTAGGAGAAATGGACACCTGGGTGCAATACATGACAAAAAAAAGCCCGGATAGAACCTGGCTTAAATGGCTTAAAGTTGCCATGGTTGTGGTGATATTATTTGTGGGTTCGTCTACCGCTATTATGAGCTTCCATACAGACGGTCAAATACCAAAAATATTTGAGAAATATTACAGCATATTTTTTGGCAAAGAAAAAACCAACCCGAGCATAATAGCTATACCATATGCAATTGGGCTTGGGGTAGGGATTATCGTGTTCTATAACCATTTTATGGGCAAAAGACTTACCGGCGACCCAACCCCCATAGAGGTAGAAATGGAACAATACGATAGAGAAGTTACCGAAACTATGGTGGATGCTCTTAGTCAAAAACAAGAGAGAATGGAGAACGGCAATGGAGGTTCTTAAATATTCTCTTGTAATACTAATTGGTGTAGGGGCCGGAATAGTAGTGTCCGGCGCAGTTTTTGCTTTTATAACAATTGTGGGTGTAGTGCCCAGGTTGGCACAAAAAACAAAAACAGAGAAGCATATTAAAATATATGAGTCTGCAATTATACTAGGCGGTATTTTTGGTACCATAACAGGTGTAGTAAATTTTATATTGCCAATTGGCAGTGTGGCAGTTGTTGCCATAAGTCTTGCTAATGGAGTTTTTTTTGGTGCCCTGGCAATGTCTTTGGCGGAAGTGTTAAATGTGATACCAATACTTACACGGCGCGGGCGTTTGCAGCATGGCATGTTTTTCTTTGTCTTGGCAATTGCCCTGGGTAAATTTATTGGTGCATTGTTGTATTTTCTTCTTCCTGGTTTTTATGATGCAGGAAGTATGTAGAAAGGGGTTTCTTCATGAATCAAACGGAACTTGATAAACAAATTTATGGCGAAATGGTAAAGGCCGCATCCCCAAGCAGTACAGTAGTTGCAAATTGTATAAAAGCTTTTTTTATAGGTGGTGCAATTTGTGCAATAGGGCAAATTATACAAAATATACTATTGCGATCCGGCCTTGTAAGGGATGATGCAAGTACAATTACTGCTTCTATTTTGATAACTGCTGCAGTTTTATTTACTGCACTTGGGCTTTACAGCAAACTTGCCAAACATGCGGGCGCAGGCACAATTGTACCTATCACTGGTTTTGCAAACGCCATTGCCGCCCCTGCCATCGAGCATAAAGAGGAAGGTTTAGTACTTGGGGTTGGTGCAAAAATGTTTATAATTGCCGGGCCGGTAATTGTTTATGGCCTTGCAACCTCTGTTATCGTTGGTCTAATTTATTTTTTTGTAAGGTAACTTTTTGCATAAAATCAAGAAACGGCAAGGAGATTTTTATAGTATGAGCGTAAAGCATATAGGCAAGGCAAGTGTTAGATTTTCTGCGCCGCCAACCATACTGGCTACAGCATCTATTGTGGGGCCGAAGGAAGGGGAAGGCCCCCTTGCACAATATTTTGACGAAATATCCGAAGACATGCTTTTTGGTCAAAAGACATGGGAGCAGGCACAAAGTGAGTTGGTGCGCAAAACCATAGAACTGGCAGTACAAAAAGCTAATCTAAAAATGGAAGATATCAATTACATTTTTGCAGGGGATTTGCTTAATCAAATTTGTGGGTCTACCTATGGGGTGCGGGGTTTTGGATGCTCATACTTCGGGCTGTTTGGGGCTTGTTCCGCAATTGGGTCGGGAATATCGCTTGGATCCATGCTTATTGATGGCGGCTTTGCGGATTATATTGTATCGTCTGCTTCCAGCCATTTTTGCGGAACAGAAAAGACATTTCGCTTCCCCTTAGAATTGGGGACTCAAAGACCGCCAACGTCCTCGTGGACGGTAACAGGGGACGGTGCAGTTGTGCTTTCTAAACTGGGGGACGGGCCATATGTAACTGCCGTTACCACCGGCACAGTAGTAGATATGGGCGTAACGGACGCCAACTGTATGGGTGCGGCAATGGCTCCTGCCGCCGCAGATGTTATTGCTACACATTTTAGGGACTTACAGATTATGCCCGATTACTACGATGTAATTGCTACAGGGGATTTAGGTAGCGTTGGTTCCACATTGCTTATGCAGCTAATGCATCAAGAAGGTTTTGATATTAGCAAAGTGCATACAGATTGCGGGTTGCTTATTTTTGACCGTGAAACCCAAGATGTAGACAGCGGCGGAAGCGGCTGTGGGTGTTCCTCTGCAACATTTGCAGGGTACTTTTACAAAAAGCTGAAAAGCGGCGAAATTAACAAAATGCTGTTAGTGCCTACAGGGGCACTTCATAGTGTTGTAACAGTGCAGCAGGGGGAAAGCATACCGGCAATTGCCCATGCTGTGGCTATAGAAAAATAACGTGGAATAAAGGCATGAAAAGAGGAAGTTATGATTATACTATGGGCATTTATAATTGGCGGCTTGATTTGTGTAGTCGGGCAATTACTAATTGATCTTACAAAACTTACTCCTGCGCGGATACTTGTAATTTTTGTAGTAGTAGGATGTATTTTAGGTGGGCTGGGCTGGTACGAACGCCTGGTTGAATTTGCTGGGGCTGGTGCGGCAGTTCCACTACCCGGTTTTGGAAACTTACTTGCACGGGGCGTAAAACGTGCGGTAGACGAAAAAGGGCTGCTGGGTGTAATAACCGGGGGTGCAACTGCTATGGCAGGCGGGCTAACCGTGGCTGTAATCTTTGGATATCTTGGGGCATTGGTTAGTAAGCCTAAAGCAAAGGAATAAAATGTGCTACTTACAATAGCTCCGAAAACGGTGTTTACCATTACATGTCTGCGCAAGGCGCAGACGACTGAATCGCTATGCGATAGTCGCTTATGGTAAACACCGTTTTTTGTCACACCATACACGGTTATTCATTAAAAGTGACTAACATAGTAACCATATTGTTTAACTTAAAGCGTTAAAATAGCACTTAGTGAATATTTATTCAAAAATACTTGCATAAATATACATTGGGTGCTATAATCCCTTCAATCAGAAACTTACAGATAATTCCTATGAAAAAGTGATAGGTGAGTAAAAATGAAAATATTTATTGATGGTCAGGCAGGTACTACAGGACTTCAATTAGAAGGGCGGCTGCGAAACAGGCCGGATATTCAACTTTTAGAGATAGACCCTTCTTTTAGGAAGAACATGAATGCCAAACAAGCACTAATGGACGAATCAGATGTTGTGTTTTTATGTTTGCCGGACGACAGCGCAATAGAATCCGTTAAAATGGTAAAAAAAAGTACTGTTGTTATTGATGCTTCCACAGCCCACCGCACAGCATCCGGCTGGGCATATGGTTTGCCGGAACTTTCTTCTGCACATAGGGCAGCTATTGCTACAGGCAAACGCATTGCTGTGCCGGGCTGCCATGCCTGCGGCTTTAGTGCAATAGTTTATCCTTTTGTTACCGGCGGATATCTTCCTGCCGGGGCAAGAATAAATTGCACATCATTGACAGGATATTCCGGCGGGGGTAAAAGCTTAATTCAAACATACGAGACAGGTCGTAAGGCAGATGATTGTTTAAAATCCCCCCGGCCTTATGCATTAGGCCTTACCCACAAGCATTTACCCGAAATGATTGCTGTTAGCGGACTTACAAACCCGCCGCATTTCTATCCGGTGGTGGGTGACATGTTCCAGGGAATGCTAGTTACAGTGCATTTGTGGGCAGAGCAGTTTACTAGAGCTGTAAATCTTAAAAACATCCAAGAAATTTTACGGGAACATTATAACGATTCTCATTTTATAAGAGTTGTCGAGCCGGATACAGATGGCGGCTTTGTTGACCCAACTGCATGTAATAATACTAATTTTCTTGACTTGTGTGTTTTTGGCAACGACAGTCAAATTTTAATTGCGGCACGGCTTGATAATTTGGGCAAAGGTGCTTCCGGTGCAGCGGTTCAGTGTATGAATATCGCCTGCGGCTTGGACGAAAGGATGGGATTGTGATGCAATTTGAATTTATTCACGGTGGGGTAACGTCTGTTCCCGGTTTTACGGCGTCTGGTGTCCATTGCGGAATACGTAAAAATAAAACAAAACGGGATTTGGCGTTAATTATGGCGGACAGGAGCTGTACCGCTGCCGCTGTTTATACTACCAATAAAGTAAAGGCCGCGCCAATACACCTTACAATGGAGAACCTAAAAAACAATTGCGCTTGGGGGATTATCGCAAATAGCGGCAATGCCAATGCCTGCGCCCCAGGCGGTATGGAAGCTGCAAAAAAAATGCTGGAAGCAGTTGCTGCTGAAACAGGACTTGCCCCGGAAGATTTTGTTGTAAATTCTACCGGAGTCATTGGTGTGCCCCTTCCTGTAGACGTTATTGTAGATGCTGTTCCAAAGCTGGTCAGCTCTTTAACAACTGACGGCGAGCCCGTTGCCGAGGCTATTATGACTACAGACACCTTTCCTAAATCGGCGGCACTCAAAGTTGATATAGGCGGCAAAACCGTGACTATAGGCGGCATTGCGAAAGGCTCCGGCATGATACATCCAAATATGGCAACCATGTTTGCATTCCTAACTACCGATTGCGATATCGCACCAGAACTACTGCAAGCGGCCTTAAATGAGTCTGTTGACCGTACTTATAACCGTATTAGCGTAGATGGAGATACTTCTACCAACGATATGACTGCTGTTTTAGCTTCCGGCACAGCCGGTAATGCAAAAATTAACGATAGAAATACTGATTTCGACATTTTTGCCGGTGCTCTTGATGCCATTAATTTAAAGCTAGCAAAAGCAATTGCTAGGGATGGGGAAGGAGCTACTAAGCTAATTATTTGCGAAGTTGCGGGTGCATATTCTTTGGAAAACGCCGTATGTATGGCTAAATCTGTAATTTCATCATCTCTGGTAAAAGCCGCTATGTTTGGGTCAGATGCTAATTGGGGCAGAGTATTATGTGCAATGGGCTATTCTGGTGCAGATTTTAACCCAGATAAGATTGATGTAGCATTTTCGTCAAAAGCAGGATGCGTTTCTGTCTGCGAAGGCAGCAAAGGGTTGCCTTTTGACGAAAACATTGTGAAAAAAATCCTTTCCGAAGAAGAAGTAACAATCGAAATTACCCTCTATGATGGCAGCGGTCAAGCTAACGCCTATGGCTGCGATTTGACATATGACTATGTAAAAATTAACGGAGATTATCGGACATGATGGCTAATATAGATAAGGCTCGCATTTTAAGCGAAGCGTTGCCGTATATTCAGGAGTATCACGGTAAAACAGTAGTAGTAAAATATGGCGGTGCGGCTATTGCTGCCGACGATTTATGTCGCTCGGTTATAAGCGATATTGTGCTCCTGTCACTGGTTGGGATTAAAGTTGTACTGGTTCACGGCGGTGGGCCGGAAATTAACGAGATGTTAAATAAAATTGGCAAGGAATCTATATTTATAGACGGCTTGCGTTATACCGATAACGAAACCATGGATATTGTACAGATGGTTTTAAGCGGGAAAATAAGCAAACAATTGGTTCAAATGATTGGCGAACAGGGTGGCAAGGCTTTTAGTTTATCCGGTATTGATGGGCGTATGATGGTTGCCAAAAAGTTATCCGGCAAAGATTTGGGCCTTGTAGGCCAGCTTACATCCATCGACCCGGAACCTGTAAAAATGGTTTTGGAAAAAGGCTATATCCCGGTTGTATCCACCATTGCCTGTAGCGAGGAGCTTGGAGTCGCTTATAATATCAATGCGGATATCGCCGCTGCCAGTTTGGCTGCTGCCTTAGGTGCAGAAAAATTAATTTTAATGACGGATGTGCGTGGTCTTATGCGCAATCCCAAGGATGAGAGTACTCTGCTGTCCGTGGTGACATTACCTGAGATTGCTCAGCTTATCAAAGAAGGAATAATTAGCGGCGGCATGATTCCAAAAATAGATTGCTGTATAGAAGCCGTACGCCAAGGGGTGCCCAGGGCGCATATATTAGACGGGCGTGTGCCTCATTCTATTTTAGTTGAAATTTTATCCGACCAAGGTATCGGCACCATGATACTTAGATGACAAAAAAGCGGCTGCGCCGCTTCCCGCAGGAAGCGAAAGCGGGATTTGGGGCAGAGCCCCATTAAGAAGGAGGGGACGAATTGTCTACAGACAAAATCAAGTCTCAGTATGATTCTAATGTTTTAACAACGTATGGGCGTTATCCGGTGGCTTTCTCTAAAGGTAAAGGTTGCCGGTTATGGGATGCTTCCGGTAAGGAGTATATAGACTTTATGTCTGGGATAGGTGTATGTTCGGTGGGGCATTCCCACCCTAAATGGGTAGAGGCGGTTGCCGCACAAGCCGGTGAACTTGCTCACGTCTCAAATTTATACTACACAAAGCCTGGGGGAGAGCTTGCAGAGAAACTTTGCGCACTTTCCGGAATGAGCGGAGTTTTTTTTGCAAACAGCGGAGCAGAATCCAGCGAAGGATTAATTAAATTAGCCCGCAAATACAGCAAAGATAAATATGGCTCGGGCAGGCATGTTGTATTAACCTTAAAGGATTCTTTCCATGGTCGTACATTGGCGGCTTTAACTGCTACCGGGCAGGATAAATTTCACCATCATTTTGACCCTTTCGTACCGGGCTTCAGATATGTATCTGCCGGTGATATGACGGCTCTAAAATCTGAAGGAAACGATGTTTGCGCACTTTTGATAGAAATAGTACAAGGGGAAGGTGGAGTAAAACCCTTAGATGCAGACTATATAAAACAAGCGTCCGAACTTTGTAAACAGCGTGACTGGCTTCTTATGATAGATGAAGTGCAGACGGGCATAGGCCGCACAGGCCGTTGGTTTGGCTTCCAGCATTACGATGTGCAGCCGGATGCTGTTTCTTTTGCAAAGGGGATAGCCGGGGGCTTGCCGCTAGGCGGCTTTTTGGTGAATGACAAACTAAGGAATGTACTTGGCCCCGGCGACCATGCCACTACGTATGGTGGAAATTTGATTTGCTGCGCCGCTGCTCTTGCCACAATAGAAATCCTTGAGCCCATATTGCCGCAAGTAGAAGAAAAGGGCGAATACATCCGCAATAGAATTAAAGCTATGAAACTGCCAAATGTAGCCGGGGTACGGGGCAAAGGTCTTATGCTTGGCGTAGAAATAAAAGGCTTAACGCCGGGCGAAGCTAATCTGAAGCTATTGGATGCCGGGCTTGCAAGCCTTACTGCCGGAACGGATGTTGTACGCTTTTTGCCCCCGCTTGTAATAGAAAAAAATGATATGGACGCCGGACTTGATATTTTTGAAAACGTGATGAGGAGAATGTGAATATGAAACACTTAACAAAGTTAATGGACTTAAGCAAAGAAGAAATTTTGGAAATTTTAAGCCTTGCAGATCAAATGAAATACAACTTAAAGCATGGTAAAGAACATAAAATGCTTGCAGGCAAAACTTTGGCAATGATATTTCAAAAAGCTTCTACCCGTACAAGAGTATCTTTTGAGGCCGGAATGTACCAGCTTGGCGGGCATGCTATGTTCCTAAGTTCTAACGATTTGCAAATTGGCAGAGGCGAACCTGTACAGGATACTGCCCGTGTACTTTCACGTTATGTCGATGGCATAATGATTCGTACTTTTGCCCAACAGGAAGTAGAAGACTTAGCCAAGTGGGGTACAATCCCGGTGATTAACGGACTTACGGATTTCGCCCACCCATGTCAGGTTCTTGCCGACCTTATGACCATACGGGAATACAAAAGCACCCTTGAAGGAGTGCGGATGGCCTATCTTGGTGATGGTAACAACATGTGCAATTCTTTAATTGTTGGTGGGTTAAAATGCGGCTTGATTGTATCTGTAGCGGTGCCGGAGGGTTATGACCCTCACCCGGATGTTTTAGCCTTTGCGGCTGAATATCCAAATTTTAACCTTTACCGTACCCCTCAGGAAGCAGTGAAAAAAGCGGATGTTGTAATTACCGATGTGTGGGCCAGCATGGGGCAAGAAGCCGAAGCTGCTGCACGGCAAAAGGCTTTTGCGGGATATCAAATAAACAATGAGCTATTAGACTTGGCAGACTCAAAAGCTATAGTTCTGCATTGCTTGCCTGCTCATAGAGGCGAGGAAATAAGTGCCGAAGTTTTAGAAGCTCATGCCGGTTCCATATTTGACGAGGCGGAAAATCGTTTGCATGCCCAAAAAGCTGTAATGGCTTTGTTAATGGGGTAAATATCATGCCAAAAAGAACTGATATTAATAAAATTCTGATAATAGGCTCAGGGCCTATTATAATTGGTCAAGCCTGCGAGTTTGACTATTCCGGCACACAAGCTTGCCACGCCTTGCGAGATTTGGGCTACGAAATTGTGCTGGTAAATTCAAACCCGGCAACAATAATGACAGACCCACAAACGGCAGATATTACGTACATCGAACCACTGAATGTTTCAAAACTTGCCGATATTATTGCCATAGAAAAACCGGATGCCTTACTTCCAAACTTTGGCGGGCAAACTGCCCTTAATTTAAGTATGGAATTAGAGAAATCCGGAGTATTAGCCAAACATGGCGTGGAAGTAATAGGCGTAAACTTTGCTGCTATAGAGCGTGGCGAAGATCGAGTCATTTTTAAGGAAATGATGGAAGAGTTGGGTATTGGCATGTGTAAGTCCGAGCCTGCGCACAACATAGAAGAAGCTGTGGCGGCAGCTTCCCGTTTGGGTTATCCATGTGTGGTGCGCCCTGCTTTTACAATGGGTGGTGTTGGCGGCGGCATATGTACTAACGAGGCCGAGCTTACCGAAGTGGCCTCCCGCGGGATATCAGCCAGTATAATAAATCAAGTACTAATAGAAGAAAGCGTACTCGGTTGGGAAGAACTCGAACTTGAAATAATCCGGGATACCACAGGTCATACAATCACCGTTTGCTTTATCGAAAATATCGACCCAATGGGTGTTCACACAGGAGATTCTATTTGTGTTGCACCTATGCTTGACGTAAGTGATGATGTGATGGCAAGACTGCAGGGATATGCTTACAAAGTTGTAGAGTCCGTAGGCGTGATTGGCGGTTGTAATTGCCAGTTCGCATATAATCGTGAGCAAGACCGCATTGTTATAATTGAAATTAACCCCCGAACATCACGTTCTTCGGCCTTGGCCTCTAAGGCTACTGGGTTCCCAATAGCCAAGGTTGCCGCCCAGCTTGCTGTTGGTGTAACTCTGGACGAAATACCATATTACCGTGGAGTAAGCTTGGCAGAGTATGTGCCTTGGGGCGAATACACGGTAGTAAAATTTCCACGATGGGCTTTTGAGAAATTCCCGGAAGCGAAGGATGAGCTTGGCACTCAAATGAAGGCCGTAGGCGAGGCAATGAGCATAGGAAAAACTTTTAAAGAAGCAATGCAAAAAGCTATACGCTCTTTAGAAAATGACCGTTATGGCCTTGGCCTGGTAGACTTTTTAGAGAAAATGAGTAAAGAAGAACTACTTGTAAAGCTTAGTATGCGCCCAGGCGGAGAAAGGTTTTTTATAGTATATGAAGCATTACGTAAAGGCATAAGCATAGAAGAAATTACAGCCAAAACCGCAATGAAGCAATTTTTTCTGCAGCCTTTAAAAGAAATGGTAGAACTGGAAAAAGAAATCTTTGCTTATAAAGGCAAAAAAGTACCGGAGCCTTTAATGAAAAAGGCGAAGCAAGATGGCTTTGCAGACAAGTATATTGCAAAATTATTAGGGGTGTCGGAAAATAATTTGAGAGACCAACGTGCAGCCCTTGGCATAAAAAAGGGTTGGGGAACTATAAAAGTGTCCGGTGTCGAGAATGCTAAATACTACTATTCATCTTATAACATTGCACCGGGACCGGCACAAAATTCCGACAAAGATAAAGTGTTGATTTTAGGCGGCGGGCCTAATCGTATAGGGCAGGGGATAGAGTTTGATTATTGCTGTGTTCACGCTGCCTATGCTTTAAAAGACTTAGGCGTGGGAACAATAATGATAAACTGCAACCCGGAAACTGTATCCACCGACTACGACACTGCCGACAGTCTATACTTCGAGCCTTTAACCGTAGAAGATGTAATGGCCATAATTGAATACGAAAAGCCAATGGGCGTTATTGTACAATTTGGCGGACAAACTCCTTTGAATATAGCCGAAGAGCTGGAAAACCTAGGTGTACCTGTTTTAGGAACTCGTCCCGACATAATAAATACAGCCGAAGACCGTGACCTTTTTAGAGCAATGATGCAGAAGTTAGACATTCCTATGCCGGAAAGCGGAATGGCAAAAACACCGGAGGAAGCTTTGCATGTGGCAGAAACAATAGGGTACCCTGTAATGGTACGCCCGTCATATGTACTTGGCGGTCGGGATATGAAGATAATTTACAACGAAAACCGGCTTAGTGAATATATGGAAAATGCAGCTTCCGATGTGTTGATAGACCGTTTCTTACAGCGGGCTTTGGAATGTGAAGCAGATGCTATAAGTGATGGGGTTTCGGTATTTGTACCTGCCATACTTGAGCATATCGAATACACAGGTGTGCATAGTGGCGACAGTGCCTGCGTTATCCCGGCAGTAAACCTAACAGCTAAAGAACGGGAGAAAATTGTTGAATATACCGAAAAAATTGCCGTAGAATTGGGCGTTGTCGGTTTGATGAATATTCAATACGCCATTGAGGGCGATAAAGTGTATGTATTGGAAGCAAACCCGCGAGCGTCTCGCACAGTGCCGCTGGTTTCTAAAGTTTGCAATATTCAAATGGCACGCATTGCTACCGAGGTAATGTATAAAAAAGCCATAAGCCAGCCTATAAATATTGTATGTTTGCCTGCACCGGATGCACCTGTTTTCGGTGTTAAAGAATCTGTTTTTCCGTTTAATATGTTTCACGAGGCAGACCCGGTATTGGGACCTGAAATGCGCAGTACCGGTGAAGTATTGGGCATGTCTAATAATTTCGGTCAGGCTTTTGCCCTGGCACAAGAGGGCGCAAAGTGCCCGCTTCCGGAATCCGGTACGATATTGCTGTCTGTGTCAGAGGGTTATATGCGCAGTTTGTCGGGTATCGCCGCCACATTCCAACTGCTTGGTTTTGATATTTTGGCAACGGATAAAAGCTATAAATATTTGCGGAAGTTGGGGATAACTTGTCGGCTGATTCACGATTTTAGAGGAGATAAACAGGTTAGTGATTTGATTTTAGACGGCACTATATCTATGGTGATTAATACTCCCGGCACTACATTGTCAGAAATGGGATTTGATATACGCCGTGCCGCTGTAAGAAAATCCATTCCTATGCTTACCACTATTGAAGCTGCAAGGGCTGCCTGCCTTGCGATAACAGCTATGAAAAATAACAATGCCAAGGTGCAGAGCTTGCAATCTTATCATAATAATTGAAGCTAGTAAGTTGTTTTGAACCGATCGTTTAACGGGCTATTCTTATGCCCAATTAAATATGCGTTCATTTTTGCCGCTTCCCGACCGGAATCTATATGACCATTGATAAGTGCCTCGCCTAAGCTGTAAGCTGCCACGTATTCATGCCAGTTTGAATATATGCGACTTGCGGCTTCGGCGGCTTTTTTTATATAGTCCCAGGCTTCTTCTTCCGTTATATATCCCACAGCCGCACATGTTCGTGCCATATATGCTACGCACCCCAAGTCGTATGCCGCAAAGTTACTTATACCATAGGTTTCGTTAAGGGGGTGGCGATGGTTCTCAACTGGTGGGTTTGTTAGGCGGTAAATTACATCTCCATAAGACTTTACCCCGCCTGTAATGGTTGCCTTAAGGGTTTTTAGGGCAAACTCGTCGGCTTTTTCTTCAATTTCTTCTTCATCGGTAATGTCGTTTGTTATAAGGTGCCAATCTAAGGTGTTGGCAGAGTTTTTGATGGCGGCTTTGTAGTTTGCTTCTAGCCCCGACAAATCTTTAATGTCGTCATTAGTTACAAAAAAATTTTCGTGAAGATACTTGCCAAATTCAGGCTCATCTCGTTTTTCGTGGTTGGCTATAAACTTAGTAAAAATTTCTTTTGCTACATGGGCATTACATTCACAAGCGATATTGGACTCTATCATTGCTTTTGCTTCTTCGGTATTGGTGACAAGCCATGAATTGTTTATCCTATCCATTAGGGGCTGCAAATCTTTTGCCTCGCCGTAATCGTCGGGCAGTAATTTGAAGATACGGGCAGATTCCTTATACTTATATGCCATAGGCGCACCAAAAGCCAGCCACATTCGCTGGTCTGGTGTAACGGCATTGGCTTCTTCAAGTTCTTTTACAGCCGGGCGTTCCATTGCTTCCGGGGTAAGTTTAGAAAATAATTTGGCTAGTATAGACATATTAAAGCTCCTATCTCCTTGTAAGTTTGCTACATAATATGATGTCATATAGCCTTGCTAACAGGGGGGTACAGTGTACAAGCCTTTAATAAGAATACCATTAGAACCAGTAATATTCAAGAAATTTCCGCATGAATGCACAGCATTAGTGTGTAGGAAATGATGCTGTTTTTGTCAGGAGTGATGTTAATGGAAATTGACGGCCTACATCTAGCCCATGTCACACGTAGAAGCAAATCATCAAATTCACCACGGTTAGCTTTCTGCGCCGGCTGGATGGCTGATATAGGATTTATACCTAATGCATTGGTGCAATATCTTCCTGAGTTGGGTGTTATCAACGGTGGTGCGGCATGAAATTGTACCTAACCTGTGTTACGAACAAAAAAAGGACATCGCATGTAATCGTGACCCCCAGCATAACATTTTATTCGGAATGGACGAGGCCCATGGGCTTCGTCCCCGATGCACTGGTGCAGTTTATCCCCGAACACGGCGGCGCAAAGTTCCGGCTGTGTAACGAAAATATTGCCAGCTACAGCGAATTAGTCATGCGCACAACGAAATTAGGCGGCGTTTTGGTTCACGCAAAAATGTTTGACCACAAGGATTACCCATGCTTATCCGTTTCAGGCAGAGTTATGGAACGCACCGGGCTTGCCATTGGCGATAACCTTATCGCTAGGTTTGAACCAGGGCTTGTTCATCTGCGCAAGGTTCCGCCGGGGCAAGTCAAGATTGTTACCGCAGGGCGAATGTCCGGTAAATGGCTGTTGGAATCGGGGTTTACACCGGAGGGAGTACTTACCATAACGTCAGAACCCGGCCTGATTATCTGCCAGCTACAGGAAAACGGCATAGAACGCACTGCCGAACTTGTAAAGCTTGCATATGCCAACGACTTGGGCTTGATACAAGTACGCAGAGTAGCTGATTCACGGGTTGTCATACCACTGGTTGAGATACCGCCATCACGGTTCATAAAGGCCGGGCTTGCCCCCGACGATACTTGCCTTGCCACTTATGGACACGGGCGTATACAAATACAAAAACTCGATTTTAACGCATTAGGCTTTAATTAGCAGTCCCAGTTGTCCGTTTTTGTCATAGGTGGCGGACGCTGTTGACATATATGGAATACCACAGTTGGAAGCCCTTTACTTTACTGTTGCGTTCCATGCGGACGGCTCGCCGTTAACGTTTAAACGTTTGTGTACTTTTAGTACTGGCTTCCGGCTGTTCCAAAGGGCGTAAATATGCCATAACTATGCATTTATGCCTTTTGGAACAGTCTTACTGTATGTTTTGTGCGGTGCGGATTTTGTCCGTATAACGCTGCCTTCCGGGATGTGATACAGACTGTTTATGCACCTTGCTACGAAAATAAAAGTAGCGTCTGCTCCTTGAAAACAGAATGTAGACGTATGTAAGCAGCAAAAGAGCAACACAAAAAAAGGTATGTACCATGTGTTTAAAATATAACAATATATAGATGTTTATACAGCAGTACGTTCGACTTGATATCCTAAACGAGTAAGTTCATGAATTAACTTAGATGTTCGTTTTTGTTGACATTTTAGCCTACGTTGCTCAAAAGCAAACTCATCAAACGGATTCTTGGATTTTATTATTGTGTAGATAATAACGAGTAGTTTTCTTGCAAGAGCAATTATCCCCCGTTTGGCTCCACGTTGTTGTTTAATTTTCCAATACCAACCTGAAAGATATGTTTTTCGTTTGCCTGCAATTACCCACGCAACCTCGCAAAGCATACTTTTGATGTATGGATTGCCTTTGTTTACAGCAACAGCTTTTCTTTTTCCGGCACTCTCATTGTTCCCCGGCGCAAGCCCGGCCCATGAGCAAATATGTTCTGATGTAGGGAATCTACTCATATCTACACCTATCTCTGCAATAATTGCAGAAGCCGCAGTAACATCTATGCCCAGTATGGAGCATAGCAACGACAGAGCTTCCGAAAACTGTTTTATGAAAGCATTAATAGAATTCTCTACTTCTTTACGATGTTTTTCCAATTGTTCCAGATGGATAAACATCATTTTAAAAAACTCTCTTTGATGAAGTGATAATGTTCCATTTACGGCAATCATGATTGCTTTGATATTTTTGCGGGTTTGTGTTTTAAGGCAGATGTCCAGTGCTTCTATAGTCATACTGCCGTGAGTCATAAGGTGCCGCATAATATTTTTGCCGGATACGCCGAATATATCGGTAATAAAACTTGATAAACGGAATCCGGAACTCTGCAAAAATTTTTCAATACGATTTTTTTGAGATGTAACATCACGAACTATACTTTTGCGATAGCGTGTTAGATGCCGCAACTCACGAATCTCTTTATCCGGTATAAAACTACCGTTTAACAAACCAGCCCTTAGCAAGGTGGCAATCCATTCGGAATCCCGCATGTCTGTCTTTTTGCCGGGGACATTCTTCATATGCCTTGCGTTGACAACTAAAAGCCGGATTTCCGAGTTAAAGCAATCTTCCAATGTTTCATAAATAGGTTGCCAATAAATGCCTGTGCTCTCCATGGCGATATGACGGCATTTCGTTTCCTCTACCCATTTGCGCAGTTCTTGCATGCCTGGAATCAAGGTTGTGAAGGTTCGAATTTCTTTTTCTGGTTTTGTATTGCTTTCACCAACTAAAAGACATGCAACAATAGTGTCTTTATGGATATCCAGCCCCATACAACATGTTAAAAGATCTTCCATTACTATGCCTCTTTCATTAATTAAAAAAGTAGGCAGGAGTATTGCCCAGCGGTATTTGAACTTTGCTACTCGTGCTAATTTGAAGATGACTTCAAACTGCTACAACCGTTTGTGCTCTTGAGCAATGTATCCACGTTGACAATCGGGGTGACATATCCTCCAAGGTGCAATCGGATTTGGCCCTGCCTCGGGTTTCATTATATCTTTTTATGTAGTTTTTGACTTTCCATTTTCATGGCCGTATGTGATTGCCTTTCATGGGGGTTGACAACTACATAGGGCTTGCTTTACCAAAGCCCGTTAATCAACCGCAAGGAGTGTTACACATGACACACCCAAAAATGCAATACACCTATGTTGGTATCGACAGCCACAAAGACACACATACCGCCGTTTTTATCGACTGCTTTTTTGAAAAGCTGGGCGAGGTACAGTTTCATAACCGTCCATCCAGCTTTGATGATTTTCTGCAACAAGCGCAAGCATATCTGATGGACGGCACAATCTTTATGTTTGGCATGGAGGACTGCTCTTCTTATGGTAGGTCGCTAATGGTATACCTTACACAAAACGGTCACCATGTTAAACATGTCAACGCCTTACTGGTTGCCCGTGAACGTAAAAACCAAAACGCCACAATAAAAACCGACGGTATAGACGCAGAGTGCGCCGCCCGTGTACTGTTATCCAAATTTGGCGAACTGCCGGACGCAGCCCCGGACGATAAATACTGGACGTTGCGTTCATTGGTTGCCCGGCGGGGCTTGCTTGTACGCCATCGTGCCGCAACAAAGCACTACTTACACAGTTTGCTAACCCAGCACTACCCGGATTACCGCAGCTTTTTTGACAAAATCGACTGTCGAACCTCTCTGGCATTTTTTGCCCGGTATCCATCACCATGCGCATTGCAAGGCACTACAGCCGAAGAACTTACCGCATTTTTAGAGATACCATCAAACAAACATGTTGGCAAGACTAAAGCCAAGCAGATTTTACACAGTGTACAAGGTTCTAACACTGTCATGCAACACCAGGACATACTAAATTCTGTGGTGCAGTCTGTTATCCGCCAGCTTGAGTTTAACATCCAGGAGATAGAACGGCTGGAGGTTAACATCAAGGAATTTTTGACCGAGTTTAACTGCACCCTAACCAGCATGACAGGCATAGACACAGTAACCGCCGCACAAATATTATCTTGCATAGGCGATATCAAAAAGTTTCCCACTTCCGCCAAGCTTGCCCGATACGCCGGAATAGCCCCGGTAACATACGCATCCGGCAAGAAGGACTTGCAATATGCCAACCAACAGGGCAACCGAGAACTAAATTCGCTGTTTTTCTGGTTGGCTGTGCGCATGTCAAACCCATTATCCGGCAAGCAAAGAGTAATGAACTCATTTTTTTATCATTACTACCAGCGCAAAATGTCCGAGGGTAAAACCAAACGCCAAGCCATAAAGTGCGTAGAACGGCGGCTTGTTAATATCATTTGGACTATGCTTACCAAAAACGAAGAGTACGTAAACCCGCCTGCATACAACTTACTGGAATAAAAAGTAATTTTGCCTAACCACGGGTAAGCTGTTACAATTAAAGCCCGAGCATACAACCCAAGACCCCTAAAAGGAACTAGTCCAGACCCGTTTTTCCACATGCGTTTTGGCCAAGCAAGAATGATGGGTAGTCCGAATAATATTGCACAGGCGGGTAATCTCTACGTTTTCACCATGAATAACCCAGTGCGATGGGCGGACCCAACCGGACTGTTTGCGCAACTGCCGCCTGAATTAATATATGGCACCCCTGGAATACCGTGGAGCCCACGTCCGACCTCTTCCAGTTCAAGTTCTGGTTCTAGTTTTTCAACTTCAGTCCCAGCACATATAGGGTTTGGATCTGTAGCAGGTATGGGTGCTATTCATTCTGTTAATTCCGTAGTCATGGCAAGTTTGCAACCTGCTGCGGTGGGCGGGGTTTGTCAAATTATAATAAAGATTTCAAAGAAGGGCTATGAGCTTGTAAAAACCACCAGTGGCTATAAATGGGTAAGAACCCAGGCAAGTAGAGCAGGACAATCAGTAAGTAATGCTGCACGATCAGGGGCTCAAGCAGTAGGCAATGCTGCACGCGGGGCTTGGGATGCTGTTACTGGTTTCTTTAGTAGGGGTGGCTCTATTTGGGGGGATTTAAGTAGAGCAGCTGACTTTGGGTTTAAGACATACCGTGATATGCGAGATGCTATTGCGGGTACTGGACTTCATGCGCATCATATTATTGAGAAACGTCTTCTTGATGTCGTCATTGATATAACGGTTGCCGTGACTAAAGCAGAGCATCAGATATTTACAAATCTATGGCGAAATGAAATAGCTTATGGGCTTGGAACCCACTCAAAAGCGACAGTCTGGGAAGCAGCTCAAGTAGTATACAAACATCACCCGATAATATTGGATCAAGTACGTCTGTCACTAGGCTTTTAAGACCAATACTCTGTAGATATCCCTTGCCTTGAAAGAGGGATATTTACAGAGTATTGCAAAATGTTTGCGTTATAAAGAAAGGATGCTGAAAAGCATGAGAATAAAGCGCAGATTTACGTTCCATCAAGATGAGAAGAAAATTTTTCGTTTTTTAGACAAACATAAAATAGAATATGACCATAATGACAAAAGTTGGAGCGTCGCATTTGAATTGTTTGAAGACCAAGAAAATTTCAAGCTAGTAGATGATTTCATGTCATCTAAAAATAGAACAGGCGTAGCAACAGCCGTATACACCAAAGACGAAGTCGAAAATGCGCAATGGTTAACCGTCAGAAGTACTTGGCGAAACCTGTACCCACAGCCCGAAGAAAATGGTGGCTACAAGCACACGACGTATGATTCGTCATGCCGCTGCGAAGGCAATCCGCCCATACTTACTCTCAGAAACGGAACAACTCATAGGGAACTTAGTAATAAGAATCTGCCCGAGCATCACTGCGATAAAGGGTTGGTTCAAAAAAATAGTTTTGTCTTAAAAAAAGAACCCAATTGGGGGTCTCGAAATTTTCTAATGATATGGTGGATTTGGGATGAGTTTTTCATTTCATTAAAAGCTGTTGAAATGTTGAAAAACAGTGACTTTACTGGATTCGACTTCTGGGATGTTTTGAACACAAAGGGTGAGGCGATGAGCAATACCAAGCAGTTACTCATTAAACGATATCTTGATTATGGCTTGCACCCCATCTCAATTCAGGAAACATTTCCTTGCCCGATATGTGGTTTCGTCAAATATTTTCAAAAACCAGGAGGCAATTATTTCAAAAAAGAAATATTCGATGAAGTCAAAGAGGATATTGTAAAAACATCAGATAAATTTGGAGAAATAGGTTGTTCTAGTTTAATTTTAGTAACTCATAAATTCTATAAAGCCATAACAGAAGCAAAACTTGACCGAGGTCTTATATTTGAGCCTGTTGAACTGGTATAGAACTGTGCGGTTTAAATGCTGGAGAGCAGCACGAGCACCTGATGAGGGTTTGACAGGGAGAGTGATACTACAAGGTATTGCTCTTTTTTATCGCTCTTCCCAGAAAACCAAAGCGATAAACCCATGCCGCCAAAGGCGGTATAATAGGCGTACTATTATTGTTATTAATGTTTCGGGTTATCAGAACGCCCCAATAAATAATCTAAACTTACATCAAAGTAATCGGCAATCTTGACAGTTGTTTCGTGATTAGGTTCACGATTGCCTAATTCATAATTTTGATAGCCACGCTCAGTCATTTCTAAATCAACAGACACTTCTCTTTGAGTCTTTGCGATTTTCACACGACATTCTTTTAATCTATTGGCAAAAACGGACATGTATAAATCCTCCAATAATTTTTATAAGTAATAGCATTGACATCCCTATTTGTACGTGATAACATATCCACGTTCGATACGGGGCTGGCGATAAGCATAGTTGGCATACCCCTGTAGCTAACAGGGGGGTACAGTGTACAAGCCACAACACCTTGATGAAATGTGATTGACATAGTATTATGTACCTATAATATTTCACATCATCAAGGAGTGTTTTAAATGCCTTTTAACACGAAATTAAAGGAACTTCGTTTACAAAACAATTTGTCACAAGAGCAGTTATCAAGAAGGCTTGACATTACAACACGCCCTTATATCGACTATGAAAAAGGAAAAAAATATCCGCCTGTAGAAACACTTCTTCGCATGGCAAAATTTTTCGGGGTCAGTGTATCTTATCTTGTGGACGAACAAAGCGAACTCTCTGTAAGTGAACAAACGCAAGTGCAAAAATATGGGACGTTAAGGGCAAGTCAATTGGTCGAAGAAATTAGCGGCATGTTTGCAAGCGGGGAATTGTCTGAAATGGATAAAAATTCCATAATGACAGCATTGCAAGAGGCATACAGAGTGTCGAAAAATTAAAACAAGAAAACATGAGTTTGAACTCGGCTAATCCTCTCTGTAAATGTGCAATGTGCAGCTATTACAATGGGGGATTTTTTTGAGTGATAAAATACAAACAAATAAAAATATAATCATATACGATTGGCTTTCATTTTCAACAAAAATCCATACAGTAGAACAAATAATAAAAATGATTGGCTTGTCAGAATCTATGTTTCAAGATATTTATGGTTTTTACGGATACAACAAGAGGATTACATACGAGGGTGTGTCTATTTTATATGACGGTCATACGTCAGACATGGGCGTTATGCTTGAAATGAGCGGTCAGGGATGCCGTACCTTTGAAACGTTGGGCAACGGTAATTGGGAATCATTATTCGAACTTACAAAACACTGGCAAGGCAGTAAACTCATAAATATTTCTCGTCTTGATATAGCGTATGACGACCACAAAGGCATACTGGATATTGAAAAAATTAGCAATGACACCGAAGCCGGGCATTACATAGCATAAACACGCAACTATGAAGTCATAAACAGCAACAAGGGTAGAACTGTCATCCACGGTAGTAAAGCATCCGGTGTATATATAAGGATATACGATAAGGCAAAAGAACGTGGCCATACTGATGGTCGCCACTGGGTTCGTTTGGAGCTTCAGCTTCGTGATAAAAATGCGCTGGGCTTCATACAAAATGGCACTGCAATTGGAGCAAAATTTCTGGGTGTTGTTTATAATTATCTTCGTTATGTAATACCAAGTGCAACCGACACTAATAAACGCCGCTGGGTTGATGCGGACTATTGGACGAACTTCATCGAGTCTGCGCATAAAATACGAATACATCAAAAACCTGGTATTGAGTATAACGAAAAAAATCTTGAAGCGTTTGTATTGCGCAACTCCGGTAATAGCATAAATGTATTCCGAAAGATATTTGGCGATGCAAATTTGCTGTGTGCGCTTGACATTATTGACAACAAAGCCAACTATTCGTTGAAACAGAAGAGACTTATTGAAAAATATGAGGGGCACTCTGTGCAAACCCCAACTATTATTTCCAAGTATCAATAATTAGAGAATGTTTGAATATAGCCAAGATAGGATGCCAGCACCAGTATCTTCTCTTGGCTATAAAATATAACCCGCCTAAATAGCAGAATGCGTTATAGTTCCTCTACCTCTACTGTAATTTTTGGCACTACCTCAATTTCCGGAAAGACATCCTCCCAATTGTGAGAATGGACTTTGTACAGGCTATAATTTTTCTGCCGTAAAACCTCTAGCCAATCCCAGCCATCAAGCCCATATTTTTTTTTCAATACTTCCACAGTGCCGAATATCTCTGTTTTTATTTCATATTCAAGCATACGCTCTATTTTAGATATATCACTGCCATCTTCGGGAGGCTCTTCTATATGGCCTATTACTTTTATATTAATAATCGCACGTAAGTTTTCATTGTTTGCCCCGGCGGGTTCGAAGCTTACTTTGGCGGCATGCTTCTGTATTTTTATAGGGATAAGCTCACCATAGTTTTTAACAGTTACCACCGCCCCGTTATTGCCGTGGTTCAAGCACCACAAAAAACCCTGCAACTCTTCCTGGGTTAGCTTGCCAATTTTGTGCCGATGTTTTATGGCTGCCGCCCCGTCTAGTTTAAGGGGGGAGCCTTCGCACTCCTCCTGCGCAATTATTGGGATTACTGCGCCGTCGTTATAGGATGTCGACAACCGTTCTAAATCCAGGGCAAAGCTTGCACCGCCAAGTTTGTTTTTATTGCGGTAAATGTCTGCAACATATAGCCCCGGCAAAGTTTCTCCCGGAGGCTTTGCTTCCAAAATGTCTTTCGCACTGCCTTCTGCCGCAAGCACGTTAATGCGCAGGTCTATATCAGACTTATTTTTCATAGCATTTATAACACTGCTTGTCATGTCTGCATTAGAAAGTAAGTCATTGCCCAGTATTAGTAACTTGGCCTGACCATAGTACAGTGTTTTGTCGGTTTTTGCGTCAAGCTTTTTAAGTGCTTCGGTTACGGTTTGTCCGGTTGCGGTTTTTATGCGATGGGGCTCGCCTTCTTTTTCTTCTTCACTGTCTTTTTGTAGTAGGGGAACAGTTAGGCTTACGGCGTATTCACCATCTTTGTTATCTATGCCAATAGCAACTACAAAAGCGCGATTTTCTATTTCTACTCTGTCCCAGCATCCTGTAAGAAAAAATGTGCCAGCTACGAAAATAATAATTAGCGATGAGCTTTTCGCCGCTGTTTTTACATTGTTGCGATGCTGCCTGGAAACAGAGCGCAGCTTTGCGGCAATTAGCAAAAATGTTGGGAGAACCACCATAAAGAACACTCCGGCGGTAAGATATATAAAGTCAAGTATCCCGTAAACATCTTCCCAAGGGAAAATAGATACGGCAAAAACCGCAAGAGTGGTGACAATGACACCTAGATGTCGTGCAGTAGGCTTAAACATATCCTTAACCAACAACCCGCCAAAAAACAGCATCATATTTCCAATTGCAAAAGCTGTGATAATCCAAAAGCTAAACATTAATGCCTCTTGTCGCTCGATAAAAGAACCGGGAATGTTTAGCATATCCATCATACGAAGTACGGGCCATGGTTGATTAGCAACGCCGCGTCCAAATTTTGCTATGGTTAGCACTGTAATCAAAAGAATTACCCCTCCGGCAAAACCTAAGGCCCCGGCTACATACCGTCCCATGTGCCTACGGTTTTTCTTTATAAACGGGGACACAAGCAGCAGGCATTCCAGACCGGTGAAAATAAACCCAAGTGCCAAAGTGCCATGCAACAAATCCCCGGGGGGTGTAACCATTACCGGCTGCAAGTTGGCAAAATTAGTATCAAAAAAGGCAAGGGCAACTAAAAATATAAAAGGTAATGCCATTACCGCAAATAATATTTCTGCAACCCTTGCCCGTGCTTCCATGCCTTTTGCCGCAGCATAGGCGCACACAAAAAGCACTGCCGCACTAACTGCCGCCAAAGGCGTTTGCGGAAGCATAATACTTTGTGTTATCTCCATGAAAATACGCAGCTCCAACCCCGCCGATAACACCAACTTTAACCACAATGCGATACCGCAAATATATGCCACGGGGCGGGTCAGCAAATCTCCTGTAAATTCTATAAACCCGGCCTCGGGTTTCGTTTTTGTAGCGGTAATAACTGCAGACGAAATAAGCAAGCCAATAAGAACAGCCAGTACTATAAGCCCGACAGCAATAATCCAACCGTCCTGGCCGGCAAATTCCGCAACACGGCGGGGAAGTACAATTATCCCCGTGCCCATGGCACTAAGGATTATTAAAATTTGCAATTGGCGCATTGTAATTTTTCCGTTTGCGGCAAGCATACTTTTGCTCCATTCTATCATATGACTCTATCATTACTTCATTCTGGTTGCTTGATCTCTGCGGGCAAAAAATGGCCGCTTCTTAAAGCTGGAAAGTGGAAAGCGGAAAATACTGTCCTTAAGTTCTTGGTAGCCATTCATTTCTGCGGAAGCAAAAGGCATAAGATATGGGAAGCTAAAACTGTTTAGCGATGCCAGATGCACAAGGGTAAGGATAAGACCTAACCCCAGCCCCAAAAATCCAAACATGGCAGATGCAAGCAAAAGTCCGTACTTTACAAGCCTAAAGCTGTATACCAGCGAGATATTTGGTATGGCAAAGGTGGCAATACTTGTCATTGCAACCACAATTACAACTATTGGACTAACCAAGCCGGCCTCCACGGCTGCCTGCCCAATAATTAAGCCGCCAACAATACCAATTGTCCCGCCGGATGCACTACGCAGCCTAATTCCCGCCTCCCGTAATAATTCGAAAGCGGCATCCAGCAAGAAAATTTCTAACACGGCGGGGAAGGGGACTGCCTGGCTGGCCTCTGCAAGGCGGGAAAGCATTAGCAGTGGAATCATGGCGGGATGGTATAGGGCAATGGCGATATAAAATGCAGGTAATGCCACTGCAAGAAATGCCCCAACAAACCGTAAAAATCGTGTTACGGACATAATTTGCCAGCGGCTGTAGTAATCTTCCGAGGATTGAAACAACGAGTTTAAAGTAACGGGCACTAAAATTACAAAAGGGGAATTGTCGATAATAATTGCAATACGTCCCTCTAAAATGGAAGATGCCGCCTTGTCGGGGCGTTCTGTCAATTGCATTTGAGGAAAAGGACTAAGCCAGTTCTCTTCTATCAATTGTTCCACACATCCGCTGTCAGAAATGCCATCTATCTGTATTTCTTCCAAACGGCGTTCCACTTCTTGTAAAATTTCCGGCCTTACGATATCTTCCATGTACATAAGTGCTATATCTGTAAGGCTTCTTTGCCCTAATTTTGACTGTTTTACCTTAAGGTTACAATCACGAATCCTTCGGCGTATCAATGCTGTATTAAAACGCATGACTTCGCTAAAGGCTTCCCGTGGGCCTTGTACAACAATTTCGGTTTCTGTGGCTTGTATGCCACGGTTAGGGAACCCGCGGGTTGCAATAATAATTACCTTGTTATAACCTTCGACAAAAACTGCAGTATCTCCGGCATGGATGAAGTAGAGTATGTCGTCCCAATTTTCTGCCTCGGAAAGGTCTGCTGTGGCTATTCCCCTATCGCGGAGGGCAGTATACAGGTCCATGGCCTTGCCTTCATGGGTTAAGGCAGACCAGTCCATGTCGAAAAGCCGCCTTATTACGGTCATGTCTGTAAGCTGCCGGTCGGTCATGGCATCTATATAAGCTGTATAAATCCATGGGGCTCCTTCGCCCCCCGGTGGGAACTTTCGCCCAATAAAATCTTGGCAGTCTGTAAATAAATTCTCCAAGATTTTGATGTTTTCGTCCAAAATTACGCTTGGTACGGGTTTTGTTTTTGTAGTATCCATGCATATACTGTGCTTCAAAGGCCAAAATTTTATTCATTGTCAATTTCTACAGAAAAAACCTTGCAATTTTGTAAATTTATCTAATGACAAAGAATGTAACAATAGTGTAATATAACTTTTGTAGCACAATGCATGTGATATGCATATATAGGTGCGAATTTATGAAAACGAAATGCATAGTGCATTTTGTCACAGGAGGCAATTAAATGGCTGGTTTAGAGCTTAAGAACATTGTAAAGAAATATCCAAACGGGCTTGTAGCTGTACGCGACTTTAATATGAAGGTCGCCGACAAAGAGTTTATTATTTTCGTAGGCCCTTCCGGCTGTGGTAAAACCACAACTTTGCGTATGATCGCAGGCTTGGAAGAAATTACAGAAGGTGAGCTATATATAGGCGACAGGCTTATGAATGACGTAGCTCCAAAAGATCGCGATATCGCAATGGTATTCCAAAACTATGCGTTGTATCCTCACATGAGCGTATACGACAACATGGCTTTTGGCCTGAAGCTTCGCAAAACCCCAAAAGCAGAAATTGAAAAACGCGTACATGAAGCCGCACGTATCCTTGATATCGAGCATCTTCTCGACCGTAAGCCTAAAGCACTATCCGGCGGTCAGCGTCAGCGTGTAGCTATGGGCCGTGCAATTGTTCGCGAGCCTAAAGTTTTCCTAATGGACGAACCACTATCTAACCTTGACGCAAAACTTCGCGTACAAATGCGTACAGAAATTACAAAGCTTCATCAAAAATTACAAACTACTTTCGTATATGTAACACATGACCAAACAGAAGCTATGACACTAGGTACCCGTATCGTAGTTATGAAAGACGGTCTTATAATGCAAGTAGACAGCCCTGTAAACCTATACAATAAGCCTCAAAACTTGTTTGTTGCCGGTTTCATTGGCTCTCCGCAAATGAACTTGGTAGAAGTAGGCGTAGAGAAGCAAGGCGGCGATATAATCCTTATGTTTGGCGAACATGCAATTAAATTGCCGGAGGCAAAAGCCCGCGCAGTTGAAGAAGGTGGCTATGTTGGCAAAACCGTTGTTATGGGTATCCGTCCGGAAGACCTAAAAGATGAAGAAATGTTCCTTAGCCAATCACCTGACTCAATTATTAGTTGCGAAGTTGAAGTAACAGAGCTATTGGGTGCGGAAGTTTATCTATACCTTGCATGCGCAGGTCAACAAATGACTGCTCGTGTAAACCCAAGAAGCACCGCAAAAAGCGGCGACACAATAAAAATGGCGTTGGATGTTCAGCGTATCCATGTATTTGATAAAGATACAGCGCAAGTAATTACAAACTAATATTTTGTCATTAATTAACCCACGGCATTTTACTTTCCGTGGGTTAATTTTTATGTTTATATCCTTTGCCTATTGCCTACATTAGCGAAGAGGGCATGAAAATTTATGGATACAAGTGAATGTTTTATGCCTAACGCAGTATAAGTATAGCGCAGTACAGGAGTTAGACCGTGTATGTGGTTCAGCAGTCGGTAGTAAGAGAAATTGATATTTGCGGGGGTTAATATGGAGTTTAATGATGTTATTAAAAATAGATATTCTGTAAGAAAGTTTACAGACGAGGAAGTATCACAAGAGCTGATTAATGAAATACTCGAAGTCGGTCGCATTGCGCCATCGGGCAACAATAATCAACCAACTGTTGTTTATCTTTTGGATGAGGAGCAGATTCTAAAGTTAAAGGAAAGCTCAAAAACAAAAGAAACAAGAATTAGTCCAGCTACTTTTAAGTCAAAACAAGCGTTTTTGATTTGTTACGACAAAACTATGGAGCTAAGGAGACCCACTGATAAATTTGTGTTTGGCATAACAGATTCGACTATAGTAGCCACTTATATGATGTTGAAAATAACCGAGTTAGGCTTGGGGTCTGTATGGGTTGGGTACTTTAATCCAATATCAGTTAAGCATGTTTTGGGACTGCCAGATAACCTTGAAGTGTCTGCAATACTTCCCTTTGGACACATACACAAAAGCAGTAAACCAGACCCAAAAGCAACGAGAAAGCCCATCGAAAACTTCAAGATGGAGTGGGATAACAAATAAGCATAACACAGTACAGATGTTAGACTGCGTAAGTCATCCGGATGATGTAGTCGGGGTGTGGACATCTGTCAATAATCCTAACCTTGTATTTGCGTTTAACTCAGACGGGACAGGTAATAGATATGCCTCCAGCGGCATAGTAGAGCTATATTGGCATTTCGGTACTTCACGCCTCGAATTAGTAAGTGAATTAGGGTTCTTTCAGTATCAATATTTTATTAATGATGATGTGTTAACTTTAATTGGTTGGGATACAAGGAATGCTGTGAACTTTAGACTTGCTGAATAAAAGATAAGGAAGTATCTTCTGACGAATAGCAACATCTTGTGCGTACCAATTAAGCATAGCGCAATACAGTGAACCCAAAACCCTACAGCATAATTACTGAGATTATGGCAGTAAACCCTTATAGCCCAGAGCAATCAACCGCTTTGGGCTGTTTTTTGCCCAAATTCAAGATATCTTATTGTGGATTTTTTGTGAAGACGCAATTGTCCACAACCGAAACCATAGAATTGTTGCGGATACAGGGTAAATAGATTAAAATAAACATAATTCAAATTAAGAATATAGTGAACAAAGAACTTCCTCCACGATTGCTTAAACGTCATTTGACTTTTTGCAAAGATAATAAGTTGGCAGAGGCAAAGGCGATTGCTCTCTCCACCTGCTTAACCTCTAAAAGCAGCCACACAATAAACATGGCATTGGATTATTTATTTGAATTATTTGGTGAAACCTTCGTGCTTGATAATTTGTTAAAATCTGCGGACGATACTTTACTCTTGGAGATAGGGAACAAGTGTAGTAATGCTGCAGATGGGAAATTAGAAGCGAAATTGCTAGAAAAAGTTGCGGTAGCAGCAAGTCCTTTAGAGTTTTTGCCGGCGCTGATAAGATTGCAGAGCTATGATGGTCTGAAAACGTATCTTGAAATAGCAAAAGGTGCCAACTCTATCCCCGATTATAACGGAAGCCCTGTTCATCACTTAACAGAATTAATAGAGTACATTAACAAGATTGAACTGCTACCTGTTTTAATAGAACTTGTTACTCTACGATTCCAACATGGGTTTAAGGATGGTGACTTCCGCAGCTTATATACAGCCTTATTCAATGCGTTAGCGCGAATTGCTAAGGAAGGTCATTTCGACGAGGTTATTACTCACACAACTAAGCTCTTAGGCGAACAACCAAATAACCTTGATTTAAAGAGGTTCTGCAATACGCTTGTTGATGAAATCAAGAGGCAAGAATCAATAAACACTTCAAAAAGTTGGACTATTGACGAGATAAAAAAACTCTCTCCTTTACAGTGAACAGCAATGACTTATAGTATAATATTCGTAAAACTACTAGGCAGGTGAACTACATGACACTATCAGAAAGAAAATCATATCTAATGGTCTGCATGGCAGACTACTTGATGCAACGATGGGGTAAAACACTCCATGAATTTTTACACCTTGACTCCATCTACGGCATTTTAGACTACTTAATTCTTGGCTACGAGCCATTTCATCTTACAGGCGACGAGGGCATTGCCGAGGAAGTAGAAGAATTTATCCGATTGCAGGGGGGTACGATATGAGCAGTACAATACTGTATCATGGTACACTTTCCATGTTTGACACGGTGGATATTGCCAAAGGCAAGGGTTATAAGGATTTTGGCAAGGGCTTTTACCTAACAGGCGATAAAAACCATGCCATAAGACTCGTAGAAAGAAACAGGCAAATTGAAGTGAAGCGTCGTGAATTGCTGCAACAGCCCCAAAGTATAATTCCAATGTATCTCTATAAATATGAATTGGATGCGGACTTGCTAACATGTCAAGACATTAATGTTCGACAATTTCATGACGATGAAGTAATGGAGTGGGTCGAGTTCGTTTTGGCAAACAGGGCCACGGCAACAAAATCGCATGATTACGATATTGTCATGGGTGCTACAGCAGATGATGATACTCGCCTATCTTTGCAGATTTACAGGCTGGGTGGCTATGGCAATGTTGGCTCAACTATAGCAAAAAATGCATTAATAGCTGCACTGAAACTGAATGTTTATCCAACGCAAATATACATTGGTACACAACGAGTCGCTGATGTGCTAAAGTTTATTGAAAGGATGACACTATGACGGCAATTTCGAACGAGCGCGTAAAACATGCAATGCAACTTTGTGTAAATTATCTGGTTAATTCTATAGCCGAACAATTATCTATAACACAAGCAGAAGCATATAGGCGCTTTGTGCAAAGTAAAACATATGCGCTTCTTAGCGTAGAAGAATCTAAGCTATATACCGAGAGTTTCGAGTATGTACTTGATATGTACAATAGTGAACTGTGTGGCGACATGGACAATTGGCTTGCGCAGTAGGCTAATATGTGCAAATAAAAAGTGGAAAATGAGTTTTCCAATCAAGGTCGATTTACTTCCCACTTTCCCACATTATTCCCAGGGTAGTTTTGAATGAGGTTGATTTTCTATAACATGCAATTCTATAAAACTCGCATAAACACTGGCTTTTTGAACACTTGCAGTTCCATTCAAACCCTTTAATCCGTATCCTGCACTCGAAGGTTCGAATCCATCCAGCTCAGTAAAGCCCCCCCTGTAATCATCATGTTCAATATCCTGCGTTTTGGAGTGTTTACCTATAGCAGATCCCAAATTCGTAACCCCCTTAACAAAGATATAACCCTTTCACATACAGATGTTAGCCGACAATTGATTAATTTGCTATTAACTCTCGCAATTTTTTTTCGAAAGCTTGGTTTTGTTCTGCATTTCGCTTTGGCGGGCCTTTAAGCCGGCCCCCTGCCATGCGAATCTTTTTTGCGGTGTATCGCTGCATTAGCAGTGCGTCTATATTGTCATTGCTGTACATCATGCCGTTTTGGCTTATAGGAATGGCCTTGCGCGCAAGGCACATGGCGGCAAGTCCGTAATCTTGGGTTACAACAATGTCGCCCGTGGTAATCATGTTTACCAATGTAAAATCCACACTGTCATTGCCTTTGGAAACGGTTATAGTTTTTGCTCCGGGCTTTTCAAATGTATGAGATGTGTCGCAAATAATCACGCACTCAACTTTTGTCTCGGTGGCAAGCCTTACGGTTATATCAACCACGGGGCAGCCGTCTGCATCTATGAAAATAGTCATGGGCTCATTCCTCAACTTCTATATTTGTTAACTCTGCATCTGCATGGATTTCCATAAAGCGGATTATTTCCTCTATGGAATTTTGCCCATGTGAAAACGCCCCAGAAACCACAGCAATGCCAATGGTTAGGGTCTGGTACATATCTTGTGTGTCAACTTCTGCAATAGCAGCATTAAACTTTTTGCGTGACTTATCCAAAAGGCTGCGGCATATTTGCCGCTTGTCTTTTAATGAAGTGGAGTGGGGGATGTAAAAAGTAAGTTTTGCCGATAATGTGTACATGATGCCTCCTTATCATTTTACTCTATAGTTTTCCCCGGTTTTATCTCTGATCATAAAGCCGTATTCGATTAGATACCGGCGTATGGTGACAAAATCTTCATAATAACTTTGCAGTATTTCGTTAACTTCCGGTTCGGAATAATTACGCCCTGGGCGGAAGCTTTCTATTATTTTTTGCATTATGATAATTTTCTTTTTTTCTTTCGCAGGGAAATTTCGAATCGCAAGTTTGCCGTTTTGGTCGAAGTATCTGTTTAAAACTTCGTCCTTTTCTTTTTGAGTTATGGCATAACGGTCGTCTATGCAAGTTGCACTATGGTGGAAGTCTACCAGTTTTTCATCGTTTTGTAGTTTCCGCTCCTGTTTTTGCTGTAGCATTTTTTCCTCCATTAGCTCCACCAGCGTAACCAGTATCTTAGCCTGCTTGTATTTTTCGCGAATGGCGAACCGCTGGTTACGTATTGTAGAGATGCTGTTTGCTCCGGTAATACTAACGATTTCTTTGTCTGTATGCCCTTTATAAAAAAGTTTGGCAAGCTCTGTGTGGCCTTCGGACAAGCCTGTATACACGCGTCCAAAGCCCAGGTAAAACTCAAAAATATCCGGGTGGGTAGTTTCCATATGGGTTTCAATTGCTTTTTTTGCATCATAAAATGTACCGTTAATAGTGTAAATTATGCCTTGGCGAAAAGTTTCGCCGCATAGCAGACAAGTATAAGTGTATTCTTTGTTTTGGTAACCTTGTTTTAGTTCGTTAATTGTAGTATTCCAAAATATATTTGCATCCATTAGGGCCTCCGCTTGTCACTATCATTTGTTTGGATGTTTTTAATTTTATCTATTTATTGCATAGATGTCAAGCTCAATTGTTGATAGTAAAATTTGATGACCAGACTTACATACTTAGCATTGTGGTTTTACTCTTGGCATATTACAATAAGCGTCTATTACAAAAACCACGGAGGGCTTTATGAGAAAAATGTGGTCACAGTTTGTTCAATCGTCAGAAGAACTTTACGAGTCACGAGCACTTAGGTTTACAGATGAAAATAAAGATTTATGGATTAATGCAATGGAAATAAAAGACGGTATGAACATTTTGGAAATTGGCTGCGGTGGGGGCATTTTCTGCCACAGAATTAAAACGCATTTGCCGAATACAACAGTAACAGGCCTGGATAGGGACGAAGGCCATATTGAGTATGCAATACAAAAATCTAAAGAGCTTGATATCGAATGCAAATTTATTACTGGCGATGCACTAAACCTTCCGTTCTTAGATAACACGTTTGATGCCTGCACCTCTCACACTGTAATCGAGCATGTTGAAGCAAGCAAATTTTTGCGGGAGCAGTACCGTGTACTTAAGCCTGGCGGTGTAGTTTCCGTTTTATCTGTAAGGACAAGCTTAAATGTATCGCCAGAGAATTGGACACCTGTGACTTCAGAAGAAACAGACCTGCTAAACAAAGCATGGACAAAAGCCGGCAACTTTGATAAAGAGCATGGAATAGGCTCTTTCAGTTTGAATGAAAGCGAATTGCCAGCCGCTCTTGAAAAAGCCGGGTTCAAGAATGTGAGTGTTAATTTTGTTTCCTTGGTGCCATACGCCCCAGATAATGCAGACGTAAGCAACGATCTTGCCCTACGTCAAATAAATGTCAACCGTATTCATGCCTTGTCAAGTATGAACAAGGCACTTAATATAGCCCCGGGCGGGTTAACCCAAGCGGAAGCGCAGCGTTTAGCCGAACTGATAAACCAAAGATTTGACAATAGAATAAACGCATATTTAAATGGAGAAAAACTTTGGGATATTGCCACCAGTACGGTAATGGCGGTTACGGGATTTAAAGAAGAAAAAAAGCTATCCGAATTTAGCAAGAGATGTAAAGAAAAATAATCAGCGTTTGCTTAAAATAGTATGTGAGAGGAGGGATTGCATGGATTGGCTTAAAGGGATGAATAACGTCATTGGATATATCGAGGAAAATCTAACGCAACCGATACAATACGAATCGCTTTCGCAGATAGTCGGTTGCTCGGTGTATGAATTTTCAAGGATATTTTCATTCATGGCAGGAATATCCATTTCGGAATATATTCGCCGAAGAAGATTGTCGCAAGCTGTTTTTGACATTCAAAACAGTAGTGAAAAAATAATCGACATTGCTTTAAATTATTGTTATGAATCACCCACAACGTTTACACGGGCATTCAAAGAATTACACGGAACTACACCT
>Ga0123355_10000110_pt1 | contig 91287 bp, 68 predicted proteins | sample TergutEmb28metaG_3_FD_89872 | JGI IMG/M metagenome (GOLD analysis project Ga0123355, IMG submission 89872) | Embiratermes neotenicus P1 segment gut microbial communities from Petit-Saut dam, French Guiana - Emb289 P1 | ecosystem: Host-associated > Arthropoda: Insects > Digestive system > Gut ... | reverse complement strand
TGCTATTAGTTTTAACAAGCATAAGTCTTCACATTATGGATTTTGCAAAGAGATACCAAGCAACAACCCGTGGTGAACGCGCTTTATTGTTGGCTCAAATTGCCGCAGTTTGCCTATGGATAATCTGCCTTATTTTAGGAATTACGGTAGCTGTCTTATATCCCGATAGAGCAGAGATGCTTTGGCGAGGCGGAAGAAGATTGCAAGATGCACCTGCATATTGGGGTCTATTTAGAGCGCACATTGTAACAGGCATAATAACCAGCGTTTTAACTGTAATTCACTTTGGCAGGCATATCGTTAAGTTTGTTAAAGCGGGAGTTAAGACCGAAAAAGAAACGGCGAAATAAAGCATATTTCTCCAAGAAAGACAGCCTGTCGGCAAATCAGCTGACGGGCTTTTTTTGTATAATCAAACTCTAAAAAAATATTGAAAAATAATAGAAAAAGTTCTCAAACTTGATATTTAGTTGACAAATCTTTTTTATAATTAAAGTGTTGTTAAGGCAAGTGCCGACAACGAACAACAACAGGGAGCTAACAAAAATGAAAAAATTAAGCGTAAAGAAAATCCAAATGACCATTTGGTCAATAGTAGTTATTACGGGAATATTGGTGGCATTGCACACCATAACGGGATTACACTTTTTAATGCCGTTCCGTATCATCCATGTACATTCAGCAATTCAAGCGTGTTTTATAACTATCGGTCAGCTTATTCAGCACCGCAGGCAAGTAGCCAAGATGTTTAGAGCAACGGTTGACAAAATCAGTTTAGCATGGGCAGTTAAAAGAAATTCAATCAAGGAGGCATACGCAAAGTGAAAAAAATACTTCGTGGCGTTCGGGCTAAAGCCCTCGGCATCAATATAGTCAGAATTACAGTTGATGCGTTAAAACTTGCCTGCATTATTATAATTTTAGCAACTATGCGCCCGCCGCATTTGACAACCCACGCCGTTGTCGGATTTATTTTTGCGGGGCTTATGATATTGCATTCAATACTTTGCCGTAAATGGATAATAGGCATAACAAAGAATTTCAAAAAGGCAAAGCCTGCGGTCAAAAGACAATATATTATTAACATTGCTTTGACAATAATGTGGTTGGCTTCAGTATTTACGGGAGCTTTGATACTAATGAATGTTGGAGTGAGCGAGGCGCGTTTGGATATGACAAGGGTACACGGGATAACAAGCGTAATCGCTTTAGTCCTTACAGTTGTTCATATATTTCAGCACCGCAAGGGTATTGTTAGATTGCTCAAAAGAAGAAAGCACAAGGCCGTTGCAAAGCCGATTGAGGCAAAAGGAACTTCAACACCCCCAAGCAATGCTATAAGCCAACCCGCAAACAATACGCCTGTCGTGCAAGTAAAAGAGGCGGAGAATATCATGCCGTTGCAAGACAATATACCCGTACAAGCTGTTGCAAGTTCGTCTGCCGTTAAAGCCAAAACAGCGGACGAGATTTGCAAAACAAGAATAAAAATACTCAAAAAAATAAACATAGCCGTTGATGTTTTGGTAGTGGGAATGCTGATTGTAAAACTATCAACAATACGGGACTTTCCATCGTTATATACTTACAGTGGTATTACTTTGGCGATATTAGCGACTGCAAGTATGGTTTTGCACATTATTGTTTTTAGAATGAAAAAACAAACAATGACCAAAGGCGACAAGATTATGTTCTTTGAGCAAGGACTGGGAACTGTGCTAAAGGCTGTTTGTATTGTATTAGGAATTTTCGTTTCAATTTATTTTCCACAAAGATATGAGATGGCAGGGCAGAGCGGAAGTCTGATGCAAGAGTTAAATCCCGAATTTTGGGGGCTATTTAGAGCGTATATAGTGATTGGTATAATAGCTTGCGTTTTATCGGCACTTCACATCAGCAAAGCCGTCGTTAAATATTACAAAATGAAAAAGTGCGAAAAAGCCTGTTGTTAAGGAGGACAAAAAATGACATACTATACCGTTTGCCCCATTTGCGGGTATAAATTATTAAAAGCGGGCGAGGGGTCTATTGTTGAGATTACTTGCCCCAAGTGCAACAATAAAATGAACATAGAGATAAAGGACGGCAGAATAGTCGTGCAGCGAGTTTTGAGAGCGGATGCCTCATAATTTGTTAAACTAGCTGCCTATATAAACAGGCAAACAAAAGGGTCGGGGGCGCACGGTTTCGCTTCCGACTAGCATTTGTTGCAGAGTAGTTGGAACTCTCTATGAAAGAGTAAAACCTAGCAAATTTTTTAGAGCTAAATCTTAGTTTAGTTTTCTAAAATTTTGTCGGGTCCTTTTTTTATATAAAAATAATGTTGTGAAATGCTTGACAGTAAAAGCATATTATGTTATGGTAATTCATAGTAAATTTCAAGGGGGGACTTTTTATGAAAAAGAAACTTTTGGCATTGGGAGTAGCTTTTGTGATGTTATTCTCCGTAGCGGCTTTTGCGGGGGCTAATTGTGAGTTGCCCAATGGAAATGACCCTTGTGCTGAATTGGTAGTGCACAGGGAAGCTGCTGTTGTGGAGTTAGGGGAGTTTGTTAATTCTTTGGATGAGCATGATTTTTGTGAGGCTAACTGGACAAGGATTGAGGATTATTTTGAGGGTGGAGTGGCGGGTATTAATGCGGCGGCGGATAAGGCAGGAGTGAATTATGCGCTGGCTGGGGCTAAAGCGAGGATTGGGGATGTGGAAGAAATGAGCATTATGGAGAGTAGGGAATGGGGTTTTAGCGAGTGCGGCAGGTTTGCGCTAAGAATTTCGGTCATTAAGGCAACATTGTCGTGGGGCGAAAATTTTGTTGTGAATGTGCAGCTGAAAAATCAAAGCGATGTTGATGTAGAAATTGGTTTTTTGTCAACACCTGTTGATCCTAGAATACCTCATTGGACATTTCCTTTTAGTTGGTATTTTCCACTCCTTGGAAAGCCTCCTAGTCCAAGACTTTTAACAATTAAAAGCAACGAAATTTACCATGACACTTCTCCTGCTGGGGGCACTTGGCTCATAGGCGGACATCATAGTGGAGAGAGACGACCTCAAGATTATGAACGACTGCTGCCAAAAGGTAATCACGAGTTGAGATTTATTGCTATGTTTTCTTTGAACACAGGAACCGACAGTCACAAAAGTATTACATTTTGGTCTAACACGATCTATTTAGCTGTGATTTAAGCAAGCATATAAAAACACAACTTTATGCAAGCACAGAGAACATTCTCTTTCAAGAGGATGCGCATTATTTTCGTATAGATATGAGATGGCAGGGCAGAACGGAAGTCTAATGCAAGAATTAAACCCCGAATTTTGGGGACTGTTTTTACAGAAATTATACTACAATATTTTGAGTCTAAATGAAAAAACTCTGCGCTTTTTATTGCAGAGTTTTTTCATGCATTTGTACACGACCGACAGTATTTTCATGAAGGATAGGGGGGGGGATTCAATCGCTACAACTTTTGCACCGCCGAGCGTGCGGAGTTTCACACGAAAAAAGACAGAAATCAAGAAATGCAAAAATCCGTTACTATGTAGCGGATTTTTGCAAAGGTTCGTTTTTGGAACGCTTGGTGCCGGAGGTCGGACTCGAACCGACACGGGGTTACCCCCACTGGATTTTGAGTCCAGCGCGTCTGCCATTTCACCACTCCGGCAATATGCAATGCATAATGTATAAACACAAAAGCAGTATTGATGATGCTCTGAAATTAATAATACCACATTAAAATAATAATTACAACAAAATTCGGGGTAAGTTAGAAAAAATATGGCGATTATTTTTGTTTGTTATTAAATTAGGCTTTAAATTTTAGGGCGGCATAAAACGCTACTTTCTTTTGTTGTCGCTAAATCCGCCCCAGCGATACTGTTCATACATTTGTTGTTTTCCTTGCTCTGCTTGACTCCATATGCTGGTCCCGTCATCCTTTTGACCTGTATACAAATGCTCGGGCAGGTTATAGTCAACTTGGGTATGGCAGGTATAACAAACATAATATTGCTTTGATATGTCGCCGGAATACTGACAGTCATGTGTAACAAAGCGCATTTTAAGACTGCAACAATACCTGTCAGGAACTTTTCTTCCGTCAAAATAGGCTTGCCTTTCAGCTGATACTTTAGCCCTTTTGACACAAATAATTATTGCCGTCAGCAAAATTGCCAACCCAGTAATAATTGGTATAACTATAGAAAAAACTCTCCCAAAACATTTCCATGCGATTTTTACTCCCCAAATAGTAATTATAGCGGTTATCCTTTTATTAAACAAGCATTTTTTTGCAAGCAAAATTTAGTGTTCATTTGCAAAAAAATGCGCCCGCATCAAAGAATCCCTGTTTGCCGTCCTAATAAAACAAAAGGTATAATACTCTTTATTACCTCCACCATCGCTGTCCTCTTGCGTTACCATCGTTGTCCTCCTCTTGCGTTTATACTTGCCGCAAGTGCGTCTATTGGGTCAACAAATGTACTCTGCGTATCATATTTTCCGCCATATCCCTCTTTGCACGCTTCTTCAAACTCATGACCAACTTGGTTTTGACAAGTGTAGCACACAAAATATCTTTTTATTCCGCCATCAGAATATTGGCAGTCATGCATAATCAATCGCATCTTGGTATCACAACAATACTTGATGACAAGATTATGCTGTTGCTTTTCAGTTTTTCTAATTTCAGCTTCTATTCTTTTTTGTATTATTCTTTTAATTATTACGATTATAGCTAAAATTGTTAGGATAACTAATAGTATTATGATGCCAATCCACATTTTGATTGTACCTCCGATAATTTTAATTTGCTATGGTATTGTATCACAAAAAATTATAGTTGACAAACTATTCTTAATGACTTATAATAACTGCATGAAAAAAGATACATTCTTGCTCATTGACGGCAACAGCCTTATAAACAGGGCGTTTTTTGCGATTCCGCCTCTTAATGCACCTGACGGGACGCCTACCAATGCCATATATGGCTTTATCAATATGCTTTTAAAGACCATTGCTGATTATAAGCCGTCACACATTTGTGTGGCATTTGATTTGAAGGCCAAGACATTTAGGCATCAATTATACAGTGATTATAAGGCGACAAGAAAAGCAATGGCGGATGAATTGGCTGTGCAGCTGCCTATTTTGAAAGACATTTTGATAAACATGGGTATTAAGATTGCACAAAAAGAGGGATTTGAGGCTGATGATATTATCGGTACATTGGCCGGCAAGCGAGAGGACACTGTTATTATTACGGGAGATAAGGATGCTTTTCAGCTGATTGATAAAAAAGTGAGGGTGGCTTATACAAAGAAAGGGATTAGTTTGATTGAGTTGTATGATGAAGAAAAGTTTTTTGCTGAGTACGGTTTTTTGCCTGAGAGGTTGGTGGATTATAAAGCATTGTTGGGGGATGCATCTGACAATATTCCAGGAGTAGAGGGCATCGGGGATAAGAGTGCTAGGGGATTGATAACAGAATTTTTGAGTATTGACAGGATTTATGAGAATTTAGGAAAGGTGAAAGAGAGTATGAGGGGAAAATTAGAGAGCGGGAAAGACAGCGCATTTTTGTCGTATAGGCTGGCGATGATTGACAGGGAAGTTCCGCTTGAATTTAGAGCGGATGATTGCGAATTCAGTATGCCGTTTTCCATTAAGGTAAGAGGGGATTTTGAGAGGCTGGGGCTTAATAGTTTGGTTAAAAGGGAGGGGATATTTGAGGAGTTTGCTAATCATAACTCACAGCTTGCAGTTGAAGAGGATTTTAAGAATGAAGAGATTAGTGAGGAGAAAGCGTTAAATGAAATTGTCCGGACATTTATTCAACGCCCGTACAATAAAATTGCTTTTGATATAAAGTCGGACATTTTTATAGTTACTGCTGACACTAGATACACTATAAAATTACAAGAGAACCTTATATCTCAAGGTTTAGACTACGGTGTCGCATTGAAACTGCTTGCTCCGCTGCTGCAAGACTCAAATATTCTAAAGATTGTCTGTGATGCTAAGCCTTTAATCAAAAAATTAAAACAAAGCGGGATAAGTCTGAATAATTTTTTTGACACAAAACTTGCGGAGTATTTGTTGGGTGATGATTTTGCGTTGCTTGGACAGCTGCTGCCGTCTATTGCCCGCTATGACAGTTTGGTTGATGCTCTTAAACAAAAAAACATGGACAAATTGTATTATGACTTAGAGTTGCCTTTAATTCAAGTGCTGGTCTCTATGGAAGAAGCGGGTTTTAAACTGGACACAAAATTACTAAATACTTTGGGGCTGGAGTTTGATGCCCGGTTGAAAGAGATTGCTAAAGACATCTATAAATTATCAGACAAAGAATTCAACATTAATTCGCCCAAGCAATTGGCAAATATTATGTTTGTTGATATGCGCATTCCTTATCCTAAAAAATCAAAAGACTATTCAACCGCAGTTGATATTTTAGAGCCTTTAGCCAAAACTTATCCAATCGCACAAAAAGTGCTGGATTATCGCTTGTTATTTAAGTTAAACTCCACCTATATTGAGGGATTAAGAAAATTAGCGGATTTTAACGGAGTAATAAGAACTGAATTTAAGCAGATGGTCACTACCACGGGCAGGCTGTCATCAGTAGAGCCGAATCTGCAAAATATACCGGTCAGAGAGGAAGAGGGCAAGCGTTTGCGCGCGTTGTTTATTGCAAAAGAAGGATATGAGTTGGTAACGGCGGACTATTCTCAAATTGAATTAAGGCTCTTGGCGCATTTTTCACAAGATCCTGTCTTGTGTGAGGCGTTTTTTAATGATGAGGACATTCATGTTCAGACAGCTAAAAAGGTTTTTGGAGTAGTGACGCCGTCAGAGAGGCAAAGGAGTGAGGCAAAGGCGGTTAATTTTGGTATTATTTATGGAATAAGTGATTTTGGTTTAGCGGCGCAGCTGGGTATTGCAAATGTTGCGGCAAGGTTGCTGATTGACAATTATTTTGTGCAGTTTCCTAAGATAAAAGAGTATTTGGACAAGTCTGTTCAGGCGGCTGGTGAAAAAGGATATGCAGAGACGATTTTAGGGCGGAGGAGGAAATTGGCTGAATTAAAGTCGTCTAATATGAATCTTAGAAAATTTGGAGAGAGGGCGGCGATGAATATGCCGCTTCAAGGGAGTGCGGCGGATATTATAAAGGCGGCAATGATAGAAGCGGACAGAAAATTAAGAGCTGAGTTTTTTGAAGGAGAGGCGAGGCTTATTTTGCAAGTGCATGATGAATTGATAGTAGAAGCCAGAAGTGATGTTGTTGAAAAAGTTAAAGTGATATTACAAGAGAATATGGAAGGGGCGGTTGAGTTAAGTGTGCCGCTAAAGGCGGATGTATCAAGCGGAAGGAGTTGGTTAGAGTGCAAAAAATAATTATTATTACAGGCACAGTTGCAAGCGGAAAAAGTACCGCGTTGAAAATACTAAGAGATAAATTTGCATATCATATTATTAGCGCAGATGAGGTTTATCACGGGCTCTTAAGCAATGGGTTGTTTGATGATATGTTTATTAAAGAGTTTAGAACAAAGGATAAAGTATTTATAAGAGAAAGGATGCTAAAAAGCGATGAGACCAGAAATACTTTGAATGAGATTACGCATCCGAAAATTATTGCGGAAATTAAAAGGTTGTTGGGTTGCCTTGCCGGGTCAACTTCTCATGACAATGACGGGCGTAAAGGCATTGCCATAGAAATTCCGTTGTTTGATAAAATAAATCTAATCAAACATGACATTTCAATTTTTATCACTGCATCGCTGAAAATCAGACTAAACCGACTGCAAAAAAGGGGATTATCGTCAAGCGAAGCCCAAAAATTAATTGATATTCAATTAAACTATGAAACACAAAACGATTGTGACTATACTATAAACAATGACGGAGATGAGACTGAATTAGAGAGAAAACTGCAAAAAATAATAAGCGATTTTTAATAATCCTTTCAATAATCATAGGAGCTGTTTTTCTCATTTTTTTGACCGCTGTTATTTTTGTAATAGTTGTTTTTCCTGTCAGACATAGGGATATAATACAGAGTCAAGCAACTTTGCACAGCATTGATACCCGTCTTATTTTTTCGGTGATTTGGACTGAGAGTAAGTTTGATGAGCGTGCGGTTTCACCAAAAGGAGCGATGGGCTTGATGCAGATTATGCCGAGTACCGGTGAATGGCTTGCCGGAAAAATGGGTGAAGATTTTTATAAAGAGCGATTGTTTTGCGCTCAGTTTAATATCAGATTAGGTGTTTTTTATTTAAGGTATTTGATGGATAAGTTTGAATGTGAGCAAAGGGCATTGGCGGCTTATAACGCAGGCGAAGGAAATGTAAAAAAGTGGGCGGACGGCGAGATAAGGTATCAAGAGACCAGGGATTATTTGAGACGGGTCAGGTTGAGCAGAAAGGTATACGGGGTGAGATTGATTTAGTGTCAAAGCGCCCCCATAATCTTGCCCAACTCAAAACAAATCACATCTTTTCCTATCTTGAAGTCCCGTCTTAGCCAATCATCAATAATGCCCACTACACCGGATACTATAAACAAAATTCTTATCTTATGATAATTGTCCATCATTTTTTCAGGGATTAGGCTGCCGATTTTATTAACAAAAAGCTGCCGCATCTTTTGCATTAGTTTGCTGCTGTTAGCCTCTTGAACCATAAGCAGTGAAAACTGCTCATTGTGTCCCGAAATATAATCAATAATAGCCAAAAACAACGCGTTAAAATCTGACGGCGCTGTATAAACTTCATCAAATATCGCCGACAAATCATCACAAATTTCATCTTCAATTTTCTCTAGCAAGTCATACACATCAAGATAGTGAAAATAAAAAGTACCCCTGCCGATATCGGCTATGCGTGTGATTTCCGACACAGATATTTTGTTTATCGGATGTGTTTTTAATAAATCCAAAAAGGTTTGTTTAATAGCTCTTTTTGTTTTTTTTGCCCTGCGGTCTTCCATGAATCAGCCTCATTTGTAATTATTTTCCATCTGTACAAAATAGCACAATTTGTTTAATATTAAACATTCAATAAATTATCGTCCGATTAGTTTGTTGCCTAAACTTATACAAACCAGTATACTGGACACTTGAGTAATTGTCAACAATTGTTCAAGACATTTTTGGATATTAAGGAGATAAATTTACACAAATGTTAAACAGTAGAAAAAAAGAATTTTTGTACGCCGCCAGTGTCTTTGGTCCTAATCTTATTTTTGCTATGATAATGGCGTACTTATCAAATTCTGTCAACCCCGCAAACATCGTTCAAGACGCAGAATATTGGACATGGCTACCCACCGTAGCCTATGGCGCTACCGCCGCAATAGCAATTATTATTCCCGTTGCGTTTGGTATTTTCTATACAGTCGGTCGCTTTTTTGATGCCCTTATTGATTTACCGATAGCATCCCGGCTAGACAGGATGAAAAACCGCTATGCCAGATTACGACTGCCCATCATCATAGCATTCATCCCCATGGTAATCGGTGCTATTGGTTTGACTCTGCCGCTATTTGGCGGGATTATCCCTATTATAGACTTAAACATAACAACCGCACAACTATGGGGCAACACAGCATGGTTGTTTGCAATGAGTATTTTATTCTTTGCCGCAAGCACAATTTGTACAGTAACATTCATGTCAAGCCTGGCTTTTGTTTGTACAAGCCGCCGTCAAAGAGCAAGAGTAGCATTTTTCAAATCATTCATAGATACTGTTCAATTTGCTTTAGCTTATGCACTTGCTCCGCTGATTGCCAGAATGACAGGCTTTAATATAATGATTGTGACAGCCATTTTAATACCTACAATGATAACCATTTTTATCCCTGTTATCATGAGTATAGGTCAAAAGTCTAGTGAATCAAGCGACACGGCACGACCTATATTAGAGGGTGCAGGCGCTGCCACTCCTCCTCTGGCACAAGACACAAACATTAACACTCCTATTCTTGCCAATGGCGATGCTGCTGTTTTGCCCGCCCCTAAAAAAGGCGGTCTAAAAGGCTTTTTTAGAGACGACGCCCCTGAAGCTGAAGACATAGGCGAGAAAAAGAGCGGCATATTTAAAAGTATTGCGTTTGTGTTAAAATCAAAGGCATTTTGGCCTTGGCTGGGCGTAGTATTTTTCACCTTTTTAGGTCTTATGCTTTTCTTGGGCGCTCAAAACGCATTAGTATCAGGCGTGCTGCAACTAGGTGTTGTATGGTCAATAGTGCTTAATTCAGCCGCATTCGGTCCTGTTCCTATAATGCTGTATCTATATAATAAAATATTAAGAAGAAACGGCGTCAGATATGCATTTAGAATTTCATTAGTAACCTTTGCCATAGGCATAGCATGCTTTTCTATAGGCTCGGCATACTTTTTCCCTAACGCAGAAGCACCTAGGATTATAATAAACATGGCGGGTGCAACCTTTGCCAGCTTTGCAATCGGCTCATTCTTTATGATGAATGCCATGCTTCCCGCTCAAGTTGCCGCAACAGAAAAGAAGGTGACAGGCCGCAACAACACAGCAATGTATTTTGCCGGACAAAGTATTATTATCGGTTTAGCAACTGCGATTGCAGGCGGTCTAATTTGGAATGTAGGCTTAGTTGGTATCGGTGATTTTATTACAGGAACAACTGTGGGCGGATATGTAGGTGAATCTGTGGCGGGCAATATTTATTTAAGCGCAACATATATGGGGGACGGCATATGGCAGTTTATCAATCAATATGTCGCAGCAGGGTCTTGGCAGTACGCCGGTCATCATGTGCCCTTATATATCACTCAATGCGGAAACAATATTATAACAAGCTGTTCTGTCGGCAACCTTGCTTATTATGTTGACGGCAGAAGACAAATCGGTTTTGTAGAGGGATATTATAGGATACCTATCGGCGGTTTTATTGCTCCGTTTTTGGTGGCAGTTTGTTGCTTGATTGCTTTAGTGTTTACTAAATTTATGCCAAAAAGTTATGATGCTATGACGATAGGAAAACTATTTGATAAGGATTATAATCCGGATGCGGCTGACCTTGCCGATGCTGAAGTAACGGCTAAGTTCGGAAAAAAATATGCTCATATAAGGGGCTATGATGTTTTAGACGGAGATTGGTTGTCGTCATTAGTGCTGGCGTTTATTCCGCCTTTCGGAATGATTTTGGGGGCGGTTACAAGATTTAAAAGACGGCAGATTGTATTTGGAATATTAAGCATTTTATTAAACCCCGTATTTATGCTTGCCGACATAATCAGTCTAATCAAATACAAAAGACTTGATTGGCTTGCTTATGATACCGAAAAGCCTAAGATGTTTAAAGATGAGCAAGAGTTTGTGTCGGCAAATGAGCCGGTGACAGAGGGTGCATAAGAGAAGCAGGCAAGAGTAAAATTCGTTATTGATTAACACATTAACCGCTCAAACTCTCACAAAAACGAGTATAAGTTTTTTAAATGTGCGCCGGATAAGCCTCTGCCTCTATAAATTATTTAAAAATCAACCACCAAAAAACATAAGGAAAAACAAAAAAATGAAAACTTTTCAAAAAAGCAATTTAATCAAAATAGCGGCGTTATTATTTGTTACTATGCCCGGTTTAGTATTTATGATAGTGCTGATATTAGGCTTTGATGCTACTTATTATGAATTAGGCCGCAATCCTATTTTCGGTTTTGACCAGCCGACTCCTGACCCGCGCAATGCTGCGGGTGCAATGCTGTTATACATCGCAGCCGTCTTCTTCTTTTTAGTAATTTCAGCCGTACTTATGCTTACTATGAAAAATTCAAAAGGTGAAATGATTATCAATTCTAAAAAGGTAATCGGTTTAAAATTGCTTGCGGTAGGTGTGCTTTGCACTATCTTGATGGCTTGCTCAATAATTATTCCTTTTTCAAGCTATACATTTGAATTTGCACAAAACCTAAGACGGGGCAACTTTAATCCAAATGTAGCCGTATTCTTGCAGGCGGACATCCTATCAACCCAAGCCAGAAATGTAATAATAGAAAATGACGATATTATAATAAACTACACAATTCCTCCTGCTCCTCCACCTGCCCCGCCCGGTCCTCCTACACACGGTCAAACAAGCATTTCTGCCGCAGAGTTTACTGGGATTTTATTATCATTTATAAATGTTCCTTTAGATGAATGGGAGACTAGAGTAGCAGCAATCGTTAGCCAGCGGGCAAATGCAGAGGCTGATGCAAGAAATTTAGATCACCCTGCACAACGCGCTCCGTTTGTGGCTCAGTTTTCAGGACCGTTTAACGGCCGCCTAAACGGAATGCTTAACGGCAGGTATGTTGATGCGGAAGATGAAGACGGAAACTATGTATATATAGAGGATGATGCAGGAAATCCCGTACGCAAGCAAGAATTCCGTACAGGCGTTCGCCACGGGATAGAGGGCGCTATAGTGAGCGCGACAGAATCTGCCATTGCTTATGCGGACTATCGCTTTTTGCACACAATGGTTTGGTCTATAGTAAATATGTCTATTATTGGAATGATGCCTTTAGTGATAGGCGGATTAATTTTTGCTCAACGAAAGAAACAAGATGATATAGAAGTCGGCAGTGCGGAATTGTGATAAATAGTTTTCTTAAATATTATAGAAAAAGCGGCTTTGACCGCTTTTTTTTACAGTATAGGAAAAATCGTCTGCGATTGAGAATAAGCGAACTCAAAAAAACCCGCCCACAGCAAGGGCGGGTCGGGGCGAAGCCCCTTTTTTATAGTATAGGAGAAATAATCTGTGTTTGAGAATAAACTAACTCAAAAAAACCCCGTCAATGCAAGACGGGGTCGGGGCGAAGCCCCTTTTTTTACAGTATAGGAGAAAAAACGAACAGAGAGAAAGAAACGGATGCCAAAAAAGCCGAGCAAAGCAAGCGAAGAGTTTTTAAAGCAAACCTCTTTTATGCTCTAAAAAATATCGCTGAATTAAAAAGCTGCTGTGCCAAAAAATTGGCGCTTGGCTAAAATCGCTCCAAGTGTTCTAAGGACTTATTTTTTAAGTTCTAAGAAAGAATCGTATTTAAATTTAAGAATTCAGAATTATTCGTCTGCATTCTATCAATAATTCTTCTTTCAAGGCATTAGGTGATAGCACTCTTATGCTGGAGCCGAAAGACAACAGTTTATTAATAAGTACATTGCCTCCAAATACTGACGCGCTTGCTCTATACATGACTCCTGTGTCTGTGACGGAATCTAAGCCCAGCCATTCTTCTATTTGACTTAAAATCGTTGAAGAAAACTCAATTTCCATCTCTATTAATTCATTATCATCAAATGCTTCGTTTAGTTTTCTGTACACATCGGATGCCTTTCTTACAAAGTGTTTTGCCGTGATGCTCATGTTTCTAATTCTTGATAATTTCAACAATCTAAAATCCCGTCTTAAATGACACCAGCCGTATAGATACCAAATTCCTTCTTTCAATACCAAACTGTACGGATCATAGATCCTTTCGCTTTTTAATTCATGCCTGTCCATATAATGTATCTTTATTGCAAGCTCTTCACTTATTGCTTTATTGATTACCTCAAATTTTGCTCTATAACCGTCAGGGTTTGTCCATGAGCTTGTGTCTATGATAAGGCTGTCGCTTTTTAAAAGATATTTTTCGTCGTTTTTGTTTTGTGTCATATTAGAGATTTTATCTAATAGCGTTTTGTTCATGTTATCGGCAAAACTGGATTGCATGGCGATAACACAGGTAGACAAACGCTTTAATTCTTCTTTAGAAAAGAATGAGCGGTCAAGTCTGTATGTATCGGGTATAGAAAAACCGCCGCCAAGTCCTGTCTCAGCTTCTATAGGGACGCCTGCTGCGATGATTACATCAATATAACGGGATATAGTCCGGGTGGACAGCTCGTACTTTTTTGCCAGTTCTTCTCTGGTGATTTTTTTGCGTTTATTTAAGACGGAGAGCAGAATGCCCAATATGACTGAGAATTGCATAGTATATAGCTCCTAATTTTTTTTATTTTTACTAAAATATTTTACATTGTTGACATACAGTTGTCAACAATTAAGTGGTATAATAAAAATATAAATAAAAAAATTAAAAGGATGGTACATAAAAATGACCAATCAAAACACAAATGTAAGCAATTTCAACCCAAATCCGGCAACGGATTTAGATACATGGGGAAAAACCATGACAACTGATGATGCTAATGAAATCATGGAGCATGGTTCTGAAGTGAATAAGGCTATGTTTATGCAAATGCTTTTTGCATGGCAGAAGTATAGCCAGGGGTGCTAAAGATAAAATATAAGATACAAAAGGCAAAATGAAGATGTTTTTAGTTTTGCGGCGAAACAAATTTTTCCGTAGGGGACAGAAGCATTCTATGTCTTCTGCCGGCACATTGTCGTGTTGTTTCAAAACACCAAAGGCGGGCGCTTCCTACGGGAAAAATCCGTATCGCTGCAACTCTATTGTGAGTAGTTAAGAATGTGTAATTACTCAATCAATTAAGGTATGATGACATAACAATCATCTTTAACATCTTATTTTGTATTTTGTATCTTATATTTTGTATTTCACCCATCATTTTTTCTTAAATTAATAACTTTTTTCCCAAAAACCGCCTACAATTATTTGAAATTAATCTCTCTGTGTGTTACAATGAAAGGCATTAAAATGGACATACTATAGTTAGCTGGCAAAAATTACCAGCTAATTTAACGGAGAGATAAGATGAAAATATTCAAAAGAGTTTATTTTTGTGTGCTGGTTGTGTTGTTGGTGGTCATAGTCGCCACCGGTTTTAGCGTTACAAACAACGCCGGAAACACACAAAGAGCAGACAACATTACCAGAGACAATGCGGCTTTATTTGCTAATGGCATTTATAATGGCAGCGGCACGCACATTGCTCATAGCTTAAATACATCAATTGATGATTCTGAAGCAGTAAGGTATGAACTGTGGCATATGCTGACCCACAATACTCCGCGAAACAACACTCCGCGCATAAACCTTGGTACAGCGCAAAGCGGAGCCACCCGTACAGTCAGGGCTTTAGATGCACAAGGAAATGAAATTCCCGATGAAATTTTGTTTGTTTATAATGAGTTTACTACCTTTGCGCCCGTTACCGGTGTGTACAACAGGTTTGCAGGCGGCGGAAACGCCAATCAAAACTCATGGCACAATACAAATCCGTTGGCAACATCCGGTGTGCAAAATGTGGGGTCACACAATATGGGGCGTGCAAGACCGTCTATCATAGGTTTTGGACCGCACCAAGGCACCGCAACACTGCCTTCAGGCAATCATAGTTTTAGATACACGGTAGGTACTGAGACGCTGGCAAGGTTTGGTCATGACGACGATTCAATGCACATTATGATTGGCAGACAGGTCAATAATATTGCTGTTGTAATGCCCGGCAACATCACAAGGCGCGGTGGCAGCGCTCCTGCTATTTTGCTGACTACAAGTATGGATGTGCCAAGGAACGGAGGCGGCGGAGCGGCTGCCGCCAGGATAGGTGCGTTTTTAGCCGAGATTGAACGGCTTAATAGAGTTCAGGATTTAGGCAGAGCTGAAAGTGCGCATGAATATGACATAATTTTCCTTTTCACTGACGCTAGGCATGACTCTAGTCTTGGGGCAAAGGTTTTTATGGATCAGTTTGTAGGCTTTAGGGGCTTTGAGAGAGAATTAATCCCGGGCAGAGTAGAAGGCGACAGATTTTATAATTCTACCACAGGGCTTGATTGGAGGTTTGTCTTAGACGGCAACGGACAACCGAGGCGCATCCCCAACATCGTTGAAAGGATTGTTTTGGCAGTCAATTTTGATAATATCGGCACAGGTTCTACTCCTGTTTTGTTAAACACAACAAACGACAACGGACAGCTTGTACGCGCTTTCTCAAATATATCAGGCGGTCTTTCTTCGCCTTTGATTAATGAAGTCTACTCTGATTTTTCTTCTGATTTTGATGCGTTTACTAATATAGCCAATCATAACAGAAGCGCAGGATTTAATAACTTTGAAAATCTGTCAGCAATGAATATTGTCAGTTATGGCAATGTTCACCACCACAATACAGTGTTTGATACTTTTGACAGAAACGACAGACACTCACAAAATCAAGTCGCTGTTGTAAATAATATAGTTAGGGGAATAATTGATGAGTTTGGGTCGGACATATCGGGTTTAGAAAATCAAAGAGAGGTTTATTATTTTGCTGTGGGCAGAATGTTTACTGTTAGGCACGGTTTAGCGGGGTCTATAATTTTTGCGGTTTTTTTAATTTTATTAATAGCGGGTACAATCTTTATCAACATCAAAAGAAAAGCGTTTAGTTTTGTTAATATGGGAAAAGGTATAGCTGTCCAGTTGTTGGTTGTGTTTATGACTGTTGCATCGCTGTTTGTGTTGTATTTCTTTATAGGACTAATTGTAACGGGCTTTGGGGCAATGACAATTCAGCATATGATAACTATGGTGTATTCAAATGCGGGCATAATCATAGGCTTTGCTGTGGCTGCGCTTGCGTTGATGTCTTTGTACTACATCATAATAAAACGCTTTTTTGAGATTAAAGCTATTGATGTTATAAGAGGCGGAGCTATACTGTTTGGCGCATTGGCTGTCGTACTGGCATTTGCATTGCCCAGTATGGGTGTGATGCTTGGCGTGCCTGCATTATTGATGCTTATTAATATGCTTTTATGCACACGGTTTAAGGATAAATTTAAGGACAAGTTTGGTTTTGATATAGAGAGACTTTTCTTATATACTGTACCCATGCTTTTGTTTTTGATGTTCTTTATCCCAAGCATTGTCATTGTTGCAAGCGTATCACTCACAATATTGACACCAATATTGGTGCTTCCTTTTATTCTTGCTTTTATGTTTATTGCCCCTTATGCGACATTGCTAAAAGGTGTAATGGACAGGGCATTGGGCAAATTGCCGCCAAGAACTATCGTAGTCAAAAAGCAAGGTACTGAAAGAGTGGAAAATAAGGCAAAACCCGGGACTTTTATGGAAGTATCCGGCAAGAAAAAACAAAAAGAAAAAGTGCAGTGGAAATACAGAAACGGTGTAGGTGTTGCAATACTGGCAGTAGTCGGCTCAATCATCATCTTAATATCAGCAAGTTTTGGTTCTCCGTTTGCAGGAAGCACGGGTCAAGGCATCGCGATTGCAAACAGCGGCAACTTTACTCAAAACATCTACCAAAATTCATTATTGCTGGTCAGAGATAACCACGGAACCTCACTTAGGATACATGACACAGCAATGTTTAGGCGCGCGAGAGGCTGGGTAGAGGGTTTTAGCTGGAATACTCAAGCCGGTGCTTATACAAAAAATATTGCTGTTCCGTTGACAGATCCCAGTATACGCAGTGTGCAGGGCGGCGGTTTAGTCATAGAAATAAGTCCGACTGCAGGCTTCGGGCTCGGAATGTCTGTGATTGAATTAAGCGGAACTTCTCATATTATCAGCGCAAGTGTCTATGCTTCTGAATCTGACAGGGCGGCGGGTGCAGTTCCGCATATGTTTTATAATACTGCGGCGAGAGATAATATGGTGATAAGACTGCCTATGGGCACGGCATTTAGTTCGGGGGCGTTTATTTTGTTTGAGTTTTCCGGCGACGGCACACCAAGCGGAAGATTAGAGGCTAATATTTCGCAATATATGTGGGATCTTGGCACAGGGCAGCTGCGCACCTTATTGACAGATACTGTGCAAGGCGCATACAATGACGCACACAATCTATTGAGCGGGGTGTTGAGAGATACGGATGAAAGTTTGCATGGTGCTGTCAGGTTTGGAGTGCTGCTTAGAGTGAGAGGGCAGGAGATTGTTTTGTCATAGCAATGACCAGACCTGTTTTAAAACCTAACTTTTGACTATATTATATTTCTATGTCTCTCAAATGTTTGTGTTTTATTTTTGAGACAGGGGACGGTAAAATGGATATTCAGCCAGCAATACTTTTTAGTATTGCTTATCGTTATCAGCCGCTTTTAGGTTTTTGAACACATCTATTATTAATTATAAATTATGGATTATGATTTCAAGTTGCTTATGACAATATAATAAATTCATAATCCATAATACTGAACTAAAAGGAGAAAAGCTTTGGCTAAATCTAAAAACATTCTAAAGTTTAATTCCCCGTCTAAATGGTGGGGCGCAGGTTGGAGAGAGGCATTAGTCTCCGGAAACGGTAAAATCGGGGCGTCAGTGCTTGGCGGTGCGGGCGAAGATTCTATCATGCTTACGCACGCTGATTTATGGTGGCAAGGCAGGGTAGGCGTATTGCCTGATGTATGCAGCCAACTTGACAAAGTACAAAAGGCGCTTGATGAGGGCAGGCATAAAGAGGCAACGGCAATATTGCCCGATGCTTTGCAGTCAAAGGGTTATAATCCGCTATTGAGTTATCCGCTTCCTATTTGTGATTTTAAGGTTAATCATAAAATGGACAGACCTCCAAAAGAATATAACCGCACCGTAAACATGGATAGCGGCGAGGTGACTGTTTCATTCAAAGACGGAGCAACAAGATTTGAAAGAAGTGTTTTTGTGTCTAAAAATGAAGACATGGTTGTTTTTGAGATTAAAAAGTTTGGAGCAAAAGCCATTGATGCTGATTTTAGGTTTGATGTGCATGAAAAGTTTAATACGCTTACGCCCACTGCAAAATCAAATATGCCTGAGGGGACTACGGCAAGAGTTGAGGGTAAGTTTTTATTGTTTTCGGCCAGAAGTGACGGCGGTGAATACGGGGCAGTTGCATATGTAAACTTCTTTGGCGGCACTATTGCAAATACTCAAGACGCCATCACCGTCAGAGGCGCTGAAAAGGTGTTTATTATAATAAAGCCTTTTATTAATGCAAAGAGCAGAGAGATGAAGTGGAAAGAATTAAAGGATGAACTGAAAGGTTTTAAGAATACTTATGAAAAATTACTTAAAGAGCAAAACAGTGCATTCGGCAGAGTTTTTAATAGGGCATTTGTTGAGTTAGATGACGAAAACGGAGATGAAAGTGTAGACAGATTGATTGCGGATGTGGCTGAGGGCGGTGAAATATCGCCTGCTATGATTGAAAAACTGTGGGCTTTCGGGCGATATTTGTTTATTAGTTCTACTACGCCTAATTCTGCGCCTACTCCTCCGTACGGCATTTTCTGCGGTGATTATAAAGGGATAAACAGCCACATCAATGCGGACGGCTCTCTTCAATTATCATATGAGCACGCATTGGCGGGCAATTTGACTGATTATTTTGAATCTTTATTAGAGTATTATAAACAGGTAATTGATGACCTAAAGAAAAATGCAATAAGGCTTTATAATGCCAGAGGCATAATGGTGCCGTCAGTGATGGCAAGAGGTACGGGGCTTTTAGGGTCATTAGATGCTGCTGCGGTGCATTTTACCGGAGCGGCGGGGTGGTTGTGCAAATTATTTTATGATGCGTGTTTGTGCAGCGGTGAAACAAAGTGGCTTAAAACTGAGGTAATGCCTTTATTAAAAGAAACGGCGCAGTTTTATTTGGAGTTTTTTAAAGAAGGCGAGGGCGGTATGTTAGAGAGCAAGCCGTCTTGGTCGCCTATGTCAGAATTTAATGCAGACGGAGTAAGGATTGCAAAAAATGCGTTTATTGATTTTGCGATTGCCAAAGAGGTTTTTTGCAATTTGATCAGCGCGAGTGAAGAATTGGGAGCTAATAAGGCAGACATTGCTAAGTGGAAAGAGTTTATGGCAAAAATCCCGTATTACTCATTAAACAATGACGGGACTGTTAAAGAGTTTAATGACCCTAAGGCAGTGCAAGGGATAACCAACGGCTCTACTTCAGTTTTTTATCCGCTGTATCCCTCTACCAAAGTCAGCGACATTAATATAGAAGAATTTAAGCAATTTGAAAAGACGGCAAAAGAAAGGTTTTCTTTTGGGTCGCATCATAGCACTATGAGTTTGGCCAGATATGCTAATTTGTTTATAAGACTTAATCAAACCAAGCAGGCAGAAGACATTATAGCGGCTTTAGTGGCTAATACCGCGTATTCTAATTTGATTTTTTCCGCAAGTGATTGGACGGGGATGGGAATTGCCAATAATGACGGTTGGGCGCAGTTTAATATTGAGACTAATTTGATACTTACAAATGCCATACAAGAGATGTTTTTGCGCTCGGATAAAGAAAATATTTGGCTTTTGCCTGCATGTACGGCAAACAAGGGTAGTATAGGCGGCTTTTTGACAAGATCCGGTGTTGAGGTAGTAGAACTAACTTGGAATTATAAAAAAGGGGAAATTTTTGCTAAATTAAAAGCGAAAAAGGCTTGTAAAATAAATATAAGACTGCCTGAGATAATTAAAAAATACAAAGGTATAGGCACTATTGACGCTGAAAATATGAAATTATTGTGCAAAGTAGATTTGCCCGGCGGCAAGGCAATTGCTTTTGATTTTAAGATCTAAGTTTGATACAGTGTATAGTTTATTGCGCTTAGTGTATAGTTGATTAAGGATTTAATTTGACAGTATAATTTAAGGGGGAGTTTTTATTGACAAGCCCGCCTTAACTGCGTGATCTAAACTTTGAACTGCACACTAAAAGGAGCATCTATGTCCTTTTCTGACAAGCTCACACTTGATGAGAGCAACTTAAAAATATTGCATGAAAACCGCAAGGAGCAGCCTCTTGGCGGTTTTAGGCTGTTTAAGCATACCCTTATGAAAAACTTTTGGCAAAGCGTCAAAATAAATTGGCTTAGTCTTGTTTTTGTAGCGCCTGTTATTGTTTGGGTTTTCTTTTGGCGCATGGCTATTTTAGAATTAAATGCTACGCTGCCTTATTCATCAAATATAGGTATAGGTTATCCGTTTATTCCTAATGTTGACGCTGTGTCCTTGTCGGCTAGATTTTCACTCGGTTTAAATCGTGCATTATTAATGATTCCTATGATTGGATTAGCGTGTGTTGGATTAGCCGGGGCGTTTAATGTGATGAAATATATTGTGTGGGGTATGGATGTTAAGATAATAAAGACATTTTTCAAGGGTATTAAAAACAGCTTTTTGCCTTTCATCTGGATGGGTGTGATTTTGAGTTTGTGCTTTTTTATGCTGGTTATGTTTTGGTACGGGTTTGGTGTATATGATTTTTCACTAGGCGGCAGAATTGTATTGATTATATTGGGCAGCATCATATCCTTGTTTGCGCTCATGATGTCGGTGTTTGTGTTTACGCAGGCGAGTATGTTTAGCCTGCCTATATTGGATATACTAAAAAATGCGTTGCGTCTTGCTTTAAAGTTTGTTATCCAAAGCATTTTTATAGCTGTAATTGGGGTGTCGGCGATTTTTCTAATTTTTATTCCTGCGACAGGAGGCGGGATTTTCGGTACGATTTTGACCGCCATAGGCTTTATTTTCTTTTTTATGTTTGCATTTAGTTGGTTAGCCAGTGCATATACTATTTACTCACACTTTATTTTTGATGCGATGTACGACTCTCAAAAGAAAGGTGAGGATAAGAGGGGCGGCGACAGCTATGATAACGGGCATACTCATGTCCCGCAGCAAGCCAACCCTCAGAAAAAGAAACAAAAGCAAGTTTATATAAACCCGAAGAAAGGAAAGAAGAATTAGATACAAAGTATAATATTTATAAAATACGGCAAACCAATTTAGCAGCGGTCTATCCTTAGCAGGCTAAAATATGCAGATTTGTCCGTGCATTGCTTTATACTTTTATATTCTTAAATTTATTTGAAAAAAAGACCCATAAAATTCAAAACTGACGCAGACACTTATTTTGATTTAGCAGAGGATGCTTTAGACGCCGGCGACTATATAAACGCCGTGTTTCATTTTCATAATGCTTATTTAAAGGGCGGCGGAGCGGATGCGCTGTTTTTTTTGGGAGAAACTTATACTGACATAGGTGAGTATGATGAGGCATTATACTACCTATTCAAAGCTTTAGACAAACGCCCCGACTGTCCTGATATAAACGGTGCTATCGCAGCGTGTTTCTTATCAATGAATGATGAAGACACAGCGATTTTTTATACATGGACGGGGATGAGCATGAAAGACTATAATGACATGATGTATGAAAAGGATGTTGAAATTTATAATGAATCAAATAAAAAAATTCGGCTTTTAGAAAAAAACGATAAAATGCTTTTAGACATTGCTACTAAATTATTGTCAACAGGTGACAGGACATATGCAAAAGAATTATTGCAGACGGTTAAACCTGAGTCCGATGAATTTTTGAGATCGTGCAATTTATTAATAATGATTGCCTTAGACGATAAAAAAGTGGCTGAGGCTTTAGAAATAATTGAATTAGGTTTAAGACAAAATGAAGGCAAAAAAGAAAGCGGAGTACATTTAGAGTTTAGGTGCTGGGCTATTGTTGCGTACCATTTGTTAAAAGATAAAGAAAACAAGCAGGCGGCAATTGATATTGTTGAAAAAGCGTCTTTGGATTATCATGCGTCAAGGGCGGCGGTGTTTGCTTATTCAAGGATTAACGACTATAAGAGGGCAGGTCGGCATATTGAAGCCATCTTAAAGGAAAACCCTTATTCAAAAGGAATGAGAATAATGCTTGCTTTAGCTAATTATTTGTGCGGGAAGTTTGATGAGGCAAAAAATGAGATTGTGGCGGCGGCTAAACTATATCCTAATGATATTTCAATCAAAGAGGTTGCGGGCGCTATCTCGCAAAGACGAAAGGGATTATCGCTGACGACATTGATAGATAAGAGGACTACTGCTAATTGGATTGACGATGTAGAGGAGAACTTGGAATTGATAAAGAAGGGGAGGTATGAGGATGTTCCTGATAAGGCGGGCTTTAGGCAAAAATTAGAATGGATTTTTCAAAGCCATCTAAATTCACTTGCCACATATGCCATTTTGATTATATCTAAGCTGGACGAATTTAAGCAGTTTTTGTTGGATAAGTTGATTGATTATCATCTTGAGATGCCTGTCAGAAAAGTAGTGCTGTATTCTGTTTTGATGAATTATCCTGTTAATAAACCGGGTATAGTGATGGAGGGATTTTATCAAAGAATAAGTTTTAGAAGATTAAAGGTGGCAAATGAAATGGTGTTTCGGGCATATTGCAAAACTTTTTCCACGCTTATTTTTATGGAGAACGGATTTGAAACAAGGCTTTATAATGCGGCAAAAAAGATAGAAGAGCGATTTTCGGATTTGAGAATAAGGGAGAATGAAGAGAGTGACATATTGGCGGCAATGATGTTTGCTTTGAGTACTAAAAGCAAACTGCCGCCGGCGCATATAGCGTTTATATTTTCATGCGATGAAAAGGTGCTGCTGGGAAAATTGAATAAAATCAGAAGCAAATAAATCTAATATGGAAAAGGAGTTAATCAAAGTGAAAAAAGAAACAGTTACTTTAGAAAAAATTAAAAGCAATCAAGCCATTAAAGATTATATCTTAGCGTCTAATGAGGTTTTAAGAGTCAAAGGCTATACTGACCACGGCATCCGCCATGTGGGTTATGTCGCTAAAACGGCTTATAATATTCTAAGCGAATTAGGTCATGACAAACGCACCTGTGAATTGGCGGCGATTGCCGGCTGGACACATGACATCGGCAACGGAATAAACCGCAAAAGGCACGGATTGACGGCGGCCAATATGATGTTTACACTTTTGAATGAGATGGGGATGTGTCATAAAGAGATTGCGCTTGTTATCGGGGCGCTGGGGCATCATGAGGACGATATCGGTTTGGCGGTTAGTCCTGTAGCGGCGGCATTGATTTTGGCGGACAAGAGTGATTCTCATAGGTCCAGGGTGCGGCAGTGCAGTTTTGACCCTAATGACATTCACGACAGGACAAACATGAGCATAAAAGATAATAGGGTTACTGTCTGCAAGCCGATGATGAGGATAAGACAACAATTGAGCATGGATGAGACGGGGTCTGTTTTGGAGTATTTGCAAATTTATTTAGAGAGAGTGCTAATGATGGAAAAGGCGGCAAAGTATTTGGGGTGTGCTTTTGAACTGATGATTAACGGGGTTATTATTAATCAAAAGCGGAAGGCGGTTGAGTGCAGTGTAGAAGACGGGGAGAAAGAGGTGAGTGAGGACTAATGCTTTTTTTAGTCGCTGCAAGCAAATCAAAGCAAGCCGGAAAGGACAAAGAAAGCATTATCTAACGGATTGTTTTGTTGAACTTTGACCCTTCTTAATAATGACGAAAGAGGCAGACAAAGTAACTATGTCTGCTTAATATAAATTAAAATATTTTTGAAAAAAATTGAAAAAGCGGCGAAAAACTGTTCAAAATTCTCTTGCTAACTCAAATTGTAATTCTCCCGCCACTTCAAAAAATTTATCATTTTTCCAAATGGTTTTCTCCCGTCAAGTTAAATAAAACTTGGCAGAAATTACAGTTGATTAGTAGATTTTTTGAATAAAGTTTGCTATAATTTATTTATGAGTTGGTATACTTATATAGCAGCGGATGTTCCGCTAGAAAACAATAAAAAACACATAAAACCGAAAGAACTTTGGATTACGAATGACGATAAATATTGGTTTTATATTCTTGAGGATTATTTTAAGTTTGAGGAGTTGAGAAGACTGCTGGATAAGAAGTTTGTCTATGAAATATCGGATGGGATACGGGGTTATAATTTTAATTGGTCAAAACAAATTTGTAAAAACTTTGAAGAGACAATAAGTAATGGCAGTTATCCAACGAGAGTTTTTACTGCTGAAGAAATTGAAAGAGATTTGCTACGCAGTTATGCAAGTAAAAATTGTATAATCAAATTATTTGAATATTTGCGAAAAGTTTTGCCTAAGGGAGCAAATGCAAAAATATATACTCTTTACTGTAACGACCCTGTGTTTGTACCAGAAAAGATAATAGAACTAGACTTAAAAACATTTGAAATCCCAGATGAATTTGAGTTTGGATTAAACGAATTGTGGATTCTTAAAAATTGATAGACCTTCAAAAAATAAATTAGAATGGATGGACTAATGCTGGCAGTTAAGTTTAAGGCGGGGATAGAATTGTTCCAAGGTTTATAGAGCATAGCTTCTGCCCAGCGAGGCAGGGACTATTTTGCGTTGTGGGAGCAAAAATTTGAGGTGCAAGAGTCCACAGTGTCTCCCCCAAAGAACACAATAACAAAAGATGACGGGCAGATACGCAAGAGATAAAGGCGGGCAAAAATCCGTATTCACAAAGAAAAGCCAAACTGCAAACCACGCCCCTAATTACCCGATATGAGCCGTAGCCGAGGGCTGAAAGGCTCGAACGCCGCGAAGTATAATACGCAGTTTCCGAGGCGTTAGGCGGGGTAAATGGGAATAAGCCCGTTTGAAAAATAAATTAAAATATTTTTGAAAAAAGTTGAAAAAGCGGCGAAAAAGTGTTGACGGTGTGAAAAAAATGCTGTATATTTAATTAGTAATGATTATCAATAAGGAATTATTACTAAGGAGAATAGCAGTATATGAAAAAATTCAGTTGTACTATTTGCGGTTTTGTACATGAAGGAAAAACCGCGCCGGAAAAATGCCCGACTTGCAAGGTGGGGGCAGAGAAATTTGTTGAACTGTCTGCAACAGGACTTGTCTTTGCTGATGAACATAGAATAGGTTCTGCCAAGGGTGTTGATCCGTGGATTGTTGAGGGTTTAAGAGCAAACTTTGCGGGTGAATGTGCAGAAGTTGGGATGTACTTAGCTATGAGCCGCCAAGCAGACAGAGAGGGTTATCCTGAGGTAGCTGAGGCTTATAAACGCATAGCATTTGAAGAGGCAGAGCATGCTGCTAAGTTTGCAGAGTTGTTAGGCGAAGTGGTAGATTCTTGCACTAAGACCAATTTAGAAAAACGGGTGATGGCTGAGCATGGCGCCACACAAGGCAAGATAGATATTGCTAAAAAAGCAAAAGAATTAGGGCTTGATGCCATACATGATACAGTACATGAAATGGCAAAAGACGAAGCCAGACACGGCAGGGCATTTAATGGGTTATTAGAAAGACATTTTAACAAAAATAAATAAATGAAAGAAATCAAGGTTATAAAAAGAGATACAATACAAAAGCGACTGATATTGGACGCTGTTAAAACGCTGGATATTCATGCAACTGCTGAGCAGGTTTATGAGTATATTGTCAAAACAAACCCGTCTGTCAGCAAGGCTACGGTGTATCGCAACCTAAGGCAGATGGCATCAGCAGGTGAGCTTTTGGATGCGGGTTTATTAGGCGGTGTGACACATTATGACCATAATGTGCATGAGCATCATCATTTTGTATGTAATATATGCGGTGCTGTTTTTGATGTGGAATGTGATTTGGATTTGGTGCTGCGTATCAAAGACAGTGTTGCGCAGTCAGCGGAATTTGAAGTTGAAAATTACAATCTGTCATTTAACGGGGCTTGTAAGCACTGCAAAGAAAAAAATTGAGTTGTCAGGTTATTTTAACAGATGTAGTGTTTGTTGTTTTAAACGCAGTGAAGCGGTTTGATAAATCTTTCACTGCGTTTAGAATGGCAACACCGTCAATCGCAAAATTCATCATTTATCGTTTAGTCCTATCATATAATGCTATGTGAAAACATTTTCATTGGCATTTTTACTGGTCGGCGCTATAGTAGGGGCAGGATTTGCTTCCGGGCGTGAGGTTTTGAGTTTTTTTGGGGACAGTCCCTCTATTTTCATTGCTCCTATTGTGGGGGCAGTGTTTTTTTTAGGCAGCATATTATTTTTGAGCGTGGGAAGAAAGGTTAGGGCAGATAATATTACACAGGCTAATTTGCTGATAATGGGAAACAAGCACATTGCGGCGGACATTTTTTTGCTGTTCAACGGAGTAGTTATACTTGGCGGAAAACTGGCGGCAATGAATAGTCTGTTTGTTATGGTGTTATTTGATGTACCGTTTATGTATTCAATTATAACAGGGCTTTTGTGTGCAGCGCTGGTGATGAAGGGAGTAAAGGGGTTGCTAAAGTCTAATGCAGTGCTGACTCCGCTTGTAACAGCAATAATGATAGTAATCTGTGTATTTGCCATAGTCAGGGGCGGCGGCAGTCAAGGCTCAAACATAAGGGTGTTTGCGCCGCCGCTATTGAGTTTTCCTATGATACTTGTTTATATGTCTATGAATATGATGCTTGCAAGCACTGTGCTTAATACTATATGGGGCTTTAATAAAAGACAGATTGTTTTATCGTCTGCGATTGCAGGAGCGGTGGTGGCAGGTTTGATGGCGGTGCTGATTTTTGCATTAAATTCAGGAGATTATGATACTGTTATGCCGCTTATTACGATGGCGTTAAGCGGCGGTGCGATACTGTTTTATTTTGCGGTGGCGGCTATTGCTTTATCAATTTTTACTTCAATGATGACGGCGATGATTGGTCTTAACAGCTGGCTAAAACCTTTAACCGGGGGCAAATGGTATTCTATTGCGGTAGTGCTTGTGGCGGGATTGATTTTATCTATGCTGGGTTTTGAGAATGTGGTCGGCTTTTTGTATCCGGTCATCGGAGTAATCGGTTTTGCATACATTGTGTGGTGTATTGTATATTTATGCAAAGAAAAAAAACAACGAAGATTTAGAATTAAATAAACTGTTTGCTTATGAGTGCTTCTTGTGTATGTTTTGCAGACAAATTATCTAATAAACTAAGAGAATTTAAAGACAAAATCTTATTAAGGTTTTAACCGGTATAAGGCGTTGCGAGAAATCTGTTTTAATGGAGCAGTTCATTAATGAAGAAACCGGTCATAACGGAATCAAGATAATTCATGTGATTGATTTTTTGTTGGATAACTAGCCAAAGCATTACTTTTTTCTTAAATTACTCATACTAAAAACACTGCTCTATGTATTTGACATAGACAGTTTTTGGTGTTATACTGCGTATGTAAAAAATTAACAAAAGGAGATTGACAATTTTGGAATGGTATCAATTAAAATCTGATGAGGTGCTTAAAAAGTTTGATAGCAATTTGGAAACAGGCTTAGACTCAGCACACATTGAGGTCAGGCGCACAAAGTACGGCTATAATGAATTTGAAGAAAAAAAGAAAGACGGTCTTCTCAAAAAAATACTCCATCATTTAAGAGAAATTCCTACGCTTGTTTTAATAGCGGCGGCTATTATAGCTATTATTGCTGCTGTATTGACCACAGAGCCTAGTCCTGCAAGCTGGGCAAAGCCTCCTGTTATTTTGCTTATCGTCATAATAAATGTAGTCTTAGGCTTAATGCAAGAAAGCAAGGCAGAGCAAGCCTTAGAAGCCCTAAAGAAGATGAATACATACAAGACGACTGTGATAAGAGACGGCAAAAAAATGATTATTGATGCTAAGGAGTTAGTCCCGGGTGATATAATTGAACTGAACACAGGAGATGTAATTACGGCGGATGCTAGGCTTATATCTACTGCAAGTTTGCAGGTTGAAGAGGCGGCTTTGACGGGGGAGAGCGTGCCTGTAGAAAAATTTTGTGATTGTGTGTATGAGGCAAAAGAGTATCACGGGATCGGTGATAGATTGAATATGGTTTATTCGGGGTGTTTGGTCACAAACGGGCGCGCCAGAGCAGTAGTAGTTGAAACGGCGATGAATACCGAGATGGGTAAAATTGCTAAGATGCTTAATGACTCTAAGAAAATGACTACTCCGCTTCAAAGACGGTTAAAACAACTTGCAAAAAGAATTTCTTTAGTTGCATTATGTGCGGCTGTAGTGATGCTTTTGGTTGGTTTTTTGGTGTGGCAAAATGATTTTATGGATATGTTGATTTTGGCTGTTGCATTAGGGGTGGCTGCTGTTCCTGAAACTCTGCCTATTATAGTAACCATGGTACTATCCTACGGCGTTTTTAATATGGCGAGTAAAAAAAGTATTATTAGAAAAATTCCTGCCATAGAAACTATCGGAAACACTTCTGTAATTTGTTCTGACAAAACAGGCACGCTTACACTCAATAAAATGCGCATTCAAAAACTATGGCATTTTTCTAAAGACCCTGTTTTAGCAAATGATGAGTTTTGCAAAGATGAATTGCATATGCTAGAGCTTTTGGCATCATGCTCTAATGCTGTGATTGAGGTTAATGAAAATGAGGACGAGCATATTGTGGGTGCGCCTACTGAAATTGCTATTATTAGATTGTTGCATGATAAAGGTTTGACCAGAGTAGACGCTGAAAGGTTGTACCCGAGAGTGCATGAATTGCCGTTTGATTCAAACCGTAAACGCATGACTACTGTGCATCATGTTGAAGACGGATATTTGGTGGTTACTAAAGGTGCTTTTGATAGATTGCCTGTTAAGTGGGACGAGGCTGCATTGAAAAAAGCAACTAAAGTGCATGACGAATTTGCTGAAAAAGCACTAAGAGTAATCGGAATAGGCTATAAGCATTATAAAGAAAAGCCTGCCGATTTGACTGAAGAAGGACTTGAAAAAGACTTAAACTTTTTAGGACTTATAGGAATGATTGACCCGCCAAGACCTGAAAGTATGATAGCGGTGGCAAAAGCTAAAAAGGCCGGCATCAAGACTGTTATGATTACGGGCGATCATCTTGGGACGGCTATTGCTATTGCTAAAGAGATTGGGATAATGGTTGAAGGGGATAGGGCGATTACGGGTGCGGAATTGAGTGTAATGGACGATGTGGAACTGGCGGCACAAGTGAGGGGGATATCGGTGTATGCAAGGGTATCGCCTGAAGATAAACTAAGGATAGTCAAAGCGTGGCAGCAGCACAATGAGGTGATAACGATGACGGGCGACGGAGTAAACGATGCTCCTGCTCTTAAAGTGGCTGATGTGGGTGTTGCGATGGGCATAACCGGAACGGAGGTAACAAAGAGTGCTGCGGATATGGTTATTACGGATGATAATTTCGCGACTATTGTTGATGCGATTGCAGAAGGGCGGACCAGCAACGACAATATCAGAAAAACGATTAGATTCTTATTGGGCGTAAACTTTGCCGAGATATTTATCCTGCTGATGGGTATGCTTGTATTGGGGCAGCCTGTATTGACGGCGTTGCAGATTTTATTAATTAATGTAGTGTATGACGGTATTCCAGGTTTCTTTTTGGCTTTTGAAAAACCGGAGCCCAATGTTATGGAGAGAAAACCGTTGCCTAAAAATAGCGGAGTGTTTAGCGGCAGGACGGGGACTTTTATTGTGAGCAGGGCGGCAATGTTTTCAGTGTTAGTGCTAAGTGCGTTTATGATTGGGTCGTTTGCTAGTTTTGGCGGACATTATTTCAACCCTAACGGTTATCCTGTCACTTTTGAATTATTAAGATATTACGGCAATTTTTCTGTTGGTATAACCATGGCATTTATGACATTGTCGTGGGCAAGCATGATTGATATTTTCAACTCTAGAACAAGTCAGTCTATTTTCAAATCCAGCCCCTTAAAAAACAAAAGAATGTTGATAACAGCACTTGGTGCATTTGCGTTTTCGCTTGTTGTAGCACTTGTGCCGCCTATTGCTGCGGTGTTTGAGGTAGTAGGAATTAGTATTTGGCACTGGTTGATTATAGGAGGCTTGGCAATAATGCAGGTTGTGATGGTGGAGATAATGAAGGCTATGTTGAGGGCGAGGGATAGGAAGAAGAGCGGAGCAATTAGTAAATAGGCGGCGAAGGGTGTGAGGATTGAAGAGTAGGGCAAAAGGAAAGGACGAGCGAGGCGCCGTTCCTAAAAGGAACGGCTGGATATAATAAAGGAGAGTTCACTATAATGAACTCTCCTTTATTATATCCAGTGGCGTGCTTTGGGCATGAAAAACGAATAGATTATTCGTTTTTCTGTCCGCACGCCGTGCCTCGCTGCCCCGTTTGCTTTCTTCTCTTTTTGGTTCATTCACTATTTGTAATTTCTAATCAATTTCCTCTCCAGCACAGCCACACCCACATACATCAATGCTGCCAACACGCATAATATTACAATACTCGTAACCACCAAATCCATTCTAAAAACTTGACCTCCATAAATAATCAAATATCCAAGACCTGCCCTTGACGCCAAATATTCTCCCATAATTGTCCCTACCCATGCCAGACCAATATTAATTTTTAATGCCGACAAAATATTAGGCAAACTTCCCGGCAAAATAAGTTTATACAAAATTTGAAATTTGCTTGCGCCCATACTTTTTAATAATAGCACTTTTCCTTCATCAATGCTTAAAAAACCGTGCAAAATACTGACAATCGTAACAATCACACAAATCAAAATAGTCATCAAGATTATTGCCTGCATTCCTATCCCTACCCATACGATTATCATAGGTCCTAATGCAACCTTCGGCAATGCATTTAGCACAACTAAATACGGCTCTACAACTTTTCGCGCTTTTTCATTCCACCATAAGCCGACGGCAATCAACACTCCCAAAGCAGTAGAAATCAAAAATCCCAGCACGCATTCTAAAAGTGTAATTCCCATATGAAAGAAAATCCTGTCATCTAACAACCGCCTTGCCATTGCGGCAACTCTGGACGGAGAAGAAAACAAAAAACCGTCAATCCATTCTAGTTGTACAAAAAGTTCCCAAAGCAAAACAAAGGCGACAAAGATAGATATTTGCCAAATAATCACCTCAATTTTTTTTCGCCTTAATTTTCCTAAATATTTTTTTTGTGATTCGGATATTAAGGGAGCAATTTTTTTCTTTTGTGGTGTTTTTTTCATTTAAAACTCCTTTTTTTAAAAGACAAAAGACAAAATAATGGAGGCTGCGGCGGTGATTGTTCAATTAAAATATGTTACTATACTAGAAAGTAAAATTACAATTCTAGAATTTTATTAACCATCTGATAGTGTAAACCTTCAATATTTTGTCTTTGATTATCTATCGCAATTCTTTTAATATCCTCTCAAAATACTTTACAAACTTTTTATCTTCCCGCTTCAAAAGCGGTGTTTCTTTGTCTATCTCGATTGTATGAATGCTTTTAATGCCGGCAGGTCTTGCCGTAAGCACAATCACTCTATCGGCAATTGCGACTGCTTCTGATATGTCATGTGTAACCAGCAATGCGGAGGCGCCTTCAGATTTAATAATAGAATATACATCATCGCAAACATCCAGTCTGGTTTGAAAGTCAAGAGCAGAAAACGGCTCGTCAAGCAATAATAATTTAGGTTTAAAAGCTAGTGTCCTAATCAATGCCGCTCTTTGCCTCATGCCTCCGCTTAATTGATTGGGATAATGTTTTTTAAAATCCTTCAAGCCGTATTTGTCTAAGAGGCTGTGAGCATACTCAACATTTTCAGCAGTTTTCTTTTTTTGAATCTCAAGTCCTAGCAAAACATTCTTTTCTATGGTCAGCCATTCAAACAATTTGTCGCTTTGCAGCATATATCCCGTTTCACCGTTAGGGGTAGTGACTTCCCGTCCTGCTAAGCTAATAGTGCCGCTTGTGGGCTTTATTAATGCAGAAATCAATGACAAGATAGTAGTTTTTCCGCAACCTGACGGTCCTACAATTGCTACAAATTCTCCCGTTTCAACAGAAAAATTCACCTCATTAAGAGCATGCGTTTCACCTTTAGGCGAATGGTAGATTAATGATACATTTTTGAAGTTTAGGATTTTCACTTTGGTTCACTCCGTGCATTAAAGACACAATTTGACAAGCTCTCGTCTTTATCCTCTATGCCAACCTTACCGCTATAGAATTATCAACTATATCGCCAAAACTTGCCCGTCTATCCAAATGCCCCGCATTTTGCATAATATCTTGCAATTTATTGAAACTGCTTTCTGTCATGACAGGATTTCTGCTCCATGCGCCGATTGCCAAATAATTGTCTATTGCCGCTGCCATAAGCTCTATATCAGTGGCAGGGAATAGAGGTGAAATCATTTCAGCAACAATCAAACTGCAATTATTCCGTATAAAATCATAACCTCTTTGTATCGCCGCCAAAAACTCATAAAGCATTTCTCTATTCTCATTTATATAGCTTTGATGAGCGGAAAATGCTGTATAAGGAACATAACCGCTTGCCGTGCCGACACTTGCCACAATATGCCCGGTGCCTCTGCGCACCATATCAGATGCGACAGGTTCAAATGCTGTAACAAAATCAAATCTGCGGTCTCCTTCAAACGCCCCCACCATCAAATTAAATTCTACGCTTGTATCAAAATTTAAATCATCAAGCGTCAAGCCTCCGACATTTTCAATAACATATTGAAGAGTCATTGCCGGCATCCCGCCCCTGCGTCCCGCTAAAATGTGACTGCCTGCCAAAGCACTCCACTCAAAATCAGGCATAGCCTCTCTGCCAATCAAAAACGACCCGTCTCTAAATGTCAATTGCCCAAAAATCATCGGGTGGTTTCTCATTCCTTCAATGTGAGTATATACCGTTGCTTCATATAGGTATCCATAAAACACCGTTAATGTATAGAGCGGTGTGTTTTGTGTCAAAATATAGATTAGTACCTTTAACCAAATAATTGTAATAATATATTATATTTTTTTCATTTTTTTTCTTTAAAACACTTGACAGCCATTATGTGCATATGTTATTATAATCCATGGTTAAGTGGTCTGCGACAATTTATGACTTAGATTATGCAGCGGAAATCCACAAAATGAGGGATTGTGTTTTGGGCGAGTTTAAGTGCGATTTTCAAGCACAAGAACTCGTTTTTGGGGTTCTTAAATCATATAATGAGAACACAGTACTGGGCAATCAAGTAATTGCACAGCCTGAAAGCATTACAAAAAAAATGCCTGTCGGAAAGTACAAACTAAATGCCAATCAAATCAACGCAATGTGGAAATTGAGTCAAGAAAAGAGCATGACTGTCAGCGAACTTGCCGATGTGTTCTCTGTGCAAAGACAAAACATGAGCAAAGATATCATTGAACTGTTCAAGTTGGGACTTGTCAATAGATTTCAAAAAGAGGATAATCTTAAAAATGTTTATGTTGAGTTGTCCGAACACGGAAGAAAGGTTTTTGATGAAAGCAAAGCGATTAAAGATAGCTTTTTCTTAACAAAATTCATGTCGGCTTTAACACAGGATGAAATGAAGGAGTTGATTCAAATTTATCAGCGTCTAAAAGAACTATTAGAAAAACTAAGATAAAATCAAAATAAATTTCTCAAAGGAGGGATGTTTATGAAAAATAAAAAAAGACTGTTAGGCATACTTTTAATCCTTGCTATGGCAATTGTTTCTGTTGTTGCTATCACTGCTTGCGACAGAGGTCCGATTGTACCGGGGGCTGAGGCGGATGTGTATGTCAGCATAGGAGGAGAACACACTATTACGCTGTATGCGGATAATGTGAATAATAGGTTTGCTCTGTCATTCGGGGATGAGCCGGGTGTCAGGTCAGGTGTTTATACACTGACAGGGACGACTTTGACGCTGGTATTTGATGCCGCGGATGTTCCCGATGCAACGGCTAGGCTAGAGAATGATGAAATTAACTTGACTGCATTCAATCGTACAACCAGATTTTTAAGGCAGGTTATGCGGACAGTTAGCTTCAATTCTGCACAAGGTACTGAGGTGCAGGCTGTTCAGGTAATGAACGGCAGACCTGTGCCTGTTGCATATATGAGGACGCCGACGCGCGGAGACCATGAATTCGTCGGTTGGTTTTTAGATCCGTCGGGAAATACCCCGTTTGAGTTTGGGGTAAGCATAATTGACAGAAATACAGAAATTTTTGCTTACTGGGTGCTTCCTGAACCGGGTCAAGAAGAATTTACACTTGACTTTGATTGGGGCGTTGCCGGTCAACAAAATCCTTCAAGCGTGCAAACGCTGAACGGCAGATTGTATCATGTTCCGGCGGTAATTGCCAGAACCGGATATACATTCGGCGGTTGGTGGGTGAGTATGCTTGAAAACAGGGCTATGCTTACTTATCAAGCTGTTCCCAGAACAACTATTTTCAATGAGAGTACAACTTTGCACGCGTTGTGGATTCCTGCCGGAGCGGGTCTTGCTGCGCCGGTTGTGCAAATTTCCAGAAACGGGGCAATCAATTGGAGTCCTGTCGCCGGTGTGAGTACATATAGATTGAGCATAATAAACCCTCAAGGAAATCCTGTTCTTAATTTTGATGAACGCACTATCCCCGGAGGCAATACCAGCTATGTTTTTAATTTTACAAATTTAGGCAACTATCGTGTCGAGCTTACTGCAGTTGGTGCAGGCGGAGCAGTTTCTCCGACTGCCGTCAGATATTATAGACACAGAGCTTTGGCCAGAGTCTCTAACTTTAGAGTAGTAAACAATGTGCTTGTATTCAGTCAAGTGGCAAATGCCAACAGATACCTTGTATCAGTTGTTTGCGGAAATCCGGGACATATCCATACGGATATAGATATCGGAAATACAAACAGATTTCCTTTTACCAGTTGTGAGATGAAGCCGGGCGGTATTATTTTTACTGTCGAAGCAAGAGCAGCCGGTTTTGCAAGTTCCGTCGGCACTTTTGCGTTTAATAGGGAATTAAACAGCATAACTCAAATTAATATTGACAACGCTTCTCAAACTGCGACATGGACTGCGGTACCCGGTGCAGAAAATTATGTTGTGTCTATTAGAAGAGAGGCAACCACGACTCATTTTGAAAATGATGCAAATACCAGTTTTTCTTTTAGAGAATTTGCAGCAGGTGACTTAGAGATAAGTGTCAGACCTGAGGCAATCGGTTATAACTCTCCTCAAGGGCAGCCTGTTTGGGTGTCTTTTAATAAGGCTACAATAGCTACTCCGTCAAATGTAAGGCTTGACGGAAATACCATAAGGTGGACTGCTGTTGCGGGCGCCGCAGGATATACTATTAACATAGGCTCTTTAGAATTTGATGTAGCAGGCGCGGCTTCTGATTATCATATATTGACTGAAACGCAAATTGCTGCTTTGCGTACAATGGTTGGTTATTATGAATTAAGCATAAGAGCTAATGCGGCAAACTCTTCATTATTTAGCTTACCTGTTTTAGTCGGCAATTTTATGCCCGGTGAAATTTCATATTTTAGAGGCGCTGTTTCATGGAATCATGTTTTGGGCGCTTCTAGGTATACTATTATTATAAATGCAGGCACGCCTGTTCAAAGAGTGTATGAGGTTTTAGCAGGACAGACTTATAGGGATGTTATGCTAACAAGAGCAGGTATAAACACTATCGATTTTATGGTGTATAACCTTATTAATCAACCGCTTTCACACTTTAGCACAGAGACTTCAGTTTTTGCTTATACAATAACATTTGACATCGGCGGAAACGGAATGCTTGCGCCTGAAGACAGGTTTAGGTTTGTTGCTTTTGGTGACCCTATCGTAAACTTCCCTAATGTGACACAAGCCAGAACAGGACATAGCTTTGACACTTGGTACACTTCTCCCGGCGGTCCTAGTCACAACGCAAGAAGATTCACAGACAGGCATTTTGCAGGCGGGGATTTAGTTTTATTTGCAAACTGGGCGCCTCATAGGTTTATTGTTAATCTTGACGCAGGTGAGAGAGGCACTGTAGAGGACGACGCTCCCGAAGTGGTTTTTGGTCGGATAGGCAATTTAGAAGTGCCTAGTGTTGAAGGCAACGGATTTTTAGGATGGTTTACGGCGCCGGGCGGTCTTGTCGGCGGCGGACAAAGAATAACTGATGAAAGAGGCATTATGCTTGCTCCTTGGGACATAGCGGATGCTGATGATATATCTTTATATGCATTTTATGTTAATGTATTTAATTTTAATCGGGCAGTTGATTTTGATACCGGTGAAACTTATTATACAGTGTCAAGAGGTCCTGATATAGCTTTGGTTAGACACTTAGTTGTGCCTGATTATTTTAATGGTTTTCCTGTCAGAGGTATTTCGTTCATATCTCACTTGCAACTTGAAACTATTGTTTTGGGTAAAAACATAGCAGAAGACGGTGTTGATGCTAATACATTTGACGGTTGCCGCAGACTTACTCATATTCATGTGCATCCTGACAATCCCAATTTCTCAAGCATCAACGGCTTGCTGTTTAATCATGACGGGACTACGCTGGTGCGCTATCCTACAGGCAGGGCGGGCAGATTTGTTATACCTGAAACTGTTACAACAATCGGTTCATTTGCATTCAGAGACAACTTCTACCTTGAGGTAGTTGAAATTCCTGGTACCGTAAACATCATTGAAGGAAGGGCATTTAACAACAACCCTCACATAAGGGCGATAATATTGCAAGAAGGTATTCAGAGGATTGAAGATGAGGCTTTCTTTGGAATGCCGTCAATTACAGAACTTATTATTCCTAGAAATCTGCAATTTTTCGGGGCAGTTGTTGATATGACAGGTCTTGACAGAATTGTGTTCACAGGAGGAAGTACGGTTGACTTAGTTCTTGGAGGACACCGTGTTGAAACTGCCGAAATTGGTTTGGGAGGAATCTTTGAGGGTGCATTTAGGCTTAGGCATGTTGTTTTTGAGCCGGGCAGCCGTGTAGTAAACATTCCTGATTATGCGTTTATGTCAAATGCCAGAATGTATGAAATTAATATTCCGGCAACTGTCCGATATATCGGCGTAGGTGCTTTTGAGGACGCATTATTCTTAGAAAGAATTGTTATTGCTGATAACAGTGTTCTTGACAGAATCGGTGCCAGGGCATTCAGAAACACACGCAGTTTAAGAGAAGTTATTTTTGAAGGATCAACTAATCTTGAAGTCATTTATGGTGTAGCACTTCAAGGGCAAGCAAATGCCAGCGTATTTGCTGATCATCCTACGCTTGAAAAAATAGTATTGCCTGCCGGATTAGTGTCTGTACAAATGCGTGCCTTTGAGAATATTTCTAATTTAAAAATTCTAAGATTTCAAGACAGTCCCAACTTTACTACAATCGGGGCTGGTGCGTTCAACGGTCTTACTGCCTTGACAGAAATCATTCTTCCTGCCAGAACTAATGCGGGAGACATTACAAGCGCTATGTTTATAGAGTCGGCTTTGCTTGAGACTGTCGGTGTTGTGAATGCGGGTGCAGGAGCCAACTATTTAGTATATCAAAATGTTTTATTTAATGCTAATGCAACTACGCTGATTTTATTCCCGGGAGCAAGAGCCGGCGCGGGCTTTGTATTGCCTGCTGCCACTACAACCATATGCGACGATGCCTTAATTACAATAACTAATCTTGAGGCATTCACTGTTGCGGGCGGCACAAATTTCACTGCAACAAACGGTGTATTATTTAGAGGAAACACTCTTGTCAGATATCCGTCGGCTAAGCGTGTGGTCACATTCACTGTTCCTGCTCATATTACGCTTGTTGCGCAGCATGCATTTAGGGGAAATAGGTATCTGGAGTCAATTTATTTTGCTGAAGGCAGTATAATAGATGAAATTGCGGCAAGCTCATTCAGAGAGCTGACAATGCTTACTTCAGTGGACTTTGGTGATAATGCAACTCTATTCACTATCGGAGCTTATACTTTTGCGGACAGTTTCAATCTTGCAGGACTTAGGATTCCGGGTACGGTTATGCAAATCGGAAGATATGCGTTCAGAGGTGTCAACTTGGCCTTCTTAGAGCTGGGCTTTGGTATGACTCATATTCCTGACTTTGCTTTTGCGGGCAACCCGATGGATTATATTTATATTCCTTATACAGTTACTCACATTGGTGAAGGTGCTTTTGCTAATGCTGTAAACCTATACAGAGTTACTTTTGTAGGAAGAAGAGATAGCTATGGCAACTCTATCACGGAGATTGGTGACCCTACTGCACCTATGCTTACTCACATTGGTGACAGGGCATTTGAAAACACCGCTTTAAGAAGTGTTAATGACATCATAGCAGGCGCTGAGTATATTGGCGCCAGAGCATTCTATAATATTGCTTTTGCTAACAGGGCAGTTGATAGCGGCGTCAGAGTTATTCATGAAATCTATATCCCGGGTACCGTAACATGGGTCGGTGATTCTGCATTCCAAAGAGCGGGCAGACGGGTCTATGGTCCAGGAGATATTCGCATCACTTTTGGTGCTGTGCCAAATGACAGCAATAATGAGTTAAGAATGGGCGAGGCATCGTTTGCTAATATTGTTAGACTTTTAGAGGTAAATTTTGATGCCGGCAGCAATGTGAGAAATATCGGTACGCGTGCGTTTGAATACACTATGGTAGGCACCGGGAATAACACTGCAAGCAATAATCCTGACCTTTTTGACGGTACTGTCGGTTTTGAATTTAATCACGATGTAGCATTTTCATCTATTACTATACCTATCACTGTTGAGTATATCGGCGATTTTGCATTCAGAGGCACGGGCAGAGGTATAAACAGAAGCACTAGAGCATGGAATGACAGTTTGTTTGGCAGTACAGCGGGCGGCGCTGTCGGGCAAGAACCCAGAACAGCTGATATTGTGCCTGTAGGTTTGGTTGAAATCATTTTTGAGGGCGGAGATATTTTGCTCGGTGAAGGTGAAGGCGAAGATGCAGAAGGCAATGAATATACCTATACATATATCCAAGACGGCGGAAGCAATATACATACAATCGGCATAGGCGCTTTCCAAGGCGCTATGATAGGTACAATCGACTTCCCTCACAGTTTGCATTATATTAAAGATCTTGCTTTTGCGCCTTATAATGCTACGATGGTTGCTCACGGATTTGGTACGCAGTCAAGTTTATACGGCAGGCTGGTTATGGGACAAAATGTGAGGTCTATCGGTTTTGGCGCATTCGGAAGTTTGTACGGATTAGAAGGAATTGTTTTGAATTATGGATTAGAAACCATAGGTGAACGGGCTTTTGCAAGAGCTAGAATAATATCGCCGTTCACAGCAGGACACGCATATTTATATGATAATATACTTACCAATTCAGAGCATTTATTATATGAGCCTAACCGTCCTGCGTCTATGCATATCCCGGCAGTAAGAACAGGTTTATTAACTGAAGGTCCTGTGTGTATCCATCGTACTAAACCGACTGCTGACCCGCTTCATGATGCATATTGCAATTGCGGCAGATTAGATCCAAACACAATCCTTAACGGAGACCTTGTTATTCCGGACACTGTCAGAACAATTGGTGCTAATGCGTTTCAAGATGCTTTCATGGGACAAAATGCGCCTGCGGCAGTTATGGATGCTCTTGTGGCAGCAGGGTTGCCTGATGTGACAGCTCCGGCGGGCACTCTTATTCCTTGGAATAGGCGTCTTCAAAGGATATTCATAGGTCAAAACAGTCAACTTACAACTTTAATTGACAATCCTTTCAACGGGTCTCATTTTGCGGGTGAAAATACATTGTATCTGCCAAGCACATTGCGCAATGTTGGTATAGCTGCTATAAGTACTCCTTTTGCTCATATGAGAGGCACCTTGGTGGCTGATGTTGAAAATTTGACGAACTATGAGATTGCTAACGATAACATGGGTAATCGTGTAGTTTCTATGTTTGGAGCCGGTACACCTCTCAACACGCCCGGTTTTACTGCTTTAGAAATAATAGGAAATGCGACGACTATACCTGATGTTTTGTTTAGTAATAATAGATTTAGAAACATTACTATTTCTGCAAATATTACTTCTATCGGAGAGGCAGCGTTTAGGACAGCCGGTGCGGATCTAGAAACCTTAAAATTTGAAGAGGGCAGTGCCTTGACCAGCATGGGTTTCCGTGCATTCTCGAATTTGTGGTTTGATCAAAGCCCAAATAGGGTAATAAACCTGCCTGCTACTGTCTCTGTTGCGGAAATTTATTATGCCTTTGGCGCTAATACTCTAGAATTTGAAACAACCTATGTATTAGAAAATCCTATTGAAGGTGAAACTATTCTTCCTTATGGTTCATATACTGTTTTAGACGGTGTGTTGTTTGATTATACCGGTACTACTCTTGTGGCGTTCCCGCTTGGTAGAGGCGGTGCGTATGCAGTTCCTGCATATGGACCTAGGGGCACGCCGGTTACGGCAATCGGACCTAGGGCATTTGGCGGCGGCACTGATGTAGTAAATAATCATGTACATCACGGCACTTCTTTTGCTTCAGTAACTCAAGTTACACTTCCTGATTCAATTACGACTATAGGTGCTGAGGCTTTCAGAAATGCAAGAAACTTAATTTCGGTTGATCTTGATATGTATGAAAGCAACCTTGCTGTTATCGGCAACCGTGCTTTCTGGAATGCAAGAAACCTGGCTGAATTTACTATACCCAACAGTTTGACGCCTCAAGGTCTTGCTGCAAATGCCTTTGAGGATGCCGTAGGCTTGCAAGATGCTACTGTATATTTGTCTTTGGATCATCCATACTTTACCAGAGATGACTTTTCTATAAGAGAGCGTGACACGGACAATATCGTGCTTGTCACCGGCGGCACTCCGACAATCATTATACCTTATGGGATGACTACTATTCCCGGCGGTATGTTTGCCAACAGGACCGCTATTCAAAGAGTTTATATTCATTCAAGGGTTACCAGCATAGGTGCAGGAGCATTTGACGGTGCAACAGGACTTGAGGAAATTATCTTCACCAATACCTATAGAGGCACAACAGAGCCTTCTAGGTTGACAGCAATTCATGCCAGTGCTTTCAGAAACACCGCTATCGGCTCGTTATATATTCCTGCAAGCGTAGAAACAATCGGCGCTGATGCGTTTTGTGCTGTGGGTACCAGTCACAATAATCTTACAGAAGTGATTTTTGGCGAAGGCAGCCGCTTGATAACCATTGGTTCGCGTGCTTTTAGGCATAATCGCGGAATCACCTCAATTGAGTTTCCAAGCAGCTTGTTAGCTATTAATGACGATGCGTTTTCCACAACCAACATTGGCGGACACTTAATTTTGCCTGCTTCACTGCAGATTATCGGCATGGGTGCCTTCCATGGAATCCTTATTCAATACTTGACTTTTGAAGACAACAGCAATATGCTTGACATAGGTATATGGGCGTTTAGGGATACCGTTAATCTAAGAAGCATTAACTTTGGTGCAGACTCTTCTTTAAGATATATCCGTGAGGCAGCGTTTTCACGAAACAATTCACTTGTTGACCAACTCACTCATGTGTATCTTCCGGACCAAGTAGCTGAACTCGGAAGAAACTTATTTGAAGGCAGATTAAATTTTCAAGCATATAATGTGTCTGAAAACAATATTAATTTTGTCAGTGAAGACGGTGTATTATTAAACAGAGCCAGAAATGAACTTGTTAGATTCCCTCACGGAAAACTGGTTACGACTTATGCAATTCCAAGTTCTGTAAGAGTTATCAGAGAAAATGCGTTTAACATAATGAATGTTGCTGCTTTAAGAGGAAGGACTCTTAATAATCTGATTCTTCATAACGGTGTTACTACGATTGAGCATAGGGCGATTAATGCAGGCGCTTTAACCGGCGCTCCTGTATATGTAAACATTCCGCTTAGTGTCAGGACTATTGCTCATCACGGATTTAATTCAGGTTCTACTGCGCCAAACCTTGATTTAAGAGTCAATGTTCAAGGGCGTCATGAGCATGAAGTACCTTGGGAAGAATGGCATAACGGTGCTTGGACTCCTATTTGGAATACTGCTTTATATGTTGAGGTTGATGTATTCTTTAGCGCAGGTCCTAACGGAAGCGTCAGGGCAAATGCTGAGACTGCCGGCGGTGAATTGATTCTAAACGGCGGGGCTACGCTTGCTAATTCTGTTGTGTTTACTGCATTGCCTAATATTGGATTTACGGCAAACTGGACTCTTAACGGTGTTGCCGTTGATGAGACTCATACAAACACTTTGGTTGTTTCTACTGAGGGCAGACGCTATATTGAGGTCAGCGTTGCGTTTACTCCGACTCCTTTAGACGATATGGTTGAGGTAGGTATTGAATTTGTCGGAAATGACGGGACGCTTAGCGCAATTGCTAGCGGACATACAATCACTCCTCCGACAATGACATTAAACAGATATTGGACAATAGAGTTTGTTGTTAGTGGTCTTGCATCAAACTGGGCTACCAGATGGTATATTGACGATGTGTTTGTTGCCGCGGCTAATGAGTTTAGGCATACATTAATTGATGATGTTGAAATTAGGGCTGTGCCTGCTCATATATTGATTACTGTTGAAATACTCCCTAATGCAGCACACGGTGTATGGAATCTTAGCAACAGGTTTGGGTTTCCTCATACAAGCAATAGCTGGTTTAACAATGTGTTTGACTCCGATAATGCCGCATGGATTCCGGAGATAGGGCAAGAAGTCGGTAGCGGAGGCAATGCCAATACTTTAGATTTGGGTCACTGGATAAGATTTCAAGCGCCTGCGCCTGCAAACAATGCTCAATGGATGTATGAATGGAGAGTCAATGGTGTTTTGGTCAGCAATTATGCCGTGCCAATGACTATATCTGCAAACCCTGTGGATTTAAACAGAGAAGGGACAGTCGGGACACACGGAAACACTCATAATGAAATATTCTTGCCGTTGACAGGAAGATATCATGTTACTGTTCAAAGAGTAACAAGGACGGTTAATTGGAGTGTAGACGGTACCGGAGGTGTTATTAGCAGAGTAGCGTTTGGAAATGCTAATCCTGCGGCAGGTACAGTGATTGCAAACAGCGGTGATACATGGGCTATTACTAATCATGCGATAAATGTTGCCGGAAGACTTAACTTTACTGCAACGCCTGACAGCGGCTATAGAGTGAAACATTGGATAGTTAATGGAGTTATTATTGTTCCGCAAGCGGCTGCAATAGATGCTAACGGAATGAGAGGGAGATGGGCTGTTCATGCTGCAAATCCAAATATTCTGGTTAGAGGTCTGCATACCCCGGGATTTATCAATGTTCAAGTCGTTTTTGAACCAATTTCTTAAAAATGTAATTAGTTAATTAGTCAGAATGGTTTTAATCTTAGTATTTTTTGCAGGCAGGCTTTATTAAAAAACCTGCTGAGCTTGGCTGTGATGTCCGCGCCGCAGAAACAAGCGGCGCGGATAGGCAGGCGGTAGTAACAAAAAATATTTTTCACATACTATGTGTATATAGTATAAGGATAAAAATAAGGAGATAAATATGAAACAAAATCAGCTTTTTAAAAAGTATTATGACCGATTAAGGTTTGAAGGTCTGATTAAAAGCCTTATTTGGGGTGTAATTGTTGGTTTTTCACTGGGCTCTATTTTTGTTTTTATGTCAATTGCCTTCAATGGTTTTGCTACTGTCGGCAACTATGATGCTTCATGGCTTATAATCTTTCTAATTGCCCTTGGAATATGGCTTGTTGCAACAGCTGTTGCGATGCCGTTATTTTATGTTTTGCGTTTTAAACCCGATAAAGACTTGATTGCAGCACGCATTGACAGCGTCGGTTTAGAAGAAAGAATGATTACGATGAATCAGTTTGAAGGTGATGATTCTTTTATGGCTGGTGTTCAAAGAGCGGATGCTAAAGAAAAACTGACCGCTGTCAGCCCTAAAAGACTCAAAATCAAAGCATTTATGCTTGTTCCTACTATAATTGCATCGGTGTTGATGGTGGTTTTTGTATTGTCTTTAGTTTTTGTAAATGTCACTGTTGATACTCCTTTGGCATGGGAGAGCTATAACAGAGTTGTTCAAGAAGAAAGAGAGCCTGATCCTGATCCGGAGTTTGAGTATTTTTGGATAGAATATTTAACGATGGGCGGCGGTTATATTTATGGTGATGTTTTTCAAGTTGTAGTATTAGGAGAGGACGGACGAACGGTTGTTGCAACTGCCATAAGAGGGAATGCATTTTGGCGTTGGACATTTGAGCCTGATGAAGTTCGCAGGTATATGGCTACCCGTCAAGAGCGGGGTGTGACAGGAATTATTGTACACTTGGCTGAATTTGTGCCCGATGATGAAGGAGACGGAGATGACGAAAGTGATTATGAAGATGAAGAGCCTCAACCCAGGGATCCCGATGATGACGAGGATGAAGAGTTTAATCCAAATGTAATTGAAAACGGCAGGGATGACTTTAGATACAATGAAGAACGGTTTAGAGAGTTTTTGGCAGAGGCTTTGGCAACTTTAGCTGCCGGCGGGGATATTCCGGTAAGTTTGCGATTAATGATTGAAGCATATTTTGCACTATTAGCGGCATAGACAAACCGCTAGAGGAGAAAAACCAAAATGAATTGGATATATTCATTAGGTTTATTGGGTCTGTTAGGTCTGATAATACTAATTCTAATTTATCTGTTAAAACCTAATTATCAACAAAAATTTGTTTCCAGCACTCATGTTTGGAAGCTTAGTTTAAGGTACAAAAGAAAAAGACTGCCCGTAAGTAAGATTACAAATCTATTCATAATTCTTTGTCAAATTTTGATAATTGCTATTGCCTCGTTTGCACTGACAAGACCTTTTATAGTTGACGGCGTAGAGATGCCTACGAATGAGGTAATAATCATCATTGACGCTTCGGCAAGTATGTTAGCAAGACAAGGCGGAGAGACTAGGTTTGAAAGAGCTGTAAACCAAGCTATTGAACTTGGGTCTGATACTATCAACAACGGCGAATATGTCACGGTAATATTGGCTGCCGATATTGCTGACCCTATTTTGCCCAGAGCAGGCGGAGATGAAGGACTTATAAGATTTAATGCAATTATGAGAAGCCTTATTCAGCTTGACCAAACTACATTGCTGCCTATGGGAGCCGGGTTTTTTGAGGCTGATATTGACGGGGCTATGACATTGACTGAAACAATGCTAGAGCAAAATCTTATGGCTGAAGTTTATTTGTTTACTGCAACAAGTATTGAAAACGCAGGCAGAATAAACATAATAGATGTTTCAAGGATGGATATTGATATCTATGGTGATGCAAGAGAATGGAATGCGGCAATTTTAAATGTTACGGCTCAAATGATTGACAACTTTTATAGGTTTACGGTAGAAGCGGCCAGCTTTAACCGTGATATAGGTATGCGTATCAATTTGCGTGCATTTGACGCAAGAGGACCGTCTGTCGGTGAAGGTGAAACCGGAACAGTTTCAGTAAGTATTGATGAGCTTTTTATTGACAATGAAATTGTGACTATCAGGTTTGATGCGTTGCAGATTTATTCATTCAGAAGTGTTCATGTTTATGTTGAGGCGGATGATTCGTTTGCTTATGACAATGAGTTTTGGGTTTTTAGCGGCTCAACATTCAGCGGCGGAACTCGTGATGCAAATCAGCGTTATAGACAGGGTATAAGGATATTGTATGTCACTCCCAGGGCAAGCGTTTTTTATAGGGCGGCGTTGGTGGCTCTTACAGAGGCGTTTGCACCAAGATGGGACATCAGTTTTAGCATTATGTCTATGAATGATATAGATGCTTATTTGAACGGGATTATGCCAAATGAGTATGATTTATATATATTTGAGTACCAAATGCCTGAAAGAATCCCGACAGACGGCGCTGTGCTTCTTATCACAGGCGGACCTAGTTTTGGACGGTCTACAGCCGCACCCTTAGGGTCTGGTTTAGTGTTTAATGAAATACATGACAGACGGGGTGCGCCTTTTCCGAATGAAACCAACTTTTTGCATCCGGGCGCTCCGAGTCAGGCTGTTAGCAATATCAATCCAAACAACATTATTGTCAACCGCTTTAGAGAGGTTGTCGCGCCTGCTGAATTTGAAACACATCTGTATTTTAGAGACATCCGTGACGGCGCTGAGAGATGGGATCCTGTGTTTTTGGTCAAAAATACGCCCGAAGCCAGAATTGCGGTAAAAGCGTATGCTACGCTTTATTCGGATTTAGGCGTAAGCATTGAGTTTCCGTTGTTTATGTATAATCTGATGAATATCTTTTTTCCTGTGACCTTAGCCAGAAATGCATATGATATCGGAGATACTTTAATTTTTGCTCAAACTGATGCTGTCGTAAATGAAATTAGACCCAATATTATTGTTAATTACGATATGCCTAGTGAAGAGTCTTTTAATACAGTGCCTTATAATATTCCTGTCAACAGCATCGGTATTCACTCAATAACTCAATTTATGGTTGCAGGTACAGGAGTACAAGCAAGGCGGGTTGTCCAAAACTTTTTTGTAAGAGTACCGGCAAGTCAAAGTGATTTTACCAGAGTTTTAGAAATTGTGCCGCCTGAATTTCCCGAGCCGCCCAGATTAGATTATGATATTTATATTTTTCTGGGTTTGGCATTATTTGCATTGTTATTTATTGAAAGATTATTGGCGATGTCAAAAAGTTTCTAATAACCGGTGTGCATGGATTAATCTCAAGGATGAAAGTCTAAAGCTGCAAAGAATAATTTTTTATCCTCTTTGCAGACCGTGCAACAAGTTTTAAAAACGATTAAGGAGAAAAATCATGACAGATTTAACAATTACATCAGGAAATGAATGGAGTGCATGGCTTTGGTTTTTGCTTATACCTTTGGTTGCCGTTGCCTTGTTGCTGTTTTTTAGGGTGAGTGCAAAACAAAGACGCACAAGATACCGTATTGCTTCATTGGTGCTGCATGTATTGGTGGCAGTTTTTAGCGTTGCAATATTGACAGGCTTGACCTTTGAATATCATATACCTTATCACGAAAATGAATTGATTATAGTTGTGGATGTTTCAGCCAGTCTTAATTTTGACATAGACAGAGAAGGAATGTCTGATCAAGCCTTTTTAAATTCACCGCAATTCAGAGAATCGGCGCAAGGCAGGATAAACAGCTTTGTAAGGTCAGTAATTAATGCAAATGAAAATGATGTTTTTCAAGTGGGAATTGTTCTTTTTGCAAGAAACTATTCTCTGGCGGCACCTTTGAGCCGTGATATGAATGCTGTTTTTAACCAGTTTGAGCAGGCGGTGTTAAGCCTGCCCGAATATTTGGATACCAGCGCAACTAATATTGCGGCGGCATTAAACTTTGCCAGCACCCAATTTACCAGCCCCTTAGCAGGCAGAAAAATAATTTTGATTTCTGACGGAGTTGAGACGGACGGATCGGCGATGGTTGCAATCACCAGATTAGTTTCTGAGAATATATTAGTGGATACAGTTCATATTGAAAGAGATGATGTGGGCAATGAAGTTCAAATTAATGCCATACTATTGCCCGATGAAAATTTTGAGGTTGGTGACACCATAACTCTTAGAGTTGTCTTGCAAAGTTCATTTCAAGGCAGAGTGGATTTGATATTATATAATAATAATGTAGCCAGCGCTCCTGTGTCATATGTTTTGCCTGTAGGGGTTCATCAAGTGCGCTTAACTCATACCTTTGAATCGCCGGGCGCACAACAGTTATTTGTACGGATAGAAGCCGGAGACGACCGCTTTGTACAAAACAATCAATATTATGTGTATTTATTTTTGGATGTATTTGACTCTGTTTTGATACTTGACAGAAACAGTGAAGGAAGGCAGTTAGAATATTTATTGAACAGTGAAGGAGGGCAGTTTAGTTCTCCCGTAGTTCATATGGATATCAATGATGCTCCTACTACATTAAGAGAACTGTCCAGATTTGACCAAATTGTGCTTGTGAATATAGCCAATAGAGATATGCCGAGCGGTTTTGATATATTATTGCATCAATATGTATATGATTTAGGCGGCGGACTTTTGGTGGTTGGCGGCACACAGTCGGACGGACTTACGGCAAATGCTTTTTGCCGTGAAGACCTAAATCCTAATGGTGTTCCGTCTTTATTTCAAGAGATGCTGCCGGTTCAAGCTGTTGAGTATTATCCGCCGCTTGCGCTTATGATTGTATTGGATGTCAGCGGAAGCATGAATTTTGTTGACAACCCGGCGCAAAATCCGCTTTCTAGAATAGCATTAGCAAGGTTGGCTGCCATAGAGGCAATCCGAGCTTTGTCTTATAGAGACTATGTCGGGATAATCACATTCTCTAATTTTGCAAATATAGTGGCTCCGCTTACGCCGGTTCCTCAAACAGCCGGGTTAGAAAATATAATACGAAATATAACAGCGGGAGGCGGAACAAATTATGCCCCGGCTTTGACATTGGCAAATCAACACATAATGGCAGAACGCAGAAATGTCCACAACAGACACATTATGTTTATAACAGACGGTGAGCCTACTGATGACGGCGGGCTTTCTGCCTCGCACGGCATTTTAGAAACTATTAATAGGAACGGTATCTCATTATCTGTTATTGCTATTATGTCTGAGGATTTGGTTGCCGTAGATACTGTTAATGAGATGGTACGCCGTGCAGGCGGTCGCGGGCAAGCGCACATCAATAGAAATGTTGCAATGCTAAGACATTATGTCAGAGCGGATTTAATGATACCTGCGATTAGAGATATAACACATGAGCGGTTTACACCTGCAATACATTCAGCCACAAGAGAAACACTTGTTACGCATCCTGAAAGCGGAGAGCTTGAGCGTATAGATGCTGATTTAATACCGCCGTTAGACGGATTTTTTGGTACCAGACTAAAAATTGCTAATGATAACAATGCTTTAGTAATGCCGCTTACCGGTCCTTATGGCATACCGATATATGCGAGATGGGTATACGGCAGAGGAAGAGTGGGCGCGTTTACATCTGACTTATCGGGACAACAGGGTTCGTTTTCATATGATTTTTTGAATATGGGCAGAAACGAAGGAATGGGATTGACGCTTGTTGCCAACATGATAAGAGGTTTGCTGCCGTCTCATGATATTGAAGTTCCCGATATGCAAGCAAGGTTTACAAAGGATAATTATACTGTTAATGTAGCTGTTGATACAATTACTCCTATGAGTGAATTAGACAATGTTGCAATAACTATAACCGATGTCACAATTACGGACGGAACTACAATAGACGGTATACCAAGTCTGGGCAGAGAGAGAATCGGTGAATTTATTGTTTTTGCTGATCTTGCGGGGGGTATACCAAGGGCAAGTTTTGAGTTTCCTGCGACGGGGATATTCCGTATAAGAACAGTGCAAACGGGTTTAAACGGAACAATAATTGACCACACCGCATATTTGACTTTTTCGTATTCAAGAGAATTTAATATGTTTCCAAATCAATATGCGGCGAGATCATTTTTATATGACCTTGCACAAAGAGGCGGGGGACAGCTTATTTCTACGGCACAGCCTGCCGCAGCGCTTAGGGATATCCAATGGACTGCGCAGGATTATTATAATCCAAGGACTGTATTATTGATACTAATATTAGCGCTTTTCTTGATAGATATTGCCGTCAGAAAGTTCAAATTCAGATGGCCGTGGGAAATCATAAGAGACAGAAAGCTTAAAAAGGAATTGCAAACCCAATAAACTATAGTCTAATAGTTATTATTTTAATAGGAGGAAATTATGAAAAAAACACATTCAATTTCTAATAGAGAAAGAAGGATAAAATTCTTCTTTTGTGCTATTGTTGTTGCCGCTATGACGCTGGGCACGCTCTTTGCGTTTGGTGCTTGCGGCGGAAGACAAACTTTGGTTACTCCTGCTAATTTAGAATTTGACGGTCCGACCAATATTTTGTCATGGACTGAAGTTCCTTATTCTACCGGCGGCTATCAAATTAGATTAGTAGGCGAAGGAGCAACCAGATATATTGATTTAGATGAATATTCTAATGAAATATACAGATGCAAGCATTGCGGCTATATTCTAAACGAGGCAGAATATGGATTGACCGGTGATGATTATGAGCTTCCGTTAGCTTGCAGGCAATGCTTAGATAACTGTGTGCATTCTTTAGATGATATGTATGAATTATACAATTGTCAAATATGTAATCCGACTGAAACTGTTTTTGTGCGGACAGAAAGGAGAGGAACTCCGAATTGGACAATTCTCACCGGATTGCGTTCGGGATTATACAGTGCATTTGTAAGAGCGTTGACTATAGATACAAACTTTTTCAGAGATTCTAGTTGGTCTAGCCCTTTAGAATTTTATATTGCAAGAGAATCGGGTATGCAATATAGGCGCATCAACAACGGCACTGAGTATGAAGTTGCGTCTATCGGCACAGCGTCCGGTGATATCGTCATTGCTTCATATCACAACGGTTTGCCCGTCACCAGCATCGGAGATAATGCATTTTTTATCGGAGCAAACAGACTAACGAGAGTAGTTGTCGGCTCTAATGTAACAAGGATTGGCAATTCTGCTTTTTCAGGTGCAAGGTGGTTAGAAGAGATAATTTTGCCTGATGGATTAGTAAGTATAGGTGACAGAGCTTTTAGAGACAATCTTTTATTGACAAGTATATCAATTCCGAACAGTGTGAATCATATTGGAGAAAATGCTTTTTCGGCTACCGGACTTAGAGATATTAGTCTTCCGTTCAGTTTGACTTCTATATCAAATCAACTTTTCTCAAATGCTCTTTTGCTTACTGAAGTAAATATTGGTTCAAATGTTCAAAGCATAGGACAACACGCTTTTAGCGGCACCATAAGCCTAAGATCAATCAATTTGCCTAGTTCTTTAAGGTCAATTGACAGGCTTGCTTTTATGAATTCAGGATTACAAAGCATAGTTATACCTGAAGGAATGCGAAGGATAGGACCGGAAGCCTTTGCCAGCGCCAGAGAACTTAATAGCATTACTATACCTAATAGTGTCACCAGTATAGGGGTCGGTGCGTTTAGAAACACGCTGATATGGGATGATGAAAGTGATACAATGTATGGTTTGATTTATGCAGATGGTTGGGTAATAGGCGGACACGATAATCTGATTAGTTTTGCAACAATAGCTGACGGAACCAGAGGAATTGCCGAACTTGCCTTTAGGGGGTTTAGAAATTTAGAGGATGTTTATCTTCCGGATACACTTATGCATATAAATGCAGGGGCATTTGGAGATAGGCGAAATGATACAGGCTCTGCGTTTAATACTCGTTTATGGAATGACCAAGCAAGCAATAGAAATGACGGAGTGATTTATGCCGGAGACTGGCTTATTATGAGCTTGGACCATGAAAGAACTTATGTTGTTATAGAGCCCGGAGTTGTCGGCATAGCAAATGATGCTTTTCGCGGTCGTGTTACGGATGTGGCTGAAAATCGCGGACATAGATACTTGACTAATATTATTTGCGGTTTAACAGGGCAAGGCATGGGAGCCGGCGGCGCGTTTATTCCTCATGGGATAAGAAGCATAGGTGATTATGCGTTTGCTAACAACATATCTTTGCCAAGCCTTACTTTGCCCGGAACACTAAGGCACATAGGCGACTTTGCTTTTTATGGATGCGGTCTTAGGACTGTTGAAACAGTGCCTATTACGCATGAGATTATAATAACTTATACCGGCATAGTGGATTTTGTAATTCCTGATTCTGTTGAGCATATAGGCAGGTTTGCTTTTGGTCGTATGCACAATCTAAGAGAGATGACAATACCAAGCGGCGTGACAGAAATAAGTGACGGATTGTTTTTTGCCAGCAGAAATATCCATACTGTTCATATTCATGATGGATTGACTAGGATCGGAGAGCAAGCATTTGTAAGCACGCCTAGTTTAAGAAACATAGGTGTCCCCATAAATGGAATAACTGAAGGGGCTGTAATACCGGACTCTGTGACATCATTTGGCTCTAGGGCATTCTTTAATGCAGGGATAACTGCAATTACTCTTCCTAGATATATCACTTGCATTGCAGATGAGATGTTTAGATACGCCGACAGCTTGACACAAATAAGTATACCTGAAGGCGTAACAAGATTAGGTTATGCAGCGTTTATGAGTACCGGATTTGAGACTCTTACGCTTCCAAGTACTCTGACAACAATTGAAGACAGAGCCTTTATGCAATCTATATTTTTGCGTAGCTTAGTTATCCCTGAAGGTGTAACAAGTATTGGCGCAAGAGTGTTTCAAAATTCTTGGAGATTAGAAGACATTGTTTTGCCTAACAGTTTAAGAACCATAGGTGATTTTGCCTTTGCAAATACTCAAAATATAGCCAGTATTGTGATTCCGGAAGGAGTAACTCATTTAGGAAGATATTCATTTTTTGGAATAAACCTTTTGGAGTATATCTCACTTCCAAGTACACTAAGAGGCATTGATGAATATGCTTTTGCAAGAAATCCGCGTTTAACAAGCGTAACTCTTGGCGCAAGCGTCGTTGGTGTGGGGGCGCATGCTTTTCACGGATGTAATAGTATTACCATATACACCAACAGGTCATGGCGAGGTGAGCATTGGTCAATGCATTGGAATTCATCGCAACGCCCGGTTGTATGGGACAGTATTATTTCAGAGCAAGGCAATTATGTTGTTGGAGTTAGGATTATGAATAGAGTAAATCCGGACGGAACAATTACACGAAGAATTACAAACCCTAATCCTGTGGTGTCGGGTCAATATAGATTGCAAGATGTATTTAATCCGGACACGGGAGAAAATGAGCAACAGACGGTATGGGTGTATGATGGGGTTCCCGGCTTGTCTGCCCCTATAAGGCAAGGGTATACATTTGTTGGTTGGGCAATATCTGAAGGCGGCAGGGAAGTGCTGTATAATGTGGATACAAAAATAAATGCGCCGGACGGCACTATATTGTATGCTATTTGGGATGAATTACCTTAATTTTTAAGTGCCTGTGACTTTCTCTGTTTATTGTAATTGAAATACAGCGTTTTGTCTAATATGATGCGCATAAAAATGAGGAGTAAAATTAATGGCAAAAAAGCGGTTTGGAGTTTGCTCTTTGAACCGCTTTTTAAGTTGTTATTCTTTCATTCACCACAAGTTCAGCACTATTTTCAGGATCTAATATGAATTCAAATTTAGGTTGAATATAATATTTTCATCATCAATAGTTATGCTTTTTATGAAACATCTTATGAGCATAGATTTGGTTTTTTTATTTAGGTTGTCGTAGTTTTTTATTGCATTTTGGATAATATTCAAACTGTCCGGGATAAATTTTGCCTCATTGGTTTTGCACTCCATTAGAATCTTACATTCTTCTAGTTTACTTTCTATCTTTCTAAGCCTCATTTTAAAGATATCTTTGTCAATAATCTTTTCTAAGTACAAATCTAAGAGTTTATCCCTTTTAGTTTTTAAGTCAGTACTTTCTATGCGTAAATTATCTATACAGCAAATGGCGTGATTATTGTCTGTCGCATCACTAAACACAATCTTCTTTATGAGATTTTCAATGCGTTCTTCTAAAATATGTGCCGGAATAATAATATTGTTGCACAATGCGGGATGATATTTTTTATCTCTTTTCACGCGGGCGGCACATCCATAGCTTCTGTATGTGTATCTCTTTGTTTTAGTTCCGTCTTTGCGATAACTATACCTGTCATACAACTTGCCCACATATCTATTGCCGCATCTAACGCAATATATAAGCCCTGTCAATAAGTAGGGTGTGTTGTCTGCTGATCTTTTTGTGCGATTAGCTGCTACTTTGGCTTGCGCTTGCAAGAATGTGTCATAGCTTATTATGGACGGAAAATTTATCCCTTTTATCAACGAATCATTAAATTTAAAATAACCGGCATACATAGGTCTTTTTATTAAAGGTTTACAACACATAGGATTATTAAAGTATGGTATGTCTTTATAGGTTTTTTTGCAATAATCATACAGTTTTCTAAATGTAAAATCATGATTTATGTATAGTTCAAATATTTTACGGATAGCTTCAGCTTCAGCTTCATGTATCTCTAATTCATCTGCTTTGTTTTTATTTATCCTATATCCAAACGGTACTTTGCCCGGACACGAATATCTGCCTGCTTTGGCTCTTGCAGTTTTTCCCATCATCATTCGCTCTAAAATAGTTTCTCTTTCTAATTCTGAAAATGTGGCAAGCATTTTGAGCGCCGCTCTGCCAAACGGAGATGTAAGATCCAAGTTTTCACTTAATGAATAAAGAGTAACATTATACTTTTCAAACAACTCTACGAGTTCTAAAACATCCTTTACACGCCTAGAAAGCCTGTCAAGTTTATAAATTAATACGATGTTGATTTTATCTGTCTTTATGTTGTCAATCAGCTTTTTCAGCGCAGGACGGTTTAAGTCTTTGCCGCTGTATCCTTCATCAGAATAATGCATAAAAATATAGCCTTGAGCTTTTGCATAATGCTCCAGCTTTTCTTTTTGGACGGCTATTGAGTATCCGTCAGTTGCTTGCTCAAGTGTAGATACTCTTGATACAAGTGCAGCGTTTATCATAAAATCCCGCATAACGACATTGTCAAAATTTAACCCTTATTGCGGTCAACAATATCATTGTTTTTATAGTGTTCAAACATTTTTAGACCGGTCTTGTAGTTTTGATCTATTTGCATCGCGTACGCATCCAAAATTGTTTTATTATTTTCATATGCGAAAACAGGCGGTGAGGTCTGCCACATTGTTTCAGTGGTTTTTTTTCCGCAGCCGAGTACAATAAAACATTTTAGAATAATTTGATTTTGCTTTGGCATTGAATACTCCTGTATTATTTTATGCGCATATGCTTGTACAAGTTTACTAATTTATATGCCTGTTGAAGCTGCCGGATATACCGTTGCTTCAGGACCCATCAGACCCACATCTGCCGCTCCGGTGATTAATGCAGTCATTACATGATTTGCTCCGCCCGCATTTGTTAGCTCTATCCTAATGTCCGCCGCATCAAAATAGCCGTTGTGCATGGCAACATATAATGGCGCATAAAATACGCTTCTGGTGACCTCAGACAGGCGGATGAGCCTGGGGTCTCGGTCGCAGCCGGTCATAGTAGCCATCGGAATAAGAGCTATAGCAAAAAACATGAGTACAGCCATAGCGCCGGTCAATAATTTCTTCATCTTTTTCTCCTTCTAATACTAATTTGCGACTGAAATGAAACAGTTTTCAGAATTAAATTTAATTGCCGGAAAATATTATTTCAGCAGTGAGTTAGTATAAAAAATATTTACTTTCCATAATATGCAATAAAGCTGCAGTGTGCATATATAATTAATAAAAAATCGCAAAGGCTAAGAAATCACTGCGCCTAAGCATCTGTATATTTGTCATTTGTATTTTGTTATTAATAGCCCTAAAATCGCTTGATTGGAAGTTTGTAATATGGTATACTCAATTTATTATGATAGAAAAAATATTAAAAGAGTTTGGAAAGATAAAAAAGAACAAGATTGCTATAGCAGGGGCGCATGATGACAGCGTGTTAGAAGCTGTTAAATTAGCTATAGAATATGACATTGCTGAGTTTTTTTTGGTGGGTAATGTCCAAAAAATAGCTGAAATTTCAAAAACCATCGGGCTTAGCAATAAAGGTATAGAGGTACTTGAAGAGATTGACGACGCAGCTTGCGCAAAGACTGCGGTGCGTTTAGTGAAAGAGGGCAAGGTAAGTGCCTTGATGAAGGGTAAGGTTGAGACCTCGACTATTTTAAAGGCGGTTCTTGACAAAGAGTGCGGTTTAAGAGGGACTAGAAAATTATCCCATCTGGCTATGTTCTTTTTACCTTCGTATCATAAACCATTGTTTATAACAGATGCTGCTCTCAATATTGACCCTCCTTTTGATGACAAAAAAGACATCATTATGAATGCTGTGCTGGCAGTAAAGGCTCTGGGTACAAAGCAGCCTAAGGTTGCACTAATTTGTGCAAAAGAACATATAGATGAAAAAATGCCGGTTACGCTTGAATACGGAAAGCTTGTTGAAATGAATAATATCAAGGATATTGACGGTTGTATTATCGGCGGTCCCTTTGCTTTTGATAATGCGGTATCTGCAGAATCAGCAAAAACTAAAGGCATAAATCACCCTGTTGCAGGAGATGCTGACATCGTATTTTGTCCTGAAATTATCAGTGCAAATGTACTATATAAATCGCTTGCTTTATTTTCAGGCGGTCATGTGGGCGGTGTAATTTTAGGGGCAAATGCACCCATTATATTGACAAGCCGTGCTGACAGTGCAGAAAATAAACTAATTTCAATCGCTTTAGGCGGCAGCTTAGGAGGAAAATAACATGAAAAAAATAAGAGTATTATCAATTAATCCTGGCTCTACATCAACAAAAATTGCTGTATATGACAATGATGAGAGAGTTTTTCAAGAGGATATTAAGCATACCACAGAAGAACTTGCGCAGTTTCAAAGGCTGACTGATCAATTTGATGTCAGAAAAAACATAATATTGAAAGTGCTAGAGCAAAGAAGCATTGACCTAAAATCGCTTAACGGCATAATCGGCAGGGGCGGTTTATTAAAGCCTATGGAGGGCGGTACTTATAATATAAGCGACAGGATGATTGAGGATTTGCATATAGGAATTCAAGGCGAGCATGCAAGCAATTTGGGCGGATTGATTGCCAATTCTATTGCAAAAACCTTGGGACTGCCTTCATATATTGCTGATCCTGTAGTGGTTGACGAAATGGAGGATGTGGCAAGGGTTTCGGGGCATCCGTTATTTCCTAGAAAATCAATTTTTCATGCTCTAAATCAAAAGGCTATTGCGCGGCTTTTTTGTGAGGATAAAAAGCTGGACTATAAAAAGGTTAATTTGATTGTGGCACACATGGGCGGCGGTGTGTCAGTGGGTTTACATTCAAACGGACGGGTCATTGATGTAAACAACGCACTTGACGGGGACGGTCCTTTTTCACCCGAAAGAAGCGGGGCGTTGCCGATGGGTTCTATCATCAAGGCTTGCTTTAGCGGTGAGTATACACTGGCAGATATGAAAAAAACTATTACAGGCAAGGGCGGCTTGGTGGCATATTTTGGGACAAACGATTTTGTGGAGTTAGAAAAAAGAGCAGTTAAAGAAAAGGATGTTCAGCTTGTCATTGATGGATTTTGCTATCAAATAGCAAAAGAAATCGGGGCATTGTCAGCGGTCGTTGGCGGCAAAATTGATGCGATTTTATTGACTGGCGGAATTGCTCACGGCAAGGACATAGTCAACTATATTATGAATAAAGTAAAATTTATTGCCGCTGTTCATGCCTATCCCGGTGAGGACGAAATGTGGGCTTTAGCCTGTGCGGCGCTGAGAGTGCTAAAAGGTGAAGAAAAAGCAAAGGAGTATTCTTAAAAGGAGAAAATTAATTATGAAAGAAATCTTAAATGAAATTCTTAATGAAGGTGAGGAGGGACAAAAAAAGATTGGTGATTGCAGTGCAGATATAGGTACTATGTCAAAACAGCAGATTTTTAATTGGTTTGTAATTGTATTTTCAATAGTGATGACTATTGTTGCTATTGTGACTTTTTTTGTCTCACTATCAAATGGCAATTCAGAAGCTGCCGCCGGTATTGTCAGCACTTATGTCTTGTGTATGCTGCTTGCCGCCCCTACAATTAAAGTCTTTTTGGACAAATGCACCACACCATTATTAAAATGGCTGAACATAATCACAATTATTTTGATTTTTGCCGCCATTTTATTAACAGTGGTGATTATATTCTTCAGCTATGCCGGTTTTACGATGGGTTGATAAAGTTTTAAGTGTGTCCTGTAAGGATACTTAAAATGATAATTCCAAAAATAATTAACCAATACAAACAAAAAATAAGGAAAATATCCATGAAAAAATTATTAAAAATCAAACTATTGGCTGTTTTAATCCTCGCTTTAAGCATCGGCATACTTAGTCATTTATCAAACAATATTACTAGTCATGCTATTTTTGCAGTTGTGCTTGGGCAAAGGCAAACTAGTGCAATGGTAGGAGATTATTTCATTCACCCTATGCTTAATTTTGATGTAGACGGTGAAGATTTTGACCAGGTTGAAATTATAATCACTAATCCGGACGGATCGGCTATTAGCAGTGAAAATAATGCAAATAGAATGTTTACTTTGCCGGAATGGAAAACATGGGCGGCAGGAAACCGTCAAACAGATTTTCAATTTGACAGAGCAGGGAATTTTGGTGTGAGTGTAATTATCAAAGATACTATAAGCGGCTTGAATCAACCACTACATTATACGATTGCTGTTGGTGCGATTGCAGGTCCTGACGGCTGTGAAGATTGTCAGTTGTTTCCTTGCGAGTGTGAAACACTTGATCCGTCAGTTTTTGATGACGGTTTAAGACTGCATTTTATTGATGTAGGGCAAGGGGATGTGGCTGTAATTGAATTGCCTAGCGGTGATGTGATAATGATTGATGCCGGCGGTGGAAATTTAGCTGCCCCTCAAATCAGAGCCTACAACACTATATATGCTTACTTAAGGCGATACATATTTCCCGGCAATGCTCTTATGCCCATCGCCCTATTCATCGCCACGCATTCCCATGCAGACCATATAGGCACATTTGATCGCCTTATGCCGCATATGAAAATAGACCACATTGTGCGTCCCATATCGTTTCATCCAAATGAAATTGCGGCGGATATTCCTTATGAGGTTTTTGGATTGCTTCCTCCTTATGCCGCACACGATACTGCTTTATTAAATCGGGTAGTAAACCGAATGGCTGAGCAGCAACAAAACCATGGCACAAAAATCACGCTTCCGTACCGCGGCAAAACCATTGATACTTTTGACTGTGTAGACATTATTTTTTATTCTCCGACAAGTCATTTTTATGGTATGAGCGGCGGTATTGCAAGGATAAATCCATTAAGCACCATTTTTAGTGTTAATTTTCAAGGCAGGCGTTTGATGTTTACTGGTGATGCGTATGTTGAAAATGAATTAAGCCTTTTAGAGCTTTGTGAAGATGGGTATACTGTTTTTGGGACTAGAGAGGGTGAAATTTATAAGGTGGACATTTTAGATGTAGGGCATCACGGAAGCACCACTTCAACTGCGATGGCATTTTTACAAAAAATACAGCCTACATACGCGATAATTCAAGTAGGTACAGCTCCTGCTAATGGCGGCTCTCCTCAAGGAAACGACAATACGCACGGGCACCCGCACGGGGTTGTTATGGATAGACTGCATGCCGTGGGTGCTAATATAATTTTGACTAGAGATGTTGGCAATATTTTGATACTGATTAGTCCGTGCGGAACTTATATGGAGGTAGGGGCAGATCCGTTGCCGCCGCCTCCGTGTGTGCATTGCGACGAGTATCCGTGTGAGTGCGTGCCGTGTGTGCATTGCGACGAGTATCCGTGTGAGTGCGTGCCGTGTGTGCATTGCGACGAGTATCCGTGTGAGTGTGATTACAACGATGGGTATTTTGTTAGTTGTGAGATGCTTGGGATGTGTGGGAATATAGGACTTTTTGGCACAGGCGGCGGTGGAATGTTGTTGGTATTTTTGGGGATGGTGCTGATAGTAGTGTTTGTTTTGGCGGCGGCAAGAAATAAAAGGAAGGAGTAGTGTTAGATGTATGATGTTATAAATGCTTAACGCATAATGAAAGCGTGGTATAGTGTAATAGTTTGGAAGAGTAAAAATTGAATACATTCTGGATTGATTCCTGCTTCGCTTTGCTCGCAGTTGCAATAGACTTGTACTGAAAATAGGTTCGGGTACCTGTAGGGGCGAACTTTGTTCGCCCGTCGATCCTTCATTTATAGAGAATTACACGGGATTTTAGTATGTTATCAAGAGGTTATCGCTACGACTTTTTGCAAGCGGCAGCGGAAACAATCAAACTGCTCGTCATGAGTCAAGCGGCAGCGAAGCAATCCAGTAGTATTCTTAATCTATTTTATCAAACTATTATGTTTGCACCATCAATAATTATGCATTGAGCATTGTGCGTTGCGCATTGAATAAAAATGGATAAAACATATAAACCACAAGATTTTGAAAGTGAAATATACTCTAATTGGCTAAACAAGGGGTATTTTAGGGCTAGTGTCCAAAAGGGCAAGCCTCCGTTTGTTATTTTTATGCCGCCGCCCAATATCACCGGACAGCTGCATATCGGACATGCACTAGACTTGACGATACAAGATGCGATTATTCGGTATAAAAGGATGAAAGGTTTTGAAAGCCTTTATATGCCTGGCACGGATCATGCATCAATAGCTACTGAAATGAAAATCGTTGAGGCACTAGCTAATGAGGGGACTACAAAGCAAAAGCTTGGGAGAAATGGTTTTCTAAAGCGTGCTTTTGAATGGAACGATGTGTACGGCACTAGGATTGTAGAGCAGCAAAAAAAACTGGGTCTGTCTTGTGATTGGGATAGGTCGGCTTTTACTATGGATGAGGCTAGAAGTAAAGCGGTTAAAGAGGTTTTTATAAAGCTATATAAAGAGGGTCTGATTTATAGAGGTGAGAGGATAATCAATTGGTGTCCTAAGTGTAAAACAGCGATTTCTGACGCTGAGGTTGAGATGGTTGACAAGGCATCGTATTTGTATTATATTAAGTATCCTTTTAATTCTGAATTCAAAATTCAAAATTCTGAATTAGTTGTTGCCACCACCCGCCCTGAAACTATGCTGGGCGATGTAGCCGTTGCTGTCAATCCAAAGGATAAACGCTATAAAAAATTGATAGGTAAGCATTTGAATTTACCTCTTACAAATAGGCAAATCCCGGTTATTGCAGACGATTATGTAAAGCAAGAGTTTGGTACGGGGGCAGTAAAAATTACACCCAGCCACGACCCTAATGATTTTGAAATAGGGCTAAGGCACAAGCTAGACAGTATTTGTGTGATAGGTGATGACGGTGTTATGAATGAAAATGCTGGTGAGTTTAGAGGGCTTGATAGGTTTACAGCCAGAAAAAGGGTAGTAGAGGAATTAAAAAAACAAGGTTTGCTTGTCAAAATTGAGGATTATAATAATTCTACTCCGCATTGCTATCGGTGCAGTGATATCATTGAGCCGGCGGTAAAAAAACAGTGGTTTTTGAAGATGGAGGATTTAGCAAAGCCTGCCATTGAGGTTGTTAAGACTGGCAAAATTAAGTTTGTGCCAAAACGATTTGAAAAGCAGTATTTTCACTGGATGGAAAACACTAGAGATTGGTGTATCTCAAGGCAGCTGTGGTGGGGGCATAGGATTCCTGTTTGGTATTGTGACGGGTGTGGTGAGCAAATGCTTGACGCACATGATTGTCATCCTGAGCGAAGCACGAAGTGCGAAGCCGAAGGATCTAGTCAAGCGAAATCAAAGTGCGTATGCGGCGGCAGTCTTATTCAAGACGAGGATGTTTTGGATACTTGGTTTTCATCCGCCCTTTGGCCGTTTGCAACTCTAAATTGGCCAGATGAAAATCCTGATTTACAATATTTTTTCCCGGGTGATGTGCTTGTGACCGGCTATGACATAATCGGATTTTGGGTTTCAAGAATGATTTTCCAAAGCCTCAAATTTATGAAAAAACCGCCTTTTAATACAGTGCTGATTCATGGAATGGTGCGTGATGACCAAGGCAAAAAGATGTCAAAATCATCAGGAAACGGAGTTGACCCTCTAGAAGCTATTGCCGAAATGGGAGCGGATGCGCTAAGATACTCTCTTGTGGCAGGTGTTGCCATGGGCGGCGATACGAAATATTCTAAAGAAAAATTAGAGACCAAACGCAATTTTATGAATAAACTTTGGAATGCGTCAAGGTTTGTAATTTCTAATGCTGACGGAAATAAAATTGATGATGAAATCCCCAAGGATTTAACGATAGCGGATAAATGGGTTTTAGCACGGCTTAACTCTACTATTGCCGAGGTTATAAAACTAATGGATAAGTTTGAGATTGGTTTAGCGTCAAATGTTTTGTTTGAATTTGTTTGGAATGAGTTTTGTGATTGGTACATTGAGGCGTCTAAGGTTAGTTTATACGGTAATGATGAAACTGAAAAAGTGCGGACTGCCAGTGTCTTGGTATATGTACTTGATAAGATATTAAAACTGATTGCGCCTGTTGCGCCGTTTATTACGCAAAAGATTTATGTGAGTTTGCCGATTGCTAATAAATCAGAGGATATTATGCTTAGTGACTATCCTAAGGTGTTGAAGGGAGTGAGCGCAGGTAATGAATTTGAACTAGCAATAGAACTTATTAGAGGGATTAGAAATTTAAGGCAACAGGTGGGTGTTGCACAAAATAAGCGGACTAAGATTTTGGTGATGGCGAGCAAGGGACATGAGGCGCTTATGAGTGATGCGGCAATATATATTGAAAAATTGGGAATGGGGAGCGGAGTTGAGATAATTGACAAAAAGCCGGAAGGAAATTATGCGGCTTTTATCGGCGAATTGGGGACGGTGTTTATAGCAATGGGGGATTTGGTGGATGCTGATGCTGAGAGGGGCAGATTGGAAAAGGAGTTAGCAAATCTGTTGAATGAAATTAAAAGGGCGGAAGGAATGCTTAAAAATGAGAGATTTGTATCAAGTGCGCCTGCTAATGTAGTAGAGGCAGAAAGAGAAAAGTTGAAGAAGTTCTTAGAGCAAAAAGGGAAGATTGAGGAGAGTATAAGAAGAATTTAGAAATAGTAAAATATAATGGGGTAATGTGTTGTAGTTGAATAAGTAAAGACAGAGTTAATCCGGATTTTTTCGTTTATCGCCCGCAATGACAACAACTGAAATCTTTTGCTGTTGCGAGGAAGCATGGATTAATCAAGATTGACTTCTTGTTTTGTCAAAGCCGGCTATTCATAAATGCATCATTATATATAAAAGTTGATGACTAAAAAAACCGCTCAAAACTCAATATTTATATCCGATCCGCATGGTGAGTATGAGGAATTTTTTAGGTTGACGGAGACGGCAAAGGATAAGTTGGGCGGGCAGGCTGATAATATTTTTGTGCTAGGTGACATTTTTGATAGAGGTCCCCGCCCTGATTATATTATGGATTATCTTATGACTGAAAATGACAAGGTATTTTTTACTTGGGGCAATCATGACATATTGTGGATGGGTGCAAGGCTAGGTTGTATGCCTTCTATTGCTTGTGCATTGAGAATTGCTATCGCTTATAACAATTTTGATTTATTAGTCAATTATAATATAAATATTGAGTCCTTAAAGAAATTTGCTATAAAAACCTATAAAAACGACCCTTGTGAGCGGTTTTTGATAAAGGTCTTTGAAGAAAACGAAAATCCAATAGACAAAGACATTGCCGTCAAAATGCACAAGGCTATTTCAATTATTCAGTTTAAGTTAGAAAAGGGATTATTGCCGGATGACAGGCTTTTATTAGGCAGTAATCTTTATCCGCTAAGAGATAATCATTTTCCCACAGTAGACAAAGAAAATCCTTTTAGACTGACTGAGGACGAAAAAAAAGTAATGATTGATTTGAGTGAAGGTTTTATGTTTAGCAAGCCGTTAAAAAAGCATATTGATTTTATGATAAAAAATGGAAGCATTTATAAAGTTTATAACAACAAATTATTGTTTCATGCTTGTCTTCCTAGAGATAAAAAATCAATAGATGCTTTGGACAAGAAAATAAGAGATGCATACACCAACTGCGAAAATTTAGTATTATTCTATCAATTATGGTGTATGAAAGATTCACCGTTTTTTGGAAAAGAGAAAATGACTACATATGAAAGATTTTTTGTAGAGGATAATACTACTCATAAAGAACCTTTGGATGAATATTTCAAACATATTGATGACCCAAAGTACGCAAAAAAACTTTTGAAAGAGTTTGGAATTGATGCAGACAAAGAAAAAAACGCCCGTATTATAAACGGACATATCCCCGTTAGGATTAAGGACGGAGAGAGTGCGATAAAGAGCGGGGGATTAAGGATTGTTTTAGACGGCGGAATGGCAAAATCGTACCAGAAGGTATCTGGTATTAAGGGAATGGTTATGATTGAAACAATGGATGACAAGCAACTAATTATGCATTAGTTGCCGTTTCATTTGCTGCCAGCTTTGCCGCTTCTGCTGCATCAATAGCGTCTTGTCTTCTTTTCTTAAAATCTTCTAGCGCTCTTGACAATTGGTCAGGACAAGAGGTTGCGCCTTTGCACGGAATGCCCTTTAATTGATTGATAATATCATCAATTTTGCGACCCAAAACAAGCCTTGCAATGCCTTGTGTGTTGCCGCTGCATCCGTTTATAAATTTGCAGGTAGTCAATTCATCTTTATTATTGATTGAATAAATAATTTGTTTACAGCATGTCCCGCCTGTCGTGCGGTATGATTCTAGGTTCATTGGTTGCTCCTGTATTTAGAGTTTTTTAAATATGAATTTTGAACTGTTGTGTTTGTCTATAATTTTAATATGTAGGGCTATATCATTTTTGTTTGTTCTCCTTTTTTTTGCAAAAATCTGTGGTTATTTATTTTTATAAATTAAATTTATAAATTATAAATTTTTATTATTCAACCAGTTGTTCATATATCGATGAATATACACTGGGCGCAGAAGTCAGCCATTTTTCGGCGACTTTTTTTGCTGTTTCTTTATTTGGGACTACAAAGCGCAAATCCATTGTTATGCGTGTGGGATTGGTCGGGTCTATGATTTTTAGGATTACTGTGTATGATCTGTCGGGATTTAATTGGTATGATGTTGAGTATTCTTGTTTGCGCCTTATGGACAGGCGGTTTTCTTTTATGAAGTTAGCAATGTTTGTCCTCATAGTTGAGGGCAGGCGGGTATAAAAATCAGATATACAGTCCCGTCCCTTTGGTGTGATGCTATAATAAGATATTTTTTCATGGATTACCCTAAATAAAAAACCGCCCTCTTCTAGGTTGTGAAGTGTTGAAATACAGTCAACATACTCAATCCATGCATTTTCATAATAACAAACCTTTAGGATAGAGCTTTCTGTCATAGCTACATCCATCTTGTCCATAAAATAAAGGATTATTAACTTGTTGACTATCGGGATATCCATTTGTGTTTGTAACGGAGTAGGTGAAGAAGGGAGCAGCGGTGTTGTTATCTTGATTTTAGGTGAATTTAATGTGCAGTTATTCCTCAAAAAAACTTGGTTGGGATTGTAAAAATATTGTTATGGTTGTGCCGCTAATGCGGACACTGGATATGGTGATGAATTTCATTGTTCCGCCTTGTGCATTAATTCTTGTTCTATGAGTTTCCTCAATAAAATTAAACTCATTATCCCATGATAGTCTAGCATAAATACGATTAAACGGAGGTCTATGATTGTCTCTATTGTCAACAATCATACCTGTTTCCCACTCAACATACCAACTTCCTCTATGAAAATTTGAAGGGGCAGGGTGTTGCCTGAAAACAAATCGTGCATCTGCACTAGCTTCTGTCAAGACAATATCAAAAGACCTAGGATGGTCGCCAAGCGGTGAAAAAAGCCAAGCATCAATCTGCATATGAACATTATTGTCTAGTATTTGGAAAGTTATAGTAGGATGCCCTCTATGGCTATAATCTAAAGTTCTAAAACGCTCTATTGTATAAACACCGTTATAATAATCCGGAGTAAGCAGCGTTGAACCCATAAAGTTGAACCCATAAAAGAGAATTGATTGTTGTAGTAAACTAGACTAAAATCCTCAACTATTTCATGTTGCCATTCATCGCTTGTAAAACGCAAATATGAAAAGTACAACCATGCTTCATGTGTGCTTTCAAAATTAGCATATGATAAAGCACCTTTACCAAGAAAATCATTTTCAAAGCGTTCAACTAATAAGTCAATGTCATCTCTAAACCGCCAGTCGTTATGCTCCCAGTTTAGCCTAAGAGTATATAACCTGAAATAATGGAATATGGCGGCAAAGCTTTGGTTGTTAGGGATAAAAATCCTTGCGCCTCTATTGTCGTTATTGCAAGCAGAAAGTGTAATAGCGTATAAAACTAAGAGCATACCGGCAAATGCAAAAACGATAAATTTTCTGAAGTTTTTGAATCTGCACATAAAGTTACGCCTTGCCCCCGCATCCAAGCACATGAAGTATCTTGTGTCTTACTACCTCTGTGATTATTTCTCTGCCTTTGATTAAATACTGTCTTGGGTCAAAATGTGATGGGTTTTGATAAATGCTTTGTCTGACAGCGGCAGTGAAAGCCAGTCTCAAATCGCTGTCAATATTTATTTTGCAAACTGCCATGCGCGCTGCTTGACGCAGCATTTCTTCAGGAACACCCTTTGCTCCTGTTATTGCCCCGCCGTTTTCGGTGATGATGTCTACATATTTAGGCAGGACTGAACTTGCACCGTGCAAGACGATAGGAAAGTTTGGCAGTCTGCTTTGAATATCCTCTAAAATATCAAAACGAAGTTTAGGCTCGCCCTTAAATTTGAAAGCCCCGTGAGAGGTGCCTATGGCAATTGCTAAGCTGTCTACTCCTGTTTTGGCTACGAATTCTTCAACCTGAGACGGGTCAGTGAAAGAACTGTCTGCCGCCGAAACATTTATCTCATCCTCAATGCCTGCAAGCCGTCCTAATTCTGCCTCAACAGTTACGCCTTTATCCTTTGCGTACTTTACAACCTCTTTCGTAATTAAAATATTTTCATTAAAAGAGTGGTGCGATGCGTCAATCATTACGGATGTAAAGCCATCCTTTATTGCCTCTGCACAGTCTTGGTACGATGTGCCGTGGTCAAGATGCAGACATATGTCAAGACCGCTTTCTAGCACCGCAGCCTCAACAAGCTTACGCAAATAAACGGGTCCGGCATATTTTTTTGCTCCGTTAGAAACTTGCAAGATTAGAGGTGCTTTTTCTTCTTTGCAAGCGGTTACTATCCCTTGAATGAGCTCCATGTTATTAACATTAAAAGCTCCCACAGCATAGCCCCCTGCATATGCCTTTAACAGCATTTCCTTTGATGAAACAAGTGCCATATAGTTTTTCTTCTCCTAAAAAATTATGACAATAATATATAATATAGCATAAAAAACATATAGTGTCAACAAAAAGACTTGCATTATTTTTATTAGTACTGTATAATTATGTTATAGCAGACAGATGAGAAGGTAAATATGCATATAGTTTCATTATTTTCAGGTGCCGGAGGACTTGATTTAGGCTTTGAAAGGGCCGGATTTTGTAGTATTTGGGCAAACGAATATGACAAAACAATATGGGCTACATTTGAAAAAAATTTTCCTTTAACAAAACTGGATAAAAGAGGTATTACGGATATATCACCAAATGAGATACCTGATTGTGAGGTAATTATTGGCGGCCCGCCTTGTCAAAGCTGGAGCGAGGGCGGAGCACAAAGAGGCATTGATGATGAGCGGGGCAAATTGTTTTGGGATTATATAAGAATACTAAATGAGAAAAAGCCAAAGTTTTTTTTGGCAGAGAATGTAAGCGGAATGCTGCAGCCAAAGCATGAGACTGCCTTTAAAAATTTTTTAAGAGAGTTTGAAAATGCAGGTTATATGATAAGCTGGAAGCTAATAGATGCCCATGATTATGGAGTGCCTCAAAACCGCAAGAGGGTGGTTATAGTAGGGGATAGAAACGATTTAGGTAAGCAATTTGTTTTTCCGTTGCCGGCAAAAGAAAAAACATATCTAAAGCACGCTTTATGGGATTTAGGTGAAGCAATTCCTGCAAAAGACAAAAACAAAGCAAATAGCGGACTGAAAATTCCCAATCATGAGTATATGAATGGAGGTTTTTCTAGCATATATATGGCAAGAAATCGTGTAAGAAGCTGGGATGAGCCGTCTTTTACTATTCAGGCAGGGGGCAGGCACGCTCCTATTCATCCAAATGCGCCTAAAATGATTTTTGTAGAACAAGACAAAAGAATTTTTAAGCCGGGGCATGAGCATGAATATAGACGGTTGTCTGTGAGAGAGTGTGCAAGGATTCAAACCTTTCCTGATGAGTTTTTTTTTATGTATAATGATATAGCGGACGGTTATAAGATGGTGGGCAACGCTGTGCCGATTGTATTAGCTTGGATATTAGCGCAAAAGATAAGGGAGGATTTGTTTTAATGAGCAGAAATACAATTAACTCGTCAATAAAGGGCAAGGCATATGAGTATGCTTGCGTATTAAGTTTAGTGAAGATTGTTTCGCCTATTAGAAAAATTGAGCTAACGCAAAATGAGAGCTTGAATATTGCAAAGAGGTATTTTGAAGAGGTGATAAGTAGTTAGAGGTTGAATGGTAATGGGCAAAAATGCAAAATTTTATAAGGGCGGTGCGGTCAAATGGCGATTTTGAAAAAACGCAAAAGGTATAAAACCATGTTAAAAAATGGGCAGGATAGTTTTGGCGTATACATTGATCATCGGGATATAAATGCGGATACTGAGCTTTCTCATATGCCGTATCTTTTTAGGATAGAGCTTTCATTTAAAGATAACGACGGCGTTACCCATCATATCAATACCGAATATGAGTATGCAATATATGAGATGCAGGCGATTAAAATGATGAAGGTTTTTCCTTTAAAATACATAGGCACAGATGTGCTTGTGTTAAAGGAAACGATAAAGGAATTTTTTAAAAGCAATCCGCACATCATTTGGAATGAGGCTCAAGGGGTGCAAGGATATAAACCTCTTGATAAAAAAGGCGATTTCTTCGCTTCCGGTGACTTGCAACGGAGTCCCTTATCCGGAGTTCAAACTTTCTTAAAAAATCAATTTTCTATGGAGTATAAAAAACCGGATATTGCAGTTTCAGTTGAAAAGAAAAAGATTATAAACCCGTTTATATCAGAGGAAGAGTCAAGGCGGCATAAAGGAATTAAGACTGTTGAAAAGGAGCCAGACTCTAAAGAAGTTGAAAAGGAGCCGGGCTCTAAAGATGCTGAAAATGTTAAAGTAAATGATTCTAACGAACCAAACACTAAAATTCTTGTTGCTAAAGCCTCTAGTTCTGGCGAAAATACTGCTAAAACGCCGGATGCCGGTCAACAAAATATTGAAACACCGGATATCGGCGAGCCTAATCCTAAAGCTATACCTAATCCCGGCGAATCTAAAGAAGCAGGTGGTCGTCTGGCAGTCATAATTCAAGAAATTGAGTCTTGCGCCACAGGGCAAGAGATGATGGCTGTTTATAAAAAACACAGTTCTGACCTTTCCGGAGATGATTTAAAATTTTTGCATGAGCAAATCAAAATTATTGTGGAAAAACGAAAGAGGCAATAAAAACTATAAACTAAATCAAGGAGATATATAAAACAATGAAAGATTCAAGGATTACACAATTGGCAAAAGGATTGGTCAATTATTCAGTCCAAGCCAAAAAGGGTGAAAAGGTGCTTATTGAGGCATCTGAGATTGACAGCTTTTTGATAACCGAGCTTATCAAAGAAATTTATGCGGTGGGCGCATATCCGTTTGTGTCTATTTATGACCGCAAGATTGACCGCCAGCTTATTATGGGTACAACCAAAGAGCATCAAGACCTTTGGATTAAGTATGAACGGGAGCGCATGGCAGACATGGACTGTTATATCGGCATAAGGGGCGGAGCAAACTCTTTTGAGACAAGCGATGTTGCAGGCGACAAAATGAAACTGCATAGTATGAATTATGGTGAAGAGATTCACATGAAATTGCGCATAAGCGGCACTAAGTGGGTGGTGTTGCGTTATCCCAATGAGAGCATGGCACAGCTGGCTTCGATGTCAACAGAAGCCTTCACTGATTATTATTTCAAAGTCTGTAACCTAGATTATAGCAAAATGGATAAGGCGATGGATGCTTTAGTTAAATTGATGGATAAGACGGATAAGGTTAGGATAATCGGAAAAGACACCGACTTGCGATTTTCTATCAAAAATATCCCTACAGTTAAATGCAGCGGCAGGATAAATATTCCCGACGGTGAGGTTTTTACTGCCCCCGTTAAGGACAGTGTAGAGGGGTATATAAGCTATAATTGCCCGTCTATAAAAGATGGTGTGAAATTTGAGGGGGTGAAGCTGTGGTTTGAAAAGGGTAAGATTGTTAGGTTTGAAGGCAATTATATGGACAGATTGCAAAAGATTTTTGATACGGACGAGGGCGCAAGGTATATCGGTGAGTTTGCAATAGGGGTTAATCCATTTATAACTGACCCGATCGGCGACATTTTATTTGATGAAAAAATTAGGGGAAGTATTCATTTTACGCCTGGCAACAGCTATGATGATGCCTGCAACGGAAACAAAAGTGCAGTGCATTGGGATTTAATTTTGCTTATGACAGAGGATTGCGGAGGAGGGGAGATATGGTTTGACGATGTGTTGATTAGGAAGAATGGCGTGTTTGTGGTCAAGGATTTAGAGTGTTTGAATGTAGAGAATTTGAAATAGAACTTGAACTTGCTGACAATAAAACAAAATGGTAAAACAAAACAAACTTGTAGTAGGTTGTTAAGACATTTTAAGTTTGGAAGAATAACTTAGCTTAGGTAAAACCCTAATTGTCATCCTGTAAGGATCTCACCTTTTCAAATGAAACTTCGTCTTTATCCGAAGCATTTTTTGATAAGGTGAGATCCTTACAGGATGACAAAATAAGTTTATGCCGCAAAAACCAACTTTTTTCAAAACAACTCATATGTCAACTTTTAGACTTCACAAACCAGTAGGGGCGGTCCATTGACCGTCCGAATAGTTGCTTTATGGCAAAACCTGCTGAATAAAATAATAGGAGTTTTTATGACTTGTAATAATTGCGGATATATCGGTGAGGACAATGCCAAGCTTTGTTTAGCATGTGGCAGTGCCTTTTTTAATGCACCTCTACAAGCTAATCAAGCCAGCGCAACGCCCGCTGTGGTGGGGTTTGCTTTGGGATTGGCAGGAATAGTATTTTCTGCTTTGGTTTTTTGGTTTCTATATTTAGTTGTATTTGGTTTAGGATTTGGAATTGCGGCTACAACTTTAGGTGCAACAAGCAATGCACAAAAAAGTTGGGCAAAACCATTGTCTTTGACATGCGGTATTGTGGCTATAGTGCTTGTCGGGGTGGCGTTTCTAAGGATTTTTATACAAGGTGGTGGCTGTATGGATGTATTCATACCCTTATAAAAAGCAATCACACAAAACAAAAAATTACACTAAACAAGGAGTGAAAATCAAAATGAAAAGAATTGCAATAAACGGCTTTGGCCGTATCGGGCGTTTGGCCTTCAGAGTCTTATTTGACCAAGAAGATTATGAAATCGTGGCTATAAATAATTCAGCCGTTGACCCTAAAATGCTGGCTCATCTATTAAAATACGACTCGCTTCAAGGACGGTTTTGTTATGCGGATAAGACCAGCATAGACGGAGACAGCCTTATTATAGACGGCAAAAAAATCAAAATCCTAGCCGAGATGGATGCTACTAAGCTTCCTTGGGCAGAATTAAAAATTGATTTAGTGCTAGAGTGTACCGGTGCGTTTACTTCATATGACAAATGCAAATTACACATAAGCGCAGGTGCTAAAAAGGTGATTTTATCTGCTCCTTCTAAGGATGCTATGCCTACTGTTGTGTTTGGAGTAAATCATCAAACTTTGAAAGCAACTGACAACATCATCTCAGCCGCTTCATGCACGACAAACTGCCTTGCGCCCATGGCAAAGGCTTTAGATGACCTGGCAAGCATTACAAGCGGTTTTATGACAACCATTCATGCGTATACAGGCGACCAAAACATTTTGGACGCCCCTCACAAAGGCGGAGACCTGCGCCGTGCAAGAGCGGGTGCGGTAAACATTGTGCCAAACAGCACAGGTGCGGCAAAGGCAATAGGGCTTGTAGTGCCTACTTTAGCGGGCAAATTGGACGGTGCGGCTCAAAGGGTGCCTGTAGCCACCGGTTCATTAACTGAATTGAATGCGGTGGTTGGTAAAGCAATAACGGCAGATGAAATAAATAAATACATGAAGTCAAAAGCTAATGACAGCTTTGAATATTCTGATGAACAACTGGTGTCTTGTGATGTGATAGGGACGACGGCGGGATCTATTTTTGATGCTACACAAACCAGAGTGCTGCCATTAGATTGTTGCAAAGGCAGTTTAGTAAAAGTTGCGGCATGGTATGACAACGAAATGGGTTATGTATGTCAAATGATCAGGGTAATGAAGTATGTGTTGGGGTTGTAAATAAATTTTTATAATCTTGCAAATCTTTCTCACAACTTTTTTGCAATATATATATCAAATGTGCTTGACTTCTTTGTGTCGATAATTGTATAATACTATTATATTTTTATGATATAATAGTATTATTTTTCGGAGGTTACTGCTTATGATGACACGAAGAAAATCAATTTTAATTGGCTTAACTATAAGCCTTATTTTTGCTTTGGCTTTATTGGTGCTTCTATCTAATGCGACTCCTAAGAGGGCTTATGCAAGTCCTCTTCCCCCCGATCAGCTCCGCCAGCTTTCAGGTGGTTGGGTAGCAGTTAATAATAGTATGCAAGCAGGTCTTGGGGCGGGTCATGTTTATATAGATGAATCTGACAATCAATTTACAATAACAACCACCGAATATCGTGCGGTTATGCTTTTTCGCAACGCAAGCCTAACCCCCAATACATATTTTAGATGGTCGTTTGACATGTTTTCAACAAAGACCAATATCTTTGTTTTTGGTGTTTTGATAGGCGACCGTCATTACATTGCCAGGGCAGTCTCAAGTGATGATTGGGGACGGCTTGAGATAGTGTTCAATTCAGGAGACGGTACTGTACCTGTACAAAAGATAAAATGGTTTGGCGCTCCTCAGCCTGACGGGTTTGCAAAGGGAATAAGCTATATCAGAAATATTCAGTTAGAGAGGCTGGATCAGACAACTGACAATGAATGGCGTATCTTAGGGGTAATCGCACATAATTTGGATGTTGATTTTGAGGTTGACGGAGAGCAGCGAAACTTACAAATTTCCTTAGACCAAAACGATGTTGCTATAGCCAGACAAAACTTTTATGATTTAGAAAATTCATTAAACACCATGTCAAACGGGCAAATGCAGGCAAGCGTAGAAATACTAGAAATATTTACTCCTTTGACTGGAATAGTACATATGCCAATGGCAAACGGAGTGTTTAGCAATATGATAAACCCTAATCAAATATGGATGCTATTAATGCGTTATGTTGATATTAGGGATTATGACCATATCATGGTATTTATGCGCACGGGCAGAGGCATAGACATTAATAACCGTATCCCTAATGTACATTGGGCAGGTCTATATGTGCCTAGTGTGCCTGGTTTTTCTATGTCTTATGTGCGGTTTTCTTATGATTCGCCTTGTTATTGGCACACGGCGGGAATTTTTCCTGACAGGGTGCTTGTGCATGAGTTTATACACGCACTGGAATGGCGGTCTATGAGGCGCGGGATAGAAATACCTAGAGGTACAACCGGTTGGGGTATTGACCATCCGTATATTTATTGGAATTATCCTGTGGGCATGGATTTTAGATTAAATGCTTTGAATTTTTATACTGCCGTTATGAACAGGCAAATCCCTCACCCGATACACGGACATATGATTGGGTTTACAGAGCAGACATATCTCAATCAGCGTTTCACTAGACACAGCATTGTACATCAGTTTATGGGTGCGCCTATTCAGCTCAGAGCTGTAGCTTTGACCCGTGATGAAAATATTGTCAGCTGGTACCGCAATACTAATTTTGGCAGGGGTTATCATGTTTATGCAAATGGACAAAGAATAACAACAGAGCCGCTGACGACACGGCGAATAGATTTAGATGAATTGGATTTAGATTGGGGTGTTGACCATTTGATACAGGTCAGATCTATCACGGATTTTGAATTTAGAGCGGATTCTGAATTGAGTGAAGGTATAGCAGTAAGATTTTATTATCCCATCAGCGGCATACAAATTTTGGGCGGAGGCTTAATTGTGGGATTAAATACGGCTGATTTTATGCTTGAATACGCTATCCTTCCCTCTCCGTATGCTCCGCAGTATACGCTTTTATGGGCTTCATCAAATCCTGAGATAATAAGTATTAATAGTGCTACCGGCATGGTTAGTGTGGTCGGCTTAGGAACAGCGATAATTTCTTTGTACATAGAAGGGACGGGTTTTGGCTATTATATTAGTATCATTGTTCGCAATAATATAACGGGTATATCCATAAATCAGGTCAATCTAGAGGTTTATTTTGGGGATATATCATTGGGCTTGACTTATACTATTAATCCTGTTGGTGAGGTTGTGCCGTATACTTTGGTATGGACATCAAGCAATGAGAATGTGGCGGGGGTCTTAGAGGGCGGTATAGTAATATTTGCCGGGGTGGGGACTGCAGTTATTACAGTGAAAGTTTATGGGACGGATATATATGATGAGATTACTGTCACAGTGTCAGAACGCTCTGGCTGCGGTTGCGGTATGATAAACTCCAGAGCATCTTTTGGTGCGGGCTTAGCGCTTTTTGTATTGCTGGTGCTTAGTATGTTTATGACAGTAATGATATACAGGCGCAAAGCGGTACGGCAATAATATACAGCAAAACTAAGTGCTTTCTATGAGAAGGCAAAAGGAAGGAATAAAATTTATGAATTGTAATAAATGTGGGTATAGCGGCTCGCCTGATGCTAGGTTTTGCATAGCTTGCGGTGCTACTATAGAGCAAGCGCAAGCTGTTATACAGCAATCGGCTGCACAAGAAGCGGACAGTCCGCAAGTTTGCGGAGCATGCAACGGCAGAGGTTTGGACGCTTTGATGCAATCGTGTCAAAAATGCGGCGGAACAGGCAGGGCTTTTATGCAACAGTCCGATGTTTTCGGGGCACAGTCCTCAAGCAGTTTCGGGGGAGGTAATCAGTCGGCAAATAATTGGTCAAACAACAATCAATCCCCAAACAATTGGGGAGAAGCCAATTCGCAATGGGGCAATCAAGGCTCAAATAATAACTCGCCTTTTTATCAGCCTTCACAACAGCCGCAAACTCCTGCAAAACCTGTTACGGCAGGGCTTATTTTAGGTATAGTCGGCATTGTCTTGTGTATCCTAAATTTTTGGATTCCGGTTGTACATTTAGTAGGTTTAGCATTCGGGATTGCAGCGACAGCTTTAGGAGTGAGAGGTAATGCAGTAAAAGCGCCGCTTGCACCTGGGTCGTTGGCTGTGGGAATCATAGCCATAGTGCTTGCCGGGTTGATGTTTTCATTGGGCTTTGTTTTTGGGTGTATAAATGCGCTAATATAGTGTTTTGTACTTGGAACGATTATTATGTTATGCAATAAATGTATTTATAACAGTTCAAATGAGGTTAAGAAATGAACGGACAGAAGGAATACTACCTGAGAACTGATGTCAATCCGAATTCAGCGCCCTCTAAAACAAATTAGTCAGCGCACGGTGCGTGTCGTTTAGTAAAGAAAAAAAATAAAGCTAAGAGAGCAAAATCATGAGATGTAGTAATTGCGGAAATGTTGGCAAACAGGGTGATATTTGGTGTTTGTGGTGTGAAGCTGTTTTGCCTGCTCCTTCAGTCCCTGAGCCTGGCAGAGGTAACACCATTTTATCATGTCTTGCAAAATAAAAGGAGAAACCAAAATGAAAAAGAGATTATTAGTGCTAGTGATGATGCTTGCATTTAGCTTTATCGCAATGTTTTCCATAGCCGCCGCCTGCGATGAAAACGATGATGACCACACTCACAACACAAACTACACCATCATAGACTATATATTCGCCGTAGATACAGGCGGTTTTTCTACACTCTATTGGCAGCATTCTCTTTGCCTTTTTGAAGGTGAAATCATACTTGTGTTTGACCTCTGTTATAGAGTATACCTTGACAGCCATGACGGCAACGGTTTTGTGTTTTTGCTAAATTCAGCAAGCAATGGAATTTCATTAGGGGCGCTAGGCATAACAGATGGCGAATATACCATAAGAGTATTTTCATCTAAACCATTTGTCGTAGTTGGTGATTACATAAAACACAGCGTAGGTGTTTTTAATTTTGAATTTGATAAACAAGATTTTGAGCATGATTACGATTTTGTAAAAACCGATGTAGGCATAACTTTTATTTCAAATCAAAGAAGTGCATATAGGATTTATATCTATAGGCACATAGAGGACGGGGATTTTGAATTTATTAGAGAGTGGGCAATAGGTATTTGGACATCAAACCGCAAGGGAATATCCTTAGCTGATTTGGATTTAGAAAGCGGAGACTACACTCTAAAAATAATGGCGATGAATAATAGGTGGAGAATTATAGACGGCAAGCTCATTTATGGAATACAAAGAGGCTATTTTGATTTTGAAGTAGAAGCACAACAAATGACCCTCACAGAGTTTAGAGACACCTTTTTGGCAAGCGATAATTGGGTGATAGTACAAACTATTGAAGGCATTGCTTCTATGACAGCACAGAGAAACGGCAACTTGTTCACGCATACAACTAATGCTGAAGACATGGTTCAGATTGGTTATTGGCTAAGAGATACCGATCAATTTTTTGAGACGACTATGCAAAATGGCGATAAGTCCCAATACGCCGCTTGGCAAGAACATATAGGATCTAAGGTGCATGGAGGGCGAAGTTTTGACGAAAATATTTTATTTGTATTTGGAACATCATTTGAAATTTTTATCACAGGCGAGCATCCGAATTGTGATAATCCGATTATATATTATTCAATAAGCGGAAATGTTTTGACTTTTTCAGTAGAGGCAGACGGAATGATATTTACAGGTACAATGGCAATAGGTAGCTCAATTGTTGTGTTGCCGCCATATGTAAATGCTTCTACTACTCCTACTATGCCCAATATTGCGGCAAACCCTCCAAGCGATTATGCCGATTTAGTTACTGCACTAGAAGAGCTTGGCTGGACTGTTGAAGCAGATGATGAGCCGGGCTATGCGGTGCATATTGTTGCTTATTTAATATGTCCTAATGGCACATGGATTGACACTTTGTTTGTTTTGTATTTGATTAATGAAGCAGATGCAATAGTTGAATATGAAAGTGCCAAACAAATGTTTAAAGATTTTGAGTATGATATGGCTTATCAAGAGGGAATGTATATTTATTGGCAGGTTGTTAGAAACGGCACTATAGTTTCATTTTGGTATAGAGTAGGCGGGGACATTGATTTAGGCGGCGGTGATGATATTCATCCTGCCGTTATAGAAAAGGCAAATGACATAATTGATTGGTGGGATGCTCACGACAATGTTGCATATAACTCAGATAAAGGGTGTTGCCATGTAATAGGAATTCAGATATTTGATTTTACTCAAAGCATGATTGATGATTTTTTTAGTTGGCTAGAAAATAATAGTTGCAATTTTTTTGTTGATGATGGTTGGCGTGTGTTTGAGTTTGGAGGGCTTGTTGTTTCCGTTTTTAATTGTGATGGCAATGACTACTTGATAATAGAAGTAGGCTATGATATTATTCTAACGACTAAACACTTAAAACAAATTAGTAATCACGGGATGTGTGTCATTTAGGACGGCTTTGATTAATAATTTTGCAGTAGCTACAGCCACAGGGGCGTCGTCCTTGTGGTTTATTTTTATCATTGTATCAAGCGTGATTAGTCTCTCGTCAATGCTTCTTAAAAGAGTAGTGTTTCCAAACATAAACATTATTTCTCTGCCTTTATTCCACCTGTGCATTACCTTTTCCATCAGTTCTAGGGTTTCCGGATTATCCAAGTTTTCTCTGTGGCGGTCAATGCTGTCTGATACTTTTGTTAGACCTTGATGAACATCAGTATAAAGCCTTGTAGAGTAAACACTCTCAAAGGCGGCGACACCGAGAAGGGTACTAAATATTATGATAACGATGATTATTCTTTTCATAGTTTTTAGTGGTGATAGAGCAGGAAATGATTAAAAGTAAGAAAAGTGAAAAGTTTTATTATACTTACCAGCTTCCTCTCACTTTCAATTTATCCGTAAAATACTTAGAATTCTTGGGGCTTACATAAACCACACCATCTTGTCGTATGTCCATATAAAGCACTTCTTTCAGGCGTCTAATCTTATTTTTTCTTAACAACTTCTCCGCTTGCTCTTGCCTTATATCCGCCTCTTTTAATCCCTCATTGTTCCATTTTCCGTCTACCATCAATGTGAGCGGCAGCAGTGCAGGAGTAGGCTCTGTAGGGTCGCTTGCTTTTTCTATCACACACAATTTTCCGTTTGTTTCAAAAATTGCATACTCAATCGTATTAATGTCGCTGTATCCGCTGGATCTGAACGCCTCTATTAAATCATGCATATTGATATTCATTCTTTGCAAATTCTTATAATTTATTCCGTCCTTATCAATAACAATTATCGGGCTTCCGTTTACGATGCGTCTAAGCCGCAAACTCTTTCTTGAGAAAAATGAAATCATTATGTGCAAAAAGGTCAGCACAATTATGGGGACAATTCCGCCATAAAAGGGGACAGACGGGTCGGAGAGCGGAATACACGCCACATCGGCGATAATCAACATAATCACCAATTCAAACGGCTGCATTTCAGACAGCTGCCGCTTGCCCATAAGCCGCACGCAAAATAAAACTAGCAAAAATACTAATACTGCTTTTATTAAAACTACTAACATATATAGGGTTAGTATTTACCATAATTTGTAAATATATGTTAATAAAAAATTTCCGCCTAAGTTTCAGGCGGAAATTAATCATTGCGGCATATTAACTACAAGCAATAGGAATCATTGATCAAGGTAAAATAATAAACGGACTCAAGGCTTTTAGGCTGCATCAAAAAGATTTGCTTTAGGGGCGCTTTTTTCTTTTGACGCATGGGGTGTTTGTGTGTATAATTAAGGCATGAAGTTTTCTGAATTAAAAGAGCATTTGAAGGGCAAGAGTTTTTTTCCTGTTTATGTATTGACGGGGGAGGACGACTTTGTGGTTAAAATGGCTAAGGAGATGTTTTTATCCTTGGTTGAGATGCCCGAGTTTAATGTGTCTTATGCGATTGACGGGGAGCTTTTATCTGTTGCTGAGGTGTTGCCTTTAGGCGGGAGTTTGAGGGTGGTGTTTGGGTCTAGCAAGCAATTGAGTGAATTGGATAAATATTTATTAAACCCTAATCCGAGTACTGTTGTGGTGCTTGTAGGGGAATTAGGTAAATTGAAAACGGGACAAGGGGTAGAGATGATAGACTGCAACAGACTGGATGCGGGGCTTTTAACTAAGTATATCGGAGCGCTGGTTAAAAAAACCGGGTTGACGATTGAGGTGTCAGCGGCAAATCTATTAATTGAATATTGCTCTAGATTATTGTCAAGGATAAAGACAGAATTGGATAAACTGATTGGATTTTGCGGTGAGGGGGGAGTTATCAGCGCTGAGAATGTGAGGGAGATGGTGGCTCCTGATTTAGAATATAAGGTGTTTGAATTAAGCGATGCGATTATTAAGGGCGACAAAGAGCGGGCACTACTTATGCTGCATGATATGCTTAATGAGGGGGCTGGGTCGGCGCAAAAAGTGTTCGGGCTTTTGTATGGGCATTTTAGAAGGCTTTTATATGTTGCTTTGGCGCAGCCAAACGACACTGCGCTTTCAGAGAAATTAGGCGTAAAGGATTATGCTGTTGCGGTGGCAAGAAGGCAAGCTGAAAAGTTTTCAAAAGCTAAGCTAAAAGGGATAGTAGACAAGTTGCATGATATTGATTTTGGGATTAAGAACGGCAAAATAGGCGATAGAATAGCTTTAGAGAGCTTTGTTATACTGGGCTGAAAATAGCAAATCAAAAAGGAGTGGGCTATTAAAGTGAAAAAAGATTTGTTAGGATCATTAATTATGTTGATTGCCGGTGCTGCTTTACTAAGAAGGAACGGGATTCTGAAGAACAAGAATTTTTAGTCGAGGATTATTATGCCGTTCAAGCGAAAATTAAAAATGCAAATATAAGGAGTCAATAATTATAATGAAAAGAATTTTAATCACGGGCGGTGCCGGGTATATAGGCAGTCATATTGTTGTTGAATTGTTGCGGGCTGGATATGAGGTAACTATTGTTGATAACTTTTGCACATCCAAGCCTTCAATTATAGACAATATAAAAAAGATTACACAAAAGAATTTTGACCTAATTAAAGGCGATGTAAGGGATGAAAATCTTTTGCACAAAGTTTTTGCCAAGCATCCATATTATGCTGTCGTTCATTTGGCAGGATATAAGGCTGTGGGCGAAAGCGTTTCAGCGCCGCTTAATTATTATGATAATAATCTAATAAGTACCATATCACTTTTAAAAGCCATGAAGCATCATAACTGCAAAAGGCTGGTTTTTTCATCAAGCGCCACAGTATACGGAGAGCCGGCAAAATTGCCGTTGACAGAGAAAAGTCCGTTAAACCCCGTCAATCCTTATGGACGGACAAAGTTGATGATAGAAGAAATGCTGAAAGATTTGTATGCAAGCGATAATGAGTGGAATATTGCAAGTCTAAGATATTTCAATCCTGTGGCGTCGCACGAGTCGGGCTTGTTAGAAGAAGACCCTTTAGGGATTCCCAACAATCTTTTTCCTATTTTGTTGAAAGTGGCGAGGGGGCATATGAAAGAATTGAGTATATTCGGTAATGACTACCCCACACCGGACGGCACAGCTAAGAGGGATTATATTCATGTGGTTGATCTGGCAAAAGGACATTTGGCTGCGCTGGAAAAGATTGAGAACATGGGTTTTGCCGTGTTTAATTTGGGCACAGGTGTCAGCTTTAGTGTGTTAGAGGTTGTTGAAGAATTTGAGAAGGCTTTAGGAAGGGCGCTGCCAAAGAGGGTGGTGGACAGAAGGGCGGGGGATGTTGTTGAGTATCTTGCTTGTGTAAAAAAAGCAAAGGAAGAATTAAATTTTGAGGCAAAAAGAGATTTGCAAGATATGTGCAAAAATGCCGTGAGATAGTTTTTTATTTGACAGGCACATAATATTTATTGTATAATACTATAACAAATAATGCAACCAAGGAGTCAAATCAAACAATGAATAAAACATACAACCGAACAAACAACTGTACAAAAGCACGAAAGGGGACAATTATTTTAGCCTTAGTTATGCTGTGCGCCTCAATTTTTTCTGTCATGCTTATGACAGCGTGTGACAACAGCGACTTGGAGATAGACTTTGATGCCGTTGCCGCAGCTTTTAGACAAGAGGGCTTTATTGTAGCAGGTCCTACCACACACTTAGGCATTACTTCTCTATCGGCAACAAATATAGACGGCGAGCAATTTTGGCTGTTTAGATACACCTCTAATCGTGAACGCAATGCAGGCAGAGATTTGGCCGACCTTTATGTGCAAGATGCTGCTGTCATAGGAATAGACATGAGAGTTTCTTGGGATGGTTTTTATGTTTGGTACGGCACTAGTTTAAGTTTAGAAATTTTTGACCAAGTAAGATATGGAAATTGGCATTGGCAAAACGGCAACGGTAAAGACCTTGATTTTGCGGCATATGTGTTTGGCAGAGAGGGGTATACGGTGGCAGGTCCGTTTACCATTTTAGGAATAACTTCATTTAGTGCCACTACACTAGAAAACCAGTTTCATATATTTAGATATTCTAATCAAATGGAGGCAGACTTTGGCTGGGATTTAGCAGGAACATTTATAAACGGCTTCCCCTCATTTACACGGCACAGACAAGGCTTTTATGTTTGGTACGGCAGTCCTGACGCTATAGCCATATTCAATAGAATAATGGACGGCACATGGACACCTCCGCAAAACGGAAACGGTAATGTGTATTTTGCAGTATATTTTGTACTCGCAGATGTCGGAGATGTCGTATATACGGCTATTGTAAGAGCAGGGAATACAACAACGCCTCCGCCAAATCCTACGAGAGAGGGCTATATATTCAGCTATTGGGGTTTTATGGACGGTCCGTTTGATTTTGAGTCTACACCCATAGTATCCGATATAATTTTGTTTGCGATATGGCAGGCGGATACTGTTTCATCTGATATAGACCTTGATTTTGTGGCGTATGCTTTTGACAAAGAGGGGTATACGGTGGTAGGTCCTACTACTATTTTAACAACGACCTCTCTTTCTGCCGCTACGCTAGAAAATCAGTTTCATATTTTTAGATATAGCAATCAAATGGAAGCGGATATTGGTTGGGATTTGGCGGCAGGGTTTTTGGTTAGTTTCCCGCTATGGACTCGGCACAGACAAGGCTTTTATGTTTGGTACGGCTCGGCGGAGGCGGTTAATTTATTTAACAGGATAATTGACGGCAGGTGGGAGCCGCCCCCCATAGCGTTTGTTTATATTAGTGCAAACAGCGGGAATGCTATAGCATTGGATGCAAGCGGCAGGATGTGGAATGTGTTTAGCGAAAAGAGTTTAATTGAAAATGCTGAAAATGTTCCACTTGTTCAAGCGGTAAGCGTAGGAGGAAACTTTGCTGCGGCAGTGTGTAAATTAGGTTTTATCTATACTTGGGGGACAGGAAATGAAGGACAACTAGGTAACGGACTTCCTGATTATGTGGGTACACCTATTAGGGTTACGACAGGACATGGCGGTGCTGTGCTGCCGCAATTTAAGGCAATAAGCGCAGGGTATAGACATACATTGGCTATATGTGTTTCGGGTAATATTTGGACATGGGGTGTTGGTAGTAGTTATGTGTTAGGTCATGGAACAACAGCTAACGAGCTTAGACCAAGAAGAATTGTATTAGGATATGAGGGTGCGGTTTTGCCCATATTTGATTATATAAGTGCAGGTCCTCATAGTCATAATTTGGCGCTATGTACAAACGGAAACATCTGGTCATGGGGTGCCGGCGGAAACGGCCAGATGGGGCACGGTGACTGGGAAGTGGTTGATGCACCCCGCAGAATATTGACTGATTATAACGGAGAAAATTTGCCGGCATTTATAAGCATTAGTGCAGGGAGCCATTTTAATACGGCTGTTTGCGAAAATGGTTTTTTATGGTCTTGGGGTGGCGGCGATAGCGGAGAGTTGGGACTTGGGCAAGATATTACATTGTTATTAAGACCGCATAGAGTGGGAAACCAAGTCGGCGGATCGTTGTTGCCTGTTATTGTAAGTATAAGCAGCGGGGGTGGTTTTAGTTTAGCAATTTGTGAGGAAGGGTCTGTATGGAGTTTCGGTGTGGGAAATAGCGGACAGTTAGGGCATGGTTGGCTTTTGGATGAATTTCGCCCCAGACCGATAGAAAGCGTGGCTGGATTTAATAACATTGAAATGGTGGCGGCAGACAGCAGTTTGAGTTGGGCAATATGTGGTGCAGGAAGGGTCTGGAGGTGGGGCAGCGGACAGACTAGACCGCAGATTGTGGAGTTTGGTGCTAGTGAGGGATAGGATTGTTTGGTTTTATCCATAAAACAACAAAACAACGCATTTGCATTTTGTGCAAGCGGCGTTGTTTTTTGCTTGACAATTCAGTTGTTAAATGGTATATACTATTGTTGAGATCCTTTAGTCTTGCTCATGGTGGCATTTAAAGGCGCAAAGGGATTGTACTTAAAGGAAACAAATGAGTGAATTTTTTGAAAATATAGCATACAACTTCAGGGGGCAGTTTGATACTCCTATGGGGATTGTTGCCAGTATAATTGATATTTTGTTAGTGGCGGCACTATTATTTTTTATGTTCTTTTTTCTATATAAGCATTCAGCCCGCCGTCTGATTAAATTTGTAGTTGTTTTTGTTGTTGTTATCGCTTTTTTATCGTCAAGCATATTTTTAAACAGGGTTTCATCAGCTTTAGCGATAATCGCATTTTTATTTGCGTTGATTGCATTGGTGCTTTTATTTACTCAAGATATTAAACGCTCGTTATTCAAGCTGTCATCGCCAAAAGACAGCGGTGAGATATTTACTACTGATTATGATGTTTCGGATGAGGAGTTGAAGTTGACGATTGACGAGATTGTGCGGGCGGCGCAAAATATGTCCAAAAAGGATGTGGGGGCACTTATGATAATTGCTCCGCATGAGATTGCTCAAAATATTTTGGACAGCGGGACTAGACTGGATGCGGTGCTGTCCAGCGCTTTATTAGAGAGTGTGTTTAATTCAAAATCGCCTCTGCATGACGGGGCGGTGTTTATAAGAGGGAACAGGATCATTGCAAGCGGCTGCTTTTTGCCCTTGACGGCAAGCATTGATGTGGATAAGGAATTAGGGACGAGGCACAGGGCGGCGATGGGGATTACGGAGACCAGTAATATGCTGGCGATTATTGTGTCGGAGGAAACGGGTATTATATCGGTTGCGATGAGCGGTGAGATTCATAGATTTTATGACACTGAGATGCTGCAGAATAAACTTGAACAGGTGTATGGTCTAAAGGCTTTGGACAGCGGTGTGGGGAGTAAAAAATTCAGGAGGAGGAGATAAGATATTATGAAAAGAAACGGAAACGGCAAAGGAAACGGCAAAGATAAAAAACTAACACCCCTAAAGATTTTGGGCTTTGCAGCGTTGGCACTTGCAGTGTCGGCAGTGGTGTGGTTTTTTGTCAATGTTATGTAGTGGTTGGCGGTTGGTTGGAGAGTAGATAGCTAATTTGTCTTTGCGAGGAGCGTAGCGACGAAGCAATCCAGAAACGCGCAACTGAAAATTGCCTTATTGGAGATTAAAAAATTATGAAAGAACAGGAGATTATTGAAAAAATAAAAAAATATGCGTTATTAGGCTTAGAATTCAAGAGTGGCTTTACTTTTGAGGAATTTTCTAATGACAAAAAACCATTGCGGCTTGTGCCTGTGTTTTAATCAAAATCGGAGAGCTTGCCATTAAGCTAAGCGATGAGTTTATCGCTAAAAATAGTCATATACCATGGAAGAGCATAAATAAAGATTAGAAACAAAATTCTTAATGATTATATTGAAGCAAATTTGAGTGTCATTTAACAAGTGCTAAACGAGCACTTGCCGTAGCTATTGATTGGTTTAGAAAAGTTAGTATAATAGGAGGACTAAACCTATGGAAGATAAAACAAAAAATAAGGGCAGAGCAAGATATATCATTAGCTTGATTTTCGTCGTGCTTAGCGTTTTGCTTATTCCTATATTCAGCACCACTGCTTGCGTTTATCATCCCACATATTTAATAGTGCATAACTATGATTTTAGATTAGAGGATAATTACCTTGTGTGGAATGAACAAGGACGATATGTTTATGATAGCTATAATTCAACATACTGGCCTTGGTATTTTAATTATACTGTTTATGTATTTAATTCAGATTATGACCCGCTAAAAACAATGCTTAATGAGCATCCTTATGGAGTGAATGAATGGACAACGCAATCAACAGACAGTCGTAGATTTATTAGTGCAAGAGGTCGTATATCGCTTAGTGCATTAGGACTAGTGAATGGTTCTAATGTGATAAGGGTTGTTTCAGAAAGTCGTTCATTTATACGGGATGAGGGTTGTTGCAATTTGGCAAATATGGGCAGGAATATAAGATATGTGGGTTTTTTTGAAGTGTCTGTGCAAAGAGATTATACTGAAGCTATTTATGAATTTAATGTGAATGAAAACTTATCGTTTGGTTGGGATGGAGAGGATAAAGTGTATGCTGTTTATATTGATAACGATGATACAGATGGTTTTAGTTTTTTTGGTGCAAAAAGAGGTATTGATGATGTATATTTTAATAGGCGTTTTAATAGCATACAGTTTGTGCTAGGAGTTAATACGGTTAAGATTGAGAGAGTGCTGTCGGCGAGTTTATATGGCGGGGTGCTGCAACTTAAAACCGCTATTGGGCTTTGGGAGTTTGAATTTGTTTATGAAGATAATTATTGTTATGATTTTAATTTCAGAGTGGTTAGATGGGGCAATGCATATGATTTGCGTTTTGATACTCATCGTATAATATATAGTGCGTATTGCATTTTTGAAGAGACAAATTACAGGTCTTTAGGAATATCAGAGGATTGGGGGGCGGGAAGCAGCCGTGTTAGTTTGAGGGACATTGGACTTGAGGGAATTAATACTGTTAGAGTAATTGGATTTAGTCAATCTGCTTATGAGGATGGTGTGTTGACTGTGCAAAGGGATATTGGCGAGTGGGAGTTTGAGCAGGTGATAGATATTTATAGCCCTAGAGATACAGTGGTGGCGGTAGAACATAGACAATTTGAAAGAAATGAAACTGGGCGATTTGGAAGGACTAGGCGAATAGTTTATTATGAGTGGGTGATAGTGACTAACGCTTCGTACAGTATAAACACTATAAATATTGTTAGGGGTGATGGTACTACGAGCGCAGGGGGATCTGCAACAGTTATAAGGCAATCTAGAATGAGAGAAGGTCTAAATACAATTAGGATTTCTTCAGGGGATATTTATATGTTTGAGTATGGCGTGTTGTATCGTACAAGGAGGTATAATAATATAGAGGTATATTTGAACAGGGACGGGACGATAACAATTTTATAAAAATAAAAAACACAATAATTCATAATTCTAAAATTAAATTAAAACGGAGATATAAAAATTTATGAAAAATTCATTACCTTTTAAGTTTGGTCCTGTGTTATTGCCTAAAGAGGGCGTAGATATGGACAAGTGGGCGGTGGTTGCTTGCGATCAGTACACTTCTCAGCCGGAATATTGGCACGAGTTGGCAAAGTATGTAGAGGGCAATCCGTCTACTTTAGACATCATTTATCCTGAGGTCTTTTTAGAAGAGGACAACCCTCAAAAAAGGATTGAGACCATCATTCACAACATGAATGAATACATAGATGCGGGGCTGTTTAGGGAGATTAAAAACGGACTTATTTTAATTGAGCGCACATATCCTAACGGGGTTAAAAGAAAAGGCTTGACTATGCTTGTGGATTTGACACAGTACAGCTTTGACCCAAAGGATAAGGCTTTAATACGAGCAACAGAGGGGACTGTTATTGAGCGAATTCCTCCAAGGGTAGAAATCCGTAAAAACTGTCCTTTGGAATTGCCGCATATTTTGGTGTTGATTGACGATGAAGATAAGACTGTTACAGAGCCTTTGTTCAAGGATTTATCAAAGCAGAAACTATTATATGATACTGCACTTAATATGAACGGCGGACATATCAAAGGTTGGAATATCGGGGATGGTGAGGCGGTTAAGATAGAAAAGGCTTTAATAGAACTACTTAAAAAATCAGTTAAAAAATACGGTGAGGAGTTTTTGTTTGCGGTAGGAGACGGCAATCATTCTTTGGCAACGGCTAAAGCGTGCATGAATGAAAAAAATCCTCTAAGCAAATATGCGTTGGTGGAAATTGAAAATATCTATGACGAGGGAATAATTTTTGAGCCTATTCACAGGGTGGTTTTTGTTGACAATCAAAAATTATTTATTGACAAACTAAAAGCAATCGGCGGAACAGTGCCTGCAACGCTGTTTGTCGGCGGCAAAGTGTGCGAGTTTAATTTACCGGAAAATGCCATTGAGGGAGTGGACAGGGTTCAAGTGTTGATTGATGAGTACTTAAAAGAGTTTGGCGGAAAAGTAGACTATATTCACGGTGAGAATGACCTAAAAGAGATTTGCGCAAAAGAAAACGGCATAGGAATTGTACTTAAATCTATGTGCAAAGGTGATTTGTTTAGTTATGTAGTCAAAAACGGCGTCTTGCCAAGAAAAACCTTCTCAATGGGTGAAGCTAATGAAAAAAGATATTATATAGAGGCAAGGAAAATTAAGTAGCAAGTAAAAGGTAAAAAGTAAAAATGATGCAGTCAATGGTACAAATTGTAACTAGTTGAAAATGCAAGCTAAATGGTGTCAAGGGAGAATATGTGTATGAGAATAAAACGGGTAACTTTATTATTCATTGTGATAGTTTTTTCACTTTCTATTGCAGGCGTTTTTTCTGCGTGTTTTTTGGCTTGCGATGATTATGGGCAAGCTCCTCCGCTTGAGCGTATCGTAGGTGTCTGGCAACTTCATAGCAGGCGGCATTATAGAATGGAAGGCAATGAGTATAGGCAATATTCTTTTCAACATAGTTATACACAATATTTTGATGAGAGTTATGAGTGGGGTGGTGGTATATTTTCTGAAGATGGTACAATGGGTGGATTTTTAAGCGCTCTTACTGTATGGTTTTTTGGTGGCGATTATCCAGAAGGTGTTTTGGTCAGATATAAATTTGAGTATGATAATCAAAGCGGAGAGGTTGTCTTTTTGTCCCCTGAGGGTGAGAGAATGTATCGACAAGAGCCGATTGATCCATGGGGTGGCACTTCAACTCGTTCTGTGGCTGTGGGCGGAATAATTGTGGGTGAAAGATTTATAATGTCAAGAAGTAGATTGGAGCATCAAGTGCTAACCAGAAATGTTTGGACATTTGAAAGAGTGAGTAAAAATATTCCGTATGAGTGGATTAATCCGCCTAGACCACAGTAGCTTAGAATAAATCAGAAAAAACCAAATAAAATTTCCAAAAATTTCTTAAAAAATTTTGGAAAATGGCTAAAAATCGTTTGACACCCTATTTTATGTGTGTTATTATGATAGTCCTGTCATGCGGGCTTTCGCCTTATCTGACAGTGTTGATTAGTCTGGCATGGACACCTCAAGTACCATTAGTACCTCTGAGAACATACGCAAGTTATTTCCGCAAGGGGATAGTCGTATGTTTTTTTATGCCCAAGACTTGTCCAAAAAGCACATTGACAACTGAATATAGGATGATAGTAATGTCGTCTAATAGGCAAGCCGTTTGCGGCAGGCTTATTAAATCATTACTATTTGAGAGAAAGAGCAAATATCAAAATTTAACCAACTGATGTGCAAACATTGGATTGGACGAGTAACAAATTATCAATTATTCACAATTAAAGATGGTATTATGTTCTAATCATATATTAAATTTACAAAGTCTTGTAAGAAAAGAAAATGTAATTTAGGCAGACGAAATTAAACAGAAATGTTTAATGCAAAAATGCTGTAGTGGAAACACTACACTAGAGACCCGAAAGGGTTTCAAAATAGATTAAGCTACAAAGAGCATACGATGGATGCCTTGGCATCAGGCGCCGATGAAGGACGCGACTAGCTGCGATAAGCTACGGGGAGCTGCAAATGAGCTATGATCCGTAGATGTCCGAATGAGGAAACTCAACTAGGGAGACCTAGTTATCTATACATGAATCAATAGTGTATAGAAGGGAACCCGGGGAACTGAAACATCTAAGTACCCGGAGGAAAAGAAAGTAAATCAACGATTACCATAGTAGTGGCGAGCGAAGTGGTAAGAGCCCAAACCGTATATAGCAATATGTGCGGGGTTCGGACTCACATAAACTACTCAAACATCTAAACGAAGACCGACTGGAAAGCGGTGCAAAATAGGGTAATAGCCCCGTAGTTGAAAGATGAATGAGAGCGTGAGTATCCAGAGTAGTGTCAGACACGAGAAATCTGGCATGAATACGGGAGGCCCATCTCCTAAGGCTAAATACGACCTGATGACCGATAGCGTATAGTACCGTGAGGGAACGGTGAAAAGTACCCCGGGAGGGGAGTGAAATAGAACCTGAAATCGTATGCTTACAAGCAGAGAGAGCCCTACGCAGCAATGCACGGGTGATCTCGTACCTTTTGTAGAATGGGCCGGCGAGTTATGATGTGTAGCGAGGTTAAGAGATAAAGTCTCGGAGCCGTAGCGAAAGCGAGTGTTAATAGCGCGTTTTAGTTGCATGTTGTAGACCCGAAACCTGATGACCTAGCCATGAGCAGGTTGAAGCAAGAGTAAAATCTTGTGGAGGACCGAACGCACCCCCGTTGAAATGGTGGGCGATGACTTGTGGTTAGCGGAGAAATTCCAAACGAATCAGGATATAGCTGGTTCTCCTCGAAATAGCTTTAGGGCTAGCGTCAATGTACAGTATACCGATGGTAGAGCACTGTATGGGCTAGGGGCCTTCACGGGTTACCGAACCTTAACAAACTCCGAATGTCGGATATATATAATTGGCAGTCAGACAGTGTGAGATAAGTTTCATTGTCAAAAGGGCAACAGCCCAGACTCTCAACTAAGGTCCCCAAGTTATGGTTAAGTGGTAAAGGATGTGTCATTGCACAGACAACCAGGATGTTGGCTTAGAAGCAGCCATTCATTCAAAGAGTGCGTAATAGCTCACTGGTCGAGTGATGATGCGCCGAAGATGACCGGGGCTAAAACCATACACCGAAGTTAGAGAATACTAGTAATAGTATTGGTAGAGGAGCAATGTATACGGGCTGAAGCAGTATCGTAAGGGGGTGGGGACTGTATAAAAGAGAGAAGGCCGGCATGAGTAGCGCAAGAGAGGTTAGAATCCTCTCCGTCGAAAGCCTAAGGATTCCTGGGGAAGGTTCGTCCGCCCAGGGTAAGTCGGGACCTAAGGTGAGGCCGAAAGGC
>Ga0123355_10000109_pt1 | contig 91614 bp, 98 predicted proteins | sample TergutEmb28metaG_3_FD_89872 | JGI IMG/M metagenome (GOLD analysis project Ga0123355, IMG submission 89872) | Embiratermes neotenicus P1 segment gut microbial communities from Petit-Saut dam, French Guiana - Emb289 P1 | ecosystem: Host-associated > Arthropoda: Insects > Digestive system > Gut ... | reverse complement strand
CCTAACCCCATTCAGGTTGCCCCAAATGGTTTGGGCTCTTCCGCGTTCGCTCGCCACTACTTACGGAATCATTGATTTATTTTCTTTTCCTCCACTTACTTAGATGTTTCAGTTCAGTGGGTTCCCTTCCATGCACCTATGTATTCAGTGCAGGATACTTGCCATTACTGACAAGTGAGTTTCCTCATTCGGAGATGTACGGGTCATAGGTTGTTTGCACCTCACCGTACCTTATCGCAGCTTACCACGTCCTTCATCGGCGCCAATTGCCAAGGAATTCACCATATGCTCTTTGTAGCTTGATCGTTCTTTAACCAAAATGATTAAAGTTCGTCGTATAAGTTATAATTGAATTCTTGTTTAAATTCATCTTTTTAATTAATTAAAAAGGCATGAGTTAATTTTTGTTTTTTGCCCATTACTGATGTTTTGTAGTCACTCGGCTTTAACCTAAACGCAACCACCCATCTTTGCGGGCAAACTCCATACTGTATTGTAATAATACATTAATGTTAAGTATACACTCAGCGTAATTGTTTATTTCGTGAAACAGCAAATTACTTGCTATTTTGTTTTTAATTGAAATACGTATTACACTTTCATTTTTGAAACTAATGTTTTCTTAATGATATTTGTTTTACTCTTATTTTCTCGTTCATTTTCACACCACGCACAAATCGCTTTGCACGAAATGTGAAAACCTTACAGTATGCAGTTGTCAATCTTCACTTACTTGCCCACAAATTTTATGAACAAGTCCCCTACTATAGCATATGCAAAAACAGCTGTCAAGGGTTTTTCAACATTTATTTAAAAAAGTTTTGAGAAAGTTTTTCACAGCCACTTATCTAACCCAAGGTCGCGTGTAATGTGTTTAATTTGAGTGGCCACTTTTTCTGGCGTAGCAGTAGATGTGGCTATCGTATTCTTCTTTCCATCAGCCCAAAGACTTTGCAGTTTATCTGATTCAAGTATTTTGTACATATGTTCAACATAAAAGCCAGTCATCATAAGCAAATGTGGATTACCGCTGTTTGTTAAAATTTGGTGCAAAACTTTTGCCATGTCAATATCTTTAGCAAGTGATAGACAATAACAGGCATACATATTTTTGAAGTTATCAGGATTTTCCAACAATCTTGCGAAAGCATTCGCCAGAGGCCTGTCTGCCGCAGTATCTGAACGAACAATAATAGGATTATCCATTGAAAGCATTGGTGGCAAAACTATGGGGTCGGCATCAGCAAAATCGCAATCTGCAATAGTAAATCCAAGCGCATCAAGGTCTATTGGTTTTCCTGTGCGTTTGTTAATTTGGTATTCCATTGCATTTCGCAAGACAGGAGATAAAATTGATTGTATATCTACATCATTGGGCACAGGATACTCGTCTGTATAGGCTGGATACATAAAACTGCCAAATACATTAGGACTCATTCCCGCCTCGACAAGCAATTCCAAAGCACCACGTAATTCATAATACTTATGTATTGTTTCTTGGTTTTCATCTGTACTTATGGATTCAGCACGCAAAACACGCTCAAGTGCTTTATCATCGCCTTTGAATCTGGCTATCAGATTACTCAATCTTTTCATTGTACAAGTATAATAATAAAACAAGAAAATTACAATATCTCTGGCATATTTCTTTTCCTGCGTTTTTCCACAAGCAAGCGAATATAGAAAATCATAATTGAAGTAATAACCGCAACTGCCTTGATTAAATTGGTTGGGTTCAAGAAGATAAAAATACTGTTTACTATCATAGCAAGCCGATATACAAGTTGACTTAAACGCATGATATGAATACCTTTTGCCCATTTACCAAAATTAGCAAACACCACAACGGCAAGAATTACCCATTCGAACCAATGGCGACTGAACCACCAAGCCACAAAAACTACTGCAGTTGAAATCAAACTGAATATAACAAAGCCAAGTATTGACTTCCATAACTTGACCTCGCCTTTGCTTGTCTTTGCAAAGAACAGATTTTTGAAAATACTGACAACCTTCAACCCAGCAAGCGACCAGTTCAAGAGAAACGCATAGTTCAAAGATTTAAAAACATTGCCAATGGCCGACAATTTAAGCGTTTTTGCTTTTTCTTTATATTGAAACTTTACAAAGGCAATGATTATGTTTATCGCCCCAAAAACTTGAGAGAGAATAAACATCCAAAGCACTACGGGCAATTCTGTTGGCAATGTGAACATGGAGTACTATATTTCGTCAATCGCAATTTTGTCAAGCATAACCATAGATAATGGTTTTATTATTATCCGCAATAGGTCTATTCCTTGTCGGTATTATTACTTTTTGCGACACTCTGGGAAGACTTTCGCCTGATCGATTGAAATCCTATCTGAAAGTTTGTGACAATCGCTTTGCAGGAATGGGAGTTGGCATTGGTGTTACTGCCTTTACGAATTCATCGACAGCCACATCTGTGATGGTAGTAGGGTTGGTGAACACAGGCGCCCTTACATTGTTTCAAGCGACTTCAATTATTATGGGTGCAAATGTTGGTGCGACCATGACGGGATTATTGATTTCGCTTTCGAGTTTTAATGTTAAGTACATTTTCATGTTGTTGCTATTCGTTGGCGCAATTATCAAATTAATTTCAAAAAAACAAATCGCCAAATTTATTGCGGACTTTCTTATAGGTCTTGGAATTATGTTCATAGCCATGGAAGTTATGAACATCGCAGTTGAAGACGATCATTTGCAATACTTCTTCTCAAGAATTTTTAGTAACGCACATTTCCCACTCTACCTATTATTACTTGGTGTTTTATTAACTTGTATTGTGCAATCTTCGATGGTAGCCCTTGCATTGCTTATGTGCATGATGGGCAGCGGCTTGATTTCATTAGATCAAGCAATGTTCATAATGATGGGAGCAAACGTAGGTATGTGCTTGGCGGTTTACCTTGCTTCACTTGGTGGCACTATAGATGCAAGACTCACGGCAATCATCCACTTTTTGTTTAACGCAATCGGTGCAGTATTTTTTACGATTATCATTTGGGTATTTCCTAGCATATTAATTGCACCATTTGAAACCCTTGGTATTGCTTGGCAATTATCAATTTTTAATATTGCGTTCAATGTCGCAACTGCTTTGCTTTTGATCGGATTTATCAACCCAATCATTAAACTAGCTAACTTCATCTTTTAAGCATTCTGTCAAGATCCCTACTTCTTACTTGACAACAACATCATGTGCGCCACCTTCTATAATAGAAGCAGGTGACACAATAGTCAATCGCGCAGTCTTATATAGTGTCGGAATGTCCAAACTGCCCAAGTTACACATAGTCGAACGGATTTTCGCAAGTGTCACATCAAGACCATCTTTTAACCTACCATTATATGGAATAAGTGAATCCACGCCTTCTACAAACAGAAGTTTGTTTTTGGTCGGGTCATCGCCATATCGTTTCCAGTTACTGGCACGTGCAGAGCCCTCGCCCCAGTATTCTTTGTACTCTCGCCCATCTTTGGTTATTTTCTTTGATGGGCTTTCGTCGAACGCGGCGAAGTACCTACCCATCATTACAAAATCCGCGCCCATGGCAAGCGCCACAATAATATTGTTGTCATGCACCAATCCACCGTCACTGCAAATCGGTACGTACACGCCTTTCGTCTTGAAGTATTCATCACGTTCTTGGGCGACGTCCATCATAGCGCTTGCTTGACCGCGCCCTATACCCTTTTGTTCACGAGTAATGCAAATCGACCCGCCGCCAATACCGACCTTTACAAAGTCCGCACCAGCATTTGCCAAAAATTCAAAGCCCCGTGCACAAACTACATTACCTGCACCGACCTTTATTTTGTCGCCGTAGTTTTTTCGCACAAAAGCAATTACATCGCTTTGCCACTCTGAAAAACCATCGGACGAATCTATACACAATACATCGGCACCAGCATCAACAAGAGCTGGAATTCTCTCTGCGTAATCGTGTGTATTCACCCCAGCACCAATCGGGAATTTTTCGTTACCCCTTTTCTTTTTTATATCGGCGACCATCTTGGCTTGACTCTCAATCGTCTGTGAACAATATATAAATGCAATACCGCCAAGTTTTCCAAGTTCCACCGCCATGACTTCACCCGACACCGACTGCATCATAGCGGACGAAAAAGGTATGCTCAATTCATAAGCTGGCTTTTCACCCTTTTCGTATTTCACAAGTGGTGTCTTCAAAACTACATTACTTGTGATACAACTTCGTGTTGTCAGATTGGGCATAAGCAAAAACTCGCTAAATGTCCTTGATGGCTCTAAAATATATTTTTCGTTTTTCATTTTAAGTTTCTCCTTTATTCCCACTCAATAGATGCTGGCGGCTTACTTGTAATGTCATATACAACACGGCATACGTCTTCTATCTCGTTTACTATACGCTCACTAACTTTTGTGAGTACATCAAACGGAATATGTGCAAACTCGGCTTCACGGGCATCAATACTGTGGACAGCACGAAGGGCAACTGTCCTGCCATGAATACGTTTGCCATTTTTAACACCAACACTTCGTCCTTCAGTTAGAAGTGCAAAGTATTGCCAGATTTTTCTTTCAAGCCCTGCTTTTGAAATTTCATCACGGAAGATATGGTCCGCATCACGTACAATTTCCAAACGCTTGGGAGTAATCTCACCAATAATTCGCACACCAAGACCAGGCCCTGGGAATGGTTGGCGGTAAACAATATGCTCTGGTAATCCAAGCTCTACGCCGACTTGGCGTACCTCGTCCTTGAATAATTCTCGCAATGGTTCCACAATTTCAAAATCCACAGCACTTGGAAGACCACCAACGTTATGGTGACTTTTAATATGAATACCACCGACCCCACTTTCCAAAACGTCGGGCGCAATTGTTCCTTGGGCAAGAAAATCAATCTTACCCTTACCTTCAATTTTCTTTGCCTCGGCTTCAAAGACCCGGATAAATTGTTCGCCTATGATTTTACGCTTGCGCTCAGGCTCTACAACATGTTTAAGTGCCGACAAGAACCTGTTTACCGCGTCCGCCTTGATAACATTAACGCCCATCTTTCCCCAGACTTGCATAATTTCATCTGGTTCGTTTTTTCTCATTAATCCGTGGTCAACAAATACACAGACCAAACACCCAGGCACTGCTTTGTGGATTAAGGCGGCAGTAACCGCACTGTCTACCCCACCAGACAATGCACATAACACTCTTTTGCCCGTCAATTTTTCTTGCAAGATTTTTGTCTGCCGTGCAATAAATTCCTTTATCTCGGCTTTTGTTTTCATCTTATGCTCCATCATTTCCCCCTTTAAATCTGTTCATAATTTCCGATTGCCAAATTGTTTCATCACGATTTTTCAACAAGAACCCTCTATTCCATTTTCTGTTTACTTGTCTTATGTAATCACGCTTTTTCGCATTTGACATAAAACTTGCCATGAATCCATTTACGATGATGTGGTAAATATGTCGTAATTTGAAATCCATTATATCATAAAGTTTCCAATATTCATCAAGCAAAGTTGTATTAAATAATGTCGGGTCATCAGTGTTAATTGTTATAAACGCACCTCGATCTAAATATTCTCGCACGGGGTGGTCTTCCAGATTTTTTACAAACGCACCAGTCACAAGGTTACTTGTTGGTTGTATTTCCAAAGGTATTTGCTTTGCAACTAACATTTCAACAAGGCTTTCGTCAAAAATTGCACTTGTTGCATGCCCAATGCGTTCGGCTTCCAAAATTTCAACTGCATCTCGAATACTGTCTGGTCCTATGCTCTCGCCCGCATGTGCAACAGTCCTCAAACCATGCTTTCGTGCTTTTTCAAATACTTCTACGTAGTCGCGATTTTGGAAACCACCTTCCGCAGAGCCTAGACCTACACCAATAATATCTTTAGATGGATTTTCAATCATCATGTCCAAGAATTTGTCTGATACTTCTGGTCCGTATGTTCTTGACATATCTGGAATCAATTTAATTACTATGTTGAATTTTTCTTTAACCCTGTACAAAGTTTCCTCGAAATATCTGACAAGGTCAGGATACGAAAAGCCCATGTTTCTTACATAACGGATTGGACTAAAAAACACCTCGGCATAGACAATCCCGTTGTCATTCATATATGCGACAAGGCGTTTGAAAGCAATATTAAGGTCTTCGATTGCACTGATGGAATCAAGCAACGAATGATAGATAGAAATAAACTTATCCAGGTTATCAATAGTTTCTTCTTTGACTCCTTGACCCGCAATAAAGTCCTCCAGATGCAGATGTATCTCTGCCTTTGGAATTTTTCGCATGAATTCAAAGAAGTGGTCTTTCTCCATTACTAAATATAATCGACAAAAATCCCCTTGTCAACCATCTTAAACCAATCAAAAAATCGCCAACAAGGACGATTTCTTAAATTGCAACATTGGCGATCCGGAAGGGACTCGAACCCTCGGCCTCCACCGTGACAGGGTGGCGTTCTAACCAACTGAACTACCGGACCAAATTTATCTATGACCTAGTATACGCTGAATTGCGTTCTTTGTCTAGTCGGACTACACAAAGTGTGGTGGGCAGTGATGGATTCGAACCACCGTAGTCTTGCGACGACAGATTTACAGTCTGCTCCAATTGACCGCTCTGGCAACTGCCCAGTGGGGAATTATAGCATAGTGTAACGGATATTGTAAACCTTTTTTTAGTCTTTCGTGCTAACTTCAATTTTATCTTCGTCTTTTTTGTAAATCGCCAAGATTATATTTTTTAATTCTTTCTTGGTTTCAATCCCCAATCGTCCATAAAGCCAATCTCTATCCTTTCCAAGCGTCCGCAAAGCCGAATCAATGATATGACCATCGTCTATCAAATAAAACGGCAAGGCGGACGCTTTTGGTTTTGCGCCGATGTCTTCGGCAACGACGGGTTTGTTTTCGGTCTTTGGCATAATGCTGAACGCACCGCTGTTTTCAAAGACTGCGTATTCGATTTTACTCAAATCAAAGTATCCTTTTTCGCGCGCCTTTGCCATAAGGTCATTCACGTCCATTTTACTTTTTTTCAGGGCTTTGTAGTTAATTTTACCTTCGTATATCACCATCAGTGGCACGCCCTTTATAAATTTTTTGAGACGTCTGCCCTTTCGTTCAAAGAAAATAATCAACAAATTCACCACAAAGAAAAATGTCATGGCAATCAAGTAATGATAAAAGGGTGCGTTCGCCGAATCAATCGCCCATTCGGCGGCAATAGAACTTACCGCTATGCCAAGCATATAATCAATCACATCAAGTTGCGCAAGTTGTTTTTTGCCCAGAAACTTTGACATTACAAAAAGATAGGTCGTCGCCGAAGCCGAAAAAACCAAAATCTTTACAATGCCGTTCACATACTATTGTTTGCAGAAATTTTATTTTGAAACCTTGACTGTGCTTGGACGGATTACTCGCCCGCCCAATGTAAAGCCCTTTTGCCATTCTTCGATTACAATGTCGGATTCTTTGCCCTTGACATCTTCCACTGCAACTGCGTTATGAAAATTCGGGTCAAATGGTTTGCCAAGTGCCTCGATTTGCTCGACCCCTTGTGCAGACAAAATTTGATTAAACTTTCGCACCAACACTTCCAACCCTTCTTTGTCGTTTGGGGTTTCGACCGTTTTCAATCCTTCGTACAAACTGTCAAGAATCGGCAGGAACTGCACCACCATAACTTCCTTACCATCACGATAAGACACCGACACAGATTCTTGGTTTCTGCGTTTGAAATTTTCAAATTCCGCCTTATGATATTTTGCAAGGTTCAAATTGTCTTCCGACTGTTTGCGAACTTGTTCAAGTTCAACTTTTAATAGTTCCAACTCGTTTGGACATTCATTCTTTTTTGCCATAACATTCCTTTATACAAATTTATTAAGACTTTGTCAAGTTTATTTCTGCTTGACCTTTATTTGAAATGAATGCCTCAATATTAATATTTGATGAAAGTTCAATAAAATCATCTAATTTTTTAATCGCTTCAGGAGTATCAAGCAAATTAAGTTCAGTATCAAATTCGGTGCCAATATGTTGTTTATCCCATATAATAAGTTTTTCTTCTATTTCCTTTTTCTTGCTTGTCATATCAAAGTCAATTTCATATCTTGTTCTTAAATAATTAGCAACACTATTAAAAGTTTTTATTATGACCGCTCTCGCCCTCACACCCTTTTCGATTTCTTGAAGAAACCTTTGCGAATCAAGAACTATTGGATAACAATAATTATCCACAATTAAATGCAATAGAATGCCTTTTTCAAAAAATGTTTCGATTTTGTTCTCTGTAAAGAATTTATTAAAATCAATTCTGTCTTTGTTTAAGTTTTCTATCGTTAATTTTTCGGGTGCTGGTTTTCTATAATGTGCATCGTTTTTGTTTTTCATTAAGTCAACTGAAATATTTCCATCATAAAAATCTCTTGCTTCTTCTCCAACTATATTGTTTTTCTCTGCATATCTCTTTGCAATTGCTAGATGTGTTAAAAAATCAGGCATTCCCTACTTCCTCCAACCATTTTTGTCGTTTCTTTTCAAAGTTTTTCTTTTTTAACTTTTTCAGAACACTTGCTCGATTTTCACCGCCTGTCAAAAGTCTGAAAATATTCTTTCTGTGTGTAATCAATACAAGCACATAAAATGACGCAAGCAATAAACTTACCGTCAACGAATCGCCTTGCACAACCGATTGATTGATTACCATGACTGTGACGAAGATAATACTTGAAACCGCACCATATTCCCAAATCATCACATACGCAAGCCCCACAAAGAACATACCCAACGCAAGCAACGGATTTGCAACCAAGAACACCCCCACAACGGTAGATACACCCTTACCACCGCGGAACTTGTAAATCACAGGAAAACAATGCCCCAGCACAACGGCAAGCCCCATAGCGTACAGCGCTATATGTCCGTCCACAGTACCAACCCCATACAACAAATAACCGGTCAGAGCCACAACAACGCCCTTTAATATGTCAACCAACAAAATGACTATGCCCCATTTGGTGCCGAATTGTCGTAACATATTTGTCGCGCCTGCGTTACCGCTTCCCATTTTTCGAATGTCTTTGCCATGTTTAATTCGAGACAAAATCACGGCAAAGTTTATGTTTCCAAAAAAGTACGCACCTATGCAAAGTGGAATTAACCAAATTAAATCCATGATATATCATAGCACATAATCAATGCCTGAAACCAGAAAAATCTTCTTCGCAGAGTTTGAACTTTGCGGGGGACGCGCTATCTGATACTAACTTATGTTACAACCAATCAAGTGGTCGTTCACAACACCGATTGCTTGCAACCATGCGTAAATTATCGTTGACCCCACAAATTTGAATCCGCGTTTAAGCAGGTCTTTGCTTATCGTATCACTAAGCGGTGTTTTTGCGGGAATTTGGTCAAGACTTTCAAAATTGTTCTTTATAACTTTGCCGTCGGTAAAACCCCAGATGTAATTTGAAAAACTGCCAAATTCTTTTTGTATTTCAATAAATCTTTGTGCATTGTTTATTATTGCCCGAATTTTTAATTTGTTTCGCACAATGCCTGCGTCTTGCATTAATTCGTCGTATTTTGTTTCGTCATAATTTGAAACAGTTTCTATGTCGAAATTATCGAATGCTTTGTAAAAATTATCCCATTTGTACAAAATTGTCCGCCACATAAGGCCCGCTTGCATTAAATCCAAACTTAATTTCGCGAACAATGTTTGGTCGTCATAAACGGGAACACCCCAAACTTCATCGTGGTATTTCGCCATTTTTTCGTCGCCTTCCACCCATGCACATCGCACTTTCTCTTTCATTAGATTCTCCTATTTCTCATCTCTATCGCGCAACAAAAACCTTATCGGCGTACCTGTCAAATCAATACTTTTTCGCAAGTTATTTTCCAAATACCGCAAATACGATGTCTTTACACAAGTCTTGTCATTGACAAACAGTGCAAATGTCGGCGGTGCGACACTGACCTGCGTTGAATACAAAAACTTTGGTCGTTTGCCCGATTGCATAGGCGGTGGTGTCGTTGCAACAAAACCCGAAATCAGATTATTCAATGTGCCTGTGCTGATGCGTGTGTTTGTTCGCTCTATTACAAAGTCAACCGATTTCATAATCTCGCCTGTCCGTTGCCCAGTGAGTGCCGAAATAAAAATTGATTTGTAATACGGCATGAATGCAAGGTCCAAATCTACCTTTTTTTTGAATTCGTACATGGTATGTGTATCCTTTGCAAGCAAATCCCACTTGTTCACGCACAATATGCTTGGTTTGCCCTGTTCATCGGCATAGCCCATAAGTCGTACATCTTGTTCTGTCAAACCTTCCGACGCATCGACTACCAAAATCACCACGTCACTTCGCCGAATGGACGCGAGTGCACGAATAACACTGTAATGTTCAATCGTTTTCACTTCGATACTTCGCTTTCGTCGTATCCCTGCTGTATCTGTCAATATGTATTCTTTGCCATTATATTTCAGAGTCGAATCTATCGTATCCCGTGTCGTTCCCGCAATTTCGCTGACCATTACTCGTTTCTCGCCAAGCAATTTGTTTACGATACTTGACTTGCCCGCATTTGGTTTACCGACAATAGCAATACGTGGGGCTTTTTCTCTCTCGTCATCTTCCAAGTCCTTTTCGCCAATATTCATATTTTCTTTTATTGCGTCTAACAAATCGCCAAGCCCTAGTTTTTGTGTACAACTTATACCTATTGGCTCGCCCATGCCAAGTTTGTAAAAATCGTACAGAACATTGTCACGTTTTTGTTTGTTATCGAGTTTATTCACGGCAAGCACAATCGGCTTTTTGGTCTTACGTAGCAATGTTGCTATTTCATGGTCGTTCGCCGTCAAACCCGCCATTCCGTCCACCAAGAAAACTATGACTTCCGCCAAGTCAATTGCAATGTCGACTTGTTCACGAATGTGTTCGTTCCATGCGTTCTTTTCGTCAAAATCTATCCCGCCCGTATCGACAAGATTAAATTGCACTCCCGCCCATGTCGCCGTTTCAATAATTCGGTCACGGGTTACGCCCGATTCGTCATCGACTATGCTGGCGCGTTTGCCGGTGATTGTGTTAAACAAAAGGGACTTGCCGACGTTTGGGCGCCCCACGATTGCTACAAGTTTCATGGGGGTAGTATATCACGTTGATGGCTTTTATGCTACAATTAAAGCATGAACGCAAATCACGAAAAAGCATTAGACAAATTGAGAAAAATTTTTGCAGAGAATTCAGATAAACGTATTTGTGTGGTTGGTTTTTCATGTATAGGCAAGTCAACACTTGTGCGAGACCTACCCGAATGTCTTGATTTTGACGACATTGTCTGGCAACAAATGCCGAAAAAAGTCTATGATGAATTGAAAAGTATCCCCGAACCTTGGGACGAGACTACTATGACTATCTGGAAAGAGTACGTAAAAAACACGCATGTGAATATCAAACTACGACAGCCTGTATTTAGTATAAGAGTCGAAGATTGTGATCTACTTGTTTACTTGACACTAGACGAAAAGGAACATCGCAATCGCGTGGCTAAACGCAAGAAAGATTTTGAATTGCTCGCAAACCACAGGGCAAAAATTGAAAAGGCTGTGAAAGAATCTAATCTTCCAACTATAACTGTTAAGCTAGATTAAAAATTAAAAACGCAATCATATATGCAACGATCAAATTAAAAGCCATCAACCCTACCGCAAATTTTGTGCTGGTTTTATTACGAATTGCAATTATCGCCGACACACAAACAGGATACAAAATCGCGAACGCCATAAATGACAAAGCCCCCGCAGTCGTAAATATCGGCATACCAAGTGTGGCAAGTGGCACAGCCATCATTTCTTTGCCAATCAATCCAAATATTAGTGCCGTGATTATGACAGGTGGCCCAAGCCCTATCGGTTCGAACAGGGGCGAAAATATCGTGGCGATATTGTATAACATTGTTTGTGTAATATCAGTTGTATGTCGCAAATGAAAATTATAATTTGCAAGGAAGTACAATATCAAAGAAATGGTGATTACAGGAATTCCAAGTCGTTTTAGAAAGTCTTTGGTGTTGAATAAAATATTTTTGTAATTGAAATTTTTCTTTTCATGCTTCGCTGGATTCTTCGCTTCCTTCAGAATGACGTGAGAGTTTTTTCTCTCTTGGAATTTTTTATATATATAATACGAAACTAAACCCAATAAAACAGCCCCGACATAAAACGTATACATCACCAAAAACCCAACGGCAAAAAATCCATTTATTATAATCATCATAATTGGCATTTTCGCACCACAAGGAATAAATGTTAAAAGAGTTATTTCCCGACATCGTTTCGTCTTACAAGATTTGTCGCAAATTGTCGATACCGCTAAAGTTGTACAACCAAAACCTAACATCAGATGTTGGTACTTTGCAAACATTGGGATAAACTTAAGAAGTTCAAGCGCGGTGAACAAGATAATGACCTGTGGCAAGAAACCGAGAAGTGTCGTGATGACCGGAAATAATCCACTGTGCAAAATGTCGAGTGGCACGAATAAGGAGTGCAATTGTGAAACATGTGGAATTAAATCAAAAAGGTTTGTGAGCAACGTTTGAAATGACGATGACAGAAACGACCCTACATAACCGAAAGTTATATAAAAAATCGCAAGCGAGATGACAACAAAAATGAGCAATCGAAAGATTTTTCTCATGCCCATGTTTATAATTTATTGTTTACAATTATGTAGTTGCTTTCTTTTTCTTCTTCATTTTGACGGCAGTTTTTGCATTTTCAAACCGCAGATATAAACTTGTTGTAACAAATATTGTAGAGAAAGTTCCCGCAATAAGTCCAAATAAAATCGGCACAGCAAACTCACGAATCAACGGCACGCCAAAGATAATCAGAACGAATATTGGTACAAGTGTCGTAATTGTCGTGTTCATGGTACGTGTGAAAGTTTCCTTTACACCACGGTCTATCATCATTTCGGTTGTTTCGTTGTTTTCGTTCATTTTTTCGATACCACGAATTCTGTCGAACAAAATCAAAGTGTTATTAATCGAATAAGCAACAACAGTTATAAGTGCCGCAATAAACGCCGAGTTAATTTGAACTCGGAAGATAGCGACCAATGCCATCATAACCAGAACATCGTGGATAAGACCAATCATAGCGGCAACACCACTTGTGAACTTGAATCGGATAAGCATATATATCAAAATTGCAAATATTGCAAGTGCAACCGCCATGAACGTTCTATTGATATGGTCTTGCGATGCAGCGGGACTTATGTTTCCAATATTTTCAACGCCTAGTACACCGCCACCTAATAATGCTTCAATTCGAACCCCAATATCACTTTCTAGATCATTCATTTGGGCAACAGACAAACCGCCGATGTCTTGGAACTGTACCGCCATAGTGATTGCATCGCCGTCTTCCCGGCGAATTGTGAAAGCCCAACCACGCCCAGCATTGTTTTCAGAACGAACATCGTTCATTATATTTCGTACTTGGTTTTCGACAGAAGAATAATTTGCGTCCGTCATACCGGTCACAGCAATCGTCCGCCCACCAGTAAAATCAAGACCTAAATTAAAATTAATTACAAGCACAATAACAAGACCTGTCAAAATAATTACAAGCGGTGCGATTGCATACCATTTGCCCTTTCTTGCAATTTTGAAGTTCGGGTCTTTGAACTTGTCAATTAAACTAGGTTTTTTGTCCATATCACACACCCTTCAACTTTCTTTCTTTTTTGACCGTAGTCTTTGGTTGATCCATTAATGCGTATTGTTGTTTCAACCGCAGATGCTTTGCATTGTTTGGATTTATGTAAAGGTATAGCTTTGCGAACTGGCGCAGAACGAACAAACTGCAAAACATTGAAATTCCAACACCAAGCAACAGTGTAATTGCAAACCCTTGAATTGGACCTGTACCCAAGAAGTACAACACAGTAGCCGCGATAATGGTCGTAATGTTCGCATCGAATATAGTCCAGAAAGATTTTTTGAAACCGCCTTCGACCGCGATAGATAATTTTTTGCCGGCTTTGAATTCGTCTTTAATCCGCTCAAAGATAATAATGTTCGCGTCCACCGCCATCGCCATTGCCAGTATAATACCCGCGATACCTGGCAATGTAAGTTGTACCATGTTCACCCATCCAAGAGACCATAAAAACAACACCGAAAAAACCAACATAGACAAATTTGAAAGCAAGCCCATATGTCCGTATAACAACAGCATGAAGATAAAAATAAACGCAAGTCCAACGGCAAACGCAATGATACCAGCAGTCAATGCACCTTGTCCAAGGGTAGCGGGAATAACACCGCTTTGATTTGGGTTCTCGTCAAGCAACACGGCAAAAAGACCGCTCTCGATTTGCAAGCGCAATTCGTCGGCACGCGCCCTTGTTGTGAAATCTGCACTTGTTATTGATATTGGTCGGTTACCTATTCCGATGTTTCTGTCTTCCACTTCTGGTGCAGAAATTACCACACCGTTCGAGAAAATAAATAATTGATTATTGTGATTGTTTGTGTCGTCAAAGATTCGACCAATACCTGTTTGCAGTTCACTTCGACCCTCGCTTGTAAATGACAGGAGCACACTGTAACTTGGATGCACACCTGTATCTACACTCGAAATATGCCGCCCGGTAATAAATGGAACTTCGTTTACATCGTTAGAAGTACGGAACTCTATCAAAGCTGGCCGTCCAATAATATCCAATAATTCTTCTATGTCGTCAAAGCCAGGTACCTCTACACGGATTTGACTTCCACCTTGACGCATTACACGCGCTTCGACAAGTCCATTACTACGAAGTGAATCTTCTAACCTGCGAATAGTTGCGTTCATTTGTGCGTCAAAGTTCCCAGGGGCCTCTGGGTTAGGTCTTGCGTCATAAACAATCAAAACACCGCCCCGCAAATCAATCCCGAGCCGTGTTTCAATAGCACCAATAGACCCTTCCCAAGTCCTGCCATTTGTGAACGGAATTCGGAAAGATACAAAAGTCAGGGTAATACCCAACGCCACCAAGGTGCAAATGACACAAAACTTTATAATCGCCTTTTTCTTTGTCATAATTTGTCCTATTTAACGATTATAGCCTAGATTGGACATACTCGTCAAGAAGATTATGACCTGATTTTAGGTTTTTTAACAAAGAAAAGTATCCAGCCTGCCAGTGCCAATAGTAACAATACTCCGCCACCAATTGCAACATATAACAAAGGAATTCCATCTCTATCGTTTTGTTGCGTTATAGTCTCCCATATTGGTTCAAATGTGAATACCCATTCGCCGTCAACTAATTCTGTTGAAGTGACACTCCATCCCACAAAATTTCTTGTAGCATTACCCGCCAAAGTTGGCTTGGTTATATCTTCAATGTCTTCAACATCTTCTTCTCTGCCAACTTCTGTTCCGTTGTTTATGAACACAAGTGTCATCGTTTGGTCTTCCATGACAAATACTGCGAATAATAATATCGTATTATTATTTACCATTGTGTCGTCAAGTTCAGTGATTGCAGTCCCAGTACCATTGGCATTTGTAAACCATCCCGCAAAAGAAGCCGCCCCAGCAGGCAATGTTGGCGTAGTCAAGACAAAATCTTCCAAGTCATTTAACAATACAAGTTCAGTTGTAGTTGTTCCTGCGACAGTTAATACCACAGTAACTGGCGGTAGTGCATTCCATACTGCATACAAAGTTATATTTCCATCTATGTAGTTAGAAAAATTATGACCAACAGTAAAGGTGATTCCAGAGCCATCCGATTCTGTATTCCATCCCCCGAATGTGAAGTGGTCTCTCTCAATTGTTGTATTCGGCAATGCAGTAGTGTTCTCCCCGCGAAGTGTAATGGCAGTTGGTGCATTTCCGCTCGTGTTTCCATTTCCATTAAACGTTACTTGGTATGACCATTCGGCGAACAGCACAAATTGCTCGAATTCGTTCGGCATCAAATCATCAAAAAGTGTTATGTTCTGACCTAGGTTAAATCTTTGACCCATTCCATTTGCTTGTGTATTCCAACCACTGTGTGTAAAACCATTTCTTGTCAGCACATCATTTGACAAAGTAACATCATTATTGTTGCTAGGCATTGCCGACGGAACATTGCCGGTTTCAAAACCATTGCCATCAAATTGTAAGTCTGCGCCACCTAATGACAAGACTCTGAATCCGTGTTGTTCGTTGCGTTGTGGGCTGGAATTTCTTATTTGGTTAAATAATACATCTGAATCTAAAACTGTTGCCACTGTAAATGGCAAAGGAAGCATATGATGTAACCCTTGAGTATGCGCGTTGCCAGCTGTTTGTCTTGGGTCAACGGCACGCGTTACATTTTGGCCGCCATTTACGTGTGGTCCACGCAACCTGTGCCCAAACGTATTAGACCCAGCAAACGGCAACATACCTCCATCAATTACAGCTGGGTTATATCCGCCTGTAATATGTGATGCATCACCATTCGGCAGTCTGTAACGCGCCGCTCTCCAATTTACGGAAGCAACAGAAAAATCATCCGATGGATAACGATAGCCACCACCCGCCATTCCATAGTGCAATGTCGCAGGTATCAAAGCATGTTGCGGTCTTGACATAATAAAGAACATGTCTGTGGTGCCGCCAATATTATCACCAGCCAAACTTACCGCACTGGTAGTACCAGCGGTATCTATCCCATCAAAAAGCTGTGGAACAATTAAATCAAGTTCCCAAGTTGCAAAGTCGTCAAGAAAATAATCATTTCTTCGCGGGTGGTCGATACCACCATCAAGTAGGCCTTCCATCCAATCGTTGTCACCGCGCAACCATTGCCTTATATACGAATCTTCCCAAAAATGTGTTGGACCAAACGGCATATAGCAATCGCGAGACTGGGCTTCTAGACTGTCTGTCCTTATTAAAATATCGCCATTATAATTAAGCGAGACTATTCGCCATTTTCTGTTACCAAATCCGACTATGTAATCGCCTACGTCAATGTCACTGACGCCAAGCGTTCCCGCGTTGACAGACACAATAGGTCTTATTGGGTTAACAACAAAAACTCCCGCCACCAATACAAACACAGCCAAACAACACAAAAAGCCTTTCACAAATTTCATATAAACTTCCCCCTTGTTTATCATTTGCAATGATAGTTCAATCTATAATAGATATAAGGGAATGTCAAACGATTTTAGTTCATAGGCGTAAGAGGTAATCTTAATTCGTTTCTACACACACCCTTTTTACTCAAATAATATTTTACTGGAATAGGATTTACTTGTACAAACAATGAATTAAACAAGTATAAGTTTTCAAAAAATAATTTTCGTGCACTGCGAATTTTGTTTGAACTTACTAAATTAAAAATTTCAATACATTCTTTTGGTACCAAGTGTGATGCCACCGAGATTGTGCCCTTCGCCCCCAATATATAGGAAAGAAACGAAAGTGAATCGTCGCCACAATATACGGGCACTTTGCTGTATCTTATTACATCGCCGATTTGTGCAATATCGCCGCTTGCTTCCTTAATTCCTACTACATACTTTAACCGAGATATTTTTGCTTGCGTTTCTGCTGTCAAGTTCACACCAGTCCGCCCTGGCACATTGTATATGATGGTCGGCATTTGGATACATTTTGTGACTTCTGTAAAAAACTTTACCGCGCCGTCTTGTGTGCATTTGTTGTAATACGGTGCGGATATCATCACGCCATCTGCACCCAATTTCTTCGCTTGCAATCCGTACTCTACGATTTTCTTTGGGTAGTTTCCGCCGATGCCAACAATGACAGGAATTTGCCCCATTACGCGCTCGACCACGAACTTGATAATCTCTAGGCGTTCGGTGTCGGAAATTGTCGGTGCCTCGCTCGTTGTACCCAAAATGACAAGGGCGGATATGCCCGCTTCGATTTGTGTTTTGATAAGTTTGTCGAGTGACTTGTAATCTATGTTGCCGTTTTTGAATGGGGTTATAAGGGCGGTTGCGATGCCTTTGAATAATGGTTTCATAGTTCAATTTATGTATTAGATACTTGAAAAGTTCGGTCAATTATGATAATATATTTACTATGGAAAAGACATTGGAAGAAATACAACAACTTAACCAAAAGCTTTATACTATACAAACAAAACTTAACTCACTTATCTATATGGATGGAAACACTTCTTTTTCTGAAACAGTTTCAGAGGACATATTAACCACAATTTACAATACATCCACATTGGAAAAAGGTGATGCAGGATTTTACCAAGACGAAATAAGACTTGATGTCAGACTTATTCATAAAATACTTGACGAAATTATAGACACAGCGTTCCTTGACGACTTTGATGGAATTGACCCTATGGAATTGCTTGATCAAATTCAAAATAAACTTCCATCAGGGTGGGTGATTGATGAAAATTTTGAAATAAAATACCAACTCAAAGACATGGTAAACGAAGACCACACAACAGGCGAATACGCACCGATAGAAGACCTTATGAAACTAGATGGAGTTGAACGCATGGACGAACTCGGATTGTGATACTTGCTTTATCTCGTTTTTATGATATAATTTCCCATGCCATTCGTATCGTATTCATCACAACACGTCGTAGACAACAACACAGCAATTTCAAATGTGTTCATGAACGAATATTTGCCCGTATTAAACGGCGATTGTGTGCGTGTGTATTTGTATGGATTATATCTTTGTTCGTCAGCCACTAGGTACGACAATACACTCGACCATTTTGCGACGACACTTAATTTGCCCAAAGAAGACATACTCGGCGTGTTTACCCATTTGGAAGATTTGGGTCTTGTCCAAGTTTTGAAACTCTCGCCCATTGAAATTAAATATCTTCCATTAAAGAGTGGTTACAAGAAAATCACGAAATATCAAAAGGGCAAATACGACGAATTTAACACCCAGATACAAGCCGTACTTGACGGTCGTATGATTTCGTCCACAGAGTTCTCGGATTATTATGCCCTTGTCGAATCTATGCACATTGAACCCGATGCACTTATTTTAGTTGCAAAATATTGTGCAGACATGAAGGGCAACAACGTGTCTGGCGCATACGTTCAAACGGTTGCAAAGAATTGGGCATACAGCGGAGTGCGCACAGTGGACGCGGTCAAAGAAAGATTGGAAAACGAGAGTACCGAAAAAGCAAATGTCATAAAGGTCATCAAAGCACTGGGAAGTAAAAAAACACCCGAACCCGAAGATTTTGAATTATGGAAAAAATGGCGAAGTGGTCTTGGCTTTTCGGAAGATGTTATTATCTTTACGGCAAAAAGGGTCAAGGGGAATTTTGCAAGATTGGACGCTACTCTGCTTAAATACTTCGAGTTAAAACTTTTTGAAAAAGACGAGATTATGAACTTTGAACAACGCAAGAGTTCACTTGTTACACTTGCGCGAGAGATAAATAAAAAAATTGGTGTGTATTATGAAAACGTCGAACCGGTGATTGAACAATATATTACTAATTGGGAATTAAAGGGTTTTGACGCCGACACACTTTTGTCTATTGCGGGCTATTGCTTCAAAAGCGGTATTCGTACACTTGACGGCATGGACAAGGTTGTAGCCAAATTTTTCAAGCAAGGAATTACATCTACACAGGCTATCGAAGAATTCGTTGCCGGTCGAGTGAATCGCGATAAAGATATAAAAGACATTTTGGTTAAACTTGGGCTGTCCCGCGAAGTCAGTGCCTTTGACCGCGATGTATATACGACATGGACGAACACATGGAACTTTGGAGATGACATAATTGAACTCGGGGCAAAACAAGCAACGGGCAAAACTTCGCCTATAGGATATTTGAACAAGATTTTATCGTCATGGCATGCAAGCGGAGTAAAGACGATTACAGATGCAAAAAAGCAAAGTATTCATGCGGACAGGGCTGTCACGAACTCGCAAAAGTTTATCAAGCACAGCTATTCGGACAACGAATTGAAACAAGTATTTGCCGAATTAAATGAGGAGGATTTTTGATATGAACAAACAGCAAATATACAACCAAATATTGCAAGAACAACGCGAACACGAGCAACTCGAAAAACAACGCCGTGACAGTGCATATGCCACCGCATTGTTGGACGAAACTTTTGCAAAGTTAGACAGCGAAGTCCGTCGCCTTACAAGTGAAATAGGTCGTGGTGTCAAACCCAAATCAAAGGAAGCGGAACTTACAAAAGCCCTTAAAATAGCCACAGACAAACGTGATAAAGTATTTGCAAAATACTACAAGCCAACCACAACACCAAAAGCCGACATCAACAAAGAATTACGGTCTCGACTCTTACTTGCAAGCGGACTTGGCAACGCACAAAGCGGCGATTTCAAATCCGTACCCACTGGACTTGAAAAGTCTTATACTTCGCTTTCCATCTTTGCCACAAAATTCCCCGCAACAAAAAAGCCCAACATAATAATCTCTGGTCCAACAGGCACGGGAAAAACTTACGCTGTTCAAACACTGAGCAAGGCACTTGTCGACAAATCGCACTCTGTCCTTTATGTCACCGCATTTTCTATGGTCAAACGTTTCAAGGATTATATTTTTGAAAGAAACTTTTCCGCACTTGACGACATGTTGGAATGTGATGTGCTCATCATCGACGACCTTGGCACAGAGCCCGTGATCCGCAACATCACGGACGAGTATTTATATAATTTAATTAACGAAAGATATGTTAAGAACAAATCATTTATCATAACAACTAACCTTGACAAGGAAATGATGACAGAACGATACGGCGACCGCATAGCAAGCCGAGTCTTTGCAAAAGACACCACGGCGGAAATCAAATTGACCGGCATAGATTTGCGGTCAAAATAAAATTAAGTAAGTATCAACGCATGGAGAAAAATATGTATGATATAGAAAAGTTAAAACTCGTATATGAGACTACAAAACTATGGCCTGAATTAAAAAAAGACAAAAGAAAAAGTGTGAATTTCAAGCCTTTTATATATAAACTTGTTATAGACTTATGCAAATATATTGATATGATTCAGCGTTGGAAAGAAATTCACGATGAAATCAATAAACAAACCTTTGACAATTGTCCATACATGGAGTTAGTATCTCCTGAAGCAGGACAATATCCATTGGTAGAACGTGAGATAGAGTATTTGTTATTGAAATCAATTCCTTTTCTAGATAACCAAGTTGAAAAAGCGATTGAATTTAGGGATGCGTTGGCTCATGGATTAAATCTTAAAAGAGATGTTGACAACGAATATGCATCAATTGAAGATATGATGGTAACCTGTGTTAAACTTTTAATTAAACATCATTTTCCCGAAGCTACATAACTTGGTGGCAGTCATATATAACCGATTCAAATTATTCCGACGCGTCAAATTCTTTTTTAGGCGCGTCCGGAAAAGCCTTGTTAGCAATAACATAGGTCGCAAGTGCAGTACCAACAGTATTAGCACCAGCACGTGCCAATGGAATAAAATCTCTCCAACTATTTAAGTTTTCATCGCCTACAGTTTCACTTGCGATAACTGTAGGTCGACTTTCTCTAAATGAGTTAAATTCAGATACGGCGTCATACCCATTCCACGCTGTTGCACCGAGGAATCCGAGTGCAAATAACGCACCTATAACTTGTCTTTTTCTCATAACAGATTTTATCTTATATTTAAACTATTGTCAATAACCACAAAAAAAGGCATAGTGCCTTTTTTGATGTTACCTTGGTGGTATTGGCATAATAACGATGTTCTCAATATTGACCGTTCTGTTTGCCACACTGTCTATTATCATTTGGATTTGGGTAACTTCATTTTGGGTAAGTGTTCCAGTTGTTCGCACCATCACATTGATGTTCTCGCGGTTCTTTTGTACAACTACGTCGTCGTGACCTTGCGCTCGGATAAGATTCTCGGTTTGGTTCTCGAACTCCATTGCCTGCATCCATGCTTGTTTGTCGGCAACAACTTGGCTTCGCTCGTCTTGTGTCAATTCACTTGCAAGTAAATTCTCGAAACTTATGATTTGTACTTGACGGTTTACTTCACGAGTTCTTTGTGCGTGGTCGAAACTGCACAAGATTGTCCCACTACCGCCGCCACCGACCTGTGTGTTATTGTTGTTATTCAAGGTAAAGTTCAAGTATCCGGTAACAATCAACAACACAAACATTCCGGTCAAAATCAAGATTTTTCGTCGTCTTGAAAACGCTCCTCTCATGTTTATTTTTCGCCTAGACTTTCTTTCTTTCTTTGGCGCGGCTGGTTGTTCAACGATTTCCATTGCTGTTCTCCTTTCCGAATGAATTAACAATAGTTATTCGTCCTGCATATGTGTTATGACACAAAAAAAGCCCAAACGGCTTTTTACTTTCTTGTGCTATCGTTCCCAAAACTTTTCAATGTCCTTGCACAACATTCAACTGTATGATTTATATCGTCATTAACAATGTTAAGTTTGCTTATAAAATACTCACCGCGACGAATATTTTTTTCGCTACACATTCTGCGAACACCATGAACGGCTTTTCGTGCATCATCTTTGTGCAACAAGTCACCTTTAGTACATTCATTCACGGCGCAGTGCATTTCTTTGAATTCTTTTTTTGTTTCGTCACTCAAATTCTCGACGACTTTTTTTGCCTGCCCTTCTACAATATGATAGCCCTTTTTGCAACCATCGACAACATATTCTCCTGCGTGCTTCACGCCATCAAGTGTCTTGTCGTACACATTCTTCGCGCCTTCTTTGAAAGAATAGGTTGTCTTTCCGTTTTTAACACTCACGGGTTTCTTTACAACTGTTTTGGTTGTAGTTGATTTTTTAGTCCCTGTTGAACTTGTCGCAGGTTTCCTAGCAACACTTGATGTCGAACTCTTTGCCGTGGTTGTTTTTTTTGTAGCAATCACCCCTGAACCTGTGGTCGCCTTTTTTACAGTACTTGTCGTTGTTTTTTTGATTTCTTTGTTTTCCATGATTTAGCATGTGTCAACTATTAGTTATTATTCATAGATATTGACATCATGAGTTTAAGAAATTTTTCAACGCGATTGTTCCAAGACGACATTGAAATGCAAATGCATAGACTTACCTTGCAAGATAATTCCGTCGCACCAGATGTCGATTTTTATGATTCAGACCAAGCCAAACAAATGGCAAGTGAACTTTTGTCGCAACAGGTCGACAGCGAAAATAGTGTGTGTATAGAAAAGAATGACCTGTGCAAAATTATCGAAAGCCTTAAAATCCTTCGCAGATTTTACCGACAAAAAATTGTGCCGTATTCAACGATATTAAGACTGGACGAGTTGATAAAAAGATTGGAAGATAAAAAATAGTTGTCATTGCTCACCCAATTTTCTTTCCTTTCTTTAATAGCAACTTCGCCATGTCGTGCGAATTGGCACCAATGTGTGCACCTTTTTTATTGATGATAACACCACCAGCTTGTTTTATTAGATACTGCCCCGGCAAATAATCCCACACGTTGTCCTTTCGCAAAATCGCCCCACCCAATCGCCCACACGCCGTCCATGCACTGTTCAAGGCAGTACAGCAAAAGTATCGCCAATGACGACTGACGTCTTTATTCATCTTGTTTAATGCTACGAATTTATCACCACCTTCGACAAGATACAATGATTTACAAGCAGGCCTGTCGGACACAAGTATTTTTTTTGAACGGATGATAATGTCTTTTTCTATGTCAGTTGGGTTTTCTATGCGATACGCACCACTCTCGTCCGCCCAAAACAGTTCATATAATTTCGGCAAATATATGACACTTGCGATTGTCTTGCCACCCTTTATCATGGCGACCTGTATCCCCCAAAGTGGCAAACCATGCGCAAAATTAATCGTGCCATCAAGCGGGTCGATAACCACACAATTAGACGTGAGTTCAGCGTCCGAATTAAATTCTTCGGATACTATGTCGAATTTGGGGTAATCACGTTTGACCGCATCAATTATGAATTGTTCTATGTCGTAATCGAAACTTGTAACCAAATCACCACGTTCGTCTTTTGATGCTACGAAAAAATCATCGGTGATAAGTTGCGCGGAATCGTATACAGTCTTGATCAAAAATAAAGTGTCTTTGTTCATATGTTTATATATGAATCAAAAGTAAAAAGGGTCGCTTGCGGTTTCTGGTTCAAATCCACACTCTTCTATGAATTTGCTTGGTTGCAAATAGTGTCGAGTGCCTCTGTAAAATCTGCTCGTCGCATGACTCAAGGTCAGGCACTTTCTTGCCCTTGTTATTGCGACATATAACAATCGCCTTTCTTCTTCCATCTCGGAAAAATTATATTTTGCCCTCTCCAATGGAAAAATATCTTCTTCTAACCCAACAACAAAGACATTTGAAAATTCAAGACCTTTTGCCGAGTGAACGGTAGACAAAACAACTCGATCCTCTTGTGCCGATGCTTCGCCCGTATCGAGTGTCACCGATTGTACATATTGTTCAAGAGTCGCATTCGGATTATGTCCGGCAAACCCCAAAATCGCATTTACAAGTTCGTACAAGTTGTCAATCCGTCGCTCGTCATCTTCACGTCCTGTTTTATATGCGGACATCAATCGTGTGATAACCAAAAATTCTGTGGCAAGACCTTCCAGACCATTTGATTCATGTATTTCTTTCAAACTGTCAATTACTTTGACGAAATTTTCCACTCCGTCTTTTGCTTTTGCAGTTAATTTAATCTCTGTTTCACCTTTGACATATTTCGACAAAGTGTCGTAAGCCTTGATTTTGTTTTCTCGGGCATATGTCATAATCTTTTGAAAAGACCCCTCGCCCACCGAACGACGTGGCAAGGAAATCGCATCGAACAATGCAACCTCGTCACATGGATTCATAATCACACGCAAATATGTAAGCGCTTGCTTAATCTCCGCCCTGTCATAGAATTTGAAACCGCCCCATACAACATAAGGAATGTTGTACCGCAAAAGTTGCTCTTCAAAAATTCGTGATAACGAGTTCACGCGCATCAAAATCGCAAAGTCCGAAAAGTTTTTATCCTCGTACTTGCATTTATTTATTACATCTTCGATTGTGCGTTGTGCCTCTTGGCGCTCGTCATAGTAAGTCTTAATTGTAATATCACCATTTTCAAGCCCGCTATGAAGTACTTTGTCGAGTCGGTTAGTGTTATGCGAAATTAATAAATTTGCCGATTCAACTATGTTTTTAGCACTGCGGAAATTTTCTTCCAACTTGAATATCAAAGGGTCAAAATCCCTGCAAAAAGATTTCAAGTTCTCGATATTCGCCCCGCGCCAAGTATATATACATTGGTCTTCATCACCCACGCACATAAGGTTTTTATGTTTAATCGCCAGCCGTTTTACAATCTCGTATTGAATTCGGTTCGTATCTTGGAATTCGTCAACAAGAATATACTTGAATCTGTTTTGCAATGCCTCTAAAACGTCAGGGGCTTTGTCAAACAACTCGAGAGTCTTAGTAAGCAAATCATCAAAGTCAAGAGCGTTGTTTTCACGTAGCCGAGCCTCGTACATCTTTATAATGCCTATAATTTCGTCGCATTCGCCTATGTGGGCGATTTCTTGCCTGTACTCGTCCAATGTCATGCCTTCGTTCTTCATCTTTGATGTGTGGTATTGCGCTGTCTTATGTGCGTCTTTTCCAAGCCCGCAAAATCCACCCGCGGTCACAACATCTTTCAAAACTTTTATAGTGTCGTTTGAATCATAGATTGAAAAGTTACTAGTGTATCCAAGATGTTCAATATTCTTTCGCAATAACCTTGCACAAAAACTGTGGAATGTTCCAAGAAAGGTAGTGACACTTTGTCCACGCATTTTCTCGATTCGTTCACGCATTTCATTCGCAGCTTTGTTCGTGAAAGTCAGGGCAACAATTTCCCAATCACGAATGCACGACTCCATCAAATGCACAATACGATGAGTCAGAACTCGAGTCTTGCCCGACCCTGCACCCGCAGTAACTAAAACAGCACCCATGGGTGCGGTGACAATATCTTGTTGAATCTTCGTAAGCTCCATAAGCATGAAAGTATTCTAGCACGGCTTGGTCTATAAAGACAAACTCAACTTCAATGCCCTGTTTACGCGTATTTCGTCTGTTGATGTTAATGTCGCAATTTTCGCACCAAGTCTAACCTTATCTAATGTTTTTATTTGTTCGCACAATATTAAACTGTCCTCCGTCATGTCGTATGCGTCTTTGTCCAATCGTACATGGGTGGGGATATTGTTTTTGTAAATTCGGCTTGTAATACATGCAACTATCACTGTTGGGGCGTAATGGTTTCCAATGTTATTTTGCACAATCAAAACAGGGCGAGTGCCACTTTGTTCGCTTCCCATATTGTCCGTTCCTAAATCGGCAAAATAAATCTCCCCGCGTTTTGGTGTCATTGGTGTATTAGCTTCTCCTTACACTTCATGGTATGAGGGAGAATGATTTGGGGTGATTGATAAATTAGTCTATACTCTATACAATGGACATAACCACCCAAGGCATTTGGTTTGGCGATTTTGAAATTCGGTTCTATGGCATTATCATCGCCACAGCAATTTTGGTTGCGTTTTTTTTAGGTCAACGTTTGTACAAGAGGTCGGGATACAAAGACGACATTGGATACCATATCCTATTACTTGGTGTACCACTTGGCATGATAGGCGCACGAGTATTCTACGTAATCTTTGCCCCGCATGATGTGAATTTATTTGATATTCGTGGCGGTGGCATGGCGATATACGGTGCTGTACTTATGGGAATTTTGGCGGTGTTTATATACGCACGAATACGCAAGGTTGGATTTTTCACACTTTCTGACGCATTGGTAATAGTTTTAATACTTGCCCAATCCATCGGACGTTGGGGCAACTTTTTTAATAGAGAAGCATATGGTCTCGGCGTAGACTTTCATTTCTTTCCCATTACCGTAGATATTTATGGGTCATATCACCTTGCCACATTTTTCTATGAGAGTTTTTTGAACTTGATAGGCTTTTTCTTGTTATGGCGAATTTTCTCTCGACAGACCAAGCATGGAACAACTACGGCATGGTATTTCATATATTATGGTCTTGTGCGTGCCATGATAGAGCCATTACGAACGGATTCTTTGACTATTTTCGGCACAAGCGATTTTGTTTTGAATAGGGTAAGTTTCGTTTTATCCTTGATTTTGGTCGCCGCTGGTGTTATAATATTGGTACTTAATAAAAAGGGTTTAATCAACCAAAACAACGAGAATATTTTGCTGACTGACAAAGAAAAAGAGGTGAAAGATGGAAGTGATAACGAACAATTACCATGACCAAATGGATTATTTCATTCGACGTTTTGATGAAGACTTCACCGCAATCATGACCAAAAAATCACCCGAGAGCAAAATTATCCAAATGGCTCAAGTTCCATTGCACGAGATACTACAACGACAAATCGACAAAATTCGCGAATACACAAACGAGGCTTCACGAGAAAGATATTTGGCAAAAAACGACTCCGAAGTTATACTGTCTAACCTTATCATGCAAATCCTTATGGAGACCGAGCAAAAGTTCGGCGCGGACATGGGCGATTTCTTTGACGAACTTACAAGTTCAAGTGACGCAGAGTTGGACGAAATATTGACAGGCTTTGAATTTTATGACAACAATCCATACAGAGAACTTGCCGAGAAAAGACTTGAAAAAATTAAACGAAAGCGAATGCAATAACATGACAAAACTTATCATTGCGCGGTATGGCGAAATACATTTGAAAGGCAATAACCGCGGTCTTTTTTTGGACAGACTTTTGCGGAACATGAAGAAAAGACTTGGTGACAAAATCTCTGTTAAGCACTCTGACACGCGCATTGAAATTAGTGGCTATAACGAAAGAGATGAACAAGAAATTTTGGGATGCGTGCGGAATACTTTCGGGGTAAGTGGTGCGAATGTAGCAACAGTAATTTCAACTTCAAAAGAAAATATTTTTGATTATTTGAAGAGCCAAAAAATTGAAACTTCTTTCAAAATTGAAGTAAATCGTGCAGATAAAACATTCCCGCATAAAAGCCCAGAGTTCGCAAGCATGTGTGGCGGCGTGATACTTGATAACAATAAAAGCGCGACAGTAAATTTGCAATCACCCGAAGCCGTCATAAACATTGACATTCGTGGAAATGGACGGACATATATTTTCACCGAAAATACAACACAATCGACAAACGGCGTAGGTGGTCTGCCGGTAGGTGTAAGCGGTCGCGCAATAGTTTTACTCAGTGGCGGCATCGACAGCCCCGTCGCCACGTATCTCGCCGCCAAGCGCGGTCTTTCGGTCGATTTTATACACTTTGCAACTCCGCCCTACACAAGCGATTTGAGTATCAAGAAGATAGAGAAATTGCAATCGACTCTTGAAAACTATGTCGGCAAGACAAGACTGTTTATTGTTCCCTTCACCGAAATATCACGAGAAATTCAAAAGAAGTGCCACGAAGAATTCATGATTACAATCATGCGCCGATTCATGGTGCGAATCGCAGAACAAGTCGGAATCAAAGTGGGTGCGCATTGTATAATCACGGGCGAAAACCTTGCACAAGTCGCGTCACAAACAATTCAAGGAATTGCATCAAATAATTTTTGCGCAGAACAATTACCAATCTTGCGACCGCTTATAACATATGACAAAGCCGAGATTATTCAACTTGCAAAAAAAATTGATACTTATAAAATTTCAATCGAACCACACATTGATTGTTGTACAGTATTCGTTCCAAAACGACCATCAATCAAACCAAGATTGTCTGATGTATTTTGTGAAGAAGAAAAACTAGATATAGAAAAATTAATCGAAAATGCCCTAAGCGAAATTGTCGGGCAAATCGTTGGCAATAAGTAATACGTCACCACTTGAAAGCAACTTTGAATACAAACCCTTTGCACCTTCCAAGTCTTTTACCAGGTGAATTTTTTCAAGTGGAAATTCCAAACTCTTTAATCCTTCGACTAATGCTTCACGATTTACTTCGTTCACTATTATGACTTCGTCGGCGACCTTTGATATTTCACGTGCGTAGACAAAATTTACTTTACCTTGATTTTTGCCCTGTTCAATTATGCCCGGTGTTTGTACTACTTTTTTGCCATTGAAAAGAGATAACACATCCAGTGCCGCCCGTGTGCCTTGTTCACTTGCGTTGTATGAATCGTCAAGCACAATCACACCACTTGCACCCTTGATAAGTTCAAGTCTATGTGGTGTGGGCTTAAGTTCTGAAATCGACTCCGCTATTTGTTCGCCACTGACCCCCAACTTATGCGCCATAGTCGCACACATCGCGATATTTTCTATATTATGTTTCCCGAGCAATGTCGTCTTACAACGAACCATTTCATCACCCAAGACCAAATCAAATTCACACCCGTCTTTTGATACAGAAATTTTGTCGGCGAAATATTTGCTTTTCGACTTCCCCACTTTTGTGAGAATTTTATCTTTGACATCTAAATTTTCATAAATTTTCACACACCCTTCGCTATCACCATTTAGCACTGCTATACCTGTGTCGGGTGGAATTGCTTTTACAAGTTCGCTCTTTTCCGCAATAATCGCTTCCACCGTTTTCATAGTCTCGATGTGTTGTGTGCCAATCGCCGTTAAAATTGCGTGCTGTGGCTTAAACATTTTAGCAAGTTGACGAATGTTTCGCTTGTATCGAAGCCCCATTTCAAAAATTAAAACTTCGTCACCATTCACCAAAACATCATTTACTGTCCTTGCAAATCCCATCGGTGTGTTGTAACTTGACGGACTTTTGGCGACTTTATATTTCTTTGATAACATATCCGCCAAGATATTTTTACAACTTGTCTTTGCGTAACTTCCCGTGATACCAATTCGCACAAGATTCTCAAACTCTTTCGAGTGAAGTTTTCGTTTTGCCACTCGCACATAGTGATACCTTATAATCGCTTCAAGCGGAAAAATCAAATAATTCACTATAATCAAAAGTGGCGGAACTAACAATGGTATAAAGGCAATAAATGAAAAACGCACATATCCGCCGACACCTTCGCTACCTGTCCATATAATCGTGTACGAAATGACTGCAAAGACTATGAATAACAATACAAACAATCGAATTACACGCGCCGTGAACCGCAGTTTTACTTTTTCTTTTTTACGCAAGATGTTAAGGCAAAAGACAATAGCAAAGGTAAAATAGAAAATTAAACTTGCATATGATATTGCTACTAAATCTTGCCACCTGTCAAAAATGATGTTTACAATAAACATTGCACCGAACGACAAAAGCGATAATGCAAACAGTCGCACATAAAATGCAATTCGCATATCAGCAAGCCATTTGACAAAAGGTCTAAATCTATATCCGCCTAATTGGAATACATGTACAAGGCGGTATACAATCACGCACAAAAGCAGAGCGTTCACAACAGAAACACCAATTGCAAGTCCTAAAAGCCAATTACTTTCAAATGAGAAGTTCAACATATTCCACATATACTCTATCATGATTTATGAAAATTGACAAATTTCTGTCAAATCTTTGTCAATTTCTTTAACTTACTCGCACGCTCTTTGATTATATTTGAATGTACCTGTGGCATAGATGCTGCGGTTGTGCCATCTCTTATCGAGTATGGAAAGATGTGAATATGGTCGAATCTCATTTTTTCGCAAAAGTCATACGTTTCTTGAAAGTCTTTATCGCTCTCTGTCGGAAATCCCACAATTACATCAACAGATATTCTTGTGTCAACCCAATTATCACGAATTAATTTCACTGCTTTTTCAAATTGAGAAGAAGTATAATGTCGATTCATTTTTTTCAAGATTTCGTCAGAGCCACTTTGCAAACTTAAATGAAAATTTGGTTTGAAATTTCTACAAGCCCTTAATTTCTCTATGAATTCTGGTGTGATTATATTGATGTAAAGAGAACTAATTTCAAATGAGATTCCCAATCTATTAACTACAACGCACAAATCGCCCAAGTCTTTAACGCCATCTCTATATGCTGTTAAGTTAATCCCAGTTAAAACAATCTCTTTAGGATTGACTTCTTTAATCTCTGCGATGATTTCTTCAACAGTACGACACTTTGACCGCCCGCGCAAATGCGGAACAATACAAAACGAGCAAAAATTATCGCAACCATCTTGGATTTTAATATAAGTCTTAGTACGAACATTAGTTAATTTGTGAGATGAGTTTTCTCTCGAAGTCGTCACCTGTTCGCAAAGCGAACTATCAGATAATTCTTTAACTATATACCCAACTATTTCATCTTTATTTGCACCAAAGGTTTTTACTACATTTGGCAATCTTTCAAATTGACCACTTTCCTTTTGTATGCCACACCCGACAACTATGATTTTTGCTTGTGGATATTTACGTGCAATTTTTGAAACTTCGTGGCGACTTTTCCGCTCTGCCACTCCTGTCACCGCACAGGTATTTATCACACAGACATCGCATTCGCCGTCAGTAATTTGAAAACCATGTACTTCAAGGTCGCTCGCAATCTTGTTACTTTCGGCTTGGTTAGTCTTACACCCAAGTGTTATAAATTTTACTCTCATATCTCACCCATCAAATTCAATATCAGTGTCGACGCCACAATGGCAGCCGTCTCGCTTCGCAAAGTCCTTGCTCCCAAAGTGAACGGAGTCGCAACATCGGTTACAGCAAGATTTTCTTCCAATGTAAACCCACCTTCTGTCCCAATAATCAAAGCATTGTAATCAGAGTTAGAGATTTGCGAAAGAGATATTCTGTCGCGCTTTTCGCCTCTGTCCGCATAAAAGGCATTGTCAAAATTTGGAATCTCATGTAGCATCTGTCTAAAAGAAATTGTGTCATGGATTTGGAGCGGGACACTGCGACCGCATTGTTTGCAACTTTGGCGTGAAATTTCTCGTAACTTTTCAATATTAATTGAACGCGTGTTTGAATTTGCACAGACAAATGGCACAAGTTCACTTGCCCCAATCTCATTTAGCTTTTCAACAACCCATGCCAAATTTTCGGGCTTGATAAGGCCAATAAAAACGGTCAAATTCTTCTTTGGATTTTGTTTATTTTTTATCTTTGAAATAAATTCAAGCGTTGCACAATCACGGGTAATCGACACGATATTATACTTGTAATCAAACGCATCACCGTTGGTCATTATCACATTGTCACCAACGCGCACCCGCACAACATGAGCCAAATGATGATGTTCGCTTCCCGTTAATTTAATGCATTCACCAAGGCGACAAGAAGTTATAAATCGTTTCATACAGACATTGTATCATCTTTTTCTGTTTGCGCTTGTCTAGTTTTTGCAAGGTTTTCGGCAATCTTTCGTCTAGCATAATCAATCTCGTACAAATGCCCCGCAACTTCATAGAAATCATATGAACATCGTAAACGAGGATTATACTCTAACAACCCTAATTCATACAACACATCTTTTGCTTTTGGTTCTATTAAAAAAATACCATTGCTATCTATGTAACCTTTTATAAGTGCACGACTTGGGTTTGGATTATCAGAATACTCAATCCCATTATCATAAAGTTCACTCAAACTTGCCCCATGCTCCATTCCAAGACCGACAATATTTTCTTGTTTATGTGCCGCACACAAGATTGTACGATAACCCATTTTTCTCAAGTACGAATTTTCATGTTTCATGTAAAATTATATCATTGCACAAAGATTTTGTAAAGACCGCCCGCATATGATAAAATGTAAGTATGAAAAAAATCATTATAGATACATTGGGCGGTGACAATGCCCCACACGCAATCTTGGACGCAGTCGCGCAAGCAGGTACAAAAGATAAATCTTTGCACTTTCTTTTAATAGGCGACGAAGCAATGATAAAAGACAAAACGGCGAACTTTTCGGACAGAGTTGAAATTATTCATACACTCGAAAGTATTTCCAATGATGAACCACCGACAAGTATTCGCACAAAGACAAATTCGTCCATTGCATTGGGTGTTGAAAACCTGCGCAAACGTGACGATTGCGGTGCATTTGTAAGTGCCGGCTCTACGGGTGCGGTCTTAGCGGGCGCTGTGTTGCGTGTGGGACGTATTCCTGGGGTTTCTAGGCCTGCATTATGTCCTCTGTTCCCTACACAAATTATGGGTAAATCTACTATGGTTATTGACGTAGGCGCAAACGTGGATTGTCGCCCAGAACATCTGTTGCACTTTGCAATAATGGGAAGCGAGTACATGAAATCAACGGGCATTGAAAGCCCACGTGTCGCCCTTGTAAATGTGGGTACAGAAGATAAGAAGGGAAATGAACTTACCACTGCAACATTTGAATTGTTAAAACAAAGTGATTTGAACTTCGTGGGTAATATGGAAGCACGTGATGCCTTCAGTGGCGACTATGACGTTCTTGTGTGTGATGGTTTTGTTGGCAATGTGCTTTTGAAAACGGCAGAAGGGGCTATGAAACTCGTAGGTGCAAGGTTGAAAAAATCTTTGAAGTCTGGAATTATTTCTACCTTTGGTGCATTGATGGTAAAGGGCAAGTTAAAGAAAATGAGCAGAGAATTGGGCGAAGAAGCCGCAGGTGGTGCAATTTTTATAGGCGCGAAAAAGACTGTGGTAAAAGCACACGGTAGTTCAAACGCACACGCGTTTTGCAATGCCATATTACTTGCTTCAAGGGCAATGCAAAGCGATTTAAGCGAATCTATAGAAAAGGCAATCGCCCGAAACAAATTTGAAATTAAGGAGTAAATCATGCCACCAATTCGTAACCATAAAATCTGTGACAATTCTGCCGATTGCAGTGGAATTGCCAACTGCGCGAACGGAGTTTTCTTTTGGGACGACAAGGAAGGAACGATAAAACTAGACACAACGAAATGCGTTGAATGTGGTGAGTGCGAAAGTTTTTGCACGGTTAATGCAATTCGCTATGCCAAATGTGTGGATACTCTCGCAACACTTCAAAAGGAAATCGACAACGACCCGCGAACTATCACAGACCTTTTGGTTGACAGATATGGCTCGGCGACCATAGTTGATACATATACCTTTGAATTATCAAAAGAAAAAGTAGAAAACAGAATTAAATCAAACCGCCCCGTAATCATCGAATTTAACTCAAACGACACGATAGAATGTTTACTGAACAGCATTCCTATTTCTTTTATAACAGAACAATTTCACAAAGATGCGACTTATTCAAAATTCTTTTTGGACGAAGGCGATTTCAAGACATATGGTGTTACAACTACACCTTGCTTGCGACAAAGGCAAATTACTCGGCAGTATTGACGGCTATGTCAAAAACGACGACAAGTATGATTTATTTACACAAGTGCAAGAATTCGGCAAAAGAATCAAATAAAATGATTGACAATAGGGTTTTACAATGATAGAATATATCTTGTAATATAACGAAATGAGGTTTCAAAGATGGCAGTTCCAAAACATAAGGTTTCCAAATCAAGAAAAAACATGCGCAGTGCACATAATTTCAAAGCGCATGCGACATATTTGACAAGTTGTCCACAGTGCCATGTGCCTGTTCGTCCACACTGTATTTGCAAAGCGTGTGGATATTATGATGGCGCAAAGCGAATAGAAATCAAAGAAGAAAAAAAGGGCGAGTAAGCCTTTTTATTTTCTCTCTGCTTGTGCTTCGTATTGTTGGTCAGCCCTGTTACTAAGAAGTTCTCGTGCTTCGTACAACCCCTTGCAAAACAATACCCTGTTATCTGCGGATAGTGGCGGATAATCTCTGTTAAATTGCCATTCTTTCGGATTCTCACTTATCAGTTTTTTCGCAATCACATTGATTTGATTTTCGCCAGTTTTATTCACGACATTAATATCTATTCCAGTTTGTTCATTTTCGGCTTGTGAATCGTTGTTGTTTGTCCTGTCATGCATAGCCCCGAGTTCGTTCAATCCACGTTCGCTGATTTGTCCTCTTGTATTGTCGTCGGCTTTAATTCTGCCAAGTTCCACCCATCCTGTGCCTGATTGAACCTGGAATATCAATGCTCTTGGTCTTGTCGGTTCGTTGACATTACCTTCCAATTTAACACCCAAATCAAGTCCAGAATATCGCAGGCTCTCCGTTGCTTGTCTGACTTCGCCGGTGGTATGGCTGTGACCTTGCTCGGGTGAAAAAACAGTTTTCAAGTACTCGATATATTTTTCACGATTAGTTTGAATAAACTCCTCTTTCTTGGTAGAAATTTCGCTCTCGATCGCTTTTGCCATGTATCCTTGTTTAGAACTTGCAAACTTTTCATCACCAAGTTGGGCTTTCAAAAACTTCTCGTATCCATCAAGTGTTTTATCTTTTTCGTTACCACCCATAGATTTGAAGAAAAGAGTATACATCTCAACTTCATCTAGAACCTTATCTTCTTGCCCGACATTTTTTCTGTCTTGACCAATTTCTCGTTTATCTTTCCAATTTTTATCTTTTTTAATTTGTTCTTTTAAACCCTGTAACATTTGCGTGTCATTTTTAATTTTTTCCTTGTCGATGTCATCTGTGTGGCCACGCAAAAAATCAATATAGATTCCATCTAAAATTGCGTCTTCCAAAATTTCATCTGGTAGTTCGCTTGCATTATTTACATGTACACCCGATTGAAGGAAATGTTTTTCTATTGCCGATTCAATCCGGCTTTGTATTATCCGAAATTTCTCCCCTTCGCTTTCGGGAAATGGATAGTGCTTGAATTCATTTGTTCCTTTGTCCATAAGCATATTATAACACTTTTAATTCAAATGTAAAGATGTTAACACAAGTGCACTTCTTTTCATAAGTAATCACATCATACTTATAATAAAGGAGGATTTTCATGTCTTTTTTTGCGGACAAGAACCACCCGCGCCCTGGACCTATACCGTGCAATCCACTGAATGCATCTGGATTACGTCACCGTGTAGCTATCGAGGCAAGGCGAATTCTTGACAGTTGCATTATCAAGGAAAACTTGGAAAATGTACCGCTCGTCATTAACGAGCGTACTCTTCCATCGCCAGCCAGGTTCATCAGTGCGGTAACAATGCAAACCGAAGCACCACTTTCAAATTTGCAAATCTCGCGCATAAAGGAACGCCCATCGTTTGCGCGAATTTCTTGCGATGTAATTACACCTATGAAAGTTTGTTATGAATGTGTGGAAGGTACTCGTCACGAGGGTACGAGCGATATAAAATGCCATTACGATGTTGTTTTATATGTTCCAGGCGAATCTATTTTCCCGTTTGAAATAACGGCACAGGCATCGGCGGCCGCACCTGCCGCTCGTATTAATGACACCACAATCGTTGCAACAGTTTGTTCGACCGCCATAATAAAAGTGGTAACAACTACTGACCTTCTCATCCCTGTTTTTGGTCATGCACCGCCGGGTCAGGCAATCACTTTCAAAGATGATGCATGTAAAGAATTTTTCGAACTACCATTATACCCTGTTGGTAAATAATAAATTAAAAAGGAGAAAACATAATGATTGGAAAGAACAACGAATTATTGGTACCTGCACTTATTGGACTTGGCATTTTTGCCCAAAACTCCGAGATGAACCTTGCAAACAACACGAGTATACTGTTGATATTATTTTTACTTCTGGACAAATGCGGTAAGAACGACCATCACTACGACGGCGGGTACTACCATGATGGCATTGTTGCGCTCGGCGGCCGTGGGGTTGGTCGTGGTGGATTGAATTGTTGCAACCAATGCTGCGACACTTGCGGTAACCGGTACGAACCACGCATAGAATGTGCATGTCCATGTAATTGCCACAAGTGCCCACCACGCAGAGATGGCAGGCACCATGATGGCTGTGGTCATGACCACGATAGACATCATCATCGTCATCCACATGCTGAACACTTTGCGCGCGAAGTCGCAGAACAGGTCGAGAAAAAACTCCGACCGTTTGAAAAGCATGTGGAAGAAAAACTGGAAAAAATCAAGCACTGTGCTTGCCACAGGGGATTTTAAAGGAAATGTGCACGCAAAAAAACCGCCTTTGACACAATGGCGGTTTTTTGTTTTATAGATTCGACTTTGATTGGTCTTTCATATATCTTTGCATCTCTTGTTCTGCCTCGTGCCATTTCGGAGAAAGCATAAACTCATTAAATTTATCTATAATTTCTTGGGAAGCAGCGCCGGTACCCAATGCAGCACCATTTGTCTGAATGAACGATGTAAGATCTCTGCACATTTCATTTGTTTCGGGATTGTTAATCCCAAAACAATTTTTGAAGAATTCACGAGTTTCCGGATGAGTCAAATCATCGTTAGATCCTAAAATATTAATCATGTTAGCAACAGCATTTTGCTTTTTAAACCCAGTAGGAGTTGCATATGCAGCATATTTGTTTCTCGCTTCATCAATCCCTAGATTACTTACGCAACCATTATGTATACTCTGTAACCTTTGCTGGAAACTTTTTTTAGTCGGGTCTGCATGATTTTGTGCATCAATTGCGTTCCATTCATTTCTTACATCTATATTAATAGTACTCATCAAATCTTCTGTGTCTTGAATATATTTTACAAGTTTACTGAGTTCATCTATTTCCTCCGTCGACAATGTAGCAACTGCAGCTTTTGATTCCAACTCTTTTTTTCTTGGTTGATATTCGACAACCTTTTCCAGACGTTTAGCCAAATCTGACGTATTTGCCGGATGCTTGTCTTCCATCACATTCCATTCAGCCGTTATTTCAATATTTAATGCAATAAATTCTTGCATCGTCTGTGTCGCACTTTCAATACTGTCATTAATTTGGAGAAGTCTCACCTCTAATTGCTTTTTTGTTGCCTCGTCTGGTGCCGTTTTTATATCTTCCTCGACTTTTTTCTTTTCTGCCGCAAGTTCCGCCTTGATAAGCCTGAAATTCAATGCATTAGCTTGGGTCATATTTAATTTCGCTTCCAAGGAATCTGGGTTTGCGCTGTTGTCATCATCATATGTTTTTGTATGTTCAAAAGCCTGCGGCATTTTTTCATCATCATTAACTTTATCTTTTGTCATAGCAGTTTTAAGTTTACTTTTATTGGGAGATGATTCACCACGCCTTTGCTTTCGCATTTCATCAACAAGATTTTTATTTTTCTTGCCGAAATGGATTTCAGCATGTGCCATAGCATAACCTTGTGATTGGATGTTTTGGAACATCTTCAAGACAGCTTGCTTTGCCTGTTTGTATGCTTTTTTAAGTGCACGAATAGGGAAATTACCGGGTGGCGCAGTGGTATTGGATGATTTTTCCTTATCAGCTTTTTTCTCTGGCTTCTTTGCGACATGGTTATGTGTTGTGATACCTTTTTCGTCAAGTATCATCTTGTTCTCGTCAGTATAAATCAAATCTGTATCCATAAGTGTCGCGAATTTGTTACGTTTTGCTTCTGCTTTCTTTTCATCTTTATCGGACACCATGTCAAATATGGCAATGTTTAAATTATTATGCGTCATCCCTGTTATGACACATGATGGTTGATTTGGGTCAATACCAAGTAAAGTCTTGAACGAGATATTTTGGCTTGTATCCATACCCGTCAATTTGAATGCATCTGCTTGTTGTGGATCAAGTTGTGTGTCCAAAAAATCAAATCTTGCACAATTATTTCTCAGTCTTCCATCAAGAGCCGTGCTGAATCTTCCAAGTTTTGCTGACGCGTTATCAGGGTCTTTGTGATAAGTTGTCAATAATGACGTAATCGCACCAGTTTCAACTTGGGTCAAATCACCATATTTTTCGTATTCCTTTATAAGGTCACGAACTTTCAGATACATTGTGTCTGGATTACCGCTGATTGTTGGATCGTTGGTAAGCTCTTTGACTTTGGTTACGAATTCACGACCCTTCTCTTCATACCCATAAACTGGCGGCACAGCGGTAGGGTCTCCCAACAGTAAATTATTTAATTTCTTCTGTGCAGGCGAGTTTGGTCGTCCACCTTGCCTTGTCACAACACCAAGCAAATGCGTTGCGCCTATTTCGAACGGTACGACTTCGTCATTACCAGTTGGCAGAACGCGCTCTTCCTCGTCTTTTATATATGCTAGACTTGGTACAGCTTTTCCTAAATATTTATGTCGTGCTTTGAAACCACTAACTCTCAAATTCCAATCAAGTTGTTTATCCTTGTAAGCCGCAGTATCTTTGTCATATTGCTTTTCAGCAATACGATCTTGTTGCCGTCCAAATGGGTCATATCCTCTTGTCGCTGCGAAAAACATGTCTGCGGCATTTTCACGCGCAACATCCGCCATGGCATTGACAATTTCCATCTTCTTTTCCGAGTGAATGAAGATACCTGCTAATTCAAACGCACCTTCGACAGCATCAACCCATTGTTCTGTACTTTCTTGCAATCTTGCAATATCTTTCCCAGCATTAGGAGGATTTTTGTACCCTGGTGTATTTTCTCCCTCTTGATTAATGAATTTTTCCTGTCGATCTGATAGTGACTTATTCTCATCATTTAACCCTTTCATCTTCTTCATCAACATTTGGCGACGTTTCGCAAAACCATCTTCGGACATGTCAGAAGCGTAAAAATTTGAATAGTCGTAGTTACATTCTTTTTTTCTTTCTTGTGATAATCCTGCGAAATGGTCATGGCGTCTTACTGAATCCCAATGTGCCGCCAATTCCCCCAAGTTGTCGGCGTATAATTCGTCGATCTCTCGTTGATGCCACATCAAATCATGCAATAAATTCGGGTCAATACTTGGGTTTTTGATGGAATCAATGATGTGTGTTTTTGAGGTTGTGCTTAAGTTAGTTAAAATTGTTTCCAAGGCATTGTCTGGGAATGTTGCGTTTTCATATAGGTTGTCAAAAACGTTTTCTGTGCTTACACCCGCGAAGTAATCTGGCAAAACTTGCTGAATAGAAGTATATACTTCGTTGCGAGTATAATCCCTGTCGCCGAATGTCATCTCTAAGAAATTTTCAACATATGCAATTACATCGTCAGTATTTTGTGGGTCAAACAACGGCTGTGCAGGTGCGGCTGGCTCGATAGAACTACGCAACATACTGGAAACATCAGCGATTGTATATAATTCTTGATTTACCAACGAATTTTGCACGTTTACAAAATCTGGATGAGTGTTTGTGCCTGTTTCATTAAAGACTTCACGCAAAAGTTGAGCCATCGTTATTACTGGCGGCATGCCATATGTTGTATCTATACTACCGATAACTGCATATCCTATTGTTTGGTCGGTAATGGACTTCAAAGCCGCATCTACCACCTCGACAGATAATTGAGCATTGTTATCAAGAAAGCTCACTGTATTGGTAGCATGATGGTCTCCCCTTTGCTTTCCAGCAGTTACCGCAACAACGTCATGCACAACACGCTCAATGTCGTCCAAGGCATACTCTGTCGCACCTGGGTGTCGTACAAGTAATTCAGCACGAACTCTTGAAATTGTAGTCGCTCTCTCAGCTGGGTCGTGGTCTGTCAACAATGTGACATCATTGAGTGCAGCTTCAATCGTAGTATCATCAAACACCGCAGTACCAACTATATTTCTGCTTATAATATCTCTGGCATGAGCAGTTGATTGGATGTCTAAGTTTACCGCACTTAAATCTGGGTCTAAACTCTTTAAACTTTCGGCGCAAAATTTTTTGATAACTTCTTCAATTTGGTCAGTGGTAAAATCTGTAACACCAGGGTGCGCAGTTCGCAGTGCCCCTATTATATTTTCCCGACCAATGTTGAAATCTACCAAACGATCGCCGAGTTCGTATCCTAATGCCGTGATGTTTTTGTACGCCATAGTCCCCTCCTATGTAAATTCCAAGTTAAAATTGTGATATAGTATACCACTTACACTTCTACATTACAAGTAAATAATTATTTTGCGAACATAACTTTTTCGTTATTAAACAATTTGGTAAGTACCCACCCGAGTCCAACAGCGTACACAATATTTGATATTACCGTTACTGCAAGATTTATAACACTTACCTCGAAACTCATGACTGCAGCAAGTGATGCCGATGTATTAAATAATGGAATAAGATAGAAAACCCAAGATGTTGGAATATCAATAATCATTTTCAACATAGAAGCCCCCATAGCGACAAACATCAAGATCGAAATCATCATAGTTGCTTCTTTGATATTTTTTGAAATCGCCGACATGACCGCCATAGTCGAGACTATTAACAACACAGTGCTTATAAGTATGAAAAACAGCAACGTCATTTCACCAAAGGTAAATATGTCGAATAATCCAACTGTACCGCCAAGCAATGCTGGGATAGATAACATAATCCCAAGAAAACTGCTGAGTGCACTTATAGTGGCTATTATACACAGGGGCACGATTTTACCTATGGCGATTTCACTTCGACGTGCAGGGGTTGCAAGAAGTGTCGAAATTGTCCCACGTTCCTTTTCACCAGCAATCGATTCGGCAACAATGGTCATACATGATGAAAACAAGAATATAAGCAACATCATCGGAATAAAATCGGCAAGGATTCCGCCAAAGTCACGGTCGTCAATAGTTGGTCTAGTGCCCACACCCGAGAACATAAGTTGAGGGTTGATAGTTTGCATCGAGATGTCGTAGACAACATAGTTCTGAAACGAATTAATTGCAGGTGTCCATAAATATGTAAAAGCCAAATTTGAAGTTGAATTTAGCGGATTAAAGAAGGTTGCCACAACAGGTGCTTCTGCGATGACATTAATATTGTCAAAAGCATTAACATCAAATACATCTGAGAATAATAATACCAAGTCAGCATCACCACGAAGTAATTCTTCGATTCCAGTCAAGTCTGCATCTTGGATAAAAAGAAGCTCTTCTATTGGTGTCTGCGTTGGTGGTGCATCTAGTTCTCTCAATACGAATTCATTCAGCTCGAACATTTTTTGTATTCCAACCAAGTGATAATGCACATCATCACCAACAGATAAATTATACGCATATATCACAAAAGTTTCCTCTCTCGCCCGTTCAATACCTGTTCGGTTATCACCAAAATTTCCCATAATCGAATACATCGCATAGATCAAAAGCCCTGGTGCAATCAAGGCAATTATCATACTTGGCGACCGAAATACCCGTCGTAATTCTTTTTTAGTTATAGCCCACATACGCTTCATTATTATATTACCTCCCCTGTTACCTCGTGGTGAATTTCAAAGAACCTGTCTTCCAATGACTTGCCCTTGCAAATATTTGCAAGTGTATCTTCAACAACCATCTTTCCATTGATTATCATGCCAACACGGTCGCAAACCTTTTCGATAAGTGCAAAAATGTGTGTGGACACAATAATACACTTGCCTTGCTTTTTAAGTTCCGCCAAAAAGTCGGTTACAACTTTTGCGGTCAACACATCAAGGCCATTTGTTGGCTCGTCAAAGATAATGACTTTCGGGTCATGAGCAAGCGACACCGCCAAAGACACCTTTTGTTTCATGCCTGTGGACATCTCGCCGATTTTTACCTCAGCGAACTTGTTGATACCGAATTTATTGAATAACATTTCTTTTCGCGCTTTTCGTGCTTCGTCTTCTACTCCGTGCAAAGCCGAATAGTAATCGTACAAATAATTCGGAGTGAAAAACTCGTCGAGTTTTAGTTCCGACGTTAAAAACGCAATAGACTTTCGTACCGCCGTACAATCTTCACGCACAGACGCCCCCATAATTGTGGCATCGCCTTCGTCCGCTTTAATAAGGGTCGATAAAATACGCATGGCAGTGGTTTTGCCCGCACCATTAGGTCCAAGCAAACCATAGATTTCGCCAGCGTAACATTTGAAACTGACATCATCTACGGCGACCTTATGAGTCTTTCCAGTCTTATCAATTTTTTGCTGCTTGCGACTTAACTTGAAAGTTTTTTTCAAGTTATTTGCCTCGATTAAACATTCTAAATTTCCCATACCATTCAAGATAACAGAAAATTAACAACCGCACAAATTGTTTTCAATATATTCTTGGATTGCTTCTACTGTTTTTAATTTTGCTAGTTGATTTTTGACTTTTACGTATTCAGGGAATTCTCCGCAGCCATTTTTACACATTCTCTCTACCAAGCCCACAAAGAAAGTTTTCAACCAGCCAATAGTCGTTTCCACCTTGTCATTGTGGTCATGATTCTTCGGATTCTCAGAAGGCTTTTTCATGCGTTCTAATCTATCGTTGAAATATTCTGCGAACAAAAGGGTACTTGATAATTTACGAAGTGTCGGTGCAATATGATTCATAGCGGATAATGTTGGTGGTGTCTTTGAGCGAAATTCTTCCAGCAAGATTTGTTGCAAGTCATACCAATTAATACGCATTCCGAGTAAACACACATGGACGAAATCTTTGCTTCCGAATAATGACCCGAAATGGTCGCTTGCCGCCTTTGAGTTTTGTTCGGCACGTAATTTTTTCATTTCGATTGTTTTCTCGTCGTCGCCTTCGTCCAAGTCAATATCGACCTTTCGGAAAATTTCGGCGTATTGACTTTGGTTGTATATGAAAAAATCATGATATTCGGCAAGCAAATCCTCGGCGACCCGAACTTCTGCCCGATCAAACAATTTGTATTCGTCAACATATGGAAATTTTGTCATGTGTACACTCCCCCTACTAATTTACCCCATGATAGCAAGAGTTATTACATTTGCAAAGCGGAATTTAGTAAAGTCATTTTTCAATATAACTTTTCAAAATTAGACTAGCAGACATCTTGTCTATCAATTCCGCAATTTTTTCCCGTTTGGTGATTCCCAAATTTTCCCGAATATGGTCTTCGGCTTCTTTTGAGGAATATCGTTCATTAACAAATACGACTTCCATACCCAATTCGGCACTCAACTTGTTCCCAAAATCGCGCACGATTTTTGTCATAGGCGTATCTTCGCCAGAACTATTTTGTGGTATACCGAACACAATTCCCTTTATGTCGTGAGATTTTACAATTTCGGACAAAGCGATAATGTTTTTTTTGTCGCCTTTGTTTTGGATAGTCAAAAGGGGTGTGGCGATTGTTTGACTCTCGTCCGTTGTCGCCAGACCAATTCGTTTCATGCCGTAATCAATACCAAGAAGTTTCATACTTCAATTATTCCTCTGTCGTCTGTGCACCCAAGCCCGCTCGACCTTCAATCCCGACTTCACCGCCTTAAACTTGCCTGTTCTCTCGGTCGTTGCGACCTTGTCAACAGGCACAACCAAGATACCCTTGTCGGCATGGATAACCAAGTCCTCGCCACCCTTTACAACACACGCAAAGATAATCTTTTCACCCTTTTCAAGAGCCCCGCCAAATTGCAACCCCTTTCGGTAACGTACCATTTTGTCAAGGTCTTTGACCGCAGTTTTCTTCACACCACCGCGAGTAGTCACGGCAACCACGAAACCTTTTTTACGCACAACACAGTTACATACACAATACTCGTCGTCCGAACCGAAGTTCATACCTTTCACACCGCCGGCAATTCGACCTTGCAATGGCACATCTTGTGTTTGTGCATGCAACACGTTTCCACCGTTGGATATAAGCATCAATGTGTCGCCTTGACGGAATTCGTCGACACGTAACATCTCGTCGTCATCACGGGTTAATTTACCGCTTTGGAAAGTCGATTTCAAAATGCCCAAACTCTCAATCCATGTAGACCGCTTTATCATACCGAATTTTGTCAGCCACACAAGTTCTGATGACAAACTTTCGTCTTTTGTATCTGCACCACCCGGCAGTTGTTCAGGAACAATCGCGTATACGGCAATCGGTTTTTCGGTTTCTGGTGTACCCTTAAAAATTTTATCAAGTGTCACACCTTTGTCACGCATTTTGCACTCTGGCACATCACCAGCATCGACCTTGTAACAATTACCGCTTTGAGTCAAGATATAAAGTAACTTATCCGTTTGCGTAGCAATAACTGCCGTGTGAATATCAGTAAAACTCATACCCGTCTTGAATTCGGTTTGACTCATAGAATAATGTTTTGCCGCCATTCGTTTTATCGTGCCTTGTGCCGTTATTGCTATAACAACTTCTTCGACCGGTCGTGCGTCGTCGTCGGCGGTTACTACTGCTTCTCCGATGGAATTTATGATTTTACTTCTTCTTTCTACCTTGTGTTTCTTTTTGATTTCAAGCAATTCTTTTTTTACAACATCATATTGCAATCGTTTAGATGCAACAATTTTTTCCAACTTTTCAATAAGCGCAAGAAGTTCCTTTAATTCTTGTTCGAGTTTATAAACTTCCAAAGATGTAAGCCTTGCAAGTCTCAGATCAAGTATTGCTTGTGCTTGTCGTTCGGACAACTCGAAAGTCTCACGCAACCTTTGCCGTGCCTCTGTCGTATGTTTAGATGTCTTAATAATCCGCACGACTTCATCAATGTTCTTGATAGCAACAAGAAGCCCTTCCAAAATATGTGCCCTATCTTTTGCTTGGTTAAGTTCAAAGACACTTCGCTTGTATACAATCTCTCTTTGATATTCACAGTAGTATTGTATCAACTTCATAAGTGGCAATAATTTCGGCTTTCCATTGACAATAGCCACAGTGTTAAAGTTAAAGTTACATTGTAAATTTGTGTGCTTGAACAAAAGTTCTGCAATCGCTTTTGCGTCAAACCCATTTTTTATTTTGATAACAACTCGCATGCCCTTTCGGTCGGATTCATCACGGATTTCGGAAATACCTTGCAAGATACCTTTTTTACTTTCACGAATATCGGCAATGTTTTTTTGCAAGGTAACTTTATTAACTTGATACGGCAATTCGGAAATAACAATATTTCGTCTGTCGTTTGGTTCAATTTCAATGTGGATTTTTCCACGCATGATGACCTTGCCTCGACCAGTTTCGTATGCTTTGGTCAATTCGTCGCCAATGATGATGTACGCACCAGTTGGAAAGTCTGGGCCTTTTATAATCTTCATAATTTGTGGCAATGTAATTCGTGGGTTTTCAATGTAAGCAATATGTGCATCAATTACTTCACCCAAATTGTGTGGCGGAATGTTTGTTGCAAGACCAACAGCAATCCCCGTCGCCCCGTTTGTAAGCAAGTTCGGGTATCGTCCAGGCAATATATCGGGTTCAGTATTTCGGTCATCAAATGTAAGACTAAACGGCACGGTTTCCTTGTCAATATCGCGCAATAATTCAAGTGCAAGTGGACTTAACTTTGCCTCGGTATAACGCATCGCTGCGGGTGGGTCGCCGTCTTCCGAACCAAAGTTTCCCTGACCCAAAACTAACGGCATATTCATGTTAAAAGGCTGTGCAAGGCGCACCATGGCGTCATATACGCTTGTGTCGCCGTGCGGGTGGTATTTTCCAAGACACTCACCCACGATACCGGCACTTTTTCGGAAAGGTTTTTCGGGGTGTAAACCCATGTCGTGCATGGCAAAAAGTATCCGTCTTTGCACGGGTTTAAGTCCATCTTCCACACGTGGCAAAGCTCTGTCTAAAATTACAAATTCGGAATACGGAATCATACTCTCGTGCATGACTTGGGACAGATTTTTTAATATAAGCGTGCCACCTTCATCAGTCGGAATTTCTTCACCACGACTCTCGGTGTGACCCGGCTTTCGTGCTTTTGCCTCGCCATAGCCCTTATATACTTCTTTGTTCGCCTCGGCTTCTTTGTCCGCTTTCAAATCGGCGTCGGAAATTTTGACAACCTCGTCAATATTGGCAATCATTCCCTCGCCGTCTTTTTTGTTCAAATTGTCATCTCTTTCGTCACTCATCATGCCATACTATCGCAAAAAAAGGGTTTAGTCAAATTGTTTGAGTTGCACTATAACACCTTTCTCCATTTCGCTTCGGTATTGCCTTTACAAATATCTTCATCTATCCAACCACTCTCTTGCAATATGTAAACATTATGCGGACTGACCTTCCTGTCTCTTGCAAGTTCCAAAATTTCATCTTTAGCATAAAACTTTGCGTCCAACAAATCATCGGACGGCACAAGTTCCCCATTTTCATATTCGGCAAACATATATGTAATGATTCTGTGTTGTTTTCGTTCCCTGTTTATAATTTCATAAGTTCGGAACTGTCGAATATTTTTAATTTCAATCCCACACTCTTCCCGAATCTCTCGCCTTGCCGTATCATACAGACTTTCACAAAAGTCAACTCCGCCGCCAGGGATTATCAACAATCCATAATCTGGTTCTTTCCCACGACTTCCTAGCAACAACTTCCCATCGCGTTCAACAAGCACCGCGCAACCAACACGAATTTTGTCCAATTAAGCACTCTCCTCAATCTTTTCAACTTTACTTTTCACAACCTTTGCCGCCAAATCTTCGGTCTTGTTGAAGTTCGCGTGACGGCTTATATATTCTTTTCGCGACTCGATGTTATCACCCATGAGTGTACTTATCAACTTTTCGGCCTCAGCAGCATCATCAAGAGTCACACGACACAACTTGCGTTGCTTGGGGTCCATAGTCGTTTCCCATAATTGGTCGGCGTTCATCTCACCAAGACCCTTGTATCGTTGAATTGTTCCCTTGTGTTTTGCGGTCAGTTCACGCAGTTCTTCTTCGTTGTAGGCATATGCACTGAAGTCCTTACGATACAATTTGAAAAGTGGCGGCATACCTATATACACGTGCCCCTCGGTTATAAGTTCTTTCATGTACCGATACAAGAAAGTAAGCAAAATCGCCCGAATGTGCGCACCATCTTGGTCGGCATCGGCCATGATTATGACCTTGTGGTATTTAAGGTTATCAAGGTTAAAATCTTCCCCGATACTGCAACCAAGTGCCGATATGATAGTTCGAAATTCTTCGTTATCAAGTACCTGGTCAAGTCGTTTCTTTTCGGCATTAAGTGGTTTCCCCCGAAGTGGCAAGATAGCTTGGATAGACCTGTCACGAGCTACCTTTGCAGTTCCACCCGCAGAATCACCCTCTACAATAAACAGTTCATTTAATTCTGGTCGTCTGCCCGTACAACTTGACAATTTCCCAATTAAGATACCGCCGTCAATAGTATTCTTTGCCCTTGTAATTTCTTTTGCACGCCGAGCGGCTTCACGCACCTTTGCCGCGCCCTTTGCTTTGTTCAAGAGCGACTCGAAAAGACCTTTCTTCTTTGGGTTTTTATCTATGTCGCCGAAAAACTCCATAAGTTGTGCATACACAAATGTTTCTACTTCGGTTTTTGCCTCGGGATTTCCAAGCTTTGTTTTGGTCTGACCCTCGAATTGTACTTCACGCATTTTGATTGCCAAAACGGCGGTCATACCTTCTCGGTAATCTTCACCCATAAGTGTCGCTTCTTTTTCTTTTATAAGTCCCGATGATTTACCAAGTTGGTTAAATGCACGAGTCAACGCCGTCTTGAACCCCGTTTCATGCGTACCGCCCTCGGACGTTGGAATGTTGTTCACGTACGAAAACACCGATTCCGAGTAACTGTCATTATGTTGGATAGAAAATGCAATTTGCGTGGTATTACCCGCACCTTCGCACAAAAGCGGTGTTGGATAAATTGTTGTCTTGTTCTCGTTAAGATATTGAACAAAGTCACTCAGACCACCATCGTACTTGTATTCGATATTGGCAATATCGCCACTTTCGTTATCGTCTTCTTTGACCCGTTCGTCTATGAAATCAATTTGAATACCTTTATTAAGGAAAGCAAGTTCCTTCAATCGTCTGTTTACTATGTCATTTGAAAACGCAGCCTTGCCAAACATTTCCTTTGCCGGGAAAAACTTCACATGTGTCCCATGCTTTTCGGTTTTACCGACAACCTTTAACGGCGCTTCCGCCATGCCATAGCGAATCTTTTTCTTGTCGCCACTTTCATGTTGTTTGGGAGAAAAACGAATAAAGTGTTCTTTGTTATTTTTATAGACACGAACTTCCGTCCAATCGCTAAGTGCATTAGTAACAGACGCCCCCACACCATGAAGTCCACCGCTATAATTGTAATTTTCACCCGAAAACTTTCCACCCGCGTGTAATTGGGTGAATACGACTTCAACACCACTGATTTTCATCTGTGGGTGAATGTCTACCGGAATTCCACGCCCATCGTCTTCTACCGAAGCCGAGCCGTCTTTATGTAAAATTACAGTCATGGTAGTCCCATGGCCGTTCGCCAATTCGTCGATAGAGTTATCAACGATCTCCCACAATAAATGATGGAAGCCCTTTGTCCCTGTTCCACCAATGTACATACCCGGTCGCATGCGCACGGCATTAAGACCTTCTAAAACTTGTATCTTACTACTTGTATAATCCGCCATATATCGCAAAGTATCATAAAATTACTCTTTTGGCAAATGGTTGATAAGGTCAGTCCTTGCATCTTTTATATCGAAATCACCTACTCTAGTGCGAATAATAGTACTTGCAATAGCTAAAGTGCCCAACTTTGCCGCCATTAATTTTGCAAGACTCCGTATATATGTTCCCGTCTGGCATTCAATCTCAAAGTAAAATGAATTTTCCCTGTGTTCGTACTTTTCGCCAATAGATTCAAGGTCGTTTTTGCACTCATCAAGAGTCAATAACTCAAATCGTTTTATATTTACAACTTTTTTTGGGGCAGCAAAATCAATACCCTTTCTTGCAAGCTCATATGCACGTTTGCCGTTGATATGCACTGCGGAAAACTTTGGAACTTCGATTTCAATGTCACCCGTAAGAGTTTTGAGAACATCAGAAATCTGTTCTCGCGTAGGAGTTACATTACTTTTTGCAGTAACTTCTCCTTCTAAATCAAGTGTCGTGGTTTCATATCCAAATGTAAATACCGAACGATAGACCTTTGATGCGTGTGACAATTCATTCATTTTCTTTGTATGCGACCCGCACAATAAAACAAGCACCCCACATGCCAATGGGTCAAGGGTGCCCAGATGTCCAACTTTTTTAATATTCAATTTGCGTTTAACTATTGACAGTGCTTGAAACGACGACATGCCAATCGGTTTGCAAATGTTCAATATCCCGTCCACAAATGATTATAACATGGGTTTTACACTTCCGCCACTTGTACTTGGGCAACTTTTTTCTTTCTTTTTAACAAAGTCATCAATCTTTGACGGTGTTGAACCATGTGCACAACGGTAAGCGCACACGCAAGCACTCCGCTGACGCCGTGGATTCTTCTTATAACAAGTCCTTCAATACCTGTTAGCGTAAATACCCCTGCGATAATCCCAGTTACAATGCAAAGTAACCACGCGGTCGATAATAATTTATTCACAATAAACCTCCATTTAATTTTTGGCTTGACCTTTTTGAAATTCTTGGCAATACCTTTTGTCCATCGCCATGTTATCCAAACATGAACAACCATAAGCAAGGTAAAAACACCACCGAATACCGTATGCACTATCATGTTGCCACGCATGGTCGCAATTGTCACAATCAAGGTGACCAACATCAAGCCATCTATTATTATTCTAGTAAGTTTTTTGTTCATTTGTTCCTCTAATCAAGCGACCTTACATATTGTCTATATTCAATCGGCGTTCCCTTTTTCTTATTCAACACACCATCACACAACTCCATTTCGATAAGTTTTGCTAGATTTTTTTGCTCTTCTTCTGTCCCATCAAAATTCATGACTGCTTTTTCCAACATTGGCTGGAAACAATATGGAATATGGTCATTGTGATGTGCGTGCAGTGCCATACATTCTTCGTGTTTACCATGCCAATCACATAAATCATTCGGGCAAGGACATTCTACTTCTGTAGTATGCGTTTCTAAATCGTCTAACGACAATCCAACTTCAAAAAGTTTCTTCTCTACCATTGGCTTTAAGCATGGCGACAGAACACCACTATCTCTGTGAGAAATAACGCACTGACCACATTTTGTGCGGTGTTTGTTTGTAGACGGACAGCGCATAACTTCGTCCTCATGAACAAGTGCTCTGTTATGCAAAACAACATTCTCATAGTATGCTCGCGGAGAATTTCTGTCTTTATAATTCTGTGGTGTTTTTGACATATACACCTCTTTTTATTTTACTACACAATCCCAACAGTACCACAGTCCTGCAATGCCTTTTTAGCCTTGAGTGCAAGTTCGGCGAAAGCCTTTTGGTCGTGAATTGCCATCTCGGACAACATCTTTCGGTTGATGTTAATTTCGGCTTTGTTCAAACCGTCCATCATACGCGAGTACGAAAGACCGTTAACACGTGCCTGTGCGTTGATTCGTGCTATCCACAATTTGCGGAAGTCACGTTTACGCAAACGACGTCCGATATACGCGTATTGTCCGCTCTTCATGACCTGTTCACGTGCCACACGGAAAAGTGTAGACTTTGACCCACGGTATCCTTTCGCAAGTTTCAACACCTTGCGTCTTTTTTTCATTTTATTGATTGAACCTTTGATTCTCATTTTCAATATCTCCTTGTTGTTAATTTAAATTTCGGCTATTTTCGTTCAATTCAAGGAAGTTCGCGATGGCAATATAGATAATATTGATTGCCAAGCGGACTGACGATGAAGTGGGCGAAAAGAGTCGAAATTTTTAGTTGCCCTTTCCGCCTTCGCCGATAAGACTCTTAATCATGCGCTCTTGCCCGCTGTGGACATAGTCACCACTTCGCAGTTTTCGCTTTCGCTCTCTCGACTTTTTGTTCAAGATATGATTCTTGTTTTGGCAAGCACGCTTTACCCGTGTTCCCGCCTTGTTTGCGCGGAATCGTTTCTTCGCCCCGCTGTGTGATTTCATTTTAGGCATTTTATTTTCCTCCCTTAGATTTCTTTGGTGCAAGTATCATCGTGATATTCACGTTCCGACCCGGCACACCGCCCTTTGTTGGTGGTGTTTCGATGTCCGCTATGTCCGCCATGTCTTCTGCGAACTTTTGCATTACCGCAACACCTTTGTCGGCATTCATAGTCGCTCGCCCCCGAATTCGGTTAATTGCGACTTTCACCTTGTTGCCATCTTCGATGAATCCGCGTGCAGCCTTCATTTTGAATGCGACTTCGTTCTCCTGAATATTAAGGCTCAGTTGCACTTCTTTCAATTTCGCCTGACGGCTTGCTTTTTTTTGTTCTTTTTCGCGCCTTATGGCGTCGAACTTGAACTTGCCGTAATCGGTAATTCGGGCAACAGGTGGTTTTGCCGTCGGACTTATGAGAACCAAGTCCAACCCCGCGTCGTCCGCCAATTTCATGGCTTGCGAATAACTCATCACGCCCAACTGTTCGTTGCCCTCCGATATGACACGCAATTCGGTCGCCCTGATTTGATTGTTGATTTGTAATTCTTTAAACATACCCCTCCCCTAAATTTTTGCTTCTCGTGAAAAAAGAAGTGCAATGCACTTCCTCATCTCGCAAAAAATACTTGGGGGAATATTTTTTGTGTAACCCGTCACCTAGTGGCTGGGGTGAGAAAGTGGCTTTCTTCTTTTTTTCAAGGCAACTATAACACACACGGATAAGTTTGTCAACCCCTAAATTTTTCTTTTTTCGTTAATGCCTTCCACGAATTCACAAGGATGTGCGCACTTGAAGTTTGGCAAAGTACATCGCGAACCTTTTATAAACACTTCCAGATCTTTCATGCGCGGGTGCTTCGCCGCTTTTAATGCGTCATAATATTTTCGCAAGATAACATTATTCGTCTTGTTAGTATCCAATAAAACAACGGCACATTTTCTCTCGATTGCTTTCCATATGAAACAATCCAAATCGCCCATTTCTGTTGCTTCTACAATCATTGCATGCGGATAATTTTCTCGAAGTCCATCAAGGTCATCTAGCCACTGTTTTTCGAACTCTGTTCCCTTTAATATATCAGGAACATAGAATTCAAGTTCACTTGGCTCTTTCGGATAATCCATATGGAACTTGATTGACCGATGGCGATGTATGTGGGTATACGCGGGGAACCCTATCTTGTAACTTGTCGCATAAACATCGCCGAAATATTCTTGTGGCTTATACTCGTTGAAAAGCGACAATTTTCTAAACTTGCCATTTTTTGTAAGCTCTTCGTCAATGTATCCAATATTATCAAATTGTTCAAGTAACCATTCAAGATGTGGCATCATCTTTTTGACAAACGTTCTTTTTGTATCTTTATGCTCGGCAATAAAATCTCTTATGAAGCCATAGACATAATTTAATTGTCTGTAACTCAATGTATGTACAAAAGACACTGGACAAAAAACACCCACCATGTATCTTGCATTTTCCATAGACAATTTTTCGATTCGATTCTTTGTAAAAAACTTGGGTGATTTTTGCCCGTATTCCTTTCTAATCAAATCTCTGAATATCTCTACCCACTTGTGGTAAAGTTTTGTTTCTTCGCTGTCGCCCAGCATTAATGTATATCGCCCAGATTTGGTACTTGTAGCCATTGCCCTTTCGTTGTTTAATATTTGTTCAATTATCCTTGGCACATTTTCAAGATAGAAGGTTATGTTCAAGTGGTCATATACACTGTGATGCCCCATCTCTTTTGTCATTTTGACACGGCGCATAGTTTTCTCTACATCTTCCGCTCGAAGTGTTTCAAAATCGCCCTGCATATAACACACGCCTGCTGCATGTCCGCCAAAGATGTCGAATTCTTTTTTGGGCGTTTTTGATTTCGGATTTGTTGTAGCAATTACAGATATTTTCATAATTAATCTTACCCCCTATGAATATTTCCTGTCAAGACTTCTGTATCCAACCGCTTCGGATACATGGTCTGAAGTTATATTTTCGCACCCGTCCAAATCGGCGATAGTCCGTGCGACTTTCAAGATACGCGAGTAAGCCCGTGCTGACAGTTGTAATTTATCAAAAGCCCGTGCAAGAACTTTTTCTCCCACAGAATCAAGTACACAATATTTTTTGACGTGTGATTGAGACATCTTTGCATTGCAATAGATATTTGTTTTTGTAAATCGTTCGCGCTGTATTTGCCTTGCCACTTCGACGCGTTTTTTAACTTCGGCACTTGGCTCTTCATTGGTATCACTTGCGAGGTCGCTGTACTTCACGTTGTCTGCTTCCATATGTATATCTATCCTGTCCATAAGTGGTCCAGATAATTTCTTTATATAGTTACTTCGCGCAACTCCTGTACAAGTACATCGTTCTATCCGCGACCCAAAGAAGCCACAAGGACACGGGTTCATACTTGCAAGCATTGTAAAAGACGCGGGATATTCTACGGTAGCATGGGCTCGAGCAATAGTGATTCGGTTATCCTCGAGCGGTTGGCGCAGGACTTCTAAACAAACACGTGGGTACTCTGGCAATTCGTCCAGAAACAACACACCATTATGTGCAAGCGAAATCTCACCTGGCTTGGACTTTGTGCCACCGCCGACAAGTGCCACTTGACTTGCTGTGTGATGTGGAGCGCGAAATGGACGTCTCACGACAAGTCCTTTCACATCGTCGGCATACAACAATCCTGCGACAGAGTGAATCTTGGTCGTTTCAAAACTCTCGGATAATGTCATGTCTGGCATTATCGTCGGAAAACATTTTGCAAGCATAGTCTTGCCCGAACCGGGCGGACCGATGAGCAAAATGTTATGTCCGCCCGCCGCCGCAATTTCAAGTGCGCGCTTTGCCATGTATTGACCTTTGACGAATTTCAAATCTTCATTGTATGTCACTTCTTTTTTGATTTTATCGAAACTGTTTTGTTCGACTTTCTTCAATGCTCGCTCGTCACCGCGCAAAAAATCAACTATACTGATTAAACTATCCGCCCCATAAACATCTATGCCTTGCACAAAAGACGCTTCTTCCATGTTACCTGTTGGTACAATTATTTTTTCAACGCCAAGTTGTTTCGCCGACAACAATATAGGAAGAACACCATTGATACGTCTAACTTCGCCGTCAAGACCTAACTCGCCTATTAGCGCATAACCACTTGGGTCAAATGGTGGGTCGGCAAGGTTCTCGTCACCACATACCGCCAATATCCCTGCCGCGATTGCAAGGTCATAAATCGGCCCTTCCTTTCGCATGTCGGCGGGTGCAAGGTTCACGATAATTTTGCCAAGTGGAAATTTGTATCCGCTGTTTTTAATTGCACTTGCAACTCTTTCCTTACTTTCTTTGACACTGGCATCGGGCAAGCCCACCAATGTAAACCCCGGCAAGCCCCGACTTACATCAACTTCGACATCTACCACATACGCATTAATTCCATCAAGTCCGAAACTTTTTATCTTTTGAATCATGATGTTAAAATCATAGCACACAGATTGTTGTTTTGATAAAGTAAAATTTTGCGTTATCATATTTGCTAAGGAGAATCAATGTTATATATAGTAAGGCATGGCGAAAGTGTCGCTAACGCAGAAAACAGGTCTGGACAACCATTAGACCAATTAAGCGAAAAAGGAAAAGAACAAGCAAAAGAAATTGCAGAGGTATTGGCGAATTTATCAATTAAACATTTTTACTCATCAGATTTATTGCGTGCAAAAGAAACTGCCGAAATTATTAATGAACGATTGAATCTAGAAATTAATTTTGATACAAGACTACGTGAATTCGACAATGGTAGTATGGATGGGATTGATAACAGACCGCAAAGATTTCTTGACAACCCAAATGCCTTTGGTGCGGAAAATCCAAGAGATGTTTTTGCAAGATTAAAAAATTTCTTTGATGAATTAAGAGAAAAGAAAATAGATGATGTTTTAATTATTTCCCATGGTGGTGCTATGGGTGTAATGGAGTATTATTTCAGAAACCCCGACACGAAACCCGAAGACATTCCAACATGTCGTTACATGACCATAAATACCGCTTGGAGAAATTTCAAAAACACAGAAATTTACGAAGTAGATTTGTATAAAGGAATAAAATGAAAAAATACACGAAAGAAGAGCAAGCCTGCATCGCCATAAGTCGAGCCGAAGACGCAGGGGTTCGCAGGCGAATGCTTGATGATTTGGGCAATGGTTTATACGACAAAATTTTGGACGAAACCGACAAGGTTGGACTTGACAGCCTTATTCGCAATATGGCCGAACAAGGAATTTTTTGCGTGACAATCAAAAGCGATGAATACCCAGAAGCCCTGTTTGATTTAGGTGCACCGCCCATAGTATTATTTTGCAAAGGCAACATTGACCTGCTGAAAAAACCCGCCGTGTCTATCGTAGGAATGCGTAAGTGCACTCGATACGGACGTGATGTCGCCACAAAATTCGGACAAGAATTCGCAAGCCGTGACATAGTGGTCGTAAGCGGACTTGCCGAAGGTATCGACACATGGGCACATGTCGGGGCTGTCAACCATGCCAAAGCAAAAGGCGAAAAGGCTCTGAATACTATCGCAGTACTTGGCACGGGTTTGAATGTGTACTTTCCGTCAAGCAACCGAGAGTTGCAAAAACAAATCGGAGAGCATGGACTTGTCATATCCGAATACTTACCAAATACTCCAAGCGCAAGATTTACCTTCCCACACAGAAACCGAATTGTGGCGGCACTTGGAAAAGCTGTAGTTATCGTAGAAGCCGATTTGAAGAGCGGTACGATGATAACACGCGAATGGGCATTGGAACTTGGTCGTGATGTGTATGCAGTTCCCGGCATGATAACAAGTATTACTTCGCGCGGAACAAATGCAATAATAAAGGAAGCACAATGTTCAATAGTCACAGATGTAGGCGACATCTTGCACAGCTATGGCGTAGTTAAATCAACAAGGGAATCAAATGCCAAAAGCAAATTTGTGCAACTTTCGTTTGATGAAAAGATTATTATTGATATTCTTGGCGGTGACGAAATCCACTTTGACGAGATTGTAGAGAAATCAAAAATGAATGTTAAAGTTCTTACAACCTTGTTGACAAACATGGAGATGAGTGGTTTAATTGAAAAACTTGCTGGCAACCAGTATGCCGCGAGTTGAGGTAAAACATGAAACTTGTGATTATCGAAGGTAGCGGAAAGAAGGATACTATAAAGAAGTATCTGGGAAGCGGATATGAAGTCATCGCCACTGGCGGTCATTTTCGTGACCTTCAAAAGCGGGCTTTGTCCGTAGATGTCGACAATGACTATAAGCCTAAATATGTAATCGTCAAAGACAAGGAAGACACAGTCAAGAAGTTAAAAGAAAAAGCGGCGAAGGCCACAGAAATTCTTATCGCAACTGACCCTGACCGCGAAGGTGAAGCCATTGGGTGGCATTTAACGCACGCACTTGGCATTAAACAAGATAATGTGAAACGAATCGTTTTCAACGAAATCACAAAAGCAGCGGTAACCAACGCACTTAAAAACCCAGGCCCTATTAACATGGACTTGGTCAACGCACAACAGGCACGGCGAATATTGGACAGGCTTGTGGGTTATAAACTCTCCCCTGTTGTATCGAAAAAAATCAACAAATCAAAATTAAGTGCTGGTCGAGTTCAGAGTGTTACATTGAAATTGGTCGTGCTTCGTGAACGCGAAATCTTGAATTTCAAGCCCGAAGAATATTGGGACTTTTTTGCGCACCTTGAAAAAGACTCTGTCAAATTCCGTGCGGCATTACATAGTGGGCTTGACAGCAAAAAAATAAAACTTACAAACAAAGAACAAGTTGATGTTGTTATTAAAGGTGTTGATAAAGCGACATACAAGGTCAAAGAAATCAGACGAAGCATCACACGCCAACACGCACCCGCCCCATATACGACAAGTTCCATGCAACAAGACGCATTGAACAAGGCGGGAATGTCGCTTGCCCGTTGCGGTCGTGCAGCCCAAGTATTGTACGAAGGTGTCAACATGGGTGACGGCAAGACTGCCCTTGTTACTTATATAAGAACGGACTCTGTGCGTGTAGCACCCGAAGCTCAATATGCAGCAAAGGACTTTATTATAAACAAGTTTGGTGCGGACTTTGTGCCAGAAAAATTTAACTTTTACAAATCGAAAAAATCAGCACAAGACGCCCACGAAGCAATCCGTCCAATCGACATCAATATAACCCCAGACATGGCGGAACAGTACCTTGAAAAAGACCAAGCGAAGTTATACAGACTTATATACAACAGGTTCCTTGCGTCCCAAATGTCAGAAGCGACATTCAATAGTGTTTCGGTTGATATTGATGCGAATGGATACTTGTTCAGAGCGACGGGAAGAACACCTATATTTGATGGGTGGTTGGCTGCCTATCATCAAGTCAAAAAATCAAAGGACGAAGAAGACGAAGAAAAGGAAAAGAACGAAGAATTTGTCAAACTCCCTGAACTATCTGAAAACGACGTTTTGAAATTCTTGAAATTGGAATTTGCGCAAAAGTTCACCAAGCCACCGCCACGATACACAGAAGCAACATTGGTCAAAGCAATGGAAGAAGCGGGGATTGGACGACCGGCAACATATAACCCGACCATTCAAAATATCTCGGCGCGTTTCTATGTTGAAAAAGATGGCAAATATTTGAAACCGACCGAACTTGGTTTTGTAATTGTAGATTTATTGGAAAAATATTTTGACGACATCATGGACATTGGTTTCACAGCTGGGCTGGAAGAAAAATTGGACGAAATTGCATATGAAGGCTTGCCATGGGTTCAGGTCGTAGATTCTCTGTATAAACCACTTCTTATAGACATTGACAAAGCTATGGAAGGCGAAGACAATATTCAACTGACCACCGAAATCACCGACGAGATCTGTGACAAGTGCGGTAAAAACTTCGCGGTAAGGCAAAGCCGATTCGGCAGGTTTCTTGGCTGTACTGGTTTCCCGGAGTGCCGTACCATGAAACCAATCGAAAAGCCAATATGTACTTGCCCAAAGTGTCAAGGAAGTATTTACAAACGCAAAAGCAAGAAAGGACGACTTTTCTATGGTTGCAGTGGCTATCCAAATTGTGACTTTGTGGCATGGGACGAGCCGACGGGAAATTTGTGTGACAAATGTGGCAGTGCAATAGTTACGGCAGGAAAAGAAAAGGTTGTCAAATGCGGTAACCGCGAATGTGGGAAGTAAAATTAAGTTGTATGAAAAAAATAGAGAGTAGTGAAAACCAAATATTCAAAAGCCTAAAAAAACTAACGACAAAAAAAGGGCGACGGGAACTTTCACTTTGCATTATCGAAGGCGAAAAAGTTATCTTTGAAAATTTGGAACATATTGAACAAATTTTTGTACGCGAAGATTTTCAAATTACACCGAACATTCGTGACCTTGACCCCATTGCGTTAACAAAAAAATTATTCGACGAAATATCATCACTAGAAACACCGACAGGGATTCTTGCCACCGCGCAAATTCCAAAACCAACCGAACTAACCTATCCGTTTCTTGTACTCGATAATATTCAGGACACGGGCAACATGGGAACTCTTTTGCGTACTGCTTGTGCATTTGGCTTTAATTCTATAATTATTATTGATTGTGTCGATATTTGGTCACAAAAGGTCTTACGTTCGGCTATGGGCAATCAATTTCGGTTGAACATAATAGATAGTAGTCACGATGAATTAAAGTCTTTAATAAAAGATAGTGAATTATATATCGCTGACCTTGGTGGTAGTTCCCCGCCGACAGAGTTAGATTTTGCAAACTTTGGGTTGGTGTTGGGAAGCGAAGGTCAAGGCGTGTCACCTGAAATCAAGAAACTCCCCAACACTGTCGTAACAATTCCAATGCAAAACAAAGTCGAGAGTTTGAATGTTGGTGTGGCTGGTGGGATTTTGATGTGTGCATTGATTAAATAATATTTTTCGTTTGGCAATTCATCTGTTATAATATGAAATATGGAACAAAATGAATTAAATAAAGAACAGCCAATAATTCACAAACAATCACTCCTTCCTATTTTAGGCACAATTTTTCTTGGGGCAATTTTTCTAACTGTTGGTTTTTTCTTATCACAGAATGAAACTGATGGTGCGGTTGCTTGTTTTGTTTTAGGTGGGATATTTTTCGCTCTTGGTTTACTGGGCTTATTTACACGCAAAAGTACGAAATCTGATGAAGAAAGACTGGAAGCAATTAAACGAAGTCCTATATTTATTGTGTTGCTCTATCTAGCTTTGGCATTTGTCGGATTCATTATACCGATAGTTGTTATTGTTTATGTATTTATGCAGCCAAATTCAAATATCGTTGAAAAAGGAATGGTGATACTTGTCGGTGGGGCTTTTCTTATAGCTGGGATTAAGGGTTTTCTGTTGATTAGAAGTGGTGATTTTTGAAAAACCATGCTACAATCTTGCCATGGCAGGACATAGTAAATGGTCACAAATTAAAAGAGCAAAAGGTGCGAATGATGTCGCTCGGGGTCGGATTTTTACCAAAATCGGCAAGGAAATTCATGTCGCGGTGAAGTTGGCGGGTGCAGACCCAAGTTCAAACCCACGCCTTGCAATCGCTATTAAGAAAGCAAAAGATAACAATATGCCAAACGACAATGTCGCACGTGCAATTAAAAATGCGACTGGTGCAGATAAATCGAAAAACTATGACGCGATTACTTATGAAGGTTATGCAATCGGCGGAGTTGCTGTGATGGTTGAATGTTTGACAGACAACAAGATGCGAACCGCTCCCGAAGTCCGTCATGCTTTTGACAAATTCGGCGGAAGTTTAGGTGTCAGCGGAAGTGTCGGCTTCATGTTCACCCAAGATGAAAACGGCGAATTCGTACCAAGTTATTACACACCACTTGACGAAGACAAAAGTAAAATATTTGAAAAGTTTTTGGATTTGCTTGACAACTGTGACGATGTGCAGGAAATTTATCACAATGCGGAATAAACTATTTGACAACTTTGAGAAATGTCGCTATAATACCCATTATGAAAAAAGATACCCACCCAAAAGTCAGAGAAGTCGAATTTGTATGTGCCTGTGGTGCAAAGTTTAAAAACGAAACAACCAAACACGGCACAGACGCCATGAAGGTTGAAATTTGTTCGGCTTGTCACCCATTTTTCACTGGAAAACAAAAAATTGTTGACTCGGCAGGTCGTGTTGACAAGTTTAACAAGCGGTACGCAGGCACTCCTGCAAAGAAGTGATTTATGCCAATCGAATATATTTTGAACAAAAAAAACTTCTGTGGTCGGGAGTTTTTTGTTGACAAGAGTGTGCTAATCCCAAGAGATGACACAGAAGTTTTGGTTAATGAAGTTATAAAACTCGGGAACAAAAACATGAGTGTACTTGATATGTGTACGGGGTCGGGGTGCATTGCAGTATCGCTTTCCACATACTTTTCTGATGTAAGTGCGGTGGATATTTGTGAAAATGCTTTGAATGTCGCCAGAAGGAATTCTGACAAACACGACATGTCTAATATAAAATTCATTCAATCAAACATGTTCGAGAGTTTAGATGCGAATAAAAAATTTGATGTCATAGTTTCTAATCCGCCATATATTCGCACACATGAAATAGGTTTTCACGACCCGTCGATTAAACTCGAACCACATATCGCTCTCGACGGCGGTGCAGATGGACTTGATTTTTATCGTGTGCTTGCAAAAGATTCAAAGAAGTTTTTGAAACCAAATGGAATACTTGCCCTTGAAATTGGTTTCGACCAAGCAAATGAAGTTGTAAATTTATTAAAAGAAAACTCTTGGGAATACATCAAAGTAATAGAAGATACAAACAACAATGATAGAGTTATAATTGCAAAAAATTAATTCAACACAGCTTCTTGCGTTAAATTAACACCCAACTTTTTCCATACGCGTGCTTCTTCGTCGGATAATATGTGAGATATATGTACTTCTGCACCTTTTAACTTGGGCAAGGCATCAAGTGCCATCGCACTCAAATCATTTGTAACCGCACTACTTGACAGTATTATCAAAATTTCGTCCAACCGCAAACTTGCATTTTTTTGCCCAAGAATTTGCGTTTTCAAATCAACCGCGCGTTGCAAAATATTCGCGGGTATCATCTTGATTTTAGGCAAGTTAAGCAAATGTTGAATCGACTTCATCAACACTGTCGCCGATGCTGTCATAAGACCTTTGCTTGTCGTAGTGATTATTTCTTTTCTGTTGGGTAATTGTAACGCTCCACTTGGCATGCCACCGCCGTTCATTTTATCGCGCATGGCAACGACAACTGCCCTGTCGGTTGGCCTTAACGATAATTGTTCCATTAACAAATTCATTCTGTCGACTACGTCTTCGCCTACAGTACCCTGTTTGAAATAACACATGGTTTCAAACCATCGGCGAATTACTTCGTCTTTTGATGCTCTTTCGACCGCTTCATTATCTTCAATCGCATGGGCGACCATGTTTACACCCATGTCTGTCGGACTGTGGTATAAATCTTTGCCATAAATTTGACGCAATATATTTTGCAACAATGGAAATGCTTCAACGTCCCTATTATAACTGACCGCAATTGTGCCGTATTTGTCATAATGATATGTATCTATCATATTGACATCTTTGTTATTAACAGTAGATGCTTCGTATGCGATATTTGTAGGGTGTTTAAGTGGCAGATTCCATACAGGCAAAGTTTCAAATTTCGCAAAACCGACATTACTATTACCATTTAGTGATTCGTGGTAGAGTTGAGATAGTCCAACACTCATTTTTCCGCTTTTAGCACCAGGGGCGGTCAAGATAATAATCGGTTTTGTGGTTTTTATAAACGGATTGGTACCAAAACCATGTTTCGATAAAATTAAATCAGTGTTTATTGGGTAGCCTTCAATTTTGTTAAATAAATGAACTTTGATGCCACGATTAGTCAATTTCCGTCTGTATTTTTCAATTACTTCGCAATCTGTTAGACTTTGTCTATTAAACTTATTAATTACAACTGAATTTACAGAAATCCCAATTTCGCCAAAACTCTCGACAAGATGAATAATGTAATTTTCGTAACTCATAGAAACATCGTGACGAACTCTGCCTGATACTATATCTTCGGCAGCGATTGTAATAATAACTTCTAATTTTTCTTTTATCTCAAGCAACATCTTTATCTTTGTATCTGGCAAAAAACCCGGCACGCACCTTGACATATGATGGTCGTCGAATAACTTGCCACCAAATTCAAGGTATAGTTTTTTGAATTGGCTTGCTCGTTGCAAAATTTTCTTCGATTGTAATTCAATGTACTTCTGTTGGTTAAAAATAGGTGTCATCGTACATTATACATCTGAAAAAACCCCTTGCCAAATAGTTTTTGTTGGTGTATAATTGCAGTTAGTTATAAACATAAATTGGAGAAAACTTTCATGAATCTGGTCGAACTTATCGAGAAGGAACAAATTACAAAAGAAGCGCCGAAATTTAACGTTGGTGACACTGTAAAAGTGCATTTCAAAATCGTTGAAGGTAACAAAGAACGTATTCAGGTCTTTGAAGGTCTTGTTATTGCACGAAAAAACGGCGGAATTCGCGAAACTTTCACGGTACGAAAATTGTCTTTTGGTGTGGGTGTCGAGAGAACCTTCCCTGTGTACTCGCCACGTATTGACAAGGTCGAAGTTATCCGTGAGGGTGCTGTTCGTCGTGCGAAGTTGTACTATATCCGTGACTTGACAGGTAAGGCTGCAACACGTGTTAAGGAAAAGAAACAAGTTAACACAGGCAAGAAAGGCACTGCGAAAAAAGCGCCTGTTGCTAAAAAAGTAGAGAAAGTTGAAGAAGCCAAGCCAGAAGTTGTTGCCGAAAAGCCAGCGCCAAAGAAAGCACCTGCCAAGAAAGAGGTCAAAGCATGAATCCATGGCACGACATAGATGTTAAAAGAATCAAACCCGACGATTTTGTATGTGTGGTCGAAATTCCAAAAGGCACACGCAACAAATACGAAATAGACTCTGAAAGCGGTATGCTTATGCTTGACCGCGTTTTTACCACTTCTATGGTCTACCCTGCGAACTATGGATATATCCCGCATACACTTTGCGAAGACGGCGATGCACTCGATGTGCTTGTATTGTGCGAAGTCGAAATTCCGCCGATGACACTTGTTCGCTGTGTTCCGATTGGTATGTTCGAGATGATTGATAACGGCGAGCGCGACGAAAAGATTATCGCAGTACCTGTTTACAAGAATTCATTATTCGGGGCTTACAAAGATTTGAAAGATTTACCATCAAGATACGTTGACGAGATTTTACATTTCTTCGGCACATACAAGAGTTTGGAAGCAAATAACGACGTTAAAATCAAGCCTGCTCAAGATAAAAAAGCGGCAATGGCGATAATAAAAGAAGCGATGGCATTGTACAAGAAGAAATTTAACTAGATTTATAATAGCCTTGGTGCTACAATTATAAATACCTTCTGCAAGGGAAAAAACCTTTGCCGAATGAGTCCAAAGGAGGAAGAATGGAAAAAAGAAATTACGAGTGCATGATGATTATTTCGTCAAAAATTTCAGACGAAAAACGCGACGCTTTGATAACAAAGTTCAAAACGATGGCATCATCAAAAACAAAAGTCGACAAAATGGGTCTGCGGAAATTTTCCGTGCCTATTAACTATCGTGACCAAGGGTTCTATGTGCTTATGCACTTTGAAGCAGAGTCAACCATCATCGCAGAGATGACAAAAATCATGAACTTTACCGACGGTATCGAGCGATTTGTCTTTATCTCAAAAGACGAAAAAATGTTGAAAGCAGATGCGGAAAGACGTGAAAAGCGCGCACAAGCAAGAACCGAGCGCGTAGCGAAAGAACAAAGCGAGGTGAAAGAATGAACAAAGCGGTATTAATTGGAAACTTGACAAAAGACCCTGAACTTAAAAACCTTGCAAACGGAACAAGTGTATGTAACTTCAGCATAGCGGTCAACCGAAAATTTGCATCTCAAGACGGCACACGTGCAACAGATTTCTTTAACATTGTTGCATGGCGCGCACTTGGCGAGAACTGTGCAAAGTTTCTCACAAAGGGTAAAAAAGTTTGTGTATTGGGTGAAATTCAAACACGAACATACGACGCACAAGACGGGTCAAAGCGCTATGTCGTCGAAATCAACGCGGACGAGGTAGAGTTTTTAAGCCCACGTAACTCAGGCGACGGCTCTGGCTCATCACCTGCCGAAGACGGTATGCAACCGGTAGACGACGATAACTTACCATTTTAAATTAAATCTATAAAGGAGAACTCTAGTTATGAGTGAAAATACAACACCAGCAGTTGAACAAACAGCACAAACCGACAGACCCATGAGAACTAATCCACGGGGCAATAACTCTGCGGGGGACGCGCCATCTAATACTGGCGAAACAACCTATGTTACAAAGAAGCCACTTGGCAAGCCAAAGCGTCGTCCATGTGGATACTGTTTTGAAAAGAATGTCTACATTGACTATAAAGACCCGCGCTTAAAAAAGTACATAACCGAAAAGGGTAAAATTGTGTCAAGACGCCAAACTGGTCTTTGTGCAAAACACCAAAGAGAAGTTACAACGGCAATCAAGCGTGCAAGAAACATGGCGCTTATTTAAAAAGACCACAAGACAAGCTATCTTTACTTCACTAACACCATAAGTGGTGGACTTTTGCCTTATTCTGTTCTGATTTAACTAATCCGAACATATCTAAAATTTTGGTTATTTTGTGTACTTCTCGCATTCATTATGTCATCGCCTTCAAAAGTCAAATTAAATATATTCGGAGCAACACCCGACATGGTTATAGTCAATTGGTTGCCTTCTATTGCCCATGTTCCTGTGCTTGTCCCCGAAAGCACGTTATTTACGTATCTGCGTTCCGAGAATGAACCCCTATTAGCTTCATTAAGTGAACTTAAATTAAATGATGATATGGTTCTATTTAATCCCGACACAATTTCCCATGTTCCCATAATGACGTGTGGATTTTCACCCTCACCACGATTGAATGACGTAGAATTTGGCATGTTAATGCTCATAAAGGTTTGATGAACATTAAATTGACCGCTTGTTGTTGTTTCTTCGCCCAAGGTCATTACTAATCTATCATACCATTGTTCATCGTTAATCGCCCATGTTCCTGTTATTACAATTGGTTGTTGTCCGCGGACATATGTTCTTTGCGTTAAAGTGCCATTACTTTCACCACGTCCAAATATAAAAACCCTTCTTTGGCTTGTGTTATCTATTCTATTCCATGTTCCAGTAATGGCATGGTCGCCTATTTGACCTTCGAAACGCGTAAATATTCTTGTCGTTCCTGTTGTTGATGTCATTGCTAATGTGTCGCGATCTACACCAAAGTTATGCATAATTGAAATACCACCAGATGTCTGATAAGCCACTTGACCCCCATTAGTTGACCATTCTCTTGTCCACTCTTGGCTTGGGGACCAAAAATCTACAGTTCCATCTACATTGAATGAATATAGTGACCTATGAAAACCATCAATATTCTGCCATACACCGACCAATTGGGGATTGCGTTCAATTTGAGCATCTCCGCCTCTACAACCTGTCGTTAAAATACTGACGGCGCAAATAACAGGCACAAGCGATGCCCACATTATCAATTTTTTATTAAATTTCTTCATATTTATATTATATCACATTTATAATGTGTCACAAAATTAAATTTTCTGTGCTACTTTTTCGTTTTTTCCTCTAAACTAAAACAATAGACTTGCATATATTTGAATAACTTGGTAGAATATCGCTATGCAAAAAAATCCTTACGACATTTTAGGCGTATCAAAGTCGGCAACCCCCGACGAAATTAAAAGTGCCTATCGCAAATTGGCAAAACAATACCACCCCGACCAAAACCCCGACAACAAAGACGCCGAAGCCAAATTCAAAGAAATTAATTCGGCATACGAAATTTTGGGCGACGCGGGCAAAAAGGCAAACTACGACAGATTCGGGTCTGCCGATGGTTTTGGCGGTGGTCAAGGTGGCGGGGGCTTTTCGGGCTTCCAAGATTTCAGCCAAGCCTTTTCGGGTATGGGCGACATTTTCGGCTCGTTCTTTGACGAGGGTGGTCTTGGTGGTATGTTCGGTGGTGGCGGTCGCAGGCAAAGGGCAAATCGTGGCAATGACATACAACTCAATATTAATATCTCGTTTTTCGAAGCGGCACAAGGTTGCACAAAGACTGTGACTTTTTCGAGATTTGAAAAGTGCTATGATTGCAACGGCAGTGGTGCGCGAAACGGCACGGCGGTCGATGTTTGTTCATATTGTCATGGTAATGGTGTAGTGAAACAAACGACGCGCTTGGGTCGATTTGGCATGATGGAAAATGTTGTACCGTGTTCGGCGTGTAATGCGACTGGTCGCGTAATTCGCGAAAAGTGTACAAAGTGTTCGGGCAAAGGTGCTGCAAAAAAGACGGTAAATTATGAAGTCAACGTGCCTGCAGGTATCGCGGACGGTCAAATATTGAATATCGCAGGCGAAGGCGACGCGGCACTCGGGAGCGAAGGAATAAGTGGTTCGCTTCTTATCGGTGTGCGTGTTGCATCACATCCTTTACTTGTGCGCAACGAATTTGACTTGCACTTGGAACTTCCTATCACATTTACTCAAGCAATTTTAGGTGACAAGGTAAAAATTCCATCGCTTGACGGCATGATAGACTTCACAATTCCGCCGTATACGCAAAACGGCACAATTCATAAATTGCGTGGCAAAGGTATCAAAAAACTTCGTTCTATCGGAAGTGGTGATTTGATAATTAAAATTTTTGTCGAAATTCCCGACAAGGTTGACAAGCGGTTACAAGAATATATACGAACTCTCGACACTGGAATCGATGCGCGAGAATATAAAAAGAGAAACTCTTATCTGGACAAGTCAAAGAAATTATAATTTTATAGTTCCCCCGCATTGCCAATGGTATATCCTTTTTCAATCAAACTTGGAATTAGTATATCCAACATTTTCGGCATGCCCGAATTTGATATATGAAACAACAATATTGCGCCTGGGTGAATGCGAGACAGAATTTTATCCGAACTTGCTTGTGCGTTGATTGGTGTCTTGCCCCAATCAACAATAGCCCCCGACCACATGATTGTACTCAACCCCTCGTCCTTTGCGATTTTTACACTTCGTTCGCATATGCGACCCTTTGGGTGTCGAAAGTGCTTCATTGTATGGTTTCTTTCGCCGAATTTCTCTTGAAACTTGGTCGTGAAATCAACGATGTCTTTTTTAATTAATTCATCAGACAATGTCGGCAAATCTTTGTGATGGTCGGTGTGATTGCCAATAGTATGCCCCTCGTCAATCATGCGGTTTATAAGTTCGACCTCTTTCAAGTAATTCCCACACAAGAAAAATATTGCCTTGATGTCGTGTTTTTTAAGGATATCCAAAACCGCGCCTGTATGCCCTGCTTCGTACCCCAAATCAAAAGTCAAAAAGACTTCTTTTTTTGTGGTGTCGCCCACGAACTTGCCACCATATTTTTCAAGGATTTGCACTGCCTGCGTAGGTGGTTCGGGTGTTTGCTCCTTTGTGTTAGGTTTAAGTCCCCAATTAATTGGCTTTGCAAAACCGCATAGCATAACACAGCAAAGCGAAAGTACAAAAAATGGCATGATTATTTTTTTCATGCCATAGTTTGCACATTGTTATCAATATTTATCTCACCATCTTTATATTTATAGCCTGACTTCTCAATAGCAACCCTTGTAACAACTTCCATAGCTTCCACAAATATATTTGGAAGTTCATGATTTTTTGAAAAGTAAGAATATTCGGTACAACCCAAAATTATATAATCAAGACTACTTTCTTCTATAAAACTTTTCGCCAATGCTTTGAAGTCATCAATATTTCCCTTGCCAGTGGCTTTCACTTGGTCGAATATTATTTCCATGGAATTCTTTTGCAACTGCTCACGCTGACAACCAATAATGTGCGCCATTACATGTAATAACTATATTTGATACACCCATCATCTCAAGACCACGAACACTTTTCAACAATTCATCTAATACAGTATTAAATTCACCATTGTTTATCGCTTCTGTCCTGTCTGGCACTTTTGTGTTACTGAACAAATATGCTTCTATATGTTCATTGTCACAACTCGCTTCTGTTTTGTCCCTTATATTTTCAAGAAAAGTTAAGTCCGCTTTTGGACCCATTCCACCAATAATTCCAATACTTCTTTTATTCACGTTGACTCCTAAATTAACTTAATAAACTCCGCAACCGACATATTTCCCTTGTCATCGCCCTCACGTGTGCGTACCGAAATCACTTTCTCGTCTTGTTCTTTCTCACCCACGATAATCAAATATGGGACTTTTGCCATGGTATGCTCACGAATTTTTTTACCGACTTTTTCGGCGCGCATATCTTTTTCGGCACGAATGCCCGCTTGCAATAATTGCCTGTACACACTCTCGACGTAATCATCTTGCCTGTTTGAAATACCCATCACAACCGCTTGAATAGGGGCAAGCCACACAGGGAATGCACCTGCATAATGTTCAATCAACATGGCAAGTGTACGTTCATAACAACCGACCGAACTGCGGTGAATGATAAGTGGTCGTTGTTTTTCTCCGTTTTCGTCAATGTAGGTCATGTCGTACCGCTCGGCAAGTGCAAAGTCTAGTTGAATCGTTATAATAGTGTCTTCCTTGCCGTAAACATTTGTCGCTTGGATATCAATTTTAGGTCCATAGAATGCCGCGTCGCCATCAACTTCGACAAAGGGCAATTTGTGTCGTTGCAATACTCTGCGAAGTTCGTCTTGGCTTTTTTCCCATGCTTCGGCTTTACCCATGTATTTTTTCTTGTTCTTTGCGTCCCATTTTGAAAGTCGGTAACTCACCTTGTCCGCTATCCCCAACTTGCCCATTAAAAAGTTCGTCAAATCCAAACACTCATCGAAAACCTGTTGCACTTGGTCGGGGCGCGCGATAATATGCCCTTCGCTGAGAGTAAATTGCCGCATTCGTGTAAGTCCGTGCATTTCGCCACTATTCTCATTTCTAAATAATAATCGTGTCTCCCCGTATCTGATTGGAAGGTCACGGTATGACCGAACTTGTGTTTTGTAGATAAAGAAATGAAACGGGCAAGTCATAGGCGATAGGGCAAAGACCTCGTCATCGAACAGTTCATTACCGATGACGAACATTCCGTCTTTGTACATTTTCCAATGACCGCTTAATTCATATAATTCCTTTTTTGCAAGGAGTGGAGTTTTAACGTGTTGATACCCTCGCCGTTCTTCTTCATCTTCCACGAAGCGTTGTAATATCTGTAAGACCTTTGCACCCTTTGGCAGCATATGTGGCAAACCCTGTCCCACTATGTCCACTGTCGTAAACAATTCAAGCTCGCGCCCGATCTTGTTGTGGTCACGGCGACGAACTTCCTCTTGTGCAAGTTCATATTGTTCCAATTCTGCCTTGTTCTCGAACGCCACACCATAGATTCGTGTCAGCATTTTATTCTCAGCCTTGCCACGCCAATACGCGCCCGTAATAGCGGTCAATTTGAAAGCCTTGATTTGTGATGAGTATCTGATATGTTCTTTACCTTTGCACAAGTCCAAGAAATCACCGATTTTCATAAAGATAACTTTGCCGTCAACTGTCATATCGGCAATAAGGTCGGTCTTGTAAATGTCACCACTTTTTTCAAACATTTTTTTCGAATCGGTTTTGGTCTTTTCAACACCCGCAGTTATTTGCAGATTAGACTTTACAAGCCGTTTCATCTCTGTTTCTAGTTTTGGTAAATCTTCGTTCTTGATTGGTGTGGCAAAGTCCACGTCGTAATAAAATTGGTCGTCTTCACCAATTCCATTTCCAAGCCTTGCCTTTGGGTAGATGTTTTTGATTGCCATGCCCAAAATGTGAGAGGCGGAATGATTCAATACTTGTTTCGAATTTTTCATGAGATTAGTATATAAGAAAACAGTTTACTTGTCAAAGAGTGAATACATCATCGTCACTTGGCACATTGAAGCCAGCATCCTTCAGTTTTTCTCTAGCATGGTCATGCATATGTGTAGGTACAAATTTACAATTATGGAATTTTTGTCGTAATTTCTCGATGTCAGCAATTCCCATGTGGACAGACACGGTTTCGGGTAAAGTTACATCAACGAAAGCAATATCGATACCTTCAAGTAGTTTGTAGACATTGTCGCATAGAGTTGTATCGCCTGTAAATGCAACCGATTTATTATCCTTGCTTATTTTGTAAGCATATGCATCGCAACCATGTTCGACTTTATAAATATTAATTTTATATTCGTCTATGTTTATTTCTCTTGATAAAACTTTTTCATTAATCTCAATGACTTTTAATTTTGCATTTTCATGTATTGTATCAAAAGTCTCAGGTAGACACATTTCATAAAGTATTTTATATCTCGACACGGCATTTTTTGGTGCAATTAATGTCAGTGTTTCTTTGCGTTTTGCAAATTTGTTATACTCACGCAATAAAAAAGGCATATCGAAATCGTGGTCGCCATGAAAATGTGTTATTAGAATAATTTTAATTTTATGGAAATCAACATCTGCATTACGCAGTTTTTTCATCAGCCCATTTGGGCAATCAACCAAAATTGAATCGTCAACCAAAAAACATGAACTGAAACTTTTTGCTGGTAATGAACCTGTACCGAACATTTTTATTTTCATACTTAATTGTATCAGAGATATTGACACATTGTCCAAACTATTATATAATAATGATTATGGATAGAAATTATATTGACCTAAACAGACATGCGTATGATAGTGCTTCTAGTGCGTATAGCGAAAGGAACAAAAATCCCGACGATTTTGTATGGTCAGACGAACAATAAAAAGCATTTTTTACTCACCATGTTGGCAATAACATTGCGAAGACACTTGAACTTGGTCCAGGAAGTGGTCGAATGTTGAGCTTGCTTGACAGCATAAGTAAAAATACGACCGCCATTGAACTCTCACCTAAAATGGCGGAGTTAGCGCATCAAAATAGCCCAAATTCCATTATCATTAATGACGATGTCAAAAATATAAATTTTGTTAAGGAATTGTTTGATTTAATTTTTGCGGGTGCGTCAATTCATATGTTCCCGACAAGAGATGTGAATATTGTCTTGCAGAAATTTTATGAATGGTTGAAATCTGATGGTAAGTTCATTTTTGATACAACAATGCACGATGAACATGAAGAAGGGATTTTTGTAAAAGACGACTATAAAGGTAGCGGACGAGTTGCAAGGTTTAGAAATAAATTTACAGAAGATGTACTTGATGAACTTTTATTCAATAATGGCTTTGAAGTCGAAGAAAGAATAATAAAGCCAGAAACCGACAGAGATAAAAAGTGGATGCTGAACGTTTGTAAGAAAAAACCATTTAAACTCCCTGTGGGAGAAATCGAAGTTAACTGATTGTCTCACTAACTCTAGCTACATTAAATCCACGTTCTAAATAATAGCTTATTATCTTGGGCAACGCTTGCAAAGTATGCGCCGTTGGGTGCATTAAAATCAAATCGCCGTTGCGAATGTTGTTTGTCGCACGAAAAAATACAAGGTCTGGTTCATTGTCCCGCCAATCGATTGTGTCGCGCGACCACATGATTGTTGTGTAATTCAAACTCTCAGCGACACGCAAAGTATTCCTACCGAAACTACCACCTGGTGGTGCGAATAATCTCGTGCATACACCGCCAGTTGCTTTCTTAATAATTTCATGGGTATTGCGAATTTCGTCTCTTTGCCGCTGCTCGACCATGTTGCGCATATTTGCCTGTGTAAAACCATGATTGCCAATTTCAAATCGCTCGCCGATACTTTTGGTTAATGCAATGTTTCTTGACACCCATGCACCGCCAAGGAAAAATGTTGCTTGTACACCCTTGTCTTCCAAAAGTTGCATGATTGGTGCGACATATTGGTCGCCCTTATAGACGTTGAACATGATAGAGATGTTTTGATTAGAACGAGACCCATTATGAACTGGTGCCGATACAGTCAAAAACACAGCAGAAATATCAATCGTAAAAACAACTACTGAGAGTCCTATTAATACAAAAGCAATACATAAATTAGAAATAAGTGTCCATCGTCGCCCCATACAATAGTCTATGATTGTGTTCTATGAGTAATTACTAACCTGTTTGCACTTGTGTAAGCGGTTTTGGTCGGCGGTTATGTGTTGGATCAATCAAAATCTGCTCTTTTGGTTCGCGATTTTCTTTTTTGATGTCAATAACCTTTTCTCCGTATGCCTTTACCTTTGTTGTGAATTTTAATATAACTCTGTCGCCCATATGTTCGCCCCCTTTGTCTTGTATAATATTGCCAAAATTATCGTACACAACACACCCTATTGGCAATTTTATGGTATAGGCGTGTGCGTTACGCAAGGGTGCTATCTTCAATTTAGCCCCTGTTCGCGAAACAACACAAGGGGTTACAAACAACGAATCATGAACACCCCGTCCGACATGTAAAGGTACGAATACTTCACTAGATTGCTCTCTATTAGATTTATTATTTATAAACACACTCAAGGTATTACCGCAACTTTGACTTGACGCCAAAAACTTTGGGTTTGAACACATAGGATAATTGGGGAAGTTGGGTTTCATTGCAAGTAAATTTTGACTTTCATACATTTTGCACAGGTAATACACAACATCTGAATGCACAGTAATCTTGTCAATAAAGAATAAGAATACTCCGCACTCAATCAAATCACGTGCATCTTTCGTGTTCATAAAAGCATCAATTATTTGTTTGACTATGTCATTTTGACTGGAATAAATTACAGCGATATTAAACGACACTCCAAGTTGTGCCAGTTTCTTAAATTTATCAAAACCATCACCTATTTCAAAAAAGTCTTGCTGTGATTCAATTATATGTATATGTGTCGGCAGATGCAGTGTGGGTATATTCTTCGTGGTTGTAAGATACTTTGCACGCAAATTCTCGCCCGATAAGTATCTGGAATTGTATGAATTTTCAACGATCTTCTCTAAACTTTTATTTGATATAATCTCTTTCGTTGCGAGTAAATAATCTAACTTTCCGCCCATATCACGAATTTTTTGAACAAGTGTCATAAGTTCGGGCTTGCAACTTGCATTCAACACGAATATCTTGGCATTGCCGCCAATGTCCACATAAACTTCCAACTCCTTTACGCTTCGCCGTGCAAGACTTGACCCGAACTCCTTTTTATCGCTCAAAACAAGTATTGCTTGTGCTTTTTCCTTACAATTACTTATATAAAAAAAAGTGTCAGACGTTTGCGAGTACGAAAAATTCATCTTGTCTTTATTTGTCTTGAACACGAATTTTATGTCTTCTGAATTCGATTTTATCTCGTAACATTCTACTGGCAAAATCTTGTCGACATAATGCCTGACACTTATGTTGTCTGAAATATAATTTATATACGAACTCATGATAATCGGACGCAAGTTTATATTTTTTTTATCCAAGATAATATTAAAATTGGGACAAGAATTCTTTACGACAATTTTTGACAGGTTTTTCCCCGACATTATTTTATATAGTGGTTGATTCGTCGTATAAAGTCTTTGACTTACGATTTTTTTGATTCTAGTCTCTCGCTTTCGTATCTGTGAAATTACAAAAACCACACTCGCATTTTTTAGTAATTGTCGTTTTGAAAATTCATCTCGCCTGCCCTTCCCGCGCATTGTATATAAATTCATCACTGCGTACAGATAAAGCAATCGTTCAATTCCACTTGTGAAAGTGGGAACATACTTTGGGTTGATATACAATTTGCCCAGATACTCTATGTACTTTTTGGGCATTCCCCGCTCACACGGGATATCGAATTTTAATCGCCTTGCAAATGAAATTTCTTTTATCGTCTTTTTGAAGATGTACGGCTTCAATCGTCTTTGCTCGCGTGTCACACGGAAAAACTTCGATTTCATCGACATAGAAAGCAAGGCAAATGCAAGCAACGCAAAACTTATCCATACCGCATACAGCATGAAAAAATTATTGACGACTTTCTCGCACGTCATTCTGAACGAAGTGAAGAATCTAGCGAAGCGCAAAAATATAAAACGCTATTTTGAATACTATAAACAACGACACACACACAACAATAACAATATAAGAAGTCTTTATTGAAAACTCAAGATACCAACAAACAACCGTGACAACAATCAAAGCCACAAAAAATGAAAGCAAAATCTGCAAATTCAAAACTTCTAACACTATTATATATTTATATTGACAGAATCTATCGTAATACCAAGATGTTGCAAGTACGCATGACGAATTGCGTCTACGCATTTTTTCGCGATATTCAAACCCAAGTCTATGTCGTTGATGTTAAACAAATCACTATACAAAAATTCGTCTATCTTGTCCGAATGTTCAAAGTCTTCCACACCATAGCCAAGTATCATCAACAACTTTGCATAAAAGCCAATAAAAATCTTGTAACAACTTGTGTCCGTGGTCGCCAACGTCTTCAACGAATAAAATACAAGGTCATATATATTGTCGTCACTTGTTTCGTTCTTCAATATGTTTATTGTTGAATTTGATATTGAACTTGCAAGATAGAATCTATGGATTTCTTTTGATATAGATGTGTTATTTTGAGTCAATAATGCAGTTGTAACCCGCGACCCCACGACAGAAAATTCGCATTCGTTGAATAACTGCAACGCGCCACGCAATTTCGCACTTGGTCGCAACGCACCTGTCGCATACAAAGTCTTTAACCCTTCTGCGTGCAAAACCACCAATCGCAAATCAAATTCTTTGTGGCGGTCGGTCTTTAATATTATCCCTCGCAAAATTTCTACTTTTTTCATCAATATATTCTAGGATATTTTGCTTCGTCTTGGCAAATACATATAGTATAATGATTATGAACGAAATGAGTGCAAAAGATCTAGCATGGGAATTATTCAAGCGCACGGGCGAGATGCGTTATTATAACTTGTACAAGGCACTAGACGAGTGAGAGACAGAAAAACTTCTATGCTATAAAAACAATAAGTGCTAATATTATTACATGGAATTAAAATTAAACACAAGACGAACATTTTTTATCGGACTTGCCTTTTTTGCTATATTAATGTTGTGGCGGGTTCACTTGCACCACACGCCACTTTTATTGACACGTCTTTTACAAGACCATCTTGGCGGTGACCGCGAATACCGCGACATTGTCGGAATTATAATGGCGATTGACAATGTGCTTGCGATTTTCTTGTTGCCACTGTTTGGAATGTGGTCGGACAGGACGAAAAATCGTCTTGGTAAACGAATGACCTTTATTTTGGTCGGTGGAGTGTTATCGGTCATTCTGTTTCCACTTATCGCCGCCATGTTCCTTGTAAATTCCCTTGTATGGTTTATTATCATGGTTGCCCTTATGAAAGTCGCCATGAACCTGTGGCGCGGCCCAGCGGTCGCACTTATGCCCGACATAACACCAAAACCCCTGCGAGCCAAAGCCAACGCTATTATCAATTTCGTGGGATACATAGGCGCGATTTTGGGATCTATACTCGTCATGATTTTCGGGTTTGATTTGGACATAGATTCGTCACAACCTGTTGCTATGATACCGTTTTTTGTGACCGCAGTACTTATGCTTGCGATAATTTTGATTTTGACATTTCGATTCAAAGAAAACAAAGTTGTCGAAGAAATGCGTGACGACATGTGTGCGGGTGAATGTTTATCCGAAACATTACAACCAGTAAAAGAAGACAAGCCACTTTCAAAACGCGACAAGTGGAATCTTTGGATAGTCATGGCTGCCGTATTTATGGCATGGTTTGCGTTTAATGCGTTGGACACTTTCGGATCACTCTATGAACAATACCGTTTCGACACGACGCAGTGGGGGCTTTTGGGTGCAATCTTAGGTGTTGCTGCTCTGCTTGCGTTCTTGCCTTGTATTAAACTTACCCGAAAGATTGGGCGGAAAAATTCGGTCCTGGTAGGTATTGCAGTCGTAACATTGTCGCTTGTTGTTGCGAATTTCATGCCAAGTGTTTGGGCACTTGCACCATTATTCGCAATAAGCGGTGCGGGCTGGGCGCTTGTGAACATCAGTGCCTTCCCTATCGTTGTCGAAATGGCAAGTGCAAAAAATATCGGGAAGATCACAGGTATTTACTATATAGCAACTCAATCGGCACAAGCGCTTACAAGTATTTTTGCGGGTCAAGTGTTTGAACATTGGCTTGGCTTTGGGGCATTTTGGTGGTATCCAATAATTTTCATGTCGTTGGCATTTATCATCTGCTTGTTTTTCAGACCGCGAAAAGTGGAACTTTCAACCGCAACAGAATCTTCACCAGAAGAAACCGATGAAGAAGCAATCGAAGAAAAAGAAATTATAACTACACCAGACACAGAAGTTGTCATAACTGAAGAAGAAAATCTTGCAAAGTGAGAAATGATTAAATAATTACCCAGTTCGAATTACTACTGGCGCGCCGCGTTCAAGCACTGTGCCAACAGCAGGAAATGTGCCTGTCGCCGTTAACCCTTCGCCCGAAACCTGTACAAAGAAACCAAGTTTTCGCAAAGTCCCAACTGCTTCAAACAGTGGTTGACCCGCAACACTTGGCACAGCCACCATTTGTCGTGGAGTTGTTATCCTATTCGGGTCGGGACGCATATTCAAGTATTCAATTATCCCCTGCCATATTTGTCCGACATAGGGTGCAGCGACCAATGACCCGTAATATCCCATACGCGATGGCTCGTCCACGTACAAAAACACCACGTATCTTGGCACGCCTTGGTACGTCAGGAATGAAATAAAACTGCTTATATATCTGCCTTGTGCGATTATGCCATCAATGTATTTTTGCGCCGTTCCTGTCTTACCTCCAATATGAAAGCCTTGTTGTGCCGAATTTTTACCGCTCCCATGGTCTACAACTGTGTATAATAACTCTCTGACACGCGCACTTGTTTCTGGGCTTATTATTCTCTGTTCTCTTATAGGTGCGGCAATCGTCGTTCCTGCCGTTGGTATAGAATGCGCAAACCGTGGAGTGCGCAATACCCCGTCACCTACAATTGCCGCAAAGGTACTGATAAGTTGAATTGGACTTACCGCCACAGCATGACCGAAGCCTATTCTTGCCAAATCAACTGGTCGTATATATCGCTTAGGGAGCACCAGTCCAGCACTCTCGCCATAAAAATCAACACCAGTCTTCACACCGATACCAAACCTGCGAAGATATTCATAGTACCTGTCCACGCCAATCCGCAAAGCCAAGTCCATAATTGAACAGTTACAACTGTTACGAACACTCTCTTCCAATGTCTGTGACCCATGCCCTTTTGTCCGCCAACAACGTACTCTCTCACCGCCTATCATACGAAATCCCTTACACATGAATCTCTCATCTGGCTCAATCAAATTTTCTTCAATCGCGATGGCAAGTGTCAACACTTTGAAAGTCGACCCAGGTTCAAATACGTTTAATATTGGCATATTACGAATTCCAGCGAGCAATTCCATGACATTATCCCGTGGCTGGTTATTCATGTCGAAATATGGGGCGGACGCACTTGCCCTTATTCCACCTGTTTGAATACAAAATATAATCCCACCCGCTTGCAAAGCATTGTGTTCATACAAAGCCCGTGAAAGTGCCGTTTGCAAAATATTCTGCATAGTCGCATCAATGTTCAAGACTAGGTCTTTACCGGGAACACTAGGAAGGAAAAAATCCACCCCATCTCGCCTAGGAATTCCACGCAAATCGGACGGAGTTGCAATTCGCCCATCTCGACCGCGCAGAATTTGGTTGTAAAATGCCTCTATTCCCTCTTGCCCGATGTTGTCGATGCTGACCATACCCATGACTTGCCCGCCAACATGACCTAACGGATAACTTCGCCGAAATGTCTGGCCCAAAAATACTCCGTCCAAATTGTGCGATACAATTTTCATGGCAACATCTTTTTCGACTTGCATTTGTAAAAGCCATTCACTAGCGCCCCCTCGCGTTGCTCTGTCCAAAACTCTTGCATGTGGGATATTCAAAAGACTCGACAAAATGTCTGCTACACGCTGTGCATTTGTAACGGCTACGGGTCGCACATAGACCGAATAAGTCGGTACACTTTGCGCCATGATATTTCCATTTCGGTCGACTATGTTCCCACGTCTCGCACCAAGCGGCAAGTCACGATACCATTGCTCTCCTGCTAAAAATTGCAACCTGCCGCCTTGTATGACTTGGATATATAAAAGCCGACCCGACAATGCCACTAAAATGCAAAATGCACACACAATAAAAATGCGTGTGCGTTTCAAAAGCGAAGTTGTTGTATAACGCATGGCAATTTATATGTGGTGAATTGTTATATTAATTACTATCAAGAGTCGGTTCTTTTTCAAAAATCCGTTGTACTCGGTCTTTGATTACTTCACCTACTTCTCCCAAAGAATCACAATGGTAAATATCGTCTATAAGACTCCTCATATGCGGCGGTTCATGTGCAAGTTTTGTTCCATCATAGTGACTATTACCTTTATACTTTAAAAATTCTGTGCGAATATGCCCACCATCTTCATCGTGAACTAGTCCTCTCTCTTTTCTATTTTCGTTATAGCCCACAAAGTGTAGCGATTCCCCCAGTTCATTTTCCGCAAAAGCCATTTCTCGCAATGCTTCAAGTTGTGCATTTGTAAAACTTCTAGTTGCATCACCCTCTGGTGCTTGTTCACGTCTTATTAAAAACGCAGCACACGATGCAAGTCTTTGCGACATTACATGTTCATATACTTGTGGCATTAATTTCTGTCTAATTGTTGCAAAATCATCTGCATACTTTCCATGTCTCATCTCACTCTGGTTTTCTTTATCATGCTTTCCATACATTAACTCTTCAAGGTCAAATAAGTGAGTAACTTTAGAAAGTTTTTCTAAAAAAAGTTGTTCATTCCATTCGTTAACTTTTGCCGTACGTTGTGAATCTTTCATTATTAAACTATCCTCCTTAACTACCTGAAAAGTCCACTTAAAAACCTGCTCAAGTTGTTAAACCAATTTGTCGAATGATCTGGATTTGATGGTTGTTGCCAAGTATTTGATTGTGACGGAAGGTTAGTTATAGGAAGTTGCGTCAAACCACGGCTTGCCAATTCTTCGGGTGTCAAGTTCGCAAGGTATGCCTGTCGTTCGGCATTCACTCCACTCATATCTTGACGCATTTCGGTGTTAGATGCACGCAGAGAATCAAGCCTTGCCCCGCTTTGGCCAAGATTAATCGCATTGATTATAACCAAAACAGTCACAAGTGCAAGCACCGCAAAAAACGAAGCCACCGCAATAATTCCGCGGCGATTTAATTTAATTACTTGGTCTTGTTCTCTTGACCTTGTTGGCATTTCATGAATTTGTGCCGTGTCGTGAATTTCGACTTCTGCAATTTTTTCAAGTTCTACTGCTGGGCTGTATTCAACTTTTTCAAGTGTCTGAGTATCAAAAAGTTGCGGTCTGAATGTGCCGTTTTGAAATTCTGGTCTTTGCGTAAGTTGTTGTGTATTTGTCACATAACTTTCAAGTGCTGGCGACGATGTAGGTAGTGGCGACTCAAAAGTTTGCATTGCGGGTGCGCTCATGTATTTTGGTTGTGATGCTAACGCTTCAAAAGCGTCAAAGTTCGGCGCATCGGCTGGCGTGTAATTGAATCTTTGTGCCGTTTCCAAATTGGCAAAACCCGCTGGTGCGGATTCGGTTGTTTGATATAACAAACGCTCCGCTTCCTCGCGTGACACAATCGTCCTATCATTCGTGATTACCATTTGTCCCCCAAATATAATTGCACTTCTTCAATCTATGATTAATATTAGCACAGACCGAAAAAATCACCTAACGATTTCGCGTACTTTTTTATAGTTACTATAAATTTTCCACACCACAAGATGTTGTGGTGGTATATCTTGAACGAGTTCATGCTTATTGCAATTCCAAAACGTGTTTTTGCGCCTTTATTGTCGCTTTCTTATCTCTATCACTTGTAATACCTTGCAATTCATTTTTCATAAGAAATTCATTCGGCAAAATGATTTCACCATTTTGCATTATCTTTACAAATAATGATTGGCTATATTCAATATTAAAATCTTCGTTTTTGTCTTTGTAGAATTGTAAAATTTCTCTTAGACCATCAAACAAATGCTTAGGCCAACAGCCGTCACCTTGGTTTTTTGCATTATAAAATTGTTCTTTCCAAGTTTGACTGGAAACAAGCATAACCCGTAAATTTTCAATTTCTTCTTTATTTGGAAAACCATTAATAAATTCAGCGAACTTTTCTAATGTGCGCTTAGTACCTGGATTGTTTACGTCATGTGAGAGAAACTTATGAGTTTTACCTTCCTTGTCTGTAAGTGTTGATGCAACTGCAACGCATGGCGCAAGACCCCATGTTCCAAGAATTTTGTTCTCAGAAGTGCTTACAGATTGACCCATACCAACATCTAAAAAATTTTCATCAATACCTTGTAGCCAATTTTGATAGAGCGCTCCATCACCATTCACAATCCCTTTTGCAATGAACTTTATTGACTCCAGATTCATACTCAAATTATACACTAACTTAGCACATATTACTATATTTTCTCAACAACTCTTAACTTCGCACTTGATGCACGTGGGTTTTCTGAAATTTCTTTGTCACTCGGAATGATTGGCTTCTTTGTCACTAACTTTACACTTGCTACATGCCCACAGATACACTGCGGAGTCTTTGGCGGACAAAGACATTCTGTCGAAAAATGTCGGAACATTTGCTTAACAATTCTGTCTTCCAAACTATGAAAAGTAATTATCGCAAGTCGCCCTTTTGGTTTTAATGAATCAATCGCCTGCGGAATAAATCGTTCAAGCACACCCAATTCGTCGTTAACTTCTATCCTTATCCCTTGGAAAGTGCGCTTGGCGGGGTGACCGCCGGTTTTATAGTAATGACATGGAACTGCGTCCGTGCAAATTTTGGCGAGTTGATGCGTTGTCGAAATTGGTCGATTTTTCACGATTGCGCTTGCAATTCGACCAGCATATCGTTCTTCGCCATAGTTCCGAATAATTTGTTCAAGTCGTTTCTCGGAATAGTTATTTACTACATCATGTGCGGTTTTCTTGCTGCCCCCCATTCGCATATCAAGCGGTGCGTCCATCATGTATGAAAAGCCCCGCTCTGCCGTGTCGATTTGGTGACTTGACACCCCCAAATCTGCCAAGATACTATCTACTTTTTCGTCACCCAAAACTTTTGACAAATTTGCGAAGTTCGTATTATGAAAAACTAATTCGACTCCATTATCTTTTAATTCTTTTTCAAACTTTTTTTTGCTTGAATTTATTGCGGTTATATCTTGGTCAAGACCAATCAATTTTCCATTTGGTGAAATCTTTTTTATAATCTCGGAACTATGTCCGCCACCGCCAAGTGTCGCGTCAACAATGGTGCTACCCTTTTTCAAAGTAAGCGAATCAATAACTTCTTTCAAAAGTACAGGTGTGTGCTGAAAATTCATAATTTCTAATCCCTAATCGCTAACAACTAATCCCTACATATAAAATAAACGGCAGTGGCGTCCCCCAAGATAGCCACCCCACCGTTTACTCTAATTCATTTTTAACATCTAAAAGATTTGGTGTCAAACGATTTCAAAGCAGAAAGAAATTTTTTCGTCATTCTGAACGAGTTCACGAGTGAAGAATCCAGCAAAGCGTTGTAAGTTTCTTCTTTAACGCTACGCTAGATTCTTCGTCACTTTGTTCCTCAGAATGACTAAAAAGAATTGCTTTGTGTTTTATTAATTGCTACAATAGTATAATAAATTTAAAGAAGGAGATTAAAACATGGCAGAAGCATCGGAACAACAAGCAATCGTGAATTTTTTCACACTAATGGGTCACAGAAACCCAATTTTTTCGGGCGGGCAATTAATGCGAATTGGTGATTTGCAAATTTTTTGGAGCGCCAATCGTATTACACGTATAGGACAATTACCGGTCATATATTCAATGAACAGGCTTTCACGAATTGGGCAATGGAGAGTTGATTGGAGTGGAAATAGGATTACACAAATTGTTGTCGGCAGTGTGAGAGTTTAATTTGTTACACTAAGAAACTCCCAATTGGGAGTTTCTTTTTGTTTTGTCATTACCCGCGTGCATCTTTTTTGGCTTTTTTTCGTGCTGCCTCGGATTTTTTCTTTTTGGCAACGCTTGGCTTCACGTATTCTTCTTTCTTTCGCATGTCGCCGATGATGCCGTCTTTTTGTACCTTGCGCTTAAATCTTTTAAGGGCGGATTCTAACGATTCGTTTTCGCCTACTATAACTTGTGTCAATTTAATCACCCCCTTTCGTGTGTGCAATGTGTCATTATATCTTTATTGTGCGTGTTTGTCAATTAAACATTTTCGTTTTGTGCGTTTTTTCTGAATACACCGCCGTGATATTCTTCGGCTTCGTCATATGCCATTTGTTCAAGTTGTGGCATTACAACTTTTGAACGTTTTGTAACAAGTTTTGAAGTAGCATTTTGAATTCTATTTCTATACTCTTCAAGTTGAGTTATTTTTGTAGTTATATCTGTCACGGCAGTAGTAGCAATACCATATTTTTCATATGACGAATAATTATGAGAATTTCCTTCAAAACCACCTGCTGTCGGTCCTTCAATTTCTTCTAGAATATGGTCGATACATTCTAAATACCCTTCAAAAGTTTCGTCAAGTGCCCCTCTCCCAAAACTTAAATATAGGTCATCAACTAACCTTGAACCAAACCCAATCCCAGCTTCTAATTTTTGTGTGTCAATTTTTTCATCCATTTTTATTCTCCCATCAAAAAATGATATAGCGAACTATATCATTTTCTTTGTGATTTGTCAAGTTATACACTATTTCGCATATTGCGTAGCGCGACTTTCGCGGATTACGTTGACCTTGATTTGCCCAGGGTATGTCAATTTTGCCTCGATTTCTTTTGCGATCTCGGAAGCCATGAACAATGCCTGTTCATCGGAAACTTGGTCGGGCTTGACAATAATTCGGATTTCTCGACCAGCCGATATTGCAAACGATTTTTCAACACCGGATTTCGAATTTGCGATTTCTTCTAACTCTTTTAATCGCTTGACGTAGTTCTCAAGATTTTCGCGCCTTGCCCCTGGTCTTGATGATGACAACGCATCGGCAATTTGCACGATAATTGCTTCTATCGAATTGAATTGGACATCACCATGGTGCGCCTCGATACAGTGAATTACTGCTTCGCTTTCTTTTGCACGCTTTGCCATATCGACACCGATTTGAACATGGGTACCCTCATTCTCGTGGTCAAGGGCCTTACCCAAATCGTGCAACAATCCACCGCGTTTAGCAATCTGTTCATTAACACCAAGTTCTGCAGCAAGCATACCCGACAACAATGCAACCTCTTTCGAGTGAATAAGTTGGTTTTGCCCGTAACTTGTTCGGTACTTCAATCGACCAAGAGTTCGGATAATTTCGGGTGCAAGACCATGCACTTTCATCTCGTACGCGGTTGCCTCACCCACTTCTTTGATTTGGTTGTCAATGTCTTTTTTGACGCGTTCGACAACTTCCTCGATTCTGCCCGGGTGAATTCGTCCATCTTGGATAAGTTTTTCAATTGCCATTTTTGCAATTTCTCGGCGGTATGGGTCAAAACAAGAAATTGTAACCGCTTCTGGTGTGTCGTCAATCATCAAATCAACGCCTGTCGCCGCCTCGATAGCGCGGATATTTCGCCCTTCACGCCCAATCAATTTTCCCTTAATTTCATCAGAAGGCAGGTTAATGACCGATACTGTAATCTCTCCGACAACGTCTGTGGCAAGTCGTTGCATAGCATTACAAATGACCTCGCGGGCTTTTTTCGCGCCGTCTTCTTGTGCTTCGTTAGTGATTTTTTGCACAGTAGACGCCGCCTCGGTCTTGGCATCGTCGATAAGAGATTCCATAATCTCTTTCTTTGCCTGCGCCTTGGTAAGCCCTGTAATTTTTTCGAGTTTTTCTACCGCCTGTGCTTGCTTGTTTTTTGCATCGTCGAGATTTTTGACAACTTGTTTCTTGGTGTTCTCGATGTCTGCGCGAGTATTTTCTATACTCAATTCTTTGTTTGCCAAAATTTCTTCTCTCTTGGCGATTTGTTCTTCTCTTGTGGAAATTCGCGACTCTGCCTTTTGCATCTCTGCCCTGCGTTCACGGATTTCGTCCTCGCATTTTGTTCTTAACTTGTGCGTTTCTTCTTTTACTTCAAGTACTGCTTCCTTCTTTACGATAGATGCTTCGTCCAATGCCTTCGCGATGATTTTCGATGCCGATTGCGAACTTTTGTCCTTTTGGTTACGTTCCATGAGTTTCGCCACAAAAAACCCCGCCACGCCACCAATTGCAAGTGCAAGTATTGGAAAAACAACTGCCATCCAAGTAGGAGCATTACCTAGCATATTTAATGCCATGCATTCCTCCTTTGAGATTACACAATCTTCGTGCGAATCTCGATGTTATTTATGTTATATTAAGAGGCATTATTTTACAATTTTTCGAGAGCTCATCAAACAAGCCCCTTCATATTCACGCCTTGATTATAGCACGGAGTTGTGATTTGTCAAACTTTATTTTTCTATGACGTCATCTGGTTTCTTTCTTGTTGTAACTGTCTTCCTAATTCCAAAGCTCTGCCCATTGATTTTTCAAGTGTATATCTTTTGTTATCTGCTTCAATCTCTTCAAGCATTCCCTCTAGCCTTACGACTCTAGCCATATCATCATTGCGCGTATAATAAATAATTTGATTTTTCAGATATTTTATATGTTCAGGCGATCCATATTCAAGTTGAAAGCCATATTTCATATTAATATAATATCATCAAATTATTGTTTTGTCATGTCGTATTCGTCTAATAATATCAGTATTGAGACCTCTCGTCACTGGGGGAACTTTGGACTATCTTCCCCGTAAGGTGCTTTATTATGGCTTCATACTCAAAAGACTCTTTTGGTGTAAGCGGCTGATTTGCAAGTTTAATAAACTCAAGAAGTTCTTTGTCATCATCAAAACCAAGTTCTTTCATTTTGTCATATGCAAATATGTTTGCATCTGCCTCGAATTGTTGTTTGTGATGCAATGTTGTATGAAGGTCTGGTGTAATATAAGGTTTGCGCCATTCATCAAGTTTGTCTTTGCTTGGATATTTTGCATTTGGTTTCAATGTACCGTTCATACTTGCTCTTTGGTACATGTGATAAAGTTCATGTAAAAGAAACCGTAACGCCATATCAGGGTGCTCAGGTCTTATACATATGAACTGGTGTTTTACCATCAATATGAATGTGAATACCCACGGAATTAAGGCCATCCCTAGCGGCATCACCCAAAGCATCATTATTAGGTAGGAAACCATAAATAGGTGGTCTCCCTATTCCAAGTTCGTCACATATTTTATCACGAACAGCTTTGAGAGAATTCAATTGGTGAAAACCTTCAATGTCAGTATAATTTTCAAAATTTTTAAGTAGTCTTATTGATCTATTATAATCCAATCCTTCCGACTGTTGGATGGAGTTATAAATTGATTTAATTGCATATTTAATTTGGCCTGCAAGTTCCGATGATGCTCTCTTGGCATCCTGTCCTTGATAACCCTGTGAGAACACAAAGTCCATAAAAAGAACTTCGTCTGGAACGTCCTCAAGACTTTCTTCGGTTAAATTATTATAAAGTCTTGCAGATCGCATATTTTTACTCCTTTTCTTTTATATATTGATTATATCACTAAAAGTTAGTGAAAACATTGTCCATAAAAATATCCGAACATTATGCCATGTTCGGATACGGTCAGATTGGTGAACCAGCAAAGGGAAATCCAAAAATATGCGGACGAGAACAACATCCGTATTATTGGTTGGTACAAAGACCACGGACATTCTGGAACGACTGCCAACCGACCAGAGTTCAAGCGAATGATTAAGGATAGCGAGAAGAAGAATTTTGCACTTGTTCTTGTTTGGAAGTTGGATAGATTTTCAAGGGATTTGTATGTGGGTGCAGATGCCAAGCATAGGCTTAAAAAGAATGATGTCGCACTTTTCTCTGTAATAGAACGCATTGACAACACACCAGAAGGCAAGATGATTGAAACAATGTTCGAGGCGGTTGCTCAATACTATGTGGGAAATCATGCAAGGAATGTTTTGGGCGGTATGAAAGAAAATGCTCTTAATGGGTTGAGTAATGGCAGTTGCACCTATGGTTATCAGTTGCAACCAAAACTGGACGAACACGGAAACATCATCATGAAGAAACTGCGTGGACGAAAAGACCGAGTTATCAATACTTATGCCATACACCCAGACAACGCAAACGCAGTCAAAATCATGTTTAAGATGACACTGCAGGGTGCTACTCAAAAAGCCATTTTGGAAAGATTGAAAGAGCTGGGGCACAAGAATGCAAGTGGAAAAGACTTTAATGCGACCCACATTGAAAAGATTTTGCGGAACGAGAGATACACTGGGGTTTACATATTCGAGCATAACAAGGGCAAGCAAGTCAACTACATGCCAGTCGCAACAATACGCAATGATGGTGGTATTCCAAAGATAATTGAGCGAGAAGAATTTGATGCGGTTCAAACTTTAATGGACTCACGCAAACACCGACCAAATAGCCACTCGGCGGTCAATTATATGCTGACTGGCAAAGTTGTTTGCGGTGAGTGTGGTGAACACTTTACTGGGTCTAGCCACTCAAAGAATGGTCAGCCATATTACTACTATCGGTGCGGTGGCGGTAAAAATTGCACTGTTATGTCCGTGCGTAAAGAGCGACTAGAAGACTTTGCTATGAGCGAAATGGAAAAAGTTGTTCGCAGTGAAAAATATGTATCGCAAATTCTCGACCGCTTTGCCGAGTTCTACAAGGAAAAGAACAGTAACAACGAGATTATTGCAGGGCTTGAAAAAAGATTGGCAGATATTGAAAAGAAGATTGACAACGCAGTCGAAATGGTTTTGGCTGGTGGCACTCTTAAAGGTGTCTTTCAATCAAAGTTGGATACACTTACGGACGAGAAAACAAGCATTCTAAAAATGATTGAGAAAGAAAGCAGTATTAATCTTAACGAGTTTATTACGAAAGAACAAATTCGCAGGGTCTACTTTAAGGTTTTGGGTTTATTGAAATCTGGTGAAGAACAGAACAAGCCAATGATTATCGGCACACTCTTAAACCGCATAATCGTCTACAAGGAGCGAGTGGAAGTGTTTATCAATTTATTGCCCACAAGTGGCTCAAATCTTGACTTGCAAATCACAGACGCAGATTTAGCAACCTATGGCTTACTAGATTCTGACACACAACGAAAAACCGCCCATACAGGCGATTTTCCGACCGATATTTCTGTTGGTGAACCAAGGCTTTTTTCGCAACACCTTGACCCAAAAGATTATAACATAAAGAAGAACAAGTTTGCAAGTTTTTATGGGAAACAATATGTACCCCGTTATCCGAACAAGGGAGAGATACTTTCAACAAAGGAAAGGTTATGGAAATTTCTTACTATCCGTGTTGAAATTGAAAAGAAAAAATTAATAAGGTTACAGAAGATTAAGTGAGGCGGATCCTGTCTTTACCCGATTATGGTTTCGTGATATAATTCCTTGTGAGTGCAAAGGAAGAACTGATTACTATAAGGAACAATCTCGAACAAGAGGTTATCAAATTAATTAAGAAAATGTCTGTTGGGCTTGCTCATTACGGAAAGAGATATAGTATACTCTCATCTTTGCTTGCAAAGGCTGAACTCATCTCGATTGAACAAATATTAAGGCATGAAGATTTGATCAAGGTTGAAGAAAAAACTATGTTGGAGTTTCAAGAGCAAGAAGAATATGGAAACGAAGATAAAATCGCCGCCATTTCATACTTGATCTATATCCTTAAAAGTAAAGGATTTGACTCTGCCGATATTGAATTACCAAAACCAGAGTTAGTAATGTCAAAAAAGATTGACAAGTTAATCCATGTGGCTTGTCAGATTAATCAAATTAGTGAGTTGTTAGAATTTATTAATGTGCTTGGTTATTCCTGCGAAAGAAAATCTAACAAGATCTATGTTTTTCATGAGAACGAAAAAATGGCAAAGATACACAGAGAGGGTTATGTGAGGAACACATATTATACAATGATGTCAGTACAGGAAGATCACGCCTACTTGAAGGATAAAGGGATAGAGTTACCACAATTAAAAGATCTATTTGATAAAATTTTTAATGATTTCCCTGTTGACGGGCTAGCGGTAAAATGTACAGATAATGGATTCACACGCTTTCGACTAGAATTACCAGTTCCGATTATTGAAATGTTGGTCAACATAGATGAGTTTTTTAGTGAAGAATTAATGTTCCTCTCTGCGTGTGATAAAGATTATGTTTTTAATTCAGATATTGACACTTTCCTGAACACCAAAATTAAAGAAGAATGTACAGTTGTTGATTATATAAAACTCAGACGTATTTCAATTTTTATTTTTGAATTGTACAAAAGGTTATATCGAAAACATAAGAACAATGAAAAGAATTTAAAAGCATTGGTAAATATACTAAGCCCTGTTAAGAGTATTGAACAGACTAAAAAAGAATACGAAATCTTTGCTAGCAACAAAGGCGGGAGTTTTGTAGACTTTCTATGTTACGAGTTAAGCACAGTTGGAAGACGAGATTTATATTATCAGCAGGCGGTAGAATCCAACGGGTATATCTATTTGTTAAACTCGTTACTTGCCAACAGTAACTTTCCAAGGAATATAATCAGACAATTAAAGAAAGATCCTAATTCTCCTCTGAACAGTGATGGTTCGTTTGACAGGCTCACGAACGAGATAAAGAAACTCTTTGACGAACAAAGGATCAAGTACAAAACAGGAAAAGAGATAACTACAACCGACATAGACTTAATCTTCGAGATAGATAATTTAATTTGTGTGGTTGAACTAAAAAATAGCGTTTTCCCTGCTGATATGAATGAGTTTAAAACAACATATAAACACATACAGGAATCATTTGTACAGTTATCAAAGATTGAAAAATATTTGGCTGATAACAGTAAAAGGAATATTCTTTTAAACCAAATGGGTTTTGACCCTCAAAAAGAAATTGTGTATTTTACAATTACCTCGAACAGAGTTATGTCTAATAACAATATTTTTGAATTTCCTGTTAGAGCAATAAATGATTTTAGAAACTTTATTGTTCGTGGTACTGTTGGTGTTAAAGACGGGCGTTTTAAACTTTGGAAAGGAGAAACGCTAACAGGTTGTGATCTTAAAAATTTCCTATCAGAACAATATTTAGGAAATAGAATTTTTAATGAATCCATGCTACGAGTGAATCAAAATATCTATGTAGGAAATACACACATAATGCTAGAAGAGTATGTGTTTTGCTGGGAACTCTTTAACATGAATAGTTTAAAATTCTTCGGATCAGAATCAACTGATAAAGAGGGAATCCAAAAATTAAAAGAAAGAGGCTTTGGGATCTCTTTAAATCTTAATAAAGAATGAGTGTAAGCAATTCTTTATTTAATTAAATAATATAATAAACTAAAAATGAGGTTAGAATACTAACAGATCAAATGCTATGGAGATCAATATGAAAAAGTATAAATTAAAAGTAATTGGAAATGATAGGGTTATCATTTCAAGGAATGTACCATTCATTCCATATGGGAAAAGAAAATGAAATAATGGTGGAAGAAAAAAGAAGATAGGTTTTGAGTATATGCCTGTAAAGGATTACATTAAAACCTTGAATAGAAAAGGTTTAGAATATACCACGCTTCAAATCCGTTCTAATGCGTGTAAATTCATTACATTAACATTGAGTAGGGATATGGAGTGATCCGAGTTGTTAAAGGTGTACAATCAATTCCTATACCGATTTAAAAAGGAATTTGGAAACGTGGAATATATCCGAGGGATAGAGATACAAGAGGATACCCTCCGTTACCATATCCACGTTATCTTTATCTTCCCCTCAACTCCTCCCTCTATCCCTCTTGAATGGTTATCTGATAATTGAGGATATGGGATAGTTCATCTAGAAAATAATGTTTACGACGTGTGAGGATTGATAGAATATCTTACAAAGTTTAAACAGGGATCAGTTCAGGAAGATAAAACATTAACATACTTTCCAAAGGGTGGAAAGATATTATCTTCAAGTTATGGGATCCCACGAGAGAATAGTAAGGTTATAGAAATTGATAGTGAACAATTTAGATCTATCCAAAGTTATTGTAGGAAATCAAATAAACCAATTACACACAGAGGTCATTTCTACAACGAGGGTAAGTTTTGTTTAGATAAAACCTACATACGAGATATGAACGAGTTTATAGAAAATAATTTGAGGGATTAAGAGGTTATGAACGAAAAAGATTGAAAAAGGAAATGTTGGTGGGAATATTCCAAACCACCAGAGATTTGATACTATAAAGGGTTTTGGATTTTTAATTAGGTAAAAAAGGTTCTAATAGTAAGAGGGAAAAAGATTTCCTCATGCCCATACTCT